>Ga0164297_10000529_pt1 | contig 46970 bp, 29 predicted proteins | sample GEODES058metaG_FD_113539 | JGI IMG/M metagenome (GOLD analysis project Ga0164297, IMG submission 113539) | Dystrophic lake water microbial communities from Trout Bog Lake, Wisconsin, USA - GEODES058 metaG | ecosystem: Environmental > Aquatic > Freshwater > Lake | place: USA: Trout Bog Lake... | reverse complement strand
TTGCGCGTTGCGCGTTGCGCGTTGCGCGTTGCCAAAGTTCACAGTTGTTTTTGAATTGCCCATGCCGTTGAGCATTTTAATTTGGAGAAAGTCTTTAGGGAGTCAAGGTCAAATTAAAGGATTTTAATTTTGCCGAAAATGATGCCCGAACCGTGCGCGGCAAGGCGAACTCTTTTTTGCCATTCGCCGGACGGAATTGGTCAGCGCACTTCGGTGATGATCCAAGCGTCGCCGTTTTTTTTCAGCGTGAAGGTGTAGAAGCCCTGCACCGCGCCGCCCGCATACCAGCGGCCAATCACATCCACCGTGCCATCCGCGTTCGGATCGCTCACGCCCGCACCGAGAATCATCACCGGCTTGCCCGTGTCCTTGTCGAGCGGCGACTGATTCGAGCGCAGGTCAATGTGATAGCTCTGCTTTACCGGCGGATTATGGCTCGGATATTTTTTAATCAATGCTTCCACGACCATGTCATCTGCCTGCACAAATAGAGCGGTGTAAATACCATCTTCCCAGAAATGCCTTTCGAGCAGGTAGCTGAAAACCACTAAATCAATCTTGCGTTCCTCATCCTTGGTCAATCCTCTGGCCACTGCCGAAGCTTCTGCCATCTGCGCCGGCATTTTGGCGGCGCTGGCAAAATAAATCGGCTCATCTGTGCCGCAACCGGCGGCAAACAAAGCGCACGCCAGCACGCCAAAAATATTTTTTATATTCATAATTTTTTCCAGATCACCCGACGTCCAACTACTGAAATTTCTTTTCGCGCCAGCGCCGCAACGCAACGCGGATACAACTCATGTTCCGCCGCGTGAATGCGTCGATGCAAAGTTTCTGGCGTGTCGTCGTCCAGCACTGGCACCGGTTGCTGGCCGATGATGGCGCCGGAATCCACGCCTGCGTCCACGAAATGCACCGTGCAGCCCGCCGTCTTCACGCCATAATCCAGCGCTTGTTTCCAAGATTGCAGTCCGGGAAAACACGGTAGCAACGATGGATGAATATTGACGATGCGGCCTTCAAATGCGCGCAGGAAATCACCTTTCAAAACACGCATAAAACCAGCGAGCACAACCAAATCTACTTTGGCATTTTGCAACGCAGCGACAAAGGCGCGTTCCGCCGCTTCGTCCAGTTTCGTGCGAAAATTTCCCGGCGGAATAAATTGCGCCGGAATTTTCCGGTCACGCGCGTGCGTCAAAATTCCCGCCGACTCGACATCGCTCAACACAATCGGGATTTCCGCCGGAATTTTTCCCGTCGTCACAGCATCCGCAATTGCGACAAAGTTCGAACCTTTGCCGGAGCCAAGCACGCCGATGCGAAATGGATTATTCACTGCGATTTGAATAGCAGAACGCCCGCGCAAAAAAAAGTTGAAACGTGAAATTCCCTTAAGCCAAACAAAAAGACCGGACGAAATAAATCGTCCGGCCTTTGGAATTCTTCACCTAATTACGGCTTCCAGATCATGTCCGCAACGGTCTTGCCGGCGGGAATGAACGGGATAACGTGCGTGCTGTAAGGCACGACGACGTCGAGCACATACGGTTCGTCAGAATCAAGCATCCGTTGCATGGCGGCACGTAGATCTTTCTTATACATCACGCGTTCGCATTTCACGCCGAACGAATTGCACACGGCAACGTAATTGGGATAGATGTCCGCGCGGTCTTTCGGGTCGCCGAGATAAGTATGACCACGGTTACCGGCGTAGAAATTATCTTCCCACTGCACGACCATGCCGAGGTGCTGGTTGTTCAGGATGATGGCTTTCGCCGCAATCTTCTCGACGTGCGCGGTAGCGAGTTCCTGAATGTTCATCAAGAATGAGCCGTCACCGTCGATGTCGATCACCTGTTTGTCCGGATGCGCAACCTTCACGCCAAGTGCAGCGGGATAGCCATAACCCATCGAGCCAAGGCCACCGCTGGTGACGAGCTGGCGCGGAAATTTATATTTATACCATTGCGCGGCCCACATCTGATGCTGGCCGACGCCAGTGGTGATGTAAGCTTCACCTTTGGTCAGATGGTAAAGTTCTTCGATGACCATCTGCTGAAGAATCACTTCGCTTTCCTTGCCGCCCATGTGATCAATCATGTGATCGCTATTGGCGATTTCGGGCGTGATGCGATAAGCAAACGGCGCTTTCTTCTGCCATTCGCCAATCTGCGCGAGCCACGCGGTGTGTTTCTTTTGCAACGGACGTTTGGCAACCAGCTTGTTCAAACGCGTCAACGCGTCTTTGATATCGCCGACGATGGGCAAATTCGCCTTGCGATTTTTATTCAATTCGGATGCATCAATATCAATGTGAACAATCGTGCCGTGCTTGCAGAATTCTTCAAACTTGCCCGTCACGCGGTCGTCAAAACGCACGCCGAACGAAAGCAGCAAATCCGCGCCGGACTTAATCTTGACCATCGGATCGTTGAAGGACTTGCGATATTCGTATTCGCCGTTCACCGCCCAGTTGGCCACGGCGGAACCGTGCATGCCCAACCAGCGCATTGACAGCGGATGCGTTTCCGGAAAACCACCGATGCCCATGAGCGTCGTGGTCACCGGAATGTTCGTCGCTTCGGCAAATTTTTTCAATTCCGCCGCCGCGCCGCTGCTGATGATGCCACCGCCGGCGTAAATCACCGGCCGTTCGGACTTCTCGATCAAGCCGATAATTTCGTTGAGCGATAAATCGTCCGCCTTCAAATCCGGCTGCGTGTAACCCGGCAAACCTTTTTTGACATCTTCGAGTGAAATCCAGACGGCTTGCGCCTTTGCTTGCTGGATGTTTTTGGGGAAATCAATCACCACGGGACCGGGGCGACCACTCTCCGCGATGTAAAATGCTTCTTTGACGATGCGCGGAATGTCGTTGATGTCCGTGACGAGGTAACTGTGCTTCACGATCGGCAGCGTCACTCCGATCATGTCGGTTTCCTGAAACGCGCCGCGACCGATCATCGCCTGTGTCACCTGACCGGTGATGCAAACGAGCGGAGTAGAATCCATGAACGCATCAGCGATGGCCGTGACAAGATTTGTCGCGCCCGGACCACTGGTGGTCATACACACGCCCGCCTTGCCGGTCACGCGCGCATAACCTTCCGCCGCGAAGGAACCGCCCTGCTCATGGCGCGGGAGAATGGTGCGAATCTTGGACTTGGTCAGCGACTGGTGGATTTCCATGCTCGCGCCGCCAGGATAAGCAAAAATAACCTCAACGCCTTCGCGTTCGAGGGCTTCCACGAAGATGTCGCAGCCGGTTTTCAACGGGCCGACCTCGGCGCGTTTACGTTCAAGCGGCTTGGCGGATTTAGCTTTGGCGGATTCGATTGCTTTGCTCATTTTCTTTTTTTGGTTGTGGCGGCTTCAGCCAGGGTAACAAAAAACCCACAGCCGTTACCAGCCGTGGGTTCTTGTTAAAGTCTCGCTCAACAAGCACCAACGGCGTCGCTAACTACAGCGACTACCAAAATGGCAACTTGTGAACTGTTTTTCAACATTTGAAAGAGGTTAAAAACTTCGCGCCGCGCCGTCAAGTTCGCTTTTGCTCCACTTCCGCGAGGTATTTGCGCGTGGCGGGCGGCAGGTTGTGCCAAATTTTTATCGCCACCGCGAGACCGACCAGCGCGAACGGCAACAGAAACAGCGGCCAGTAATGCCAGTTCCACGTCGTCAAATAACCTAGGCTGAACGACTGGATGCCGCTGCCGACATACGTTGCGCCGTCAACTACGCCCGAACACGTCGCCGCCGCTTTGCGTCCGCCAAAATCCGTCGCCGCCGTGCCTGCCATCAGCGACGTGATGCCCACCGACGCCATCACAATCAGCACCGCTGCGTAGCCGAGAATCAACGGCGACGACGTGAGAAAAATCGCCATCACAATCGTCATCAGAAAAATGAACGCACACAACAGCGCCGCCGGCGGACCGCGCCGTGATTGGAAAAGATGATCCGACATCCAGCCGCCCGCGAAACCGCCGATGATGCCGAAGACGCACAGCAGCAAGCCCCAATGTTGCAGGAAAAACTCTGCGCCTGGCTGTTTCACTTCCGCAGCAAAAACAAAATACCACTGCGTAATGCCGTTGCGAAAAATTCCCGAAGTCAATCCGATGGCCGCGATGAGCAGCATTAGCGGACTGGCGAAAACTTTCTTCAACAAATCCATCGTCGAGAGTTCGATGTGCATCTGGCCGGATGATGCATCATGCGTGTCAAACGACGGAAAGTTCGCCTCCTCCGGCGTGTCTTTGATGAGCCACCAATCGAGCAGCACCCACACCACGAGAATCGCCGCCGGTATGAAAAACACCGCCCACGTTGCGTCCACGCCATGACCGTTGACCAAAACGTTCGTGGCGAAAAACGTTTGCAGCAGATTGTGAAACCAGCCGCCAGTAGAATTGGCCTTGGTCAGATTGATGATTTGCTGGCCCCAATCGAATGCAAAATACACGCCGATAGAAATGAGCGTTCCAAAAATCGCGCCAAATACGCCACGCTCGCGGACGTGGAACCAATATGACTTCACCTTGATAATGGACACCGCACCGTAGCTTTGGAAATACATATTCACCGAATAGAAAAACGAAAACGTCACGACCAAGTTCATTTTTAATTTTCCCATCACCGTCAGCCACGTCAGCACGCCGAGCATGACGTTGGCGATTGACGAGCCGATGGCCGCGATGAGGATTCCCTTTTTGCCGCCAATTTTATCCACGAGCGGGCCGTTGATGAGAAATGCCGCCGCGTAAGTCACCGTGCCCGCGGCGAAGATCGTGCCGAGTTCCTGCTTCGTCATCAGATCACCGAGCGCATTCTTGGCGACGTTGAGATTGTAGCGACCCATGTAAAGGAACGCATACGTCATCCCGAGCGGAAACCAGTTGATGAAGCGCCGCAGCACGAACCACCGACTGTGACGCATCGGGTTGTTGCTGAAATAAAACCAGATCACCACCACGAGGCAGATGCCAATGAAATAGTTCGCGCAATGATCTAGCAGATACGCGATGAACTCGGTCGGATGGTTGAAAATGTCTCCCATGGTCGCGCCGCAAGGGAAACAGAGACACAGCTCGCGGTCAAAATGAAAAAACTTTTTTCAGCGAGCGCCAGCGGCGCGGCATATTTGTAGTTTCGCGAAGAAAATAAATTCAAGCTCCGTCAGGAGCGGAAGACAAAGCTTTTGTAAATTCTTTATCCATGCGAACCAAGCCAGAAAACGCCTGTGCGATGCGCTGAACTTCATTTGGTTTAAGCTTCTTTCCAAAATCTTTTTCTACAACGTAATTACGAAGCTGGTCATCGCGGATGCAATGAACATTCCCAGTTGTGCCCCACTTGGCTTCAACTCGTGCTGCCGTGAAGACAAAAAGTGCTTGGTAGAAACAATCCACTTCGGGCGCGAGCGTCATCACTTTTTCCCGAACGCCAAGCATTCTTCCAACGAACCGACGAATATAAGGTTTGTCTGTTGCCTGACCGTTGAGAAGTAATTCTCCATTGCCATCGGATGAAATCACGCCGCGCCAATTTTTTGAATCGAGCACAAATACGCCGGTCGGACCAACTACCACATGATCCAAATCTCCATATTCTGCGGCGACTCCATTTATGACGCAAAAACCATCTGGCAAGCTGGCGAGAATTTTGCCCGCAATTTTTTCGCCGATAGCACCACTTTCCATCGAAGCTTTTTGTTTATCAAGTAAATCCAACTTGCGGTCGCCATATTTTGATAACGCGAACATTCCTAGAAGTGCGGCAAGCGTAATTAAACTATTCACCCAAACGGGAAGCGCGTTTAGGCGAACTGCATTTGAAAAACAAATTCCAGTAATCACGCCCAAGACAGCAATCAGCGAGCAAACGAAAAGAATTATTTCACGACGTCTTTTAACTGCTTCTTGACTGACATACCTGCCCGACTCTCCCAAAACTTTTGCCATAAAATTAGTTGCTCTGTGAAACAACTTCCGGCTCGACCCACTTGTTGTGTTCCTTGATGAGGTCAACGAGGCGTTCCACGGCTTCGGCTTCGGGGATGTTGAACTTGATGGGCGTCTTGCCGACGTAAAGATTGATCTTGTTCGGCGCGCCGCCGACGTAACCGAAATCCGCATCCGCCATTTCGCCCGGCCCGTTCACGATGCAGCCCATGATGGCGATCTTCACGCCCTTGAGATGCTCCGTGCGCGCCTTGATGCGCGCGGTGACGGTCTGCAAATTGAACAACGTGCGCCCGCAACTCGGGCATGCGACGTAATCCGTCTTGAAGCTGCGGCAACCGGCGGCTTGCAAAATATTGTAAGCGAGCCGCAGCGATTGACCGCCGCCCGCTTCGCCGCGAACGAGAATCGCATCGCCAATGCCATCGGCCAGCAAAGCACCAATCACGACGGACGCGCGCAGCAACGCGATCTTCGGTTCCAACGGCACGGCTTCAAAGTTGATGCAATCCTTGAGGAGAATGGGATTGTTGCGACCGAGCTTTTTCAGCTTCGCCGCGAGCAAACGGAACGCAGTGATGGCCGGGAGATTCACGCCGTCTTTCACGGTGACCAGTTGCGTCTCGCAGTTGATCTCAAAATCCTGCGTCGGGTCGAGTTCCGCGATGTTCAGGTCTTCGTAAACCGCTTCGGGCTTCACGTCGTCTTTCGGACGAATCTTCGGGGCAACTTTGTCAAACGTCGCGCGCGTGACGACGACACGGATGAGTTGTTCGCCGCCGCACTTGGTGGTTTCGTTCAGTTCAATTTCCGGCGTCTCGCGCTTCTCGAAGTGGAACGGATCAAACGGAAAACCGGCTTCAGAAATTTTGACTTTGGAATTCGCCAGTAACGGAATTTGCGCAAGTAAGTCGGTGCAAACCTCAATTTCGCGCGGTGAATCTTCGGTGAGCGAGACGCGGATGGTATCACCCAGACCGTCGCACAACAGCGAGCCGATGCCGATGGCGGACTTGATGCGGCCATCTTCGCCTTCGCCAGCTTCGGTCACGCCAAGGTGAATTGGATAATTCCAATCCGCGCCGAGCGCATTGAGTCGCGCGACGAGCAAGCGATAACATTCAATCATCACCTTCGGATTGCTCGACTTCATCGAGAACTTGAAGTTGTGGAAATCATGTTTGCGCGCGATGTGCGCGAATTCCAACGCACTCTCAACCATGCCGAGCGGCGTATCACCGAAGCGATTCATGATGCGGTCGGACAACGAACCGTGATTCGTGCCGATGCGGATGCAACGCTTGAGCTTCTTCGCTTCGATGACGAGCGGGGTAAATTTTTCTTCAATCCGTGCGAGTTCGGCGGCGTATTGCTCGTCGTCGTATTCCTTAACGGCAAATTTTTTGGAGTCGGCGTAATTGCCGGGATTCACGCGGACGACTTCGACCCACTTCACCGCTTCCATCGCGGCGTCAGGTTTGAAATGGATATCAGCAACAATCGGCACGTTGCAACCCTGCTTGCGCAATTCGGCGACGATGTTCTGCAAGTTGGCTGCGTCTTTGACGGTCGGCGCGGTGATGCGCACAATCTGGCAGCCGACGGCGACAAGTTCGAGCGTCTGCTTGACGCAAAGCGCGGTATCCATCGTGTCGCAGGTCAACATGGATTGCTTCACGACAGGATGGTCGCCGCCCATGATGACGCCGCCATTAGCGGGGTCACCGATGATTATCTCGCGGGTCTGGCGGCGTTGATAGAAGTAGGGAGATTCGCAGTAACGCATAAAAATAATTTATTTTGGTGCGGCAAAAACAATTGGCACATCACGGTCGGCGTGCGCGCTCCGCACCCAATCGCCCGTGTCGAAAAACGCGATATAAATCATGAACGTGATGAGCAATGCGGCAAATCCGGTCTGGATTTTTTCCAGAATTTTTCCGCTCGCCGGACGGCGGCGAATCCATTCAATCAGCGACAACGTGATGTGTCCGCCATCGAGCACAGGCAACGGCAACATATTCAGCAACGCGAGATTTACGTTGAGAATCACGCTGAACCACAGCACGCGGCGCCAGCCGTCTTCGTCCTGAAACAGATTGCTGTAAACGCGGATTATCATCACCGCGCCACCGAGTTGTTGCACGCCGATTTCGCTCTTGGAAAAGAGCGCGCCGAAGGTGTTGAAAATCTGGCCGGCACTCATCTTGAGTTGTTCAACCGGATTCGGATGAACCAACGTGGTATTCGTGTCGCCTTGCCACGCCATGATGCCGAGGAGCGGATAGGCATTCTTCGGTTGCGCAGGCAAAACCGGCGTGATGGTGCGGTCAAAGGTTTCAGCACCGCGCTGCACCGTGAGCGTGAGCGGCTTGATGATAGTATTGCTCATCGCCTGCTGCGCATAATCTACGGCCGCAGGGCTGTAAATTTTTTCACCATTCAACGCGATAATTTCATCGCCAGTTTTCAAACCGGCGATAGCAGCGGGACTATTCGTGGCGATTTCAAAGACCGAGGCTTTATTCGCGGAGGTGATGAGAATCTGCCGGAGCGCCTTGCGTTGATACCACTTGGTCTCACGATGAAATGGCGTTGCGTAAGCCACCGATTCTTTGCCGTCGCGGAGATATTTGATGGCGATGTTAGTGCCGGTGCTGGTGATGATGCGCCACGTCACGCTGTCGCGCATGGTGGACAATGGCGAAAAATGATGCACGGCGCCGCCGTCCACTTCGAGAATCGTGTCGCCCGGACGCAACCCAGCTTTCCATGCAGGCCCAGTCGGATCCACCCAGCCGATTTGCGTGGAGTTATCCGACTCGTTGCTCGGCTTACCGACTTGCCAGCCGACCACCGCAAAAACAAACGCCAGCAGAAAACTGAACAGCGGTCCGGCGAACGCCACAATGATTTTGTCGAGCGGTGTGACGTTCGGCAATGGCTCGGTGTCTTCGCGTTTACCTTCGACCGCTTCCATCGTGGCCATTTGCGGCAGCGCGACGTAACCGCCCGCCGGAATCCAGCCGAGCGCGTATTCCACGCCGCCGATTTTCTTTTTCCAGATCGGTTTGCCGAACCAGATAGCAAAGCGATCCACTTTCAACCCACGCCATTTGGCCGCGAGAAAATGGCCGAGCTCATGGACGCCGATGAGCAGGTTGAAAAGCAAAACCACTTCCAAGGCAATAAATATGTAACGCAAAATAGTCATGTCGAAACGGGGAAATAATACCTGTGAAAATATTTACCGCAATCACAGAGCGCGGGAAACCGCCGAGCGCAGTTGATTTCTGGCGCGCGAAAAACTACGCTCCGCGCGATGTCATGGCTTGACCAACTTGCCCGCTTCTGGCCGCACCTCGCGGCGGGCTTCGATTTAATCGCCGCCGCGCTCGCGTCTGTCCACGCACTGCTGCACAAACGCGATTCCCGCTCAGCCACATTGTGGATTGGGATTGTTTGGCTCATGCCGGCTGTCGGCCCCCTGCTCTATCTGGTGTTTGGCGTCAACCGCATCCGCCGCCGCGCCATCAAGCTTGGCGTCCACAAACCATTCAGTCGCGACGTTCCAGAAAATCTCGGCGAACCGGAACACGACGGCGCGGAACATCTCAAACATCTCGCTCGCGTCGTCAGCCGCGTCACCACGCAGCCGCTCACGACCGGAAATAAAATTGAACCGCTCATCAACGGCGACGTGGCTTTTCCCGCGATGCTCGCCGCGATTGATGCCGCGCAAAAATCCGTCACGCTCGTCAGCTACATTTTTGACAACGATGAAAGCGGACGAAAATTTATTGCCGCGCTCGAACGCGCCATGCAACGCGGTGTCGCGGTGCGCGTGCTCGTGGATGCCGCTGGCACGCGCTATTCCTTTCCGCCAATCACTTTCAAACTGCGCGCGGCGAAAATTCCGTTCGCCAAATTTCTACCAAATTCCATTTTAACACCATGGCGCGTGGCGACCATCAACCTTCGCAACCATCGCAAGGCGCTAATCATTGACGGACAAATCGCTTTTACCGGCGGCATGAATATCCGTCACGGCAACGTGCTCGGCGACAATCCGGCGAGTCCGGTTCAAGATTTACATTTTCGCGTCACCGGCCCCGTCGTCACGGAATTACAGGAAGCTTTTGCGAGCGATTGGGCATTTACGACGGAAGAAATTCTCGACAGTGACATTTGGTTTTTTAATTCGGAAACGCGCTTTCTCAAAGCCGACGCACAAAACACCGGCGACATCATCGCGCGCGTCATTCCCGACGGCCCAGACGGTGATTTTGAAAATCTGCAACTGACGCTACTTGCCGCGCTCGCCGAAGCACAGACATCCGTAAAAATTTTGACACCGTATTTTCTACCCGACACCGCGCTCATCTCGGCGCTAAATCTTGCGGCGTTGCGCGGCGTGAAAGTGGACATCATTCTGCCCGCCAAAAACAATCTGCCGCCCGTGCATTGGGCATCGCGCTCGCTGTGGTGGCAAGTCTTGGAACGCGGCTGCAAAATCTGGCTCACGCCGCCGCCATTCGATCACTCGAAACTCATGATTGTGGACGGCCACTGGGTTTTGCTCGGTTCCGCCAACTGGGACGCTCGCAGTTTGCGGCTGAATTTTGAATTGAACGTTGAGTGCTACAGCCGCGCGTTCGCGCAGAAAATGGAAGCAATCGTCGCTCAGAAAATTTCCGACGCCCACGAAGTAACTTTGGCCGAAACGGATGCCCGGAGGATTTCTGGAAAGTTGCGCGACGCGATTGCGCGTCAGTTCTCACCTTACCTTTGAAGGTTGTTGCCCAAAGAAATTACGATTTCCAGTCGAAGGCTTTTTTCTTCACGGCGTAAACGTAGCCCGCAAAAAGAATGCCGAGGAAGGAAAGCATCGAGCCGAGCGCTAGATTGCGCAGCGCGTGTTCCGCCAGCAAATCGCGATACACGACCGCCCAAGGATACATAAACACCACTTCGATATCGAACAAGATGAACAACATCGCCACGAGATAAAATTTCACCGAGAAGCGGCCACCGCCTTCGCCAATCGGGTCTTTACCGCATTCGTAAGCAGAATCTTTGGCCTTATTGGACTTGGCGTATTTGCCGAGCAAAATGGAAACCAGCAAAGTGCCGCCCGCGAAGCCGACGGCGGCGGCGAGCAAAAACAAAACCGGGATGTATTGAGCAAGCTGCGACGATTGCAAATTTTCCATGGCCGGAAGTTTAAGAATTGCGCGGGAAAATTCAATGACGAAAACTCGCGCCGAACAATTACCGCTTTAATTCTCGATGATGCGGTAGTAGCGGCTGGTCATGTTGGTCGCGGCGGGATCTGACAACATCAGAACGCCGTTGGTCAGCGTCAGCGCGTTAGAAAGTGTCGTCCAGTCCGTCAGATTGGTGCTCGCCTGCGCCTGCAAATTCGTGAGATCGGCGGGCGTGAGCAAACCGCCGTTCGCGTCGGTGGAACTCAACTGAAATGCGCCACCCGGCAGCATGACCGGCGCACCGAGCAGTTGCGGCACGAGGACTTTCAAGTTTACCACGCTGCTGGTCACGCCGCCGCCGGAGTTGGCGACAACAACAAAATAATTTCCATTTTGCGCGCGACTGACGTTGTTCAAATTCAACGAGGAGCTGTTGCCGCCAACAACATTGCTGCCGTTTTGCAGCCACTGGTAACTAATCGTGCCGCCGTTGGCGCGAACAAAATAATTTACGTTGGCGCCTAAGTTCACAGTCTGGTTCGCCGGCGTGGGCTGGAGCGTGATGACCGGCGGGTCGGGCACATAGACAAATTGATCCACCCACGCGGCGTCCTGACCGCCGCTGTTGCTGGTGTCCTTGGAATAACGCCACTGCAAAATGTTCGTGCCGGCGGGCATCGCGATGCTAACCGGCTGCCAGTCCACCTCGCCAGAAATGTTGGTCTGGGAAATTCCATTGATGCGGAACTCCAGCGTGTCGTAATACGCTTCGGAAGAAACTTTCCACCAGAATGTGTAGCGACCCGGCCAGTTGGTGGCGATGGTGGTCTGCAAAATGGTTTCCTGCGAATTGCCGATGCTGCCGCTCTGCACGGCGTCCACGCCGTCATGCGTGACATTCGTCTGGCCGAACCACAGCGAACTGCCGCTAGAAATCCAAATCAAGTTGGTCACGTCCAGCGCCTCGCCGAGCGGAACGGTGACCGTGACTTTGGCTGCCTTGCTGGCGGTGACACCGTAGGCATTGCTGGCGATCAATTGATACGAACCAGACTGGCCAATCTGCAAATTGGTCAACGTCAAAACATCGTTGGTCGCGGCGGAAATATTAGCGCCGTTGAAACGCCACTGGTAACTCATCGGTTGCCCGCCGGAAACTTTTCCGGCCAGCACCACGCTGGCGGTGCCGCGATAAATACCCCGGTTCCACGGCTGCACGGTGAAGGTCGGCGCGCGGTTACCGAGTAATCCAAAATCGTGATCACCGCCGCCGACGATGGCAACGACATTGGCCAAATCGGCGGGAACGGTGTTCGCCGCGAGGGTTTGTGACACGATGCCAAACATCAAAATGGTGCCGTCCGCGCGCAGCAACGTGCTGTGGTTGCCGCCAGCGGCGATGGCGACGATGTTGCTCACACCCACTGGAAAATTAAGTTGTCCGTTGCCGTTATTGCCCCAGCCGATAACTGTGCCGTTGGCGCGCAACGCCAGATTGTGCTGCGAGCCGGCAGCAATCGCTATCGCGTTGGTCGCAGTCGGAGGCACGACAGTTTGGCCGTAGCCATTGTAACCCCACGCCGTCACCGTGCCGTCGGCGCGCAAGGCCAAGCTGTGCTGCGAGCCAGCGGCGATGGCGATGACATTCGTGGCCGCAGCGTTGGTGAGTTGCGCGTAGGTGTTTTGTCCCCAGCCGACGACCGTGCCGTCTGCTTTGAGCGCGAGGTCGTGATAATCGCCACAGGCAATGGCGGTGATATTAGCCAAGCCGCTGGGCGCATTGGTTTCGCCGTATTGGCTGTAGCCCCACGCGTAAATTGTGCCGTCAGATTTCAGCGCGAGACTGTCCATATAGCCGGCGGCGATGGCGGTCACGAAGGAATTGCTCAAGGTAGCAACATTCGTCTCGCCGTAATAAATCGGGCTGTAACCGGCCCAGGATTTTAATTTGCCGTCCGCACCCAGCCCGAAATAATGGCCGCTCGAATAACTTCCGACCGCGATGGCGATGGCATTAGTCACATTGAACGGCGGATTGGTGATGGCTGAAAAGCCCCACGCGCGGGCGAACAAAATTTTTACATTCACCGGCGAGCTGGTTACGCCCGCGAACTGGTTGCTCGCCGCCAAATAATAATTTCCCGACTGCGACGCCAGCGCGGGCTCCAGCACCAGCAAATCATTCGTCGCGCCCGACACCGGTGTGTAGCCGACGTTGGTCGTCGAGAAAAACCATTGGTATTGCAGCGGCCCGTTGCCCTGCACCGCCGCACCGAGCGCCACGCGTCCGCCTTGATAAGCATTCGTCACCGACACCGGCGCGCTCAACAAAGTGAGCGTGTTGTTGCTGACGACGGTTAAGGTCACAGGCAGACTGACTGCAACGCCCACCGCGTTGCTCACGACGAGTTGATAGCTGCCGGCACTGGCCGTTTGGATGTTGGAGAAAATCAGACTCGCGTTGGTCGCGCCGGGAATACTGGTTCCGTTGCTCAACCATTGGTAACTCAACGGTGCCGCGCCAACCGCCGCGCCGCGCAACGTCACGTCGCGCCCGACAAATGCCGTCTGACCAACCGGCGGCCGGATAATCACCGGACTGCCGCTGTTCAATACTGTCAGCACATGATTCGCCGCGCCCGCGCCGGTCACGGAATTCAGATTGGTCAAGGCGGACGGCGGATTTATTTCGCTGAAAGAACTGTCGCCCCAGACCACGACGGTGCCGTTCGAGCGGATGGCGAGGCTCACCGACTGACCGCCGGAATAATTGCCGGCAAAAATCGCGGCGACATTCGTCAGGGTGGCGGGAAGATTTGTGCCGGTGCCGCTGCCCCACGCGGTCACGGTGCCGTCGCCCTTCAACGCAAGCGAATGCGCATAGCCGGCGGCGATACCGACTACGTTCGTTAAGTTGAACGGCACATTGAGCGAAGCCGTTTTGACGTCGCCCCACGAAACCACCGTGCCATCACTCTTCAATGCAAGTGAATGACTGATGCCACACGCGACCGCAGTGACGTGATTCAACCCGGCGGGATAATTCGTGTAGGGACTACCGCCCCAAGCGACGAGCGTGCCTTCCGCGCGCAGCGCAAAACCAAAATTATTTCCGGCGGCGACCGCGACAATGTTGCTGGCCGTCGGCACCGGATAATTTCCTCCCGCTGCCGAAACAAAATTCCAGCCAACGATACTGCCATCGCTACGCAGCACCACCGTTCCAGCGGAAGATGAAAGCGCCACGACATTGGTCGCACCGACGGAAATGTTCGTGGCCGTGCCCGCACCCCAGGAAATTAAACTTCCGTCCGTGCGCGCCGCGAAGCTCGCACCGTAACTGCCGGCGACGGCGAAGGCATTCGTCAAGTCCGGCGGTGTCTGCGATTCGCCGGAGAGATTGCGTCCCCACACGGCGACATTGCCGAACGTCAGCTTGGCATCGGCACTGGCGGTCACGTTGTAACTGTTGCTGGCGACGAGATGATAAAAGCCGAGGTCGTTGGTGCCGACGGCAGCGATGGAATAAGTCGTATTGGTCGCGCCGGGAATGTCCGCGCCGTTCAACTGCCATTGATACGTCATCGGTGTGCCGCCCGTGAAGCTGGCGCTGAAAGTGGTCGGCCAACCCGGCGGCACGGAACGTCCAGTCGGTTGAACTGTGGCGACCGGCGGCGATCAAATTGTTACCGTCGCCACCGAGCTGGTGGCCATGCCGACGAGGTTGGTCACGATCATGAAATAATTTCCCATGTCGTTGGTCTGGGCATTCACCACCGTCAAATTGTTGCTAGTGGAGCCGAGGATGTGCGAAGTGTTAACCAAAGGAACACCGTTGAAATACCATTGAAAATTCAGTGGCGCATCGCCAGTGACAGCGGTAGTGAAAGTAAGATTGGTTCCAACATTTACGCTCTGACTCTGCGGTTGCGTAGTGATTGCAGGCGGATTGCTGACGACCAGCAAATTCGCAATCGAACTGGTCACGGAGCCGAGGTAATTGGTGACGATGACGGAATAGCTGCCCGCATCTGCCGGTTGGGCGCTGAACACAGCCAAGTTGGTTGAAGTGACTCCGGCATAATGGGCATTGTTCGTCAGCGGCGTAGTGTTGAAATACCACTGATAACTCAACGGCTGCGTGCCACCGGCGATGACGGCGAAGGCGGCATTTTGGTTGGTCACCACCGCCTGATTCACCGGTTGCGAAGTGATGAACGGCGGAAAGACAGGCACACACTTACCGGAAACACCGGCGCTGTAAATCGCGGCCATCTCGTTGGACGACAGTGCGCGGCTGTAAATAGACGGCTCATCAATAATACCGGCGAACATATCAACATACGGAGCCGCTTCGCCGGTCTGACCAATGCACACCGGCTTGGTGCCGTAATCCAGAGCGAAGCCCGCATACGATGAGATTTCCGGCACGCCATTGACCCAAATGGTCGCGGTGGTGCCATCGTAGGTGCCGGCGACGTGATACCAGACGCCACGCTGCGCCAGGGTAGTTGAACGCGTGATGACTTGGTTGCCATTGCGGGCGATGACAAACGAAAATTTGGCGGTGGTGCTGTTAATCTGTTCCTTGGCCAGACTATAGCCTTCAAACAAATAGGTCCAAGTATTGCGCTTGAAGATGATGGATTCAGTTCCCGGATTTACCGTGGCGGGATCCAGCCAGACCCACGCCTCGACCGTGACATTAGTGGGTTTGAGCGATGCCGAATCGGGAATCTGCACATAGCTGTTCACGCCATCCAACCGGAACGCCTGACCCACCATGCCGTTGGTGAATGTGATGTTGCCCATCAACGCGCCGTTGTTCGTGCTGATGCTGTCATTAGCATTGCCTTCGCCTGGCCACCAACTAACCAAACCTGCGGGCGAGGATGCACAGGGCGGTGGCATAACTACATTCAACGTCGCATTGGAACTAATCACCGCGCCGAGCAAATTACTCGCCGACAATGAATAAGTTCCCGACTGGCCGACTTGCAAATTGGTCAGCACCAGCGCGGTGTTCGTCGCGTCGGGAATAATGACGCCGTTGTAAAGCCATTGCAGGCTGATGGGCAGCGTGCCAGTGACCGCCGCCGTCAGGGTTGCGGAATTGCCAACATATAAATTCTGGCTCAGCGGCTGCGTCGTGAACGCAATCGGAGCCAGCACCGTCAGCACGACATTAGAACTCACGACCGCGCCGGAATTGTTCGTGACGAGAATGGAATAAGTTCCCTGCTGGCTGGTTTGCACGTTGCCGATTACGAAAGAAAAATTCGTGCCAGCAGAACCATACATGCCCGGCACGGCGACACCGTTCAGCAGCAACTGATACCAGAGCGGCGTGTCGCCCGTGGTGAGCAGCGCGAACGTCGCCTGTCCGCCGACCACCAGCGTCTGATCCGACGGCTGGGAAATAATGACCGGCGGATGACTCACGGCCAGCGAGACAACGGCGCTGGTGACCGAGCCAAAGGAATTGCCCGCCACGACAAAATAATTTCCCGCATTGGCCGCCTGCGCGTTGTCCAAAATTAAGTTAGGCCGGTTCGCGCCGGATATATTTGTCCCGTTGAAATACCATTGATAATTCAACGGCGAACGCCCGATGGCCGGCGCGAAGAAATTTGTCCGGCCACCCGCGAGCAGGCTGGCGCTTTGCGGCTGCCGCATAAAACGTGGCGCCGGCGCGCCCATCAGCGCGGTGCTGTGGGCAGTGCCGGCAGCGATTTGCAAAACGTTAGTCAGACCGAATGGAATATTTTCTTCGCCGGAGGAATTATATCCGCCCCACGCCGTCACTGTGCCATCGGCCTTCAATGCCAGCGCGTGATAGTCACCACCGGCGATGGCGACGATGTTGGTCAAAGCGGGTTGGCTCCAATAAAATCCGGAACTCGCCACCGTGCCATCCACCAGCAACGCAACCGAACTTTGATGACCGGCGGCGATGGCGGTGACATTCACCAGATTGGTCATCTGCGCGATTTCGCCGTAAGCGTCTGCGCCCCATCCGACCACGGTGCCATCGGCTTTCAAAGCCAGACTGTGACTCTCGCCAGCGGCGACCGCCATGACATTGTTCAAGCCAGCCGGCACATTGCACTGGCCGGAATCATTGCGACCCCAAGCCTTCACCGTGCCGTCGGCTTTGACTGCCAGCGCGTGAAATTCTCCGGCGGCAAAGTAAATGCAATTGGTCAAATCCGCCGGCACATTGCCTTCGCCAAAAATATTGTAGCCCCAGAAAAGCACTTGTCCGTCGGCGCGCAGTCCCAGCGAAAAATCTCCGCTCATGCTCATCGAGGCAGCGACTAGATTTCCGGAGTTCGCACCCGGCGGATTAAATGCCCCCGCGCCCCACGTGGTCGAAGTGGCATCGCCCTTGAGCGCCCAACTGCCGTAATTGCCCGCCGCGATCAACTCCACATTCGCCAATGGCGACGGCACATTTGTCGCACCGGAATAACCCCATGACACCACTTCCGGCACCGTCACCACGGCGTTGCTGCTGACTAAAGTGCCGAAGACATTGTTGATGACCACCTGATAATTGCCAGCCAGCGCCGCGTTCATGTTGGTGACCGCGAGCGTAGAGCCGGTCGCGCCGGGCAAATTAGTGCCGTTAAGCTGCCATTGGTAAGTCAGGTTGGAACCAGTGGCCGTCACGGACAGGTTCAAGGTGTTTCCGAAGAAAATAATCTGACTCGCCGGCTGCACCGTGATGCCCGGAGCAGCGAGCGTGAACGTTTTTTCCGCCGCAAACGCGGAACCGGCCCACGCATGATCCACGGCTTGCACGCTCCAATAATAAGTTCCCGTGGGCAAATTCGTCAGCGGCCAGCTCAAATTTTCGTCCGCGTTGCCGAGCGCCGGCACACGGCGAAATCCCGTGGCGACATCGGCCATCGGGCTGACCACGTCAGTGCCGCCAGGCGTGGTGCCGACGCGCACGTTGTAGCTGAAGCCGGCGGATTGATTCGTGTCCGTAGCCGCCGACCAGCTCAAGCCGACGCCAGTGCCGCTGACCGTGGCGCTCAAATTTCCCGGTGGCGCGGGCGGCGTGTTGGAAATTGCCCCGCCATCGTTGTGAAAAATCCGAGTGATGTAATCGCCGGAATAAAAACCCCAGCCGCAGAGCAACAAATCCAAATGCCCGTCGTTGTCAAAATCGCCCCACGCCAGCGAGCCTTCATAAATACCCGGCAGCAACAGGCCGGTGTCTGTGAACGTGCCATCACCGTTGTTGTGATAAATTCGCGTCCACCAGTAAGTGGCCACCGCGAGATCGAGATAACCGTCGTTGTCAAAATCGCCCCACGCCACCGCGCCGCCGTTTTGTCCCGGCAGACCAACGCCCGCGTCGGTGAAGACGCCGTTGCCGTCATTCCGCAACAACTGCGCGGTGTCCACGTTGTTAGTGTTCCAGCCTGTAACCACGAGATCTAATCGCCCATCGTTGTTGAAATCGCCAGCCGCCATGCTCGCCATGTCGTAACCCGGCAGGTTCGTCGCCAACACAGTGAAATTGCCGCCACCGTCGTTACGATACAACTGCGTCGTCGGCGGACTGCCTTGCGTAACGACAAAATCTCGACGGCCATCATTATTGAAATCGCCCCACGTCACTGAACTGTAACTGCCGCCGCTCATACTCACGCCGGAATCGGTGAAGGTGTCGCCACCGGCGTTGTGAAACAGACTGCAATAGGGCCAGCCGAAAAACAGCGCGTCTAACCGTCCGTCGTTGTCGTAATCGCCCCAGCCTAGTGAAATAAATTTTAACACGCTGCCGCCGTAACCGATGTTGTTCAGATTGGCCGTCTGGACAAAATTATTGCTGCCATTGTTACGATAGATGAGCCAAGTAAGAACGCTGTTACTGGTGCTGCCGTTCAACATGAAATCCAGTTTGCCGTCGTTGTTGTAATCGCCCCACGCCGCGCTGCCGGCATATAAGCCTTGCACGTCAGCTCCAATGTCAGTGAACGTTCCACCGCCAGCGTTGCGATAAATTTTGGTAATGCCGTTGCCCGATCCATCCTTGCCGTTGACCAGCACGTCCAGTTTTCCGTCGTTGTCGTAATCGCCCCAACTGGCGTTGCCACTCCAGACGCCGGTCATGCCCGCGCCGATGTCCGTGAAGCCCGCAACCGTCAGCATAAAATTCGCGCTGGCCGTCGCGCCCTGCCCGTCCATCACCGTCACCGTAATCACCGTGCTGCCGCTCAAACCGGCTGCTGGCGTAACAACCACCGTGCGGTTCGCGCCGGAGCCGCTGAAAACAATGTTCGCCGTCGGCACCAAGTTCGTATCCGTAGCAACACCGGTCACAACAAGATTTTCCACCGGCGTTTCCAAATCCCCGACAGTGAAAGCCATTGGCTTGATGGCCACGGTCGGAAACGTGCGCTGACTGGCTAGAGCGGTGATGGTCGGCAGCGCATTCGTGACTTGCAACAGCGCGTTGGAACTGGTCACCGAACCGTAAAGATTTGTGACGACGACGGAATAATTGCCAGCTTGATTCATCGCCGCCGCCGCATACGAAAGCGTTGAGTTGGTTTGTCCCGACAACGGCGAGCCGTTGAACAGCCATTGGTAATTCAGCGGCGCGGTGCCAGTCGCGCTGACCACAAATGTGAACGGCGTGCCGACATCCACCGCCTGCCCGACTGGCTGCGCGCTGATGGCGGGCGGAAAAACCACGGTCAACGCGGCGTTGGAACTAATCGCGCTGCCGTAATTGTTCGTAACCGTGACGGAATAATTTCCCGCGTCGTCGGCGACGAGATTGCTGACGGTTAAAGTCGCATTCGTCACACCACTGACGTGTGCGTTGTTCGCAAGATTGGTTCCGTTCAGCGACCATTGAAAATTCAGCGGAGCCGTGCCGTCTGCTGTCACGCTGAAAACCGCCGATGTGCCTGCCAGCACCGTCTGGCTCGCGGGTTGCACGATGATTTTTGCCGGAACCAAAACGGTCAACGTAGCGACCGCACTCGTAGCCGAGCCATACAGATTGGTCACAATCACGCGATACAAACCCGCGTCATTCGTCAATGCGCCGGTGATGGTCAACGCAAAATTGGTTGCGCCGCTGATGCGTCCGCCGTTGACGAGATTGGTTCCACCGCGTTGCCATTGATAATTCAAGTTGGTCGTGCCGCCCGCCGTTACAACCAAAGTGGCATTACTATTTTGCAACACGGATTGATTGGTGGGCGAACTGATGATGAATGCTGGCTGCAAGACGGTAAGCTGTGCGTTGGAACTGGCGTCGCCGCCGTAATTATTCGTGACGGTGACTGAATAATTTCCCGCGTCGCCGGCGACGAGATTGCTGACCGTCAAAGTCGCATTCGTCGCGCCGCTAGTGCGCGCGTTGTTCGTGAGGCTGACTCCATTCAGCGACCACCGATAGTTCAACGGCGCGGTGCCATCCGCCGTCACACTGAAGACCGCTTGCGTGCCGGCCAGCAATATCTGGCTCGCGACGGGCTGCGCGGTAATTTTCGCTGGCACCCACACGGTCAACGTGACGACTGCGCTTGTAACTGAACCGTAAAGGTTGGTCACAATCACACGATACGAACCGACGTCATTCGTTAACGCGCCGGTGATATTGAGCGTGGCATTCGTCGCGCCACTGATGCGACCGCCGTTCACGAGATTGGTTCCGCTGCGCTGCCAGTGGTAAATCAAATTGGTCGTGCCCGTAGCAGTCACAGTGAACGCGGCGTTATTGCTTTGCACCACGGAAATATTCGTCGGCGCCGCCGTAATCGCCGGCGGCAACCACACGGTCAGCACGGCAATGGAACTGGTCACGCTGCCCTGAGTATTGGTGACGACAACCCGATAATTGCCCGCGTCGCTGGCGATGAGATTGCTGACGGTCAGCGTCGCATTGGTCGCGCCGCCGATGCGCGTGCTGTTGACGAGATTCGTGCCGTTAAACGACCAGTTGTAACGCAGCGTCGCGGTGCCGCTGGCCGTGACTTTGAACGTGGCATTCGCTCCCGCCAACACGTTGGTGCTTTGCGGCTGCGTGGTGATGCTGGGCGCGACGGCGAAGACAGAAACCGGCAGAAACAACAGCCAGACCAACAGGCGAAGCCGCCCGGCAAATCTGTTCACTTGAAATTTCACAAACTCGCTTGTGGGAATAAAATCAATGTGGTGGAACTGCAATAAAGTTATCACAGCCCCGCCTTGAGCAACAAGATTTAACCCCGTAAAAACTGCCAATTCTTATTCACAATTCGCCCGTCAGCCGTGCGCGTCCAGAAACTTCACCATCGCCGCACCGAACGGCGCGCAATCTTTCGGCGTGCGGCTGGAGATCAGGTTGCCGTCCACGACGACCGGCTCGTTCACCCAGATGCCACCGGCGTTTTCCAGATCGTCCTTAATGCCGAGCGAGCCGGTGACGCGTTTGCCTTTCAGAATCTTGGCGGAAATCGGAATCCAGCCGCCGTGACAGATGAACGCGACCAGTTTGCCCTGTTCAAAAAACTCGCGCGTGAGCGACAGTACCTTCGCGTCGCGACGCAATTTGTCCGGCATGAAACCGCCGGGCACGAGCAAGCCGCAAAAATCTTCGCTGCGCGCGTCCTTCAACAGCAAATCCGACGCGGCGGGATAACCGTGCTTGCCGGCGTAGGTTTTGATTTCCGGCGCGGCGCATTTCAGCGCGTAGCCCGCTTCTTCCAAGCGCAGCTTCGGATACCAGAGTTCGAGGTCTTCATAAACGTCGTCCAGAAACGCGAGCACGGTTTTATTCTTTTGCATGGCGAAAGTCTTGCCGAACGACTTAAATGAACAAGTCAAATTCACCGGGCTATGAACATCCAAACTTCATCGGCACAAACTCTCGGCTGGAAGAAATCTTTTCTGTGGCTCGCGTTCGCCGTGGCGTGTTTTCAGGCGGCTTACACGTCCATTCATTATCCCGCCGCCGGACTGCTGATTTTTGGTTACGCCTTTGGCCTCGTCAAACTGACCGACCAGCCGAATGTCCGGCGCGCGTTTTATTTCGGGCTGGCGATGGGCTTTCTCTGCTACGCGCCGCAACTGTTTTTCTTTTTCCGCATCTTCAATGTCGCCGCACTGGTGCTGTGGCTGGTGCTGGCGTTTTGGGTCGGATTGTTTGCGGCGATTGTCTGCGGCAGCGCGCGGCGCTGGGGCAAAGTCAAAACCGCGTGGATGATTCCGATAATCTGGACAGGCATCGAATACTTCCGCAGCGAACTCTACTACTTGAAGTTCTCGTGGATGAATTTGGGCTATGCTTATCAAAACTTACCAATCGCTCCGTTTATCACTCTCGGAATGTATAGCGTTGGATTTATTTTTTTCTTTGCAGCGGTTATTTTAGCATTCAGAAGCTCATTCAAAAAACTTCATCTTCAAATTGCGAGTCTGGCCCTTTTATTTTTGATCTCACTGGCTTGGTTTTTACAACTTGGTTCTGGAATGAAGATTTACGCCCACAGCGCAAACCACAGACCGGTTTCCCTAGTCGGCGTCCAAATGGAATTTCCGCCGCAAAACGTCATTCCCCAAATCCTGAATCAAGCCCTCGCCAAAAACACCAACGCGCCGATTTTCGTTTTAAGTGAATACTCGCTCGACGGCGGCGTGCCGGATGCGCTCAAGAACTGGTGCCGCGAACATTCGCGCTTCCTCGTCATCGGCGGCAAAGATTTCGTCACGAACGACGTTTATTACAACACCGCCTTCGTCGTCGGCACGAACGGCGAGATTGTTTTCCAGCAGGCCAAGAGCGTGCCGATCCAGTTTTTTCACGACGGCTTGCCTGCGCCGAAACAGGAAGTCTGGAATTCGCCGTGGGGCAAAATCGGCATCTGCATCTGTTACGATTTGAGCTACACGCGCGTCACAGACGAACTCGTGCGCCAAGGCGCGCAGCTCATTATCTGCCCGACGATGGACGTGGAATCCTGGGGCAAACACCAGCACGAACTGCATTCCCGCGTCGCGCCCGTGCGCGCGGCGGAATACGGCATCCCGATTTTCCGCGTGGCCAGCTCCGGCATTTCGCAGGCCGTCACCGGCGGCGGCCAAGTCGTCGCGCAAACTTCTCTCGGCGGCTACGGCGAAATCTTTTCCGCGCAACTGCGCTTGCCGCGCCAGGGCTCAATTCCACTCGACCGCTATCTCGCGCCGATTTGCACCGGCGCGACCGGCATCGTCACAATAATTTTGCTGCTGCTCGCGTGGAAAGAAAAGCGTGCCGCGTTGAAGGAATAAATTGGCGCGCGGTTTTTCTGTTTGCCTTGCTTGAAATCAGTTGTAGTTTTTCACCATGAGCGTCACCGCCATTCAAGATGAAATTCTCGGGCTGCCCGCCCCGGAGCGCGCGCGGCTGCTGGACTTGCTTTGGGGTTCTTTTGCCAAGCCGGAACAACAGGCGCGCGAAACCGCTTGGGCGGCGGAATCAGAACGGCGCGTTGACGCTTTTGACGCCGGGAAATTGACAGCGCGTGACGCCAATCAAGTTTTTGCTGATTTGAAAAAGGATTTGCCGAAGTGAGGGTGCGGTTCACTTCAACGGCGGAAGCGGAACTCAAGGCGGCGATGGAGTTTTATCAGTCGGCACAGACAGGCTTGGGTGCAGAATTTCTCGCAGAAGTGGAGGCAACCACCAACCTCATCGAATCTTTTCCACTGGCTTGGTCGCCGCTATCGCCACGGACGCGCCGTTGCCGCACACACCGTTTTCCTTACGGACTGTTCTACCAAATTCGTAGCGATGAAATTCTGATTGTTGCCGTGATGGATTTGCGCCGTGATCCTCGACGGTGGGAAGAATACTTGTAGTTGGCGCGGCTGCTTCCAAATATAATTCCCCGTCATGTCGCACGAATATGTCTTAAAGCCGTTCACGCCGGAAATCCGGCTGAACATTGACTACGCGCGCGAACTCAACGAACAGCAGCTCGCCGCCGTCACCGCGCCGCCCGGCCCAGCGCTTGTCATCGCCGGCGCAGGTTCGGGCAAGACGCGCACGCTGACGTATCGCGTCGCGTATCTGTTGGAACAGGGCATTCCGCCCGACCGCATCTTGCTGCTCACCTTCACGAACAAGGCGGCGGGCGAAATGATGCGGCGCATCTCCGATTTACTCGGCCACGAATTGCGTTCGCTTTGGGGCGGCACATTTCACAGCATCGGCGCGCGGATTTTGCGGCTGCACGCGGAGACGCTCGGCTACCAAAAAGATTTCACGATTCTCGACTGCGACGACGCGAAGGATTTGATCAAAGCCAGTTTGCTGGATGCGAAAATTGACACGAAGGACAAACATTTTCCGAAGGCGGATGTGCTGAACGAAATTTTTTCGCTCGCGGCCAACACGCATCAGACGATTGCGGAATTGGTCGATGGAAAATTCAGTTACTTCGAGACGTTCACCGATCAGATTGCCGATCAGCACAAACGTTACCTCGCCCGCAAGCGCGCGACGAACGGCATGGATTTCGACGACCTGCTCGTGCTTTGGCTCCGGCTGCTGCAAGACCACGCCGATGTGCGCGAACATTTTCAGCGGCGCTTTCAATTCATCCTCGTGGATGAATATCAGGACACGAACAAGCTGCAAGGCGACCTGATTGACTTGCTCGCGGCGCGGCATCACAACGTCACGGTCGTCGGCGACGACGCGCAAAGCATCTACGCGTGGCGCGGTGCGAACTTCGCGAACATATTGGATTTTCCCAAGCGTTATCCCGGCGCAAAAGTTTTTAAGATCGAAACCAATTACCGCAGCACGCCGGAAATTCTCAACGTGGCGAACGCCGCCATCGCCGCAAACGTAAACCAGTTTGCGAAGGAGCTTTCGCCCGCGCGCAAATCCGGCGTCAAACCAGCACTCGTGCAATGCCACGACGCCGGTCAGCAGGCGCAATTCATCGCACAGCGCGCGCTGGAGTTGCGCGAGGAAGGCACAAGCTTGAATCAGATTTGCGTGCTGTATCGCTCGCATTTTCACGCGCTGGAATTGCAGTTGGAACTCACGCGGCGGCAGATTCCGTTCAGCATCACGAGCGGCATCCGCTTCTTCGAGCAGGCGCACATCAAAGATGCGACGGCGTATCTGAAATTTGTCGCGAATCCGAAAGACGAAGTTTCTTTCAAGCGGCTAGTTTTGCTTTTGCCAGGAATCGGCGCGAAGGGCGCGGAAAAAATTTATCAAAGCTTTACGGCGAGGATGGCTGGTGGCGAATTGAAGATGGAAACCAAACTCGCGACGGCCTTGCAAAGTTGCACCAAAGCCATTCCCAAAAAAGCCGCCGTGCCGTGGACGCAATTTGTCGCGACCATCGCGCAACTGGAAGACGAAACGACGCGCCGGAGCGCGGCGAAAATGCTGCGGCTCGTTATGGACGCGGGCTACGACGATTATCTCAAGGAGACTTACGACAATTACGAACGCCGGCTGGACGAAATCCAGCAGCTCGCGGAATTTGCGTTTCAGTTTGGCAGTGTGGAGGAATTTCTGACGCAACTCGCCTTGCTCACGAACGTCGAAGCCGAGGAAGATCCGCAGGACGACACGGAAAAAATCAAACTCTCGACCATTCATCAGGCGAAAGGTTTGGAGTTCGAGGTCGTGTTCGTCATCATGCTGTGCGACGGGATGTTTCCCTCCGCACGCTCCAGCGAGAGTAACGACGGTGAGGAAGAAGAACGGCGGCTGTTTTACGTTTCCATCACGCGCGCAAAGAATGAATTGTATTTGTGCTACCCGAACATTCGCGGCGGCTTTGGCACAAGCGGCGTGGACACTTACCAGTCGCCGTCGCGCTTTCTTTCGGAAATTCCAAAAGGTCTGTTGAACGAGTGGAATCTGCGTTAACGCGTGGCATAAAAAAAGCTAGCCAGGCACTTGACTTTCACTGATGCCAGAAGCACGGTAAAGGCCGTCCCACATTAGCCAAAATAAATGCCAGTGCCAATGCCCGCCGTCGCCGGAATTTTTCTTTCGGAGCAATTTTAAATTGTCTCGCTGTCTTGCTTTCACGCACGACTGTCGCAGTTTTAATACTCCTCGTCTCGCGCCTTTCGCTGGCACAGATGATTGACCTGAACACGAACGGCATGAGCGATGTCTGGGAGCAACTTTATGGCGCAAGTGGTCTGTCACCCAACGGCGATGCGGATGGCGACGGATATTCGAATCTTAAAGAAGCGTTAGCGGGTAGCAATCCGTTTGACGCAAATTCTATTCCCAAAATCACGAGTGCAGCCAAGGCGGCGGCGTTCACGGTGACGATTCCGTGCGAACTGGGAAAACAATATCAGTTGCAGAGCGTCACCGCACTGGGCAGCACGAACTGGGTGATGGAAACGAATGTCGTTGTTCGCAGCGGCGCAACGCTGACGCTGATGGCGGCGGCTGGATCGGTTGGGAAATTTTTCCGCACGGCGGTTTCTGACGTGGACACAGATGGCGATGGCGTGAGTGATTGGGAAGAATATAAGCTTGGGCTCGATCCGCTGAATGCAATGAGCAATGGGCAAATGGACAGCAACGGACAGCTCATGACCGATGCCGCCTATGCGTCCGCGAAGTTCGGAACGCAAAATATTTTTTCAATCGCCGCGACCGACCCGACCACAGTGCAGCCTGACCCCGGAAATTCACCGACCGACCTCGGCACACTGACAGTTTCGCGCGGCGGTTTTGCGCTGAAGTCCGTCACGGTGAATCTCGCGCTGAGTGGTCCCGGTTCCGGTTATGCAGCGGAAGGCGTGGATCATGCAACCTTGCCGCGCACCGTGACCTTTCCCGCAGGTGTGAGTTCGCAAAATATTTCCGTGACGCCGCTGGCCGACACGAACCTGCACACGGCGGTCATCGCGCAAATGAAATTACTACCCGGCACGAACTACACCACGAGTTACGCGAGCAATGCCAGCGTGGTGATTTATCCTTCGCCGACAGCGAACGGCACGGGCTTAAATGGAAATTATTACACAAACTCCAGCGCAACTTATGCGAATGCGGCTAACTTCAACCCCGCGAATTTAAAACTGTCACGGGTGGACACTAATGTGGATTTTACCTGGGGCAGCACAACCAGCCCGATCACAAACAGCAGCGGTGGTTACACCGTGCGCTGGACGGGACAAGTTTTGCCACAATATTCGGAGACGTATTATTTCGTCGTCAACTCGGATGACGGCTGTAAGTTGTGGGTCAACGATCAGCTCATCATTGATAAATGGCAATCGCAAAGCGCTTCGGACAATACCGGCATCATCGCGCTGCAAGCGGGCGTGCTCTACAACATAAAGTTGGAGTATCTGCAAGTTTCCGGCTCTGCCGCGGTGCATCTGAACTGGTATAGCGCAAGCCAGCCGAAACAAATCATTCCCTCAACACGTTTGTTTCCAACGAACTCGGTCAACGCCCCTTCGTCCATCACCTGCGCGCTGTCGGCCGTCGCGTTTCTCGGCCAGCCGTTCAGCTTCACCGTAACCGGTGCGAACACGCCGCTCGCTTACTCCGCGAGCGGGTTGCCGCCAGGACTTGGATTTACAAATGGCATCATCAGCGGCATTCCAAATTTCGCTGGCACGTATCAAACGATGGTTACTTCGAGCAACACTGTCGGCCTTGGCTCGGCGGCGGTGAGCATTCAGGTGATTGATACCGGCAGTTCCGTCGTGCGTGAAGTGTGGACGGGCATTGCCGGCACAAATATCGCAGATATTCCGGTCAGCACGCCAGCAACCCTCACTAACACACTCGGCTCGCTGGAAGGCATTACCAATTACGGCAGTAATTATGGCGAGCGCATTCGCGGCTATCTCACCGCGCCGGTTACCGGTAATTATTATTTCTGGATTGCAGGTAGCGACTCGGCGGAAGCGTGGATTTCTAACGACAACGAACCGGCGAATAAATTGCGCCGCGCAAACGTGTTTCCGGCGAGTGGCGGCACAACGTTTCGGAATTGGAATGCGCAAACCAATCAGCAGTCGAAATGGCTGTCGCTCGTCGCGGGACAAAAGTATTACGTCGAAATTTTGCACAAGGCCGGAACCACGCCGGATCATTGGTCAGTCGGCTGGTCGCAGGATCCGGTCGGCACGAACACCGTGCCGTCGGGCATCGTTCCAGGTTACGTTTTGTCGCGCTACTATCCGCAACCCGCTTCAATTTTGAGCGGCACATTTTATTCCGCCAACATGCTGGCATTACCGGGCGTTAACAGTTCAGCGGTCGGTTCCGCGACGCTGCTCGTGAGCGCGGATGGCACGCAGGCGATTTTAAATTATTCCGTCAGCGGCATCAGTGGTTTGCACATTGATCATATTTATTCCGACCCCTATCTCGCCAGCCCAACGACGCTGGTATTCGACATCGCCGCCGCCCATCCGCGGGCCGACGGCAGTTACGTTTGGCCAATCAAACCAACCGGCTCGCTTTCGGCGGCAGACATTTTGGAACTGCTCATTGAAGGGAAAGCCAGCATCGTCATCAACTCCATCGCGTTTCCGAATGGTGAAATCGGCGGTCACTTCACCTTTGCCAACGGTGCGCAAACCTTTATCGCACCACCCGCACCACCCGCGTGGACGGATGACCACACGGATACAAATGCCGCCGCTAGATTTTTGATCCAGTCAACATTTGGACCGAACCTCACAGAAATCGCCAACGTGCAATCACTCGGCTACTCGAATTGGATCAACGCGCAATTCGCTTTGCCGATCACGCATCATTTGCCAGTCGTGCTAACAAACATGGTTGCCGACCCGTCCAATCCATTTCCCAGCAGCGACTGGTTCAACGCTTGGTGGCAGAACGCCGTGACCGCGCCCGACCAATTACGCCAGCGCGTCGCGTTCGCTTTGAGCGAAATCATGGTCGTGTCCGAAAGCGGCGTGTTGCAAGATCACGCCACTGCGCTCGCGGCGTATTATGACACGCTGCTCGACAATGCGTTTGGCAATTATCGCGACCTGCTCAAAGCCGTCACGCTTACGCCCGCGATGGGTTTATATCTGAACATGCAGGCCAACGACATGGGCAGTCTGCCCAACGGCACGCATCCGAATGAAAATTACGCGCGCGAAATCAATCAGCTTTTTTCCATCGGCCTCTACCATTTGTGGCCTGATGGCACGCTCGTCTTGAATTCGCAAAACTCGCTCGTGCCGACCTACGATCAGAATGTCATCAACGGTTTTGCGAGCACATTCACCGGCTGGAATTATTACCAGCCGAATGTGAATGGCCGTTTGCCCACCAGTTTTTCGCCAAGTCAAAATTTGACGAACCCGATGGTGCTCGTGCCGCTGCACCATGAACTCGGCACGAAAAAACTTTTGGACAACGTGATGATTCCCGCGGCTGTCGGCGCGCAAACGAATTCGGCGGTGACAAATTTTGATAATTACTGCTCGCAAAATCTGGAGGCCGCGCTGGATTCCATTTTCTACAACCCGAACGTCGGGCCGTTCGTCTGCCGCCAGTTGATTCAACGGCTCGTCACCAGCAATCCCAGCCGCAATTATCTTTACCGCGTTGTGCAAAAATTCAACGACAACGGCTCCGGCATCCGCGGCGATATGAAGGCTGTCATTCGCGCCATTCTTACGGATTACGAGGCACGCAGCGTGGATTTTGTTTTTGCCTACACCAACGGCACTGTCACCAACACGCCGCTCGCCACATACGGCAAACAACGTGAACCGCTCCTGCGCGTGACCGCGACCGCGCGCGCGTTCGCCGCGCCCGCGAACCAGACCGGCACTTACGTCGAGACTGGAAATCAAACGAACACCATCACCCTGCCCTCGCCGCACCGCATGGCGACAGGCGACACGGTGGCGATGAGCTTCACCGACACTTCGGGCAATCCCGCGCCGCCGAATCAAAATTATTCCGTGACCGTCACCGGCTCGAATACGTTCACCGTGAACATGCCGAACCTGCTCACCGGCATTTACGCGCAGACGAACAACGTCATCACCGTCACCATTTCCGCCGGACACGGACTTGTCACCGGCAACGCCGCGTATCTGGTGTTCACCACCGGCGGCGCGGCCAGCGGACCGTTCGCGGTGACGGTGATTAATAGCACGGTCTTCAACGTGACCGCGTTCGATACTTTCTCCCACTCTGGCAACTGTCTATTGTCCCGTATTTCCGCGAGCGGTCTGACGCAAAGCGGCACAAACATCACCGTCAGTTGCGCCGGACCGCACGCGTTGACCGTCAACGAAACGATATATATTCCCGCCAACAACTCTTCAGTTCCTGTCGGGCAATATCAGGTAAAAACCATTCCCGATCCCCTGCACTTCACGTTTGTCCTCACGAACAACATCGGGACGCAAAGTGGATTTACCTTGTATCCATTGGGCGCGCCGTCGCTCACGCGCAATGGCAACGCCACGGTGCAATGGAGCACGTGGAATCTCGGTTACACCGACAGCGACCCGACTTACAACCTCGCGCAATCACCATTGAGCGCGAACACCGTGTTCAATTTCTTCTTTCCAAATTACGCATTCCCTGGCGCGCTGTCGGCGGCGGGTTTGACCACGCCGGAATTTCAACTCACCTCCGACACGAGCACCGCGTTGCAGATGAATTTCCTCGAAGCCGGCATTCTCAACAACACCGCAAACACCAACGGCCTTTCCAGTTTCAACAATGGCGGCGGCGCCATCGTTCTCGACCTTGGCCCGTGGATGACCACGAATTATACCGCGGCCGCCGGCGTGCCGTCACTCGTGGACAACTTGAACACACTTTTGCTCGCAGGACAATTATCCGCCGCCGCGAAAACCAACATCGTCAACTACGTCACCAATATCTCCAACTTCAGTTACAGCACCCCGCCGACCGCCACGCAAATGCGTGATCGCGTCCGCGCTGTGGTTCACCTCATTGTTTGTTCGCCGGACTTCACCATCCAAAAATAATTTATGAACGAGAAAAACATTTCCGTCATCACCCGCCGCGATTTTCTGCGCCGCGCGGCCTGCGCGGCCGTGGGCACGGCCGCCATGACTTCAGCCATCCGCGATCTGCGGTTCATGAATGCCGCCATCGCCGACCAATCCATCCCGACCGACTACAAAGCCCTGGTCTGCATTTTTCTCGCGGGCGGCAACGACTCCAACAACATGATCATTCCGACCGCCTCGTCGGAATACGCCAACTACGCCGCCATCCGCACCGCGAATCTCGCGCTGCCGTCCAGCGCGCTGCTGAATCTTCAAGTTCCCGGCAGCACCCCTGCGCCGGATTATTCCGTTGGCACTGGCATCGCACCTGGCTTGTCTGGAAACTACGTTGACACTGATGGACATAGTTACGGTCTGCATCCGGCTTGTCCCGAACTGGCAAAGCTTTTTTACGAAGGCAAACTCGCCCCGCTTTTTAACGCTGGCACGCTTATTTATCCCATCACCAAGGCAGAATATAATAGCGGCAAAAAAATATTTGGCGGCCAGATTCAACCTAGCAGGCCGCCGCAACTTTTCTCCCACGCCGATCAGGTCACGCAATGGCAGACGTCCATTCCCGACCAACCGCCGCTCACCGGTTGGGGCGGACGCTGCGCGGATTTGTTGAACGCTGCGAACACGAATAATTCACTTTCACTCTCCGTTTCTATTGCCGGCGCGAACACGTTTGAAATCGGCAACGCCGTTTCGCAATACGCCGTCTCCACCAGCGGCGCGATTGCGATGCAGGGCGTCACCGGCGCGCGGCTCGCTGCGCTCACGAACATCCTCGGCCTGCCCTACCAGAATTTGCAGGCCAAAACTTACGCGGGCGTTGCCAACCACAGCATCCAGACCGGCAATGTCCTCAACTCCGCCATCACCAATACCGCCGCGACAAATTATTGGACGAACACGTTTCCCGCAAAAATTGTTACACCCAACACCAATCCGGCAAACTCATTCACATCGAGTTTAAGTTCGCAGTTGAAGATGATTGCTCGCCTCATCGAGGCTGGTAACCGCGCCGCCGGCAGTCCGAACAACGGCTTCGGCATGCGCCGCCAGATATTTTTCTGTCAGGTCGGCGGTTACGATTTGCACAGAGCCAGACCAGTTACGACGTCAACAATCCCGCCAACGTCATCATCGGCGCGCACGCGAACTTGATGGCGGAATTGAGCCAGTCGCTCTACGCCTTCCAGCGCGCGATGGAGCAGCTCGGCCTTTCCCAAAACGTCACCGCGTTCACCTCCAGCGATTTTGGCCGCACGTTTCCGAGCAACGGCGTGGGCAGCGATCACGGCTGGGGCAGCCATCACCTCATTCTGGGCGGCGCGGTCAAAGGCGGCAAGACCTACGGCAAATTTCCAACGCTCACCGTCAATGGCCCGGACGACACCAGCACCGGTCGCTGGATTCCCACGACCGCCATTGACCAATACTTCGCCACGCTCGCGACGTGGTTTGGCGTGGACGCCGGTAATCTCACCACCGTATTTCCGAACATCGGTCGTTTCCCCACGCCCAATCTCGGGTTCGTATGAGGAAACTATTTCCGGCGCTCGCGGTCGTCGCTGCCCTCGTCTTGGTTTGGCTGTTGTTTCCGAAACCGAAAATACCTTCCCCCGACACGCAGGCCGATGCCATCGCGTCCGCAAAATATTCCGCTGCCGTTGCGACGGCGCTGACCAATGCGCCGCCCGCAGCGGTCGCCACCATTGAATCCAATTTCGCCCGCGTCACCGCCTCGCCCACGCCGGCGCCTGCCGCCCGCGTGATTCCCGATGGCCGCCCGTTCGCGCCCGAAGTCACGAACATGGAACCGCAGATCGTTCTGGAGATTGTCAGCCGCGCCATCCGCAACTACGGCCAGCGCTTCGGCGGCAATCCCGTCGGCTCCAATGCCGAGATCACCCGCGCCCTCGGCGGCGATAATCCCGGCTCCGTCAACTTCATCGCCGATACCGGCATGCGCGTGAATGACCGGGGCGAACTCATTGACGCGTGGGGCACGCCCTTTTTCTTCCATCAACTCTCCGGCACGGAAATGGAAATCCATTCGGCGGGCGCAGACAAAATTCTTTGGACAGCTGACGATTTGGTGACGCGGTGAAGGTTGGAATTGCTACGCCCAGCAAATTTTTTTAATTCGCCCAAAGCGTGCCGACGGCGCTGACGGGCATGAATTGATTATTGCCGATGTATTGTAATTCCACCGCTGAACCTTGACTGCCGGTAAGGAAGCCATTCGTGCCGGTAAGGGAAGTAATCTGAGCCGCGCTGCCGGAATAATACAGATTGCCGCTGGAAGCATTCACCGCACCGACGAGATGATCGCCATTGGCCGAACTCGTGAGCGCCGACCACGGCTTGCTCGGCGCACCGACCAGCGGCGACCAGGTCGCGCCAAAATTTAGCGAAGCGTAAATTACACCGTTGCTGATGCCAGCGACGAGCCGCGTGCAATCGGCAGAGGCGGCGAGACAGCTCCACGCGGCGATCGGCACGGCAGCGTTGCTCCACGTCGTGCCAGAATTGGTGGAGGTGTAGATGGAATTATTATTGATGGTCGCGGCCAGTTTTAATCCATCGCTGGACATCACCACGTCCGACCAAAAAGCGACCGGCGCGCCACCACTCCAGTTCGCACCGGTGTTGGTGGAAGTATAAATGGTGTTGCCGGAAATCGCAGCGGCGAGGTGCGTGCCGTCGGCGGACGCGGCGACGGATGACCAGTTAGCGATGCCGGAGTTGGGAATGCCCGTGCCAACGATATTCCAGACCGCGCCGGAATTGGTGGTGAGATAGAGCGCACCAACCTTGACCGCTGCGAACGCTTTGCTGCCATCGGCGGAACACGCGACGGCCACCCAGCTTAATTTTGAATTAGCGACGCTGCTCCACGTCAGTCCGGCGTTGGTGGAATACTGGATGTTGCCGCCGGAAGGAACGCCATAAACTTTATTGCCATCCGCCGAACACGCGAGGCCATACCAACCCGTGCCGGTCGCCGCCGTGGCACTCCAGGTATGTCCGTAATCGGTCGAGGAAAAAATGCCGCTGGTGCTTTTCATGCCCGCATACATCACGGCGCCGTCGGCGGACGAGGCGAGACAATTCCAAGTGCCGCTGGACGCGCTGGACGCCGTCCACACGGAATTTTTATAGCTCACAAAATTGCCGATGATGGACTGATTCGTCCCCTGCCCCACGCGCCAGCCACCCGCGCCCGCGCCGGACACGCGCACGATATCGCCGACCAAAAGATTCGTCCCCGTCGGCAGCGTGACGGTGGTGAATAGCGAACTCGTCAGCAGATAGCCGGTGTCTGCCAGAGCCGTCACCGCCGTGTTAGTAATCACGACCCAACCGACGAGGCCGTTGCCAAAAAAACTGCCGGTGAAATTATTCGCGCGATTCGTAAAATTATTTCCGCCATTAAAATTATTATTGCCGGTGAACGTCTGGCTCGCGTTCAGCAATGCAACATTGCTGGAGAGCCGCGCGTCCGCGACAGTTCCAGTGGTCAATTGCGTCGCGTTCAAGTTAGTTAGAGCCGCACCATTGCCGGTGTATGTGCCGGAAAAAGTATTGGTATTATTGACGAAATTCACCGCACCAGAATAAGTGCCGGAGATTTGCGCGGACGGAAGTGTGCCCGTAATTTGCGTCGCCGCTAACGTGCCGATTAGGTTGCTCGCACCGGTAGCAAAAATAGCATACGGCACCGGCCGGATTGGCTGGCGCGGAAACAGCGAAATGAAATTGGTGCTGCCGTTCGTGCGCACGCCGATGTCGAGCCAGTAATTGTTGCCCGTGAAAAGTCCCGCGCCAAAATCGAGCGTGACGCTGAATTGCCCACTGCTCACGGCCACAGCGGAATTGGTGATGGGAAGCGTGTCGGCAGTGCCATTGGTCACCGCGTCATAAACGGTGAATCGAAAATCGTAAGTCCCACTCGCGGGCGAACCCGTGTCGTTCAAACGGCCTTGATAATTAAAAGCCGTTCCCTGGGCGGAAACTTTCAGCGCCGCAAGGCTGAGCAGCAATACGAGACATTGGATGCAACGATTCACGATAGTATATTGGCGTTCAACCAACCTTAATTCAATGCGGAATAAAAGTCACTTCGCGGATAACGCCGAGAGAATTTCCGGCGGCGGTTGCAGCGAATCGAGCGTTTTAGATTCCGGCGCGCCCGCGTTAATCCACCATTTCAGCACCACGATTTCCGCCGCAGTCAACTGCGGCTTACCCTCCGGCGGCATGTGGTCATCGTCGCTGACAGGCAGCAGCGCGCGCTGGATAATCGGACTTTGCGCCGCGTCGCCGGACTTGATGGCGACATCATCTTTGCCGCCTGCTTGCAGCGCGGCAAATGAGTCGAGTCGCAAGCCGCCTTTGGACTTTTCCGCGCCGTGACAACTTACACACTTGTTTTGAAAAATCGGCTCGATGACACCAGCGAAAAACGGGCGCGCGCGCAATTCATTTATTGAAACCGTCGCCGAAGTATTTTTTATAGCCGTAATCCCCAACAATTTTTTGATTGGCTCGGGCGCGTAGCGCGTGAGGTAATCGCTGCCATGCGTCAGTGATCCGCCAAGATGTCCCGCCGCCATCAGCAAACCGACGGTGACAAATAAACTCACACGATATGCACAAAATTTTCCGCGCCAGAATAAAATTGCCGCCACCATCGCCGTTACCGCTGTGACTGTGCCCAGCCATTTGTGCCACGCGAGCAAAGTTTCGTCGTAGCCGCCGCCAAGCGACAGCAGCCAGCCACAAATTGCCGTAACGACTGCCAGCGGCGCAGCGAGTGCAAGTATGAAACCCGCACTACCATTAGCGTTTTTGAAACGTGGAATAAACGCAGTCAGCTCCAATGCCGTGAGCGCCGCCAGCATCCCGATGGGCAGATGCACCAGCAGCACGTGGAATCGTCCGATGAAAAGATAGATGTCGGGTGTTTGGTGCAAGTAAATGTAGGCTGGCGATATTAAAAGTGGTGCCCCGGTTCGGACTTGAACCGAAAACCAATTGATTAAGAGTCAACTGCTCTACCATTGAGCTACCGAGGCAAAAATTCGTCGGTGAAACCAAGTCACCGCGAAAGAGGATTCTGGCAGACCAAAAAATCCGAGGCAAGATTTTTCAGCAGTGCGATTGGCTTGGCCAATTTTTTTAATGACTCATCTCCGTTTGTCAGGGAAAATACCATCGTCGCATTTGCATGACTGTCACACTTTTTATTCCCTGTTTCATTGACGCGCTGTTTCCGCGCGCAGGCATCAGCATGGTGGAAATTTTGGAACGACTCGGCCATAAGGTTGTTTGCCCAAATGAAATCGCCTGCTGCGGTCAGCCCCCATTCAACTCCGGTTACTGGGACGAAGCCCGCACCATCGCCGCACCAGCATTGGAGAAATTGAAAGATGCCGAAGCTGTCGTCATCGGTTCCGGCTCGTGCGGCGCGATGATCAAAAAGTTTTATCCCGAACTCTTTGCCAAAACTCCACAGGCGGAATTGGCAAAACAAGTTGCCTCGCGCACTTGGGAATTTTCGGATTTTCTCGTAACCAAACTCGGTGTGACCAATCTCGGCGCGAAGTTTCCGCACAAAGTTACGTTTCACGACGGCTGTCACGGCTTGCGCGAACTCGGCATCAAATCCGCACCGCGCGCGTTGCTCGGTAATGTCAGCGGATTGGAATTTGTCGAGATGAAGGAAGAATCCTGCTGCGGTTTCGGCGGAACTTTTTCGGCAAAGTTTCCGATGATTTCCACCGCGATGGGCGAAGTGAAATGCGCTGCTGCGACCGAGACCGGCGCAGATTTTATCGTCTCGAACGATTCGAGCTGCCTCATGCACATCCAAGGTTTGCTGTCGCGTCAGGGTAGCAAACTTAAAACCATTCACCTCGCCGAAGTGCTGAACCAACGATGAGTTTTGTCTCTCAATTCAAATCGCTCGCCAGCGAAAAGACGCGTGACCTGCGCCATCGCTCAGTCATTCGCACCGCGCTGCGCAGTTACGAGATTGTGCGCGACAAACGTAAAGCGGCATTTCAAAGTTGGGAATCCGCGCGTCAGGCAGCGGCGGAAACGAAATGGGAAGCCATCAATCATTTGGACGAACATCTCGTTGCGCTCGCCACCAAACTCGAAGCACGCGGCACGAAAGTTCATTGGGCCAGCAACGGTGCGCAAGCGCGTGAAATCATTGCACAGATTCTCCGCGACAAAAAAGCGCGTTCCATCATCAAGTCCAAGGCGATGACGAGTGAAGAAATTCACTTGAACCACGCGTTGGAAAAAGAAGGCTTCACCGTCGTTGAAAGCGACCTCGGCGAATTCATCGTGCAACTCCGGCATGAGCCGCCGTATCACATCGTTTTTCCTTCGATGCACCTGACGCGCGGTGAGATCAAGGATTTGTTTCAGAAGGAACTCGGCGATGCGCCTTCCGATTCACCGGAAGAATTGACGATGGTCGCGCGCCGTGTAATGCGCCAAAAATATATTCAGGCCGACGTCGGTTTTACCGGCGGAAATTTTGCCATCGCTGAGACCGGCATGATTTCCATCACGGAAAACGAAGGCAACGCGCGCCTCACCGCCGCGTTGCCGAAGACAATGATTACGTTGATGGGTATTGAAAAAGTGTTGCCGCGCTTCAGCGACCTCGCCCTCTTTCTGCCGATGTTAGCAACCGCTGGTGCCGGCCAGCCGATGACGTGCTACAACACGATGTATTCCGGCCCGCGCCAGCCCGGCGAATGCGACGGTCCCGAAGAATGGCACGTCATTTTGCTAGACAATCGCCGCACAGAACTCCTCGCCGACGCCGAGCAACGCGACGCGCTCCACTGCATCCGCTGCGGCGCGTGCCTGAATGTCTGCCCAATCTTCCGCAACGTCGGCGGCCACACTTACGGCACAACTTACAGCGGTCCGGTCGGCGCGGTCATCACGCCGCATTTGCGCGGCTTGCAGGATTGGAAACATCTTTCCAATGCAAGTTCGCTGTGCGGCGCGTGCACCGAGGCGTGTCCTGTGAAAATTGATTTGCACCATCACTTGTTGCAAAACCGCCGCAACGCCTCCGCCAGCGAACCGGCATTTTTCGAGAAACTGGCTTACAAAACTTTTGCCATCGTGGCGAATGAACCAGCATTTTGGTCGCTTGCAAAAAAAATTGGCTGGCTCACGCAACCGTTGCAATCATTGGTCAAAGGCACGGCGCTGGACCCGGCAAAAGCGTGGACGAAGACGCGTGACCTGCCGCCGCAGCCGTTAGAATCTTTCAAGGATTGGTGGAAAAATCGGCAATGAAAACTGGAGAAACAATTTTAAACGAACGCGAAAAAATTCTTGGCCGCATCCGCGAAGCCTTGAAAATTTCCGCTCCCCTGCCCGGCTCACATGGCGAAGTCGCCACACACGCGCACGCAGAATCGCCCGCGAGTCACGCACGCGAATGGCTACCATCCGTCGGCGCGAGTTCAGCAGAACAATTTGATTTGTTCGCCAAAAACGCTGCCGACTTGAAGGCGGATTTCCAATTACTCAACAGCCGCGAGGAATTACCAGCGGCACTTAAAAAAATTGCCGCCGCCGAAAAATGGTCGCGCATCGCCAGTCACGATGGCGAGTTAAGCAACTTTGCCAGCACTACGTTGGGCCTGCCGGTTTTGCTAACGGACAAAGGCTACGACGTTCAGGAAATGGAAAAATGCGATGCGGGCATTTCCGAATGCGATGCGCTCATCGCGCAGACCGGCGGCGTGGTCGTGACCAATCGTAGCGCGGGCGGGCGCGCATTGTCCGTGCTGCCGCCGCATCACATCGTCATCGCGCGCCGCGAACAACTCGTCGCCGACCTACCCGCCGCGTTCGCGTTGCTGAAACAAAAATACGCGGACAATTATCCAAGCATGATTTCGTTCATCACCGGGCCGAGCCGCACCGGCGACATCGAGCGCATTTTGGTTTTGGGCGCGCACGGACCGAAGAAGTTGACCATTCTTTGTTTTTAATTTTCGCGGAAAATTTATTTCCGAATTTGAAACGGCGTTCTGCTTCCGCTAAAATTTACGCATTGAAAAGTAAATTTCTACTTCCGGCAATTTTCGTGGCGGTATTCGCGCTGTCGCGAATTCCCGGCCTGATGCCGCTTAATTTCAGCGTGGCGTATGCGTTTGCCTTTTGCGCCGGCGTTTATTTTCGCGGCGCGATGGCGTGGTGGCTGCCGCTCGGCGTCATGCTCGCGACCGATATCGGCCTGAATTGTTATTACGCCAGCCACGGCGTGAACGTCTGGGATTTAGCCGACCTCGAAAATTTATTTTTCAACTACGCCGCTTACGCCGTATTGATTTTTCTCGGTCGCCGCTTCAAACCACAATCATCCTTCATCGGCTTGCTCGGTGGCGGATTGCTCGGCGCGATTTTATTTTATTTCATCACCAACACCGCGTCGTGGTTGTTCAATCCGTTTCACAATCCTGAATACACCAAAAATCTCGCGGGCTGGATCATCGCGCTGACCAAAGGCACGGGCGGCTATCCTTCGACGTGGGAATTTTTCCGCAACACACTTTTGAGCGGCGGAATTTTTACGGCGCTGTTTGCCGCTGCGCAAAAACTCACCGCCGAATCGCCCGCTGAAAAAAATGCCGGCGCGCGCGAGCCTGCAACGGAAACCGAAGCCGAACCGGAGGAAGCCAAAGCGTGAAGATTGGCGTCATTTCCGACACGCACGGTTTTCTCGACCCGCGCGTGGAAAAAATCTTTGTCGGTGTGGATCACATTCTGCACGCCGGCGACATTGGCGATCCGATTATTGAATTGGAGTTAAAATTCATCGTGCCCGTCACCGTTGTGCAAGGCAATGTGGACATCGGCCTGCCGTTCAAGCTCACTGAAGTCGTGACGCTCGCGGAGAAAAAGTTTCTCGTGCATCACATCACGAATCCGTGGGCGTTATCGGAAACTCTCGAACAGCAGATTCGCAAGCAGCAGCCGGACGCCGTTATTTTTGGCCACACGCACAAACCGTTTGCGCAGATGGTGGACGGCATTTTATATTTCAATCCCGGTTACGCGGGCAAGCCCAAGTTCGGCGCGGAACGCAGCGTGGCGATTCTCACGGTGGTCGGCCAAGAAATCCGGCACGAGTTTATTCCGCTCTAATTTTTAGCCACAGATTCACACAGATGGACACAGATGCAGATTTACTTTCTGCACACTTTACTAAACAGAAATGCTAGCGTTCCCAGTCCAATTCCCCAAATGGCACTGTTGGCAACCATAAGCAAAACATCTTGAAAACAGCTCTGATTTGACCAGCCAGCCGGCAAAATAAATCTGATTGGATAAGTTAAAAACAAAAGTAGCTTATAAAGAAAATCTGAAGTAAAGCCGGGTATTTTTTGCATGTTGAGATAAACCAAAACCCACATGAAAATATTAAAAAACCATCGTGCAAAAAACAATCCGAAGACAATGAACTGAAACACAGCAAACCCAACTGTAAAAGCGGCAATAAACTTTATGTGCTTCATTGTCGCGTTCTTGTCTGGATAAAATCTGTGTTTCATCTGTGTAAATCTGCGGCTGAAAACTTTAGCGCGAGTTCCTTCACGCCGCGCAAATCCAGTTTGCCCGTGCCGAGCATCGGAAAATTTTCCACGCGGAAAAATGCATCCGCCTTCGGCTTCCACAAATTCGGCAAATCGCTCGCGGCAAATTTTTCCAGCACGGCGGTAAGTTCTGCCTCCGCTAGTTTGTGCAGCACGACGAGCCGCTCGCCCTTCTTGTCATCCGGCACGCCGATGACGACGAAGGCATGCTCCGCCACGCCCGCGAGTTCGGACAATTTATCCTCGATCTTCAACTGCGGAACCATCTCGCCGCCGATCTTGCTGAAACGATTTAATCGTCCGGTGATCTGCAAAAATCCGTCGTCGTCGAGAAACGCCACGTCGCCGGTGCAATACCAACCGTCGCGCAAAACTTCCGCCGTTTTTTCCGGCTGATTGAGGTAGCCGAGCATGAGGTTCGGCCCACGCACGAGCAGCATGCCAGCTTCGCCGGGCGGCAGAATTTTTCCGCCCCACGGATTATCCGCGTCGGTGATGCGCACGCACATGCCGGGCACGGGCTGGCCAATTTTTCCATGCTTGCCGCCAACCTGATAAAAACCGGCAGCGCGATAATCCCAAGTGTTCACGGCCACAGCGGGCGAACATTCGGTGCAGCCGTAACCTTCAAACGGGCGGATGCCAAAGCGCACCTCAAACGCAGCGGCGAGCGGTTCGGGTAATTTTTCCGCGCCAGTGACAACGAGTTTTAGCCCACCAAAATCTTCCGGTGCAACGCCGCGTAAATAAATTTGCAGAAACGTGGCGGTGGCGAGCAGCACGGTGACTTTATTTTCGCGCACCATCGCGCCGACACCTTTCGCGTCGAGCGGATTTGGATAAAACGCAACGCCGGTGCCGAGCACGATCGGCAGACAAAGCGTGACGGTAAAACCAAACGAATGAAAAAACGGCAGAATGCCGAGCAGCCGCTGATTTTCGTCGAGCGCGATGACTTCGCCGCATTGTTGGATATTGGCGAGCAGGTTAAATTGCGAGAGCATCACGCCTTTCGGCTCGCCGGTGCTGCCGCTGGAAAAAATTATTGTCGCGAGGTCATCCATGCCGGTGCGCGCGGAGCCAAAAATCTTTTCCAAAAAAACGGCAGGCGCAAATTTGGCGAGAAGAAACGCAGCAATCTTTTCCGAAAACGACGGCTTCGCAGCGAGGTCTTCGAGGAAAATGATTTCGCCGGGCGGCGTAAGTTTGATCTTCTCCAGAAATTTTCGCGAAGTGATGACGGTCTTGATTTCACATTGTTTTACGCAGTCAGCGAGCGTGGTTTCGGAGAGCGTGTAATTCAGGTTCACCGGCACTTTGCCGCAGAGGAACGCGGCGTAATTCACGAGCGCACCGGGCACGCTCGGCGGCAGATAAATTCCCACCATCTTTTGATCGCGCCAGATTTTTTTGAGACGGCGGGCGAGAAAAATGGTTCTCGTCAGGGCACTGCCAAAATTTATTTTACCGCCCGTCACGTCGGCAAAAGCGAAGCGAAATGGATGTTGGCGCGCCATGGAAATTAAGTTGCGATGCAGCGGCTGCATTTGTTCGCGACGCAAGGACCACGCGGCCACCTGCAATTCCTGCACGGCTTCGCGCACGGCAAACGGCGTGGTGGTGGGTGGCAGCGGCGTGCCAAAACTCACGGTAGCGCGGTGCGGCAGGCGCGAGGTGATGAGATGGATGAATTTTCCGCGCCGATAACTCATCGGACCACCGAGCACGCCGTCGAGCGCGATGGGAATGATGGGAGCGTCCACATTTTTCATGATGTGTTCGATACCGCGCCGGAAAGGCAGGAGCTGGCCGATGCGCGTGATTTGTCCCTCGGCAAATATGCAGACGACTTCGCCGTTGCGGATGGCGTCGGTCGCGGTTTTCAGCGCCGTGAGCAGTTCGCGTGGGCGCTGCTCGGACGAGACGGGAATGGTGTTCCAAATTTTTGCGAACGGTTTTATCCAGGGTTTTTCGTAGATGTCTTTGAACATCAAAAAACGAATCGGCCGATCGGTCGAGGCGATGAGCAACAGCGCGTCGGCAAAGGAAACATGGTTGCAGATGAAGAGCGCGCCGCCTTTTTCGGGAATGTGATCACGACCGACGATGCGGACGCGATAGATGAGATTCGCAATGCACCACAAGGCGAATCGCAGTAGCGCGTCGGGCAGCAGCCACACGGCATAAATGGCGGCGACCAGCGTTAACACGCCACCGGTGAGAAAAATTTCGCGCGGGGAAAATTGAAGTTTTTGCGCGAGCAGCCAATGCGCGCCGGACGCGAGAAAGACGCCGACGAACGCAAACCAGTTGGCGACGGCTTGAATTTGGCCTTTGTTTTCGCGTGCGGGACGGTGTTGCAATAGCGCAGCAATCGGCACGATAAAAAATCCACCGGCGAAACCGAGTAGCGCAAGAAGTGCGAGCGAACCGGCAACGGAAACGGATGACAAACCAAGTAGTGCAGCGCAGACGGACAATCCAAGCGCGCCGAATGGCACAAGGCCGTATTCGATTTTTCCGCCGGACAAATAACCCGCCGCCAAGCTGCCTAGGCCGATGCCAAGTGCGAGCGCAACATTGAGCAGACCGATATGCGTTTCATCCACGCGCAAAGTTTCTGAGCCGTAAAAAAATAAATTCAACAGCAGCAGCATTCCTAAAAAACTGAAGTAAGAATTACCAAGCAGCGCGAGCCAGAGCGGCCGGTCGCCGCGCATAGCGCGCACCTGCCGCCAGATTTCGCGGGGGAAATTGGCGTTGAATTTTTTTGACGGATTAGCGGCTGGAATTTTGGCGATGCCAAGACATGAAATAAATCCGGCAACCGCCAGCGCAATCAGAATAAAACCAGAGAGCCATTGGCGTCCGTGAAAACCCTGCGCCATCACGGCGGCGGCGACGGTGCCAAGAATGATGGCCATGAACGTGCCGAGTTCGAGAATGCCGTTGCCCCATGAAAGCTTGGCGTCAGGCACTAATTCCGGCAGCGAGCCGTATTTGGCCGGTCCAAAAATAGCGCTGTGCGTTCCGAGCAGAAAGACGCAGGCGAGCAGCAGATTTTTATTCCACATCCACAAGCCAGCCAGCACGAGCAGCATGATGAACAATTCAAACACTTTCACGCCGAGCATCACGGAGCGCTTACTGAAACGGTCGGCGAGAAAGCCACCGGCCATGGAAAACAAAATGAACGGCAGCGCGAACAGCGCAGCGATGGATTCGCCACAACTATTCTTTTCGGCAAGCGTCAGATTCGCGCCGAAGAGCGTGACGAAAACCACGAGGTTTTTTACGACATTGTCGCTGAATGCGCCCTGAAATTGCGTGACGATGAGAGACCAAAAGCCGCGCGGGTTGACCGGTAAATGCTGCGGCTGTGGTTGCGATGGGTTTTCGTTCACGCGCCAAGACTAACCAATCGTAGGGCAAATCGTGAATTGAAAAACTTTGGGCTGCATCGTTTGAAGCGATACAAAAATCCAAGCTAGAAATGTTTTCCATTGTCAGTCCAAGTTGGACGGCGATAATTTGAGGCATGAATCCCCTACTCTTTTCCCGACGGAGTTTCCTGAAAGCCGCCACGCTCGCGGCGGCGGGCTTGCCGTTTGCCACTACTTTCGCCGCCGAACCCAAAAAGAAAATCGGCTTTGCGCTATGCGGCCTCGGCACTTTGAGCACCCACCAACTGGCGCCGGCGTTGCAGCACACGGAATTCGCTCACCTCGCGGGCATCATCACCGGTTCGCCTGAAAAGGCAAAACGCTGGCAGGCGCAATATAATTTACCCGACCGCAGTGTTTACAGTTACGACACGATGGCGCGGCTCGCGGACAATCCGGACATTGATGTGGTTTACGTCGTGACGCCAAACGGGCTGCACGCAGATCACACGATTGCGGCGGCGAAGGCTGGCAAGCATGTCCTCTGCGAAAAGCCGATGGAAGTTTCCACCGCAAAATGTCAGCAGATGATTGACGCGTGCAAAGCGGCGGGCAAACAACTCGCCATCGGCTATCGGCTGCATTTCGAACCGAACAATTTGGAGTGCGTCCGCCTCGCGCGCGAAAAAGTTTTTGGCAATTTAAAATCCATTGAGGCCGGGTTCGGTTTTGCTATTGGTGATCCGAAGCAATGGCGTTTGAACCGCGCGTTGTCCGGCGGCGGGCCGATGATGGACGTGGGGATCTACGCGTTGCAGGCGATGCGTTATCTCTCCGGTGAAGAGCCGGTATCCGTCACCGCCAACGCCACCACAACGGACAAGGGGAAATTTCGCGACATTGAGGAATCACTGGCATGGACGATGAAATTTCCGAGCGGCGTCAGCGCCACCGGCATGACCACTTACGCCTTTGGCGGCTTCAACCGTTTCAACGTCACCGCTGAACACGGTTCGTTCGGACTTGAACCTGCCTACAATTATAGCGGGATACGAGGCACGCGCAGCGACGGCAAAATGATTGAGCTGCCGGTCATTGACCAATTTGCCGCCGAGATGGACGACTTTGCGCAGTGCATTTTGGAAAATCGCCCGACACGTGTGCCCGGCGCGGAAGGTTTGCGCGATATGAAAGTCATCACCGCCATCTACGAAGCCGCGCGCACCGGCAAGCCAGTAGAATTAGGCTGAAACCAAACCGCTCAAACGTTTACAGCGGTTTGTTCCAACGCGCTTGCGGCCAGCGTTCGAGAAAGGCGAGTTGCGCAGCGCGGTCCGGCAAATCATCCAGTGTCAGATCATTCAAAAACCGCGGCGGGTAACCGGTTTCGAGCGCGAGGATGTTCACGGTTTTTTTAGTCACAGTGAAAACGGCACGCCATGCACCGCAGCCAATCGTGAATTGATTTTCGCCGCGACGCCGGATGCGGCGAGTGCGATGCGGTGTGGGGTCACGCGCGAGCAATTCAAACAGGCGCGCGCGAAAATCAAGTTGCCAGTTGGCGCGCAACCATTCGGCCTGCAACTCGGCCTGCGGCGTGAAGCACACGGAAAATTGCGGCGGAATTTCCTGCGCGGCTTCGACTTCATCGGTCCAACCAGCGCGGGCCTCGGGAAACGCATCGTAAGCGGGAATGTAAGGTTTGATGTCGAAGATGGGCGTGCCGTCCACGAGGTCACACGCACCGAGAATTAATTTACGACCTTCGACGGCGACGAGTTGCACGGGCGTGAGGCCGAGCGGATTCGGGCGATGCGGCGAGCGCGTAGCGAAGACACCGCGACGTTGCGCGGGGCCGCGCGGCGGTAGAACCAGCGGACGCCAAGTGGTGTTGCGATGAAACCACGAAAGCAGCCATACTCGCGAAAATCCGGCGAGGTCTTGCAGCGCGAGTTCGTAATTACAATTCGGTAGCAACTCCAAAATATTACGTTCCGGCGCGGCTTCGGATGGCTGGTGTAACGCCTGAAATTTTACCTGCTTGGGCGTGCGGATAAATCCGATGGGCTGCAAGTTGAGCGTGGGCGACGGATTTTTATTCATGCGGACGCACCAAGTTTTAACCGCAAAAATGAAATTGTTAAACTACGAAATAAATGAATTACACGAAAAGAAATTAAGCGGCACGGCGGCGCAAAGCGAAACCAACCGCGCCGAGAACAACGATGGCGATGGCGGCGATTTGATAGCCGGAAAGCGGACCGAGAATTGGCGGCGTATCGCGGAGAAATTCGTGGAAGAAACGGAAGCTCCCGTAAGCTATCAGGTAAATGTGGAATAAATTTCCCGGCGCAATTTTTCTCCAACGCAAAAGTAAAATCACGACGAGCATCAGCGCGTTAAAAATAAATTCCACCTGCGCCGCCGGCCAGCGCGGAATGCCGCTCGCGTCGTTGATAGTGAACCAGTTTGCCGCGCAGACTTTGCCGAGGCAGCAACCTTGCAGCATGCAGCCGACGCGGCCGAGCATGATGCCGACCGGCACGATGATGGCGAACCAGTCGCCGGTGGTGCCGGAATATTTCAAGAGTTTTTTAGCAAGTTCCACCGCGACGTAACCGCCGATTAGTGCACCGGTGATGGTGACGTGACTTCACTTTTTCGGGCCAGCTGATGTGTTAGTCTGGGACTTAAGAAAGGACCAGACGAATGAAAGGGAAACGATACACGACGGAAGACAAGATCCGCATCTTACGGGAGGCG
>Ga0164297_10000528_pt1 | contig 46989 bp, 43 predicted proteins | sample GEODES058metaG_FD_113539 | JGI IMG/M metagenome (GOLD analysis project Ga0164297, IMG submission 113539) | Dystrophic lake water microbial communities from Trout Bog Lake, Wisconsin, USA - GEODES058 metaG | ecosystem: Environmental > Aquatic > Freshwater > Lake | place: USA: Trout Bog Lake... | reverse complement strand
GTATATTCAATGAACGTGGTATTGGTTTCGATCGGAAATTTTCAAGAATACATTCTCTCCAACATCAAACAGCTCGTTCGGTTGGGGCATCAAAATATATATGTGATTACAAATCGCGCATTTTTTGGCAGATTTTCAGAATATGCGGAAAAGGTCCGATTGATAGACGCGAGTACTCTCGAAGACAAGTTCCAATATCACAATAAAACCCGGATGAATGTCAATTTCCGGGACGCATTTTGGGTATTCACGTCGAGCCGTTTTTTTTATATTTATGCGTTTATGCGGCAATATGAAATAGAAGATGTGATACATTTGGAGAACGATGTACCGATTTATTACAACTGTGACATATTGAAACCCTGTTTAATAGATAAATATTTGTATATTCCGATGGACTGTTATAGTCGCGCAATAGCGAGTATAGTGTATATACCCAACGAAAAGATACTAGAAAAGGTATTGAATCTCTACGAATTTGATAAAAACGACATGGATAATTTTTCTATTATTGCGAACAAGATTCCCGAATGTTTCAATCTTTTCCCGATTTGTCCGTGGGATGTTGACCATTCGGAGCACGAATCTTATGTGACACAAAATTATAAGAATTTTGAAATTATTTTTGACGCAGCCGCGATGGGACAATATTTGGGCGGGGTGGATCCGCGTAATATTCCCGGGGATACGACCGGGTTTATCAACGAAACGTGTATAATTAAATACGATAAATATCAGTTTGAGTGGAAAGAGGAAGATAATGTGCGTCGCCCATTTTTAGTGACCGAAGATGGAAATTGGGTTCGAATTTTCAATTTACACATCCACTGCAAGGATTTGGAAAAATTCATATAACTGTCCAACCCGGGTAGTGTAAATCGTCGCGGTTACCTTTGCAACAAACAATGTATTGATCGGGATGTTCGTTCAAGAAGGACCCCCACCAAGCCAAAGTTGACACAGATACGATGTTATTTTTGATCATAGAAATCATCCAAATGTCTACGAAATCGCGTTCTTGGGAGTAGATGAATTTGATGTGATGGAATTTGGGATTCTCATCAAATATGACCATACAATATGCGGGATCATTGGTAAAAACGAAACAGGTGTCGATGTGTTTGGTTTCAATCATATGTTCCAAACTTTTCAGATACCCGATTTGTAGTTCAAAGAGACGGTGGGGATCGTCCATGTATATTTCCTTGTAATCGGGGCCCAGTCTCACATGTATGGAACAAATGTGTGGATTCAAAATGTCTGGATATTTATTAGTGATATATTCCCGATCAACGGGACTGGGACGAAACGCGTCCAAGACCATGGAACGTATATCAATAAAATTGCGCCAGTTTTCGAAATAACAAATATGGAATTTCATGTTGTTGGTGAAAGTATAGTCCCAAATGTTTTGTTGACAATCTGTGGACTGTATGACAACATGGGTTTCGTCGTCCAAGTATTCTGGAGGGCATTCTGAATTGATGTTGCGAAAAATGCTGTCCGATTTGACCACATTTTCAAATTTGAAAAAAGTTTCCAAACCGGGAACATACAATTGCGCACCGTATTTGTACGCGAAACTGATACATGATGCGATTTGGAATAACATGTTGCCTATACCGGTGTTTCCCCCATTTTGTATATACCACGGACTGGTAGGCTCGGTGATGGAATAATGTGACAAAGAAAGGAACAATTTTTTGTGAGGTTGATCGTGTGTTACAGACATTAGTATAATAACCATACTAATATTTATATTTAATTGAAAACAATTTAATAATATGTATTATATATTATATATACAATGTCGTCTACTGATTCTGTGCCCGTGACTGCGCCCGCGCCCGAGACGGTTCCCGAGACTGTGCCCGTGACTGCGCCCCCTTCCGAACCCGAACCCGTGGTTGCGTCGGTTCCCGTTTCGGTACCTGAGCCCGACGTGATGGAGACCCAAAGTTTAGCTGGCCAAAGTGTGTTTGTTGGCAAAGTATTAAAGTCTAAAAAGAACGGTTTTTTTGTGGATTTAGGTGCGGGTGATCCGGTATCTTACAACAATACTGTAACTTTGGAGAACATTTTTGGTTGGAAAGGATTGTTGATTGAGAACGGTAGCGATGGTGAGGGTATTGCGCATGCTTATGATCACTACCGCAAAAACTCGTCGTATGCGTTGGGTGATACGACTACGATGGATTATGCGAGTGTATTTGTCAAGAACGCGGTTCCTAAGAACGTGGATTATTTGTCCGTAAATCTCACGGTAAGTGATGGAACAGAAATCAAATCGTTGGAGAAGTTGAGTGAGGTGTTTGACAAGTACAAGTTTGCCACGGTCACGTTCAAGCACGATTTTTACAACGGCGACCATTTCAATACGCTAGAGCAGTCGCGCCAAATTTTCAATGCGGCGGGTTACAAGTTGGTATTTCCCGATGTCTCGAATGACGGAAACCAATTCAACGATTGGTATGTTTACCCTGCGTTGGTCGACATGAATTATGTCAACGGTATTATTCAAACGGAGAGTATGGACTACAAGGCAATTATTGATATGATGCCATAAAAAAGATATAAATATATTGTATTATTCATTACAAAATACAATGTATATTACAAACGCCCAAGTTACCGACGGATTTGGCAGTCAGTTCCAATCGATTTTGAGTGTTATTTTTGTTTGTTGGGATGAAGAAAAGGAATTTGTGTACAGTCCTTTGTTTCGTATTCAGCACAATTATACCAACGATCCCGATTTTATGGATAAACTGGAGAATGTTATGAATTTGAAAAATAATTTTGTGAACATAGATCAATTGACGGAGGAAGAACGTTCTTTGGTAGAACGGAAGGACGATCATCACTACAAAAAAAAAATAGACGCATGTATCGAACAATTTTTGACCCCAGATTCCCTCAAAAAGATGCGTGATATATTTTGGGCCAACAAAGACCGCAATGTGTTTAAGAATGGAAAGGTGAATGTGGCGATACATATACGTCGACCCAACCATTTGGACGAAGAATTGTTGGAAGAGCAAAACAAACATTTTGGTATCGGATATCGGTTCCATACAGACCAATATTTTTTAACGGGGATAAAACATTTGCGGGAACAATATCCCCCGGGCCAGGTACTGTTTCATATTTATTCGCAAAAAAACGCGCGCTCAAATTTCAACGCGTTCAATGCGCCAGATATTGTGTTACATATTGACGAAGATGTCGGCGATTCGTTTGTTCAAATGGTGGCAGCAGATGTACTGATAACGTCGGCGAGTTCGCTCAGTTATGTGGCAGGTTGGCTATCAGAAGGTATTGTATTTAGTTGCCCATTCTGGCACACACCGTTGCCGAACTGGGTTAAAACATAAAACCGTAAAAATAATATAAAATGATCGAATGAGTATTTTATATTATGGAAAAATATCAACAACAACGTAAAGACCTGAAAGAGCGTATCTTTTTTCATCTATCTTCGTTTGGGTTTGGAGTATACTGTGATTACGCCATTTGTAGCCGCATAGACGGGTCGGAAAAAGCTCCTACGATTGATATAGAATGTATACGAAAATTAAAAAATGGCGACAAATTATTCTTCAATGCGTGCAGCGCACCACATATGAATGATCAAATTGTGGCTTATATTTGCCACTGTTTAAACGAGTGTAATTTACAGTTGAATTTGTATATTATGTTTGAACCCGTTTTCCAGTGGAGATACCTTGAAATGCTTTTGCCGTTTGCCGTCAATATTTTTCTCATGAATAATGAATATGATCATCCTAAAATACATCACATGCCGATAGGTATTCGTGATGGCGAAGAAGTTCGCCCGGCACATAAATATTTTTCTCAACGTACTCTTTTCGCCGAAGGTAATACCCCTCGTGAAAAAAAATATTTGTGTATGATTTGTTATTCGCCAAATGATGAACGTAATCGTTGTACGGCAGCAATAGGCGACAAACCCTTTGTACTCAATTTGAACAATGAAGCGTTTGCGAAACAACCCTCTATTCACTGCGGTAAAGTTCCGGTTTGGATTAATTACCAAAAAACCCACGAATCTTGGTATGTTCCTTCTCCCCCGGGTGCCGGAGTGGATTGTCATCGGTTTTATGAGGCCATCTATTTGGACACCATACCCATTGTCAAGCGAACACATACGGCATTCGATAAGTTGTACAATATTTTTCCTTGTTTGATTGTAGAGGACTGGACGGATATTACCGAAGAGTTTTTGGAGAAGAAAAAACCGGAAATGATCCAAGCGCTGAATGATTTTAAAAAAAAGTATCCCAACTGGATCACGGACGTGGGCAGTATTCACGAATTATTACTGAAAACTTAGTCAAGATGTGTTTGAAATAAATTCGGTAGAAACTTTGAACACATATACATGGCAATAAAATAACTCGTAATACATTTTTCAGGTTCATTCTTGAACATCTGTGCGTTACCCAACCAAATAGCGCACATAAGGGTTTTTACTATCATCGACTGGCCCATAATAAACGTTTCATTGTCGATATTTATATCAATGTCGATGTTTCGTTCTCTTATGATCAACTCTTGAATCGTAGAATTATCGAACTGATCGTAACCAGAAAGCGCAAAACATATTTTGGCATGGTCGTAATCGACGAAACCATAAATGCGCGAAGATCCGTAATAACCGCGCGGGTCGATGAATTTCAAATCGCCATCGGGGTTTGTCAAAATATTGTTGAATTGGCAGTCGCCGTGGATCATACCATATTCGTATACCACATCCTGATCACTTAAATATTCTTTGATATTTCTGCCGATCGTGTATAGTACGGTAGACAGGAGAGGAATTTTCACAGAATTCACGGTGTGAATAAAACTATATTCTTGAATGAAAGAATAAATGGGGAGCATACGTACCCGGACTTTTTCCGTCGTTTCCATGAACAAGTCTCTCTGGAATTCATTCCGATCCACCGGAATACGTATGTCGTGTAATTTTCGCAATTTGTCTAGTATAGTATTCAAACATACCGTCTGTTCTTCAGGAGTATACGAAGAAAAGCGCAAATAAAGGGGAACGAAATCCTTTAAATATTCCATTTCAATGGAGTGGTCTGTTTCCACAATTTTGTATATTTTCGGAACATCCTCACAAAACGGGATTTGTTGGTTCAATAGATAGCGATAAAAGTTCAGTTCATTTTCGATTTTCTCGTCGCCATAACTGTTCTTGCTTTTTTTGATCAGTTTTTCTCCGATACATTCGAGTACATTGAAATTGGATCCATAACCCTTGCGATCTAGTAGCATATATTACACTTATTGTAATATATTCAAGCGTTTGTTTATATTTATTTACGGTATTTACTGTATTTTCTTCACCCAATATTGTAAAAGATCATTCAATGTCGTTTCAATGGCGTATTTGGGTTGCCAACCCAGCTCGGTAATCAATTTGGTGGCATCACCGTCTTGGTATTGAATGTCAATCGGCCGCCAAAATTTGGGTTCGATTTCCATTTCAATGTTCGTCAATCCGCTCAGTTTTATCAACGTGTCGGTATAAAACCGCATTTTTTGTGGGGTACCCGCACACACATTATAGATATTTCCCGACGTACTGTCGTTTTCCATGATCAGAACGAAAGCTTCCGCAATATCACGTACATCAGCCACCACCCGAACCGTGTCCAAGTTTCCGATTTTGAGAACCTTCTCTTGTTTACCCAACATCATACGCGCGATTTGGATCGCATCCGAAGAAATCGAAAACTTGGAACCTCTTCGTGGACCCGTGAAACAAAAGGGGCGAACAATCACCGCATTCAATTGCTTATTCTTCATACGTTCCTGTAAATACATATCAATGGCCGCTTTGGATGCCCCGTACGGGTTCGCCGGCAAAAACGTGTTGGTTTCGGTAATTTTACGTCCGTCTATTCCCTCGTTGCCGTAAACCTCCACGGTGGAACAAAATATCAACTTGCACGTAGGTTGGTTGTCAGTGATCGCCGTAATAATATTGATTGAACCCATCACATTGATTTCCCACGTCATGATGGGGTCGGTAAAACTCGTGGGAGGGTGCGATTGAGCCGCAAGATGAAACACCCCGTCGAATTTGTGCTCCTGGAAAATCTTATTCATTGCGCGAAAATCGATAATGTCTCCGTATACAAAACGGATTTTTTCAAAGTCCTTGTCGTCTATGATATCACGAATGTCGTTCTCGCGTCCATTGTTGATTCGAATCAAAGCGTATACCTCGTGACCCCCGCGAATCAACAAATTGGCCAAATGTGGCCCCAAAAATCCCGTAATACCAGTTACCAAGTATTTCATGTAGTGTACATACGTGAAATACGTTTATATCATTTATCGAAAACTTGTTCAAAGTCATTGATTAAATACGCATCCGTCTTTTTAAAATGATCATAAAACATTGCGCCTTTTTCTGTAAGAATATAGATACATTTGGTGACGCCGATTAGTGCTTGATAACCCAGGACGGTATTTTCAATACCGATAATGTGCTTTTCATTTTTTCCGAATTTCTGTAGCGCCAGTTTGTAACATTCGCTGTCCGGTTTGGGTTCGCCGTAATCTTCGCGGGTAACCCAGTTTTCCAATAAATTAAGTGTAGGATTGCGGGTTTTGAAAGATTCTACCACCGCTTTACTCGTATTGGTCACTACCGCGTGTCCTATATTGAATGTGTGAATATATTCAATCAGTTTTTCGCCGTTTTTCATCAACAGAACGGGTTCGTCGTTATTCAACATGTATTCCGTCTTTTGTTGTTTAATTTGCGCCTTTACGGTGTCGCATACCAGCAAATTTTCTTTTAGAAATTTGTCCATCCCACCCTGTTGAATGGCCTGTTCATATGTATCATAACTCAAATTATACTGGATTGATGTGGACAATGCTTCACGGTACGCTACAAAGTGTAATTTGTCGGTATCTACCAACGTTCCGTCCAAATCTAATAGAAAAAAAATGTCATTTTTCGGGGGTTGGTCCGAATAAAGAGGTGGGTGATATAATCCGAAAAAACATCTCTGAATACATTCGATAAACGGGGTAAACGGATACTTATTAATTTTGTATTGATTATCAATCAATTGGGTGTCCAACGGGCGTTCTACGTCTTCGACCGGGACATCGCCTCTCTCAATGGGTTGGATGTGGTTCGCCATCGGTTTATGTAAAAAGTCGGAAATATATTCCGCCGTCTGATATTTGGTAGTAGTAACATGCGGGTTGTAATAATGAAATGTTCCCGATCGGGGTTTTTTCACCATATCGCCAATAAAATGACAGAAATCGGGAATGTAATTGGGGCGGCGCACCGAATAATTATCCTCTTTACTCGGTTCAATACGATTGAGAACCTTCTTACCGATGAGTGTAACCGCATTGTCTTCCAAATTGCGCACATTTTCTGTATACAAAACTGAAACACGGATTACGGTGGTGGTTTTACAGTTCGCAAATACCCTGTTTTCTGAAATCAACTTGGAAATGCCATAATTTTGAAGTGGGTTGGGCGAGGAACTGGGCAAATACGGCGGTGATTTGCCGTCAAATACATAATCGGTAGAAATGTGAATCAAATGAATACCCAATTTTTGACAAACTTTCGCAATTCGGTTCGGAAGATCGATATTGACCGATTTTGTAGTTTGCCAATCTTCTTCACAAACATTCACCATACGTTCCACTACGCAGTTGACACACACCGTGGTTTCGAAACTCTTCATGGCTTGTTCAATATCTTCATATTTATTGAAATCAACCTGAATCAAATTGGGAGCAGGATGACGGTAATAAGTGCCTTGATAGTCGATGCCATGATTTTGAAAATAAGCACACAAATCACCACCTAAAAGTCCAGAGGCGCCACACACAAACACCCGCGGTTTTTTCGAAATATTGTTTTTTAAATAGAGTTTGGTTAATAAAAGTTCTCGAAAATCAAACATATTACACTAATAAATAAATACATTTAAACTTTTTTCTGAATTGTTTTTATAATTTGTGTGGTGCTTTTATTTTCAACATTAGGAACTAGACAAATATTGCGTAAATAAGGATGTTTTTGGACGATTGCGTCGCGGGTATAGTCGTTTCCTTTGACCCAACAGTCGGGATCCACAATTTTCATGATATTTCCTAGAGACGTTTCGTTCGGAATGTTCTCCTCGTTGTAAAGAACAATATAGTCCACATAGTCAATCGTTTTAAATAAATCGATGCGGTCTTGGTAATTATTGATGGGGCGGTCTGGTCCTTTCAGTTTTTTAATTTGTTCATCGCTACTCAAACAAACAATGAGAACATCCCCCATCTTTTTGGCTTCATACAAGGTATTCAGGTGTCCAACATGAATAATATCAAAACAACCCGATGATAAAATGATGGTTTTTTTCTGCTCTTTCAAGTTCTCCACAACGAGTTTTAAATGTTGATTGTCGTAAATAATCTTGGCATTTTTTTTATAACCAATATTTTGTAAAGAGAGAATGAGTGCACTGTCGTCCGAGAACTGGAAACAGTCGGAAAACTCTTGAATAAAGGTCCCCTCCTTGAAAAACTGATTTTTATGAAAAACGGTACCTTCTAACAGAATGTTGTACTGATTTTTCTCCCATTTTATCGGCGGTTTGGGTGATCCTTTGGCCAATTTGTTTACTTGAATATCCACCCCAAATATATTTTTGGTAAAGTTCTCGTCAAGATAAAAGTATCCGTAAGAAGATAAGTCTTCGGGGGTTTCGAGAACCGTTACCGAGGATTCATATCCCGTTTTTTTGCGATTATAGTCGTCGTTGATGCGCAACAGATCGTTCTTGTCGCTGAAATGTAGACGATCATTGAATATCTCGATTTCCAATAAACACACTTCCTCCGAAAAAGCAGAAATACCGTGAAAATTATAATGGGGCAAAAACACACTGGACAACTCCGACAAAGCAATGCTTTTGTTGTCTATAAGAGACACTTTGGCCACACCTTTGAGAACAATTATTTGGGTGTCCTTGTTGAAATGACAATGTAGGGAGGTTTGGTGGCCTTTTTTGATGGTTAAACACCAAATTGCTGTCCGTTTGTTTTGAAATACCAGAAACTCGTGTCCCCACGGTTTCACGCACACTTTATTTTTATAATCAATGACCGCATGTTTCTCGTTTTGAAGTTGGGTATGGTTTGAAACGATCGACAGTTCATTGGGCAACGCATCAAATATGTGGTTTATCATATTACATGGATATTATTTTGAATTTCTATGTAGATTTTGATGTAATTATTATATTTTTATGTAACAGTGTAGATAAAAATACAATCGAGAACCTAGTTTACAATATTCAGTTCATAACAGTTTTTCATGATGTTGTAAAAATCGTCATGACCGTTTAAATAATAATATTGTACTTTTTTATTATTAATATTTACGGTATTCATGGTAAACAACGACCCCCCGTTATTTTTGAAATGGACTTCGTCACACATGTTACATATGTTGGCGTACATAACCAAACTTTTACCAGATATCTCTTTTTGAATGCCGAAATCATCCACCAATGATATCAAACGCGCATGTCTCAGAGTACACGTGTCGGGAACAATAATCACGCTGTCTGGGTTGTCGTTAAGAAGACGTTTAATATAGTCATTGTTGAAACTAGGAGGTAATGTTTCTTGGGTACTTTGTCCCATCAAATTGAAAAAGAAAATACGTTTATTGAAGACGGGCCGAACAATGTGGTGATGAAAAAAGGATACATCGAGTTGGGGTATTTCGGGGATGAGTTCTTTGTGATCATTCGTGTTGAATTCTAAATGAATTCCGGTGTTTGATTCAATATCTTTGAAAACCTCCTGTACAAATTCGCATCTACCGACCAAATTCATACAGGTGTTGTACGGTTTTACCAACATTTGCCACATATTTATATATAAATCACCCTTGTCGTCAATAGACCAGAGAACATCATGTTGTTTATACAAATAATCATTCTCATCCGGAACAATATTTTTATCAAACTCCCATTGATACGGGTTTACTTGTAGTGAAACCCGATCACATACCAAGTGTTCAAAGAGAATACTCGAACAACTCGGACTAATAACAAACTCGTAAGACGGGTTGTGTTTGACAATCAATTCTAACATTTTAGAACCAAACAAAACGTCACCATTATGCGCAGGATTATGGAGATAAATTTTCATCTTATGTTAGAATAGTAAATATAAATACAAATACAAATATAAATACTTTTTGTATTAAAATATAATAATAATACGGAATATGGAATTTGTGAATTGCCCCACATCATTTTACTCCGAAAATTACCAAAAAAACGAACTTTCCGAAGAAGAAATCCGGAAAAGGGACATGACCGTGGAAAACATCAAAAAGGATTTTTTGTGGTACGAAAACGTAGACAAAAGCGGACAAACTGTGTATCCACACATACGGGCACTTTTGGAAAGTAACCAAGAACTTTACCATGAAAAAAATGCCATTATATTTTTTGTAAATTCAGATACGGGATTCGGATCACAGATGATGATGTTTGTCCAATACTTGTATTTTGTTCAAAAGCGCATCAACGCCAAACTACACTGTCTTCCGTATTTTGGTCAAAATATTCTTAATTTTCAATACCACGAAGAATCGCTCTATAATTCATTCTTCCTGTATTTCAGATATTTTCCGGAGATTCAACCGGACGCCAAAATTTATTTTGTCAACATTGATACACCTTTGATTAACTTTTACGATGATCACGAATCACGTTGCCCTTTTTTTCATTACGACATATCCGAAGATGATTATGTAAATAACCATGCTATGAATTGGGATTATTCGACACATTTTAAAAGTAAATTCTCGTTGAAAATTGGCGGACACATAATTAATTATATAGACAGTGTCCGGGATGTGAACCGTAAACTGATTGGTGTTCATGTGCGAGCATTAGCGAATGTTATTTACAGTGGCGGCGAACATGGTGTCACCATTCAATCAAATTTGTTGAAATTGAGAGACAAATTGAACAAGAAATATGGTGACGCATACGACATATTTTTGGCAACGGATGTCAATTCATACATACAAATGGTTGAAACCATATTTGTGGGGCATAATGTGTATTATATCAAAGAAATAACTCGAATGGAATATGACCAAACAATTGAAGACGACAAGATTCTCTTGTTGGATTCGTCGATCATGTTACAAAATTACAAAGGATTCAAACTTGGGTCTGAAATCTTGTACGATGTTTTGGCACTTACTTTGTGCGATGAGTTTTATTTGAGAAAAACGAATGTAGCTTTTATGACGGGATTTATAGGAAATAATAATAATGGAAAAAGATATATATAATACATGAATTGTATGATTATATCATGTCAATTTACGAAGATAAAACAACGTATATATCTCACCGCGGAATATTAAAAAGTTGTGAGTTTGGTGTACTTTTTCATCCTTATCAACAATATGGACCAATGAATGTTAATATAAATTTGGATGAAATGAAGGATGGCTCGGTGTTATATGTTTCGCACCAATGTTTACAGAAGGATTTATTGGATAAAATACACTGTAAAGTTATATTGGTGCTAGGTGACGACGATCATACGTTTCCTTACGGCCATTTTATTTTAGAAGATGATGATATTGATATAAAAAAGTACTACCATGAAAATCCCGCGTCGATTTTTTCACAAACCAAACATTTGGAAGCGGCCGAAGCCTTTTATAACAAGGCCGATTACCTCGCGTTTATAGAGTCGGAAAAGATCATCCATTGCTTTATTCAAAACTGCGCAGTATCCCATCCAAAAATAACAAAAATACCCATTGGGCTGAACTATCATACTTACCAATGTTTTGGGCAGAACGCGCTTGAACAAGAAAAAATTATCAAACAAATACAGTCGCAAAATGTTCCCCTGAAACATAGAATAATGAAATGTTACGGAAATTTCCATTTCAATAAGGATGCATCGCGGTTCGGTTATGACCGTATAGACGCAGTATCCCAGATTTCTAAGGATTTGATCGATTATGCGCAACAAAAAACGGAAAAGTACGAATCGTATCTTATTCAGACTCAATATATGTTCGTGGTAAGTCCGCACGGTAATGGGTTGGATTGTCATCGTACCTGGGAATCCATTTACATGAACTGTATTCCGATTGTAAAAACTTCGGTTTTGGACGATTTATATGACGATCTACCGGTATTAATTGTGAAAGAGTGGGAAGATATAACGCAAGAGTTATTGGAAACCACGGTAGAGGCCTTTAAAATGAGGCCGTTCAAATTCGAAAAATTAACACTGAAGTACTGGGTAGATAAAATTTACTCTTACAAAAATACATAAATCATATTTTACACCTACAATATGATTTATTCGGGTTTACGGCAAGTAATACACAAGTGCCAGCCTAAAACCTTCTCCATGGTTTTGAATTCGTCGTCGGTCATTTCTTGGAAAATATCTTCCTTGACGTACTTGTACTGTTTGTATTCTTCGATTTTATACGGGAAAATATGGGTCTGAACAATTTCAATATTCACAAAATCTTTCAGAAGCTCATATACCTCATTTTTCGTATAAACGTTTGCGATGGGGACATTATCGTTCGCCTCGAACTGGTCCGACCCGCTACAGATTTGCTTGTACTTGTAAGAATTCTTGGCGTACAACATCAATTTGAATTCGCCCCCGGGTTTCAACAGTCCATAAATATTGCGAATCGCGAGATTGATATCGGGAATATGATGCAGCACACCAAAACTGTAGACAAGATCAAACGTTTTGTAGAATGAAGATGTTTCACCCAATTCATTGGTATAATTGATATTTATTTTATTGATACTTTCAATATTCGCGGTATATATTCCTCCAGTTAATCCAAACAACTCTAAGCGTTTTTTAGCTAATTCTACAGAGTAATCTGAAATATCCAATCCGATATAATTTGCCCCAGACTCGATAAAACTTTGCGCGGCGGTACCGATACCACACCCAACCTCCAATACGTGCTTCCCATTGTAGTTTTGGAATTTGGCAAACTCCAAAATATGCGGTTCTACAAAATATTTTCTCTCGGTAACCTCTTGGAAATACTCCTTGGTACCGATTTCCTTGTTGGAGTGTTTGATGTTACACGGGCGATCGTTCCAGTATGAATATACCTGATCTATAGAAGGCGCGTCGCCACTGTTTGTTGTAATGTCCGTTTTTTGTTCGGGTTCGATTTTGGATACCGCTGGTTTCAAACGGTCACCGACATTGATAGAAATATCCGAACTTTCCTCGTCGATCGCCTCGTACATGAAAATATTCCCGTACTCTTTCTTTACCTCCTCTATGGTTACCGCCTTGTCTTTAATCACTACAGTTTTACCCCTTTGTTTGATGATGTTCGCAATCTTCAATTTAGCCGACTCCTCAATCAAGGGGATTTTTGAATTCTCCTTGTAACACACCCCTTCAATCACGAAACAGACGTCCGGACCCTGAGATTCAGAGTTGGATAAAATTTGGTTGGCCTGAAAACACACGTGCTCTTCGTTATATTCCGTGGTGGCGGCCAACATACTAGAAACTATTCCGTTTTGATCCATCAGCTGTTTCAATGCCTTGGTGTCACGTGGAAAACAGGGTCCACCGAAAGAATATCCGGGCCGGAAATATTTATTACCAATACGACTGTCCGAGCCGATGGCATCGAGAACCGTGAATTTGTTCGCACCAATAGTATCACACAAGTCAGAAACCATGTTCGCAAACGAAATCTTTGTAGTAATGAAACCGTTGAGTGAGATCTTAACCAGTTCCGCGTCAAGTGGATTCATATAACAAAACTTGGGGGTATTTTTACACATTTTCGTATAAAGCACATTCAACGTATCTTTCAGACGTTCGTTACGAGTACCTACTAAAATAATGTCTGGGTACTGAAACCCCTTGATAATATCACCTTGTGCCACAAATTCCGGATTATAACTCAACGAACAATTTTCACAGTCCTCCAGAAGATTAATGCCGATTTCGTCAATGTATTTTGGCATGACGGTACATCCCACAATAATGTTCTTATTTTTAGGCTTATGACGGTTTATCTTGGACAACACATTCGATAAAATTTGGTGATCGTAAAACTTCTGACCCCCCGAGTTCGGCGTCTGAACAATGATAAAAATATTGTCAGAAAACTCCAACCCGGCATTAAAGTCGATGGTAGCCGTGAAATTTTTACTGGAGGCCAATAACTCGTTGTAACCGGGTTCCAACGACGTCAATGTTTTCTCGTTGATTTGTTTGACATACTCTGGAAAAATATCTACCCCCATCACATTGTAACCGATATTTTCCAAAAGTAACGCAAAACCCAGTCCGAGTTTTCCAATGCCAATAACTGTGATATTGTTGTCACGATTTGACATTGATAGTATTGTATTCCAACATTCCAAATCTTTATATTTTATTTTTACAAATTTCATTATATTATTTGATAATACTCACCAACCGTCATTTTTTTACTAGAAGATATACTTTCTGTGGATTTTTCGGTATATTTTGAGTAAGGTATGATACGAAAATCCAAACTCATACGTGTTTTTCCGGTAACATTGATGCGATTGTAGTGACGCAATTGGTTGAAATAACACATAAAAAAACGGTTAGTTTGTATGGTCAAATTCAAAAAATTTTCGGGAGTTACATTGGAGTGCATGGAATGTTCGTAATAAATCGAATTTGTATCGTACATGTCTGTAAGAGGAACAATAAAATTTATTTCCTCGGGTGAATGATTGAATTCGGCATCGCAATGAATACCAATGATATCTGGGTTTGGATCTGTATCGCGACGACCAATGGCAGTAGAACCCGGAAAACAAATTCTCAAGTTCGGGGTAGCTTGATATACTAGAGACGTTTCTTGCGGAAAAAGCGGTTTGACATGTGTAACGATCAATTCTTTGTACAAATCAAAAAAAGTGGGATCGGAATCGATAAACGTATAGTAGTCTTTGATGAAGATACTGCTTCGATCATTTTTACCAATTTCACAAATCTTCAGAATATCCTCTTTTTTATCCACAAAATGTTCGGTATCTAGTATTTCGTGAAAATTGTACAAATCCCCCGAAAAATCGTATTTATGTTTATATATTTGCTTTACAATATTTTGTAAATCGGTACAAATTTGGTGATTCTTATAATCGATTGTCCTATATAAAAAATTTATTTCTTCCGGGACATATTGTGATTTTTTGTGTGACATTTTAATCAATAAAGTATATAAATATATCAAGTATATTTAAATTATAAATATTCAAATTATATAATTATATTCTGATGAATATCAGTAACTATTATGTGGATAAAAGAACATTAGAATCAAAATACAGAGAAACCCCCAGTATAATCATTGAAAATGTGATTGAATGTGTTTTAAATAAAACGCCCATGTCGTTTTCGAAATATGGTGACGGTGAATATTACTGCGCAAGTGGCCATCCGAACGTAGGAGAACATAACTGTGATCGTGATCTTTACACAGAAAAATTACGCAACGGACTGCGTGATGCCTTTGTGTATATGACGACGAAAGCCGATAACAGTTATATTGGTATGTGGATCGAGGACGAAAAGGTGGACTTTTGGAAAAGCTTGGTACCGGAAGATACCAAGTTCAGATGGGCCGAATATCACACATTTATTGTGGACGTCATGGATTTCAACAGTGATCTGTATCCGCGCAAATTGAAAATGTATAAAACGATTCAAGAGTCGTTGTTGAAAAAATACATCATATGTAATCCTCTTTTATTGAAATCCAAGACACTGTTGGATGCTACCGCGCTTATTCACGTGCCGTTTCAAAACTGGTTTGACCATAATTTTCAAGAATTGATCGATTTAGTTTGTGCACAAATTGGTGATGACGAACAACCGATGGTAATTACGTGTTGCGGTATGGGTGCCAAAGTGGTGATTGCCGAATTACATAAAAAATATCCCCGCGGTATTTTTCTCGATTTTGGTTCGGCGATGGATCTACTCTGTACAAAACGTGATTCACGGGGAAGATTTTACAATTATGACCACATATTTGGGGCGTTTTCTTCTATTTTGCCGGAGGACTGGCACGATCCAAAATACGAAGATCTTTATCAAGAAGCCGAACAACATATGGGACTACATATGCGGTAATTTCATTTTTTTGCGTACTCTATATAAAGGGTTGACCCATATATTAAGTATATGGTTTTTTATTTTATTTTTACAACATCGTTGGTAGAAAACGATTTCGACCTACGTCAGACCGAATATGAACATTCTCTGAACGATTTTGTGACATATTACAACAAGTTGTGTCCGGAGATTTCTAGTAAAATAACGCCAATTATTGTGGAAAATGATCTGCGAAACCGTGCGTCATTACCCCAATCATTTTTAGACCACTTTCCAATGAACGTATTTTACACGAATAGTAATTCGATTGTTACAAAAAATCGCGGTATCAAAGAATTGACGGACATACACAAATGTATTGAACATTTCAATATTCAAGACGACGATTTTATCATTAAAATGACCGGTAGATACTGTCTGGACATTATGAATTCGCCATTTTTACAATATTTGGAGGAAATGATTCAAAACGATCTTAAAACCGAGTGCATCATTCGTTACGGAAGTTATCAACGTGCGCCGGTTCCCCATAAAATAGACGATTGTGTTACCGGACTCATCGGAATGAAATGCGAATATGTAAAACAAATACCGATTCCCCAAGAAACCGAATTTTTGGAGCATTTGTGGGCCAAAGTCAGTATCTTGATACCGGACAATCGGGTAAAAATATTGACCAAATTAGGTATTTATATTGCGCCAGGCGGACACCGTTTTTATTTAATTTGAAATCAGTACTAGCAATATTGATTTCAAACGATATTTTTATACATCATAGTAAGGATTGTCGTGGATTTTCATACCACAATATTCTTGCGGTTTTTTCTTATAATCTTCCGGATTATGAATGCCGGCTTCTTTGGCGTTCTCCAACAAGAATTTGAAATTTTTCCAGAATTCGCTCTTGTGGCCGATCGATTTGGTCATGATATGCGAGAGTTCATGAATCGAGACAAACATGAGGGTATGTTCGTCGATGAGATTATTGTTATCACTTTTTTCTCGGTTCAAACAAAAGGCCAATTTTTCGCCCTTGTTCTCACTGTACGCGGTGTATTCACTGGTAGGAAGAGTTTCCATTACTTTCTGGGGATTAAAGTTTTTGACCAGCCGTTTTACATCTTCATTGTTGGGATACTTGTTTCCCACATATTTTACCAATGATTTACATTTTTCGGTAATTTTCGCGAGCAAATCGGCGGCCTTTTGGATGTTTTCACGTTCTCGAACGCAATATTTGTTTCCATCTACCGTGGATACAATACATTTTAATTGAAAACTATCACTATCATAATAAATATACAGGCCAATAACGATAATAAATGCTATTAATGCGTATCCTAAAATATCAATCTTGAGCATATATTATATCTTGTTATATTTATTTGATTCTATTACATATTTTGTGTATCAATTCTTGGGAAGGAAGATTGTCGCCCAGAAAACATATCGACATGTTTGTGGCTTTGAAATAGGTTTCTATTACTTGATCGATGTCTTTTTTTGTAATTTTTTTGTAGTACTTTTCGAATGTTTCCGAGACGGGAACTACTTCCTGCTCTGGATGAATCATAAATTGATAACCATTGTGTCGAACGGCCTTGTCATTGTTCACCAGCGATAAATTTACCGCACCTTTCAAATAACTTTTGGTAAGATTCACTTCGTTCGTAGTTACGCCATTATTAACTAAATCTAAAATAAGCGCGACTAAAATAGGTAAAACTCCGGGACGGTTGGATCCGTTGAAGATTATTTTTCTGCCGTCTGCTTCAGAATAAATATAAAAATCTCCGGTCATCTCGTTGTAATTTGTGTAGGATTTCGTAGTATATGTAAGTCCGTGTTTCTCACGCAACAACAAATATAAACGTGAATTGAACGTGTTACTCAAAAGTGTGGATAAAAAGTTGAGTTTATACTTATCTTTCAACAACGTACGAACCCCCCAACAAATGTGGGTAGTATTCAGACCCTTTTTTGATTGTAAATTGTATTGAATCGCAGGTTGAGGGGTTAAGTATGGTAAAATGCCGTATTCGGAAGACAATGTCGTTCGTGGACGGTTATTCACGAAATACGTTGTTTCTATAGACTTTTTGATATCTTCAAACGGTAAATTCGATACAATACTGATAACCATATTGGACGGATGATAAAAATGATGGTATAATTCGAGAACATTTTTGTATACAAAGGGGGTTTTGTGATAATCCAGGGTATCAATTGGGTAAGCGTACGAACTACCCTCGTACAAAAGTTCATTCAGCTTGTCGGAAATAATATTCAGGTCGTTGTCCGAATCACGAATATTTTCCTCAATTACCACCTTTTCCTCTTTTCTGAATTCTTTCACATCAAATTTTGAATTCAACATCATATCTGATAATATTTTCAGGGAGTTTTTGATATGTTCGTCATTACATTTCAATGTGTAACACGTGTATCTCTTTTCGGTATAGGCATTAATAAACGCACCGATTTTGTCAAAGAACAACATTAATTTTTTGGACGTCGGTATTGAATGAGTGCCCTTAAAACACATGTGTTCAATAAAATGCGCAGCACCGCGAACGCCTTCCTTTTCATACGCAGAACCGAAATCACAAAACATGTAAATATTCGAATTGGGAATATCATGGACAGATTTTTCATAAATGACACGTAGTCCGTTGGGATAAACATGTTTCTGTATCGGCATTATAATGTTAATTATTTATATTATCATTATATAATTTAACGAGCACATTGGCCAATCTCGAGAGGAACACGGCCGATGTCGGGCTCAATGGTGCTGTTGTTCCAAGGACCAACATTCATTTTGGGAATCACGGGATCAGAGCGCTCCTGGTAGTTGGGGTTGCGCAAGGATTGTCCAATCGTGTCCAAACCAATCAAGTAGCCGGCATCAAGTAAGTCGGGCATGACAATGTTTCCCTGATTGATCATGTTGAAGTCACTAAATTGGCTGTTCTGGTCCTTGGGAAGAAGATCCTGAGGAGTTCCCGTCGACTGCGCCGTGTATCCACCCGTAGATGGTTGTTTAACCGCGGGCTGCGGTGGCACGACAGGGGCGGTTGTCACTGGAGCCGCATTCGTGGTTCCGTTACCCATGACAAATCCACCACTGTAACCATCTTTTGTATTGCTTTTAGTGTTGGAATATCCAAACAATACATAGGCTAAAATGAGAAAAACGACCAAAATAATGACACGTTGCGTTGTAAAAAATTTGAAAAATCCACGAGAAAACTCCTTAAACATTCTGTTTATATAAACGGATGATAAAATTATTTCAAATTAAATTTTTTCAAAATCCTTTTCTTCCTCGTTACCATAATCATTGTATTCATATTCTTCATTTTCCGTTAAATCTTCCAACATGTACATATTTTTAATACGCTTGGCTTCCAAATAACTAGATAATGCTAAATCTTTCGCAATTTTTGCTTTTTTCATCGCTTCTTTATACATTTCATAATATACCTCGTTCCGGTCTTTCAGTACGACCTTTTCTTCGGGCATTTCATCTAAATTAATTTTAACTTCTTCCAAAAATGGACGTACCGGTTCGGTTTCTTCCGTTTCTTCTTTTTCCTCCGCAGGACTTTCTTCCGGACTCTCCTCAGCACTCTCTTCGAGACTCTCTTCAGGATCAATCTCTTCAAAATTATCGATAATATCTTCTTCCTTCAGCAAATCTTCTTTTTCCTCGGTTTCGGGGACCTCGTCGTTGATAACATTTATTTCAAGTTCCTCGATTGGGGTCAATTCAGCGACAACTTTTTCAGTATTTTCTGGTAGAGAGTTCTCTACGGGTTTCAACACGGGAGTCTTCGATGAATTGGTCAGTAAAATACATTTATCAAATAAATTAGGCGGCTTCAATACCAACAACTGTTTTATTTCAATATCTATCTGAAACCCGCGCGGAGAACATTTAATACCCTGAATTTCTAAAACAGATATAACGGGAGTATTTTCTTGTAATTTATCGATATCTTGGAGGTTTTCGTCTTCGTCATAAATTTTCAAATCAGATTTCCCTAAAACAGTTGGAACAACAGACCGTAAAATATAGTATTTGCCGGATTTGAAAATTTTTATGGGTGATGTAAACGAGTTCTCAATGTCGTGTTGTTCTAAATTTGTCTCAAACCATTTTTCACGTTTGTTAAAAATAAATGTTTGGCTGTAGTTTTCTAAATTTTCCAACCACTGAATAAACTCTTCATGTTCGTTGGTAAACATCAAGTCACAATATATTTTTTTCCCAGCCTTAATCACACCTTGTTTAATACTACATTTAGGTGTTCTTATGTACAACGGGTTGCCGTTAAACAAATATTTAATAAAATGATTCCCGCCAGAAACAACTGTAGGCGCAGTTAATAATAATTTTTCGAAATTAAAATCCGAGGTGGGATCGTGTATTATGTCCATTTACCTTGAAAAGATATTTTTATTATTTACATGGCACGAATTCCGTTTGATTTGCCGGTTTAAAATATTCGTTTGTTTTAATAATGAAAACGATCAAAGACAGTTGTATCGAATTTTTTAAAAACGAGGACATAAAGCGCGATGTAAAAGATGTTATACACCCAATTGTATGTTTGATTTATAACGAGATGTATATTTACATTTGGTTGATTTGTTTTTACCATATTTTGCTTATTTTTATTATTTTAGCCAATTTATATTTATTGCTTCGTTTGATTTACTCTACGAATGTTCCCATATCTATTTTCAATTCATCCACATTATAAAATAATATGTTATTAATATATATATAATGTCAAGCAAACGTCAACAACAACGTCAACAAAGACAGCGCCGCAGTGTGCGTGGTGGGATGGGGGCTTCAGATTATGCGATCAGTACATATGGAGACGCGGGTCATCAGATGCGCGGTGCGGACGGCAGTATCGCGGTGAAGCCAGGATGTACCGTCGTTGGTGGCAACTCGCGCTCTCAGCGCCAACGTCGCGGGGGCAGAAGTGTATTGATGGACGTTGCGGTTCCCGCCGTTCTCCTTTACGCGAACAACAATGTTTACCCTAACAAAACGGCCAAGAAACCCAGAAAATACCGCCGTTCTACCCGCCGCTCTCGCCGTTAAATAATTATTTTATTATATGTATCGAATTTATAATAAAATGACCACAGTCCAGTTAGTAGAAAAAATACAAAAATGGGCACTTTTAGACACGCAAATTAAAAATATAAACGAAAAACTCAAGGATATTCGGGACACCAAAAATCGGCTCACCGAAGAGATATGTGATTACATTGAAAAGAACAACATCAAAACCAAAATTAATATTGGTGACGGACAACTGCTGATCAGTGAAAAAAAAATATATTCTCCACTCTCTTATGCTTATATCGAAGAATGTTTAGAAAAAATTATTGATGACGATGAACATATCGATTTTATTCTCAATTATTTGAGAGACAACCGTGAAGTAGAAGTCGTAAAAGAGATTCGGAGAACCAAGACGAAATAATGTATCATTAATATATAAAAAATATAATGTCGTGCTACCTTCATAATATTCATATACGACCATCTGTCGTCGACGGTGGGGGCGATTCAGATTTCGGAAAAGAGGAGAACTCTGCGGTCGGAGGTTTCCCCATTTTTACAGAACAATCACTTGACGCTAGAGGAACCACTGGCATTGTATTGGAGGGTTTGAACCAAATTAGACATTTATCGGTACCACTCGGACTGGTTTTTCACCAGCAACCGCGGAAATCCGTGAAACATGATTTGAACGAGTCTTCTGTCATAACCACCCACGATTATGACAAATTATTTTTATCATCTTGTCATCGCGAACCAACGCGATTATCGAGAACTAACCGTTCGCGAAATTCAAAAAAAACTAAAAAATTACACGCTTAATCTATTTATTTGCGAACGCTTGCCGCACCTAATGCGGCGAGTGCCGGGCCGGCGCCAGGGCGGGTGCCGCGACGGGTGCAGGGGTTGGGGCCGGAATCGGTATTGGAACAGGCGCAGTAAATACCGGGACATTCATTGTGTCATATTCAGACCATTCAAATTTGTTGTAAGAATTCACAGTAAGGGTATCCAACAAGGATTTCCATTTTTGGACATTGGGATCCACCGTAGGTGGTTTTGTGACCGAAACATCGGTGGTTTGCGTTTTCATCGCAATTTTTTCGGATTCTTTGGCCTTGGGTTTTACCCCATAACAATTTACCCCGAATTTAATATATGGGTTCTCCATATATCCACCGTTGATTCCCGGACGCCCGCAGTTATTCTTTTTGGTCGGATCTTTTTGTAAATTCTGCCACGTATTTTTTTGGGTAGGAAAAAATATCATCTGTCCGTCTGACCACCCGTAATTACACCATTCTCCACCAGCTTCATATGCTTTCTCTATGTCATCATATGTAGCTAACCGTGCGCCGTATGCCGTACAAATTGCCTGTGCATCATCATAAGTATATAAATTATTTGCGATATTGAATACCTCCTCATGACCGGTACTAGACGATACAGGTGCTGTTGTTACATCATTACTTTTAATGTCGGGTTTATTTTTTTCATCAGATTCAGAATTTTTTTTCGAATCCTTTTCGTAATCTCGATTAATAATATTTTTATATATTTCATAGTAGACCCAGTCTACTATTTCGAAATTTAATCCGTAAATAATTATTACTATAAATATTAACATTGTCAAATAAACCCACGTTTTGAACTCAATAATTTCCAAAGAAAATGGTTTCGTATCTTTTCCCATAGGAAACTTCATAACATAGACGAAAATATAAAAAAGAACCAAAAATAAAGAAATAATTACAATAGTGTTTGGATCATTCATCTCATCTTTAAAGAGTGCCATTACGTAAGTGAAAAAGTGGGATTTATTCTGCGAAGACAACGTTAAATAGAAGTACAAGAACCCAATTAGCAATAACAATATCACGGTTAAATTAATTGTATGAGTTTTTACTGCGTCGGTTCCAATACTTGCTCCAAATACAGAACTCAACACATAGTACAAAATAAAATATATTGCTAAAAACCCCACAAATAAACACAGGGTAGTCAAATTGAACAAGGATTCTACCGTGGTCATTATTCTAAAATCTGGATGTTCACTGGGGTTATATACAAAATTGTTGTCTTCGCCTGTCGTATATACCTGTTTTTTGTAATTATCTTCGGCGTTTTTACTGTCATTGTCCACTGTCATTCTACTTTATATTATACTTATTTATTTTTTTGCGATAAAATAGACAGTAAGCCATGGGTGTTATAATTGATTCGTCGGGACCAATGACGTTTACTTGTTGATCGTTGTAATGAACCCATTCATTCTTGGCATTTTTTACAAACGCCGTATAGTGCCCCATATAAACATTGCCAATATGGTTACACACCGCATATAAATCATATATATGCTTATTCGCATTGTAACCATGTACATATTTCGACAAATTTAAATTTTCCAAGGGAGCGTCGACAAAATCATTGATCTTGTGTTTACCGTCAACCGAGAACCGCTTCAATGTTATGATTAAAATGTCGGGAAAATTCCAAAATTTGATTCCTTTTTGAATGTCCTCCTTTTGTTGAGTTTTTTCGTTGTACCAAGCGTTGTCCCCGACCAAATATTCCGGTTTCACAAACGCGTCAAAACAGTCCTTCAAATGTATATTTTGGCCGGTTTGGGGAATGGGCAAATCCAAAATAAAAAAGGTCTCTGGTCGTATGGACCAAACGTCTTTTCCGTCCATTGACCGGATTTCTGATACACAAATTCCGTAAAAGAGTTCCATTATTTCCGAATATTCCTTGTTATAAATGTCTCTCAGCATTTCGTAACACTTTATTGCCAACATGTCTGTATTGTTTTCTTCTTTTCCGGTAATCTTTATCTTTATCGAGCGCGATAGACTCGCATGAAAACATTCTATCATAAATAGCAAGAATTCGGTCATGTCGTTCTGGTTCCACCCGGTAAACATGTCTCGATCCTTTTTTTTGGCAATCTTTTGAACGTTGTGTACAAATCGATTGGGTGAAACGATACCGTTTTGGTTCCACATTACTTCTAACAGGTCTGTCCATTCCTTTATTATCTCTATCTCCATGTTTTTCTGTTTCAAGTGTTTTTTTATTTCCGGCGAATTAAGCAATTCGTTTAATTCGTAAGTATGACTCAATACTTGTAAACATGAATTCAAGAAACAGGTGTTTCCCAAATTGACTAGTCCGGTATGTCCCTTGTCATAATATTTAGTTAAATCCATATAGTGTTTTAAAATTATATTAATATAAAATAATAGCTTTATATTAGTATATCAAAGATCTTAACATGAACAGTGGTCGTGATTATAATTTTTTTTCAAACACCAATACGTCTAATTGGCAAAATGTACCTTCTAATTCACGTCACGACGCCCCTATTGGTGAAATTATGGATTCTGTTCGCGAGCTGTTGTCCGTATACAATGATAATATTCGTGCACACAACCATATTATTGACGGATATAATACCAATATCTTTAATATTTTAAATGTTCTCCAAATTCTTTTGGATTTTTACATGTTACATCAACGTGTTCCCGCGCCGCAAACCCGTAATTATTCCAATAACAGCGCTTCGGATTTACGTAACATGTTTAATTCAACGGCACGGCGCAGTAGAAACGTGAGTGAAAATCGTTCCAATTTTGACATTTCATCTTTGATCTATTTACTGAGTACACCTACATCCGAGTTACCTTTGCCGGCCAACAATCAAAATATCGGGTTGACACATTTACAGATCGAAGAGTTTACTCAAACGATTCGCTACAATGAATCCATGAACGAAAACCGGTGTGCCATCACCCTGGATGAATTTACTAACAATGAAGAAGTTTGCCAAATAAGAGCATGTGGACACTATTTCAAACGGAATGCGTTGTTGAGATGGTTCGACCGTAACAATGTATGTCCCACATGTAGATACAATTTGACCACACCTCTACCGGCGGGTTCTTCGTCTGTCGGTTCGGCCGTGGATTTGTCTTTGAACGTTCCTACCGAACCCGATTTGGTACCCCTGTTTTCCTCTAACAATACACCAACGTTGCCAACCCGAAGGAACTCTCTCCCTCCGAATCATTTGACTCCGGTATTTGAAAATTTATTCAATACGTTCACTAACAATATTTCACAAACCAGTGCGGCTGCAAACAACGCTGGATACCAACAACTCGCGAGAATTCTCTCCGACGCATTGTTAGATCAATCGCCAGTATTTGATTCTAGCCAAAATTTGCTGTTTACGTTGGAAATACCTATACCAGAGATGAGACCTAACGCCCCAAATTGATTTCAATTCAAGGGTGTAATTATTCAGTGGTGTAAATCCCTTCTCCACGATATACAACACAATTTTTATGTAATCAATTGTTTTGTTTAGAGACACTGAGATGGCTTGCGGTAATTTACAGGAACATATTCTTTACACAATATATAGAAGGTATATATTGTAAATGTCGATCCGGTACCCTGACCAAAATAATAAATCGCGCACATTTATATCGAGCAAATCGCGATCCAGGAACATAAAAACATCCGCATGGACCGCGTGGACTCAACCGAAAGACTCGACCAATCCACCATTTACTACAGAGACACCCATGCGCCGTAAAACTGTAAAGAAAAGTAATGCGTATAATACAGCAAAGAAACGTATGAACCAGGCTCTCAATAAAACCAAAAGAATACCGTCATTTCTAAAAAAAATATGCCCGAGTTCTGGGCAATGTATTATGTTTGGTATAGATACTGAGAAAATCCGGAAATATTTCAATAATTACGATTTTTCTTTGGTGGACAAGAGTGAGGAGATAGACATACTCGGCGACGTTTCGGCATCTGGGTTTGTATTCGAAATACCTTTCGTCAAAGATGGTTATAAAGTATATGCGGTCTTGAAAAATGCCCGTGATGTTGATGCCGACAATTTATTTTACGAAGGTCTGGTCGGGCTCTACGTCAATAAGAAGAACTATATCTTCCCCTGTTTTGTCGAAACGTATGGTATCTATCAATGGAATACTTGGGAATCGCACAGGGATGCGGTCAAGTACAGCCAAGACAAAACCTTGAACCCTCCCGCATTAGATAAATTGTATAATTTACGTAAAAGTTTCTCGTACAAGTATTTCTTCGAAAACACCAAGTTTGTTTTCCAAACGTGTGATTATGCACAGTTAGGCGCCGTTTTGGTTCAACACATTCATAAAGCTCGTGATATAAAGGGATATGTGAACGAGTTCAAGGGGAAACGGGCATTTTGTACCTTTCACCTACCTCAATATTTGTACCAGGTCTACGCTCCCTTGGGAATGCTCTCGAATGAATTCAACCATTACGACCTCCACGACCAAAATGTAGTATTGTATAGGATCGGGAACGAGCAAGCTAATCGGGATCGTTTGCGTGAGATTGCGGTCGGAGGGGTACCCAATAACGGTCAATACATTACTATGAATTATCATTATCCGGACGGTGAAGTGGTATCTTTCAACACATTCGATATAGCGAAAATCATCGACTACGGAAGGAGCTATTTTTCGTACACTGATGAAAAAAACGATAAGATATATAGCTCGGACACCTATCATCAATTCCTCCGCACTGCCATTGAAGCAAATGACGACAAAAGAGAAACCACAAATTTAAAATCAAATAGAAAAAAAGGAGATTATACCAAAAAACAGTGTCATAACTTAAGTTACGGTGAATTAGAGGATGAAGATATCTATGGGTATTATCACTACATTTGCAGTAACAAACGCAACAAATCTCACGATTTGAGACTAGTATCTATGATTCGAGGAAAACTCCTCAACGAATACAGGAACAGAGACCAAAAGTGGGTCAAGACCTATTTCGACGCCGATGCCGAGGAGGAGGATAGAAATTTAATCAAAAATATTTTAGACGCGGTTTATTATAAAGACGAATACCTAGTTAATAGAGGAAATAAGGATGAAGGGTACGGTACGCCAGAAGTTGACGGTTTAAGCTACAATAGTTTGGACACTTTAGAATCCGAAGCCTCGATTAAAAATGTCGAGGACATGCATCTGGCCTTGAAAGACTTATTGAGGACGGAATACTTTCAACAGATGAACACGGAGTTATTCAAAACTTACGAAAAAATGGGTGAAATGAACATATGGATGGACGGATCTCAGTCGTTACAGTATACGGTAGAGAGTAAAATGGTTTAGAATTATCTAGACATCACAACCTAATCTATTTGAAAAACCCCGTAATCATCTGTACACCGTTTTTCTCGTTGGCAATTTTATTCAACGTCTTATCAAAGAGTAAAATCTTCACTTTGGATGAACAGTACTTTTCTTTGCGTTTCATAAATGTTTCGTAGTTGTTCTCGTGTTCTTTTTCTAATTGTGATAAATCCTTTTTGAATGTCTTGATCGCTCCCGGTTTGCGTTGATACTCCCAAATTTTTTCGATTGCTAAACCAAAGAGTTGTTGTAGCGGTTTCATGAGTTGGTTTGTAATATAATGCGTATAATCTATTTTGAGACGATTTTCTTTGATAAATTCGGGGGTCTCGATCCTGTCGCCCATCAACGTTTTTTTATGTAATACCGGGGACTGTATAAAGACGAACTTGATACGGTCACCGGGTTTGGGTTTGTTTCCAGGATCGCGTTGACCAATACGGTCGGCGAGAACCTTGTGCGCAATCTGTTGGGGATTTTTGTAGTCACTTCGGAGTGCGCGTGTTATCATGAGTTTTTCCATCGGAACTTTACCCTCAATCAGTTCGTTCAGGGCGTTATCCAAATACTCAATCGCCTTTTGTATGTTATTTTCTTTCATGAGAATATTCAAAATCTCACCGTACACGTCTTTCAAATAATCGCAAGAATCCCGTCGTTTGAGAGAGAGTCCCATGTATTTGAGTTTGCCTTTGTTAGGATCGGTCTCGTACAACATACCTACGTAGCGTTTTTTCGAAAGGAGCACAAAGGGCATGAGAGTTTTCTCGTAAGAAAGTTCCATAGGAGGTTTCAAATAATCTGTACAAAGATGTGCGGCATCTTGCGCAATTTCAATGGTAATCTCGAGTGCGTCTTTTCCGCGTATGGGTTGTCCTGTTTTGGGATCCTCTAGATTGAAGGTGAAGAATACAGAATCCGTGTTGTGAACAATCATGTTTCCAATTCCAGCGGCGAAATGATGATTTTCTGTAGTAAGATCGTAAACATATCCATTGTAGGGTATTTCACACATTTTTTTGATAGCGTTAGGATTCTTTTTTTGTTCTTTTTTTGTCATTGTAATCCTATAAATGTTTAATTTGTCATTTCTAGTATTAATTGATGTTTTCCATCCCAGTTTGTTTGCTAAATATAAAATGTGTGAAGCACTTAGTTGATTCTTTTGATCTATTCTTACATATCCATTTACATCCTTGTCGCCATCAGCGTCATACATTCCATTCCAAAAAGCAAGTTGTATCTCACTATTTGCGTTTAATATTTCTGTTGGAATTATTTTTGATGCGTCACAGTACATTAACAAACGATATTTTCTAATAAACTCATTCAAAGAACCATATTTATTTGATCTCGGAACAATTTTATATACACCAGAACTTTTTAAAGTATCATTTACTGTCCAATCAAATTCGGGATAAGCAATTTTACAAAGATCAAAATATTTTATAATAATGTCATCTGAAGCATTATTTAATGCCCAGGAGCATTTTTTTCCTGATTTACAATCATATTCGCCACAACTCCCATCTCCGAAAAAGAATCCCATTACTTGAGCTTGTTCTTTTGTAAAAATACAATATTTTTCCGAAATATTATTTATAAAATCAACTGTTTTGTGTAATAGTTCTGTACCAATATTACATTCTTTTGGTGTTATTTCTTTCCCATTCAACGATAATAATGAATGATCATCAGTAACATCAACAAGCCCAGTATGTGTTAAAACTCTTATAATTTTTTTATTAGGAGCCAAATTGTGTCTTATTACTCGTAGTAACTTTGTCCATCCTTTATCGGTCCATGATTCAACATTGGCTAACTCACAGTATTCTTTTTCTTGTTTTCCGTCTTCTTTACATTGAACCCATTTATTTTCTCCATATCTTTTTGCTAATTCCGAAATTTTACATATTATTACTGTACCATTAACACGAATATTTACAGGTGTATAATCAGTAACACTGTCCCCATAGATGTACTCGGCTTTGGTAAGAACCGTACCGTGTTTTTCGGTTTGGTACTCGCGATTTTGGTATACTTCCTCGATGATACGTTTTGCGTAAGTAATCATGAGTCTTCCTGTAGCTGTGGTCGAGGCCGCCACGTCTTGTTCATAAAACGTAGATGTTCTCGCCCCACATTGGCCATACAAAGAATTGGCCGTCACCTTGTAACCCAACTGTCGCTTGTCCAGAATGTTTTGCATGAACGGATCTTTTTCCGTCTTGATCATCTTACGCGTGTCTGACCGGGCTTTCAATAGCTCTTCCAAAATCGACGGCATAATAGACTTTTGATTGTTCGGTAGTTGGGCCCAACGACATATTTTCGTTCCCGATTTCACCTTTTCTGCGCGAGAAGTCGGGGTTTTCCTCACATACCGAAACGTGTCAAATTCGACGTCCACATATTGATATTCGGGCAAATTATCGTAAACATAGTTTCCGCGATCATCCATTTCACCAGTAGTACGTACTAACTTCCCCTGTAAATCGTACTCCTTCGTCCACACCTTGCTGTCTTGAGACAAATTATTGCTGATCATAGACGACGGATACAGAGAAGAATAATCCACACATGCCACCGGATTGTCCATATACATTGAACATTTGGGCGGCAATACAATCGCACCTTCGTATCCGTCGTTTTCCCCGGATTTTACCAAATCGGGCATCAGAGTGCCCTTTTCACGGCATTTTTTGGCCACAAAACTCGTGAGTTTGATGCCTTGACCGCGAAATACCAGGAAACTAATCGGTACACTACAAATCCGCGACATTTCCACATAACCGGTCAACACGTCGATCTTGTTCATCAGATGATGCACCAGATTACAATCCTGAATACAGTATTTCGCCACTTTGGCCCGGTCACTGGCGGATCCGTTGGAAAGGCGGAAGATGTCTTGCGGTGAGACGTCGTCTTTCGCAATACCCCATTTGATTCCGTATTTTTGTAAGGGGAGGTCGTAGGCCCCGTCCACGACAATCACATTGTATGTCGTTTCCTTCTCTGTACCGTCTTTCCCCGTTTCTTTCACCGTTTGATTCATCAATATGTCCGTCACATGAAACTTTTTGCCATCTTGAAAATAGTCCGAGGTGAACCCCGTGATCTCAATATGTATATAATCATGTTTATGTAGTCCCATGATGTTTTGGGTATATAAATGCGTGGTCTTTTCCACCTTTTCATACTTTTTGATGTCGTCACTGATGTATTGACCGGCTACATCGTCGAGTTTGTAGGACGGCAAATTGAAATCGCGCCGGAAATACGTGTACATGTCAATCTGTAACCGACCCGTGGTTTTATAATAACGTAAATCGTATTCACCGCTCGCAAGAACCACCTTGGTGTTTTCAATGAAACACTCGTTCTCTACCATTTTTGCGCATATCTCTTTGCGTTTTCTGGACAAGGTCAAAAATTCGCGCTCACACCGGTTTTCTTGGGCCCGACGAAACATGAACTCGTAATCAAACCCAAAAATGTTGTATCCAATGATGATGTCCGGATTTTCTTTTTGAATGAGTTCCATCCACTTCAACAGGAGATCACTTTCAGTTTCAGTGGTCTCAATGAGCGCACCTTCCACCTCATCACATGATCCCAAAACTAAACAATGATTCATGTAAGGCAGGGGCTCGCCGTAACGCATGAACGTAGATCCGATGAAGGTCACTTTATCCCCTTCTAACTTGGGAAACACACTCATCAATGTTTCGTTGGTAAACTGGATACGTTGCTCGCGATCATAACTACTGTGTGTGAGTATATCCAGTATCGTCGTGGAGGATTCCATTCCGACGGGTCGCAGGGGCTTTGTATATTTTTTGGGGAGAATAGTTTCGGTTTCTTCGTCGTCGTCCGAACCATCACCGCCCCCACCGGTATCCCCCGGTTCCATCTCAGAATGTTTTTCAAAAAGGGAATCAATGGTCAGTATGCGCCGGTTTTCTTCCGTATTCGTCTTCTTGGCATTTTGGATCGTCATTTTCAAGAAAATTTGAAACAGTTTGTCCAGGTCCTTCTCGTTGGGACAGTATTTGGGATACACCAAATCAATGTCTGGATAATTTCCGAAACCAAATGCCGCCCGAATCATGCGTTTTAGATGATCTGTATGTTGAACCGTGTCAGTCACCGAACCAAGTGTCTGTCTGAATACATCTACCAGGTTGGTGGCCAATCTTTTGTAAGATTTGATGGGGACCGGAAAATCGCCGTGACTACTGCTCGCTTCAATATCAAAACTACATATCTTGTAGGGCACGCGGGTCTCTTTTTGAGGGATCGGTTGTATAGACGTTAATGTACAAATGTATTCAAAATCACACGTAGTTGTTTTGTTCTTGGGAGTTTGTGCTCGATGTAACAAGATCTGAATCCATCCGGATGGGCTGATGTTGTTGATGTGAAAATATCTCAACAGCGGAGGAATGTTGCTTTCGTACAATTCCAACGTGGTATTTTTGAATATAAATGGAACACGTACTCGCTCTCCGTTTTGTTCACTATACCATATGTTTTTAACCTTGTTCATTGCCGCCGAATTTTGGAAAATAATTTTCACAAAATTATACTGTTTACCCGAAGTAAACCCGTACAGTTTCTTGTGTTTTTCCAGTACGACATCTACAATCGATTTTCCGTGATATTCTGCGCGTTTTATCAGTTCATTGTGTAAATCGCGCACAGTTTGGTCGGTCCAACTGTCGCCAACTTTTACATAGAAGAACGGTTGATAATCCATCACATACAAACAGCACGTTTTTCCCATTTCATTGATACCAAACATTTGTATAACAAATTGCCGTTTTTCACGGGGTTTGTACTTTCCGTCGTTGGAGTCGTTTTCAGATTCGCTGCCAGAACCATTTTCAATTTCTCGCGGAAATTCGTCGTAAATATTGAAATCAAACAGACGGAACGATTTGGTTTTGACGACTTTTTTCGTCCGGTGAGGGACGGTGGCTTCCGTCATTGTTTACTACTTAGTAATCGTTGGATAGATTTATGTGGGTTTTGTAGTTGTATTTTTTAAACAAATCAATTTTCAAAATATATCGTATAAATATATAGACGCAATGGACCCTCTGGTTATTGGACGTATCCACGCAAAATGGTGTGGACATTGTAAAACACTTGTTCCAGAATGGGATAATATGAGTAAAAATATTGAAAATGGTGTGAAAGGAGGGAAATATGTATCACCCAATTTTGTGGATTTCGAATCTGAAGAAATTTCCCAAGGTAAATTGGAGAACTATAATTTAGAGAACAAGGAACTACTTGGTGGCAAAAATGTCGAATTTAGTGGGTTCCCAACCCTTTTTAAAGTAAAAAATAAACGTATTGAATATTACGATGGCGAACGTCTGGCCGAACCTATGGAAAAATGGTTCATGTCAAGCGACGATAATCGCGACATCTTACAAAAATATGATTCAGAGTTGCATTCCAAGTCCGCTTCTTTGAAATCTGCCAGTCGCCGTCGACATTCGTTTTCTGCCGGGGGGCGCAAATACACCCGCCGTTACAAAAAAAGCCGTAAAAATCGTCACAACAAAACCCGCAAACATAGACGCAACAAGAGAGTATAATTCCTTTTTTGATAGTAAACTTGTTTTAATATCAAATTTTTCTTTTTTTTTTCATGTTTTATAGTATATGCGTTCTGTAATTATTATATTAACGTTGTTGGCTCTTTTAGCTGGATTATACGTTTATGCTACGCAACGAATTGTTTTTGTAGATATTCCTACGTACCAGTCCGGTAGAATTTCTTACGAGAAAGAAGGACTCCAAAATGCGTCCGAAAAGACCGCACAATGTCCCAACGTTCTCGTACGCAATGGTAATATGTTGTTGTTATATAACTCCATGAATGTACACGATGAATTGCCTGTACAATTCAAGAATTTAGATGAATACATTGATTATGTCAAGGAACAACGTGAAAAGGGTGTCCATTGTCCTATTTTGTATTTACAAAAAGAAAACGATGTTCAAGGCAACGACGTATACCGTGTTCGCCCCAGCCCTTTTGTTCAGGCCGGAGGAGTAACACCGTTGACATTGGGGCAAAGTACGGGTAAAACTGGCATGAACTATCCGCCCCCTCTTCCCATAGTGGATGCCAACCGGAGTAACCCGCCCTTCAATGCCAACAATTATCCGGGGTTTGACGCATACGGACTTCAGGTTGGCGAATTCTCCAAACTTGACGAAGTCCACCTTTCAACCGGTAATTCTAAATTGAGTGATAATCCTATGGACCCGAACTGGGGCGGTGTGGAGTTCTCCCAACAAGCCGTGGATTCCGGAAAATATATCGAGAACAATGTCTATCCGCCGAATTTCTCTCATCCCGGAGGAACCCAATTTTTTCCGGGACTTCACAATGACGTGATCCCAGACCCGCCCAATTTCATGGGACATCGTCAATAGGTTCTCCAAAGTCAGATACACCCTTGAAGGTGTAAAACCGCACAAAAAATGATAAGTTATCAATATAAATTATTCGTTTGAAATTCTGTAATAAATCATATTTTAGGGTTTGCGTTAAAGGGTTGAATTTATTTTTGTAATTATATACATATATTATGGATTTTATTAAAATAGAATATGAAAGTAAAAATGATGAAAAACAAATACATTTAGAGAATTTAAAAAATATAATTATAAAAAGTAATGTTCATTTTGAAGGAAATTGTTTTTATTACCATGATACATTAAACATATTTCCAGAATTATATTCAAAACAATTAAATTTGTTTTGGTGTGGAAAACAAGCAGTTGAAAATATATGTGAAATTGGTTTTAATGCAGGTCATTCAACAATGTTAATGTTATTAGGAAGGAGTAATACACCTATAAATTTCACTATTTTTGATATAGGTCATCATTTATATACAAAACCAAGTTTTGAATACATTAAATCAAAGTTTCCATATGTAAATTTTGAATATGTAGAAGGAGACTCAACTATTATAATGCCTGAATGGATAAATAAGAATCCTGAATTAATGTATAAATATGATGTTGTTCACGTTGATGGTGGTCATAGCGAGCACTGCATCTCAAACGATATGAAAAATACAGATTTACTTGTTAAAAAAAATGGAATTATTATAGTTGATGACACAAATAGTGAAACAATAAATAAATATGTAGATTTTTATATTTCAACTGGAAATTACGTTGAGATGAATTTATTATCAACATATGGTTATCCACATAGAGTTATTAAAAAAATAAATTAATATGTTGGACTAAGCAACTGGAATAAATAAATCAGCATTTGAAATGTAAAAAGGTGCAAATAATTTATTATTATCATTATACTTTACATAATGGATTATAGTAAAACAGAACCCAAAAAATGCGGTTGCTCAGACGGTTTCCATCGGAGTGTAATAATAGTGGCTATAGTAGCGTTATGTATATAACTATAGTATTTTTAGAAAAAGTACTCAAAAATTGATTCGATTTTTATATTATTAATTATAATAATATAATTATAATGTGGTTCCGTCGTAGAATGTTCTCATCGATGATTTGTTTGCGCGTTCCAACCAGATATATATGTGATAAAAAATATGAACAAACCGCACAAGACGTGAAAATAGAAAAAAGAATTCTCGCGGTAATGTTATTGGGAGGTACCTGTGGCGCAATCAGTTTTGGTAATCGCGAGTACACAAACGTATATAATTATAAACACAGTTTTTGTGAACGTGTTCTTACGATCACTGCTTCAATACTCATTGGTTTCGGTGTAGGAGGTTTCGCGGTATTATTATCACCGGTAATTGTGCCAGTTGGTTTGATGGTCGGTATCGTTTGTTACTCTGATCCTCCTCCCCCGTCCGCCTTCTGAAAAATTTGATTTTTTCGGATCGCGTTAAGTAACAGGTTCTCCAAAAACAAAATTACAAGGTCCCGTGTTTGATTTGCGTTTGCGTTTTATTTTTTATTTACTCCCCTCAAGAATACTTTACTTTCTTCTTTTCGAGAACCCTTCGGGAAATTATTCAAGATTTCTGGGTGTTTTCGGACAAAAAGAACTTCTTCAGGTTCTCGATACACGCCTTGCTCATTTTTCGCATGCCACCTTTACTCTCACAATAAACGTCATCCAAACATGCGGGATTGGTTCTCAATTCATCCAAAAAATGCGTGAAATTCGAGAACTTTTTCATGACGGCGATGGCGGTAACGGTACTTATTCCGGGTATTTGACACAGTATGATTTCGCCGATGTTTTCGGGGGTAATGTTGTCCTTTTTCACCTTTTTTACCACAGAACAGTAATTTTCTACGGCAGGTTCGCCCGGTTCTCTCGTAGGCATCGACAAAGATGCGGTAAATAACGGAGTATTTTTTTTCATGTTGCGATCGATTTTATCGGCCATACAGAGAACGGTTTCCAACGTTTCATGAACAGAATTTGTACGCAAGGTTTGGAATCCTTTAAAAAAATGGAGCGAAGCCATGGAAGAATATACCACACGCCGTTCTTTGGCGGATAATGAATGGATGTTTCCTTCAATAATGTAGATGATGTTGTTGATGGGACACTCTGTGGTATGACGAAGCCGGTAAGACTGCTCTTCGTAGCGACCGTCTTTGATACTTGCTAAAAGGTCGGAGAGGGTTTTGCGTTCAATGATTGAAACAGTATGACCGTCGTCTTGTTGAAGAATAATATCCCCCAAGGGGAGAACCTGTTTTGTCAAAGTAAGCGTGTCAAATGTGGGCATTTCTTGGATTTTTTCCCAGATCGCGTTCTCCCGTTCATCAATCAAAACCTTCATGATTATACCTTCTACTGTAATTATCCATAAATAGTTTTATGTATAATCATTTCTGAAAAGGAATATAATAAGTTCTCGGAGAACCTATTATATTTCTAAAATACTACTAAAATGCGAAACATATAATTTAGTAGTTGCCACCCTGGCCAATGTAATTGAGAGGACGGCCATCCACAGGACGAGAAGGTTTGACGTTGGGGAAGACGGTAATCTTCATGACAGCCATGGATTTCGGCAAATGGCGAACATTGTACGCAATCGCGCTAGCTTGCGTCAAGGCCATGGTCGGAACCAAGCCGGCCTTTTTATTTCCACCTCCTTGATTTTGGTCCGTGCGAGCGGTTGATCCCATGCGGGCATGATTTGATCTGTTAAAAGGGTTTCCCATTGTTATCAATATAATATACCTAAATATTATATTTTGTTGTCCCGTAAATTAAAAAATTGAATCAACATAAAGTTTTCTTTTCATGTGAGTAATATACTACGATTGTCTCATTTTATTTATAAAATAAAATGAGCGCATTCACGGACGACGATATTCGTGTAGAAAAAAATCAGCAAGGTGTAGAAACACTCGTATTTGATCCGTTCAACGCACTAAATAAAGAAATACAGGTCAAGGACATCCAGGACATTCTCCGCGCCTACGGAATTAATGTTCCTATTCACAATTTCCAACTATATAAACGCGCATTTATTCACAAATCGTACATTAAACGGCCGGAGATTGAAAACAAAATGAACAACATTACCATTGTAGAACGTCCGCCGGACTGTTTGCCGTTGTACACTAAATCCAACGAACGTCTGGAATTTGTCGGAGACGGGGTGCTCGAGTGTATTACTAAATACTATTTGTATCGCAGATTTCCTAAAGAAAATGAAGGATTTATGACGGAGAAGAAAATCGCGCTGGTAAAAAATGAATCTATCGGAAAAATGGCCTTGGAAATGGGATTACATAAATGGTACATTTTATCTAAACATGCCGAAACGAAACAAACCCGTACGAATTTGAAAAAACTGGGGTGCCTTTTCGAGGCATTCATTGGTGCCATGTTTTTGGATTACAACAAGATTGACGTACACGATTCGGAGGGTTGGTTCGACAAATTGTTTGTGGTGGGTCCGGGGTTTCAAATGGTGCAAATCTTTGTGGAAAATATTTTCGAAAAACACGTGGACTGGATTTCGCTGATTCAAAACGACGACAATTTCAAAAACATTTTACAAGTGAAGATCCAAAAAGAATTCAAAGTGACCCCCCACTATCTGGAAATAGACGAACATCATCCCGAAATCGGGTATCATATGGGGGTTTATTTGTGTTTGGGACAGGCGATTCATATAGCATCTAATACAGATGCTATACCGATTACCCAGTTTAAAAATTATCAAGATATTCATCAATATATGTGTCAACACAGTCGAGCCCTCATATTTTTAGGGGAAGGCAAACATAAAATCAAGAAAAAGTCGGAACAAATTGCTTGCGAAACTGCGATCCGAAATCTGAATGGGTTTTAAAGTCGTGCGAAGCGTGTTAGATTTTTAACTGTTTATATATTATATATCAATGGTAGATCGATCATCGGGTTTAGAACACTTTAAAGAAAAATTAAAAATACGTCATACCCCCAAACCAGAAAAAGGGTTTTCAGTAAAAATAAAAAAAATACAGGCACCCGAATCGTTTTTTTATTCCAAGGAAGAAGATCCAGAAAAGGACAAAGACGAAGAAGATCCAGAAAAGGACGAAGACAAAGAAGACAAAGAAGACGAAGGCGAACCAGAACAGGAAGAAGATGAACCCAAAAAAGAAAAAAAGGTTCCCAAAAAACCCCGGACTGAACCCGCAAAAATCATTGATAAGAGCAAAACTTTTGCTATTGATCGCGATTTGGTCATGAAAACAATCCGTGATGCTAAACGTAATAAACTAATAGAAAAATCTGCGCGCAAAGAAGACGCTGTTTTAGTGACCTCTAAAAAAATAGACGAAAAAGAGTCAGAAATTACTTTGGAGAAAAAAACAGATCTCGAAAAAGACGAAGAAGACGAAAAGAAATCAAAACCCCCCGAAATAGAAGAAGAAAAGAAAAAAAAACGCATTAATATCGGAGAACCTAAAGCCAAAAAGGTAACTATTCAAGAAACCGAAGAAGAAAAACCACCGGTCGCAGAAGTCGCAGTGAAGCCCTCCACGGGACGCAAAATAAAAATAGTATCCAAATTGACCATAAAAGAACCTTTAGTTGACCATCCTCTCCTGGCGGATCGATTGCCTCCTATAGAGAAATCAGTTCATCGTGTTTCCAACTATTACATGACCAACCGCAAACTAGCTATGACCAAATTACAACAGCTTTTTGAACCCGAGCGCCGCGAATTTATGGAAAACAAGGAAACGGTGTCGTGCGATACCACAGGATCCACCTCGTTTGAACTCTTGCCACACCAAAAAATTGCCCGTGAATATTTGAATCTTTATACTCCTTATCGTGGATTACTCCTGTATTTTTCTTTGGGAAGTGGTAAATCGTGTACTAGTATTGCGATTGCCGAAGGAATGAAAAGCGATAAACACATTTTTGTTATGACCCCGGCATCACTCAAAATGAATTTTTTCACCGAACTCAAAAAATGTGGCGATAAATTGTTCAAAAAAGACCAGTTTTGGGAATTTGTTTCGATTGACGGTCACCCAGATTATATTGACGTACTCTCCAATGCTTTACATATTCCCAAGGAATTGGTGAAACGAAACAAGGGCGCCTGGCTAGTCGATGTTCAAAAACCCGCCAATTTTTCCGAATTATCGGGTACTCAACAAAAACAAATCGACAAACAACTCAACCAAATGATCCGCAGCAAATACACGGATCTCAATTATAATGGTATCAATACATCCATATTGCGTCAACTTACCGATGATTTTACCACAAATCCGTTTGACCATTCGGTGGTAGTCATTGACGAAGCTCACAATTTCGTCAGCCGTATCGTTAACAAAATCCGACGAAAAACGTCGGTTTCGTACATGTTGTATGATTTATTACTGAAGGCTACCGATTGTCGCGTGGTTCTTTTGACCGGTACGCCAATCATCAATTACCCCAACGAAATTGGTATTTTGTATAATATTTTGAGAGGATACATCAAAACGTGGATTTTTCATCTGAATGTAAAATCAAACCAAAAGGTCAATCGCGACACCATTCTGGAGATGTTTGACAAAGCAAATTTTCGCACATACGATTATGTAGAATACAGCGGCAACAAGTTGATTATTACACGCAATCCGTTTGGGTTTATTAATACGCGTAAACCGGGACCTCGCGGAGCACCAAAAGGTGGCAAGGTACGTAAAATAACTCAAAAAACGCACAAACCCACCCGCCGTTCAACCAAAAAATCTCAGAAAACCCCGGTAGATGCGGTCATCCGTTACGAAATGGAACACCCGGAAGACGCGGAAGAATTGCGCCGCGAAATTGGCCAACAGGCCGAGGGGGTTCGTATCTCAGGTATGGATTATGACCGCATCAGTACGGTTTATGGCGGCGAATCCCAGGTTATGAATCGCTACAACGGTGTGCGTTTGGACGAAACCGGCAACGTTTCCGACGAAGATTTTATGCGTTCTGTCGTGCGTATTTTATCTAAAAACGATATTGAAGTGTTTGAGGGTGCTACCGAAGTCAAACTGTACAAAGCTCTTCCCGACGATTCAGAGTCCTTTTTGAATATGTTTGTGGACGCAGACTCGGCGAGCATCAAAAACAAACGTCTTTTTCAGCGCCGTATTTTGGGTCTTACGTCTTATTATCGTAGTGCTCAAGAACAACTGTTACCTTCGTTGGTAGAAGATCCAGAAGCGGAAGAGGGTAATAAAAGCGTATTTCATGTCATGTATGCTGAAATGAGCGACTATCAATTTGAAAATTATTCAAAGATTCGTAAAGAAGAGCGCGAACAAGAAAAAACTTCCAAAAAAAATGCCAAACGCGCCAATGCTGGCGAACAAGACATGTATTCCATGTCATCCACTTACCGCATTTTTTCTCGCGCCTGTTGTAATTTTGTTTTTCCACAACCCCCGGGACGTCCCATGCCCGATCGTAAAAAAGATAATATGATCAGCGAATCTGTATTTGATGCGACTCCCGCCAAAGTCATTCAAGACGTGGATGTGTACGGTGAAGAAATAAACCACGACGAAGAGGAAAATGTTTCCGAAGAAACCGTCGCCGAAGCATATTCTGAACGCATCACACGCGCTTTACAGTTCTTGAATGAACATGCGGACGAGTATTTAACCCCCGAAGCACTGAAAATGTACAGCCCCAAGTTTTTACAGGTCCTGGAGAACTTGAAAGACGAAAACAATACCGGACTACATCTCTTGTACAGTCAGTTCCGCACGATCGAAGGCATTGGCATTTTGAAACTAATCTTGGAGGCCAACGGATTTGAACAACTGCGTGTAACACAAAACGCCGGCAACGAGTGGAGTATGGTTACACCCACAGACATTACAAAACCCCGGTTTTTGCTTTATACGGGCACAGAAAGTCCCGAAGAACGCGAATTGTTACGTAATATTTATAACAGTCAGTGGGACGTTTTACCTCCAGGTTTGGCCGCACAACTTCGCGAAATCGCCGAGAACAATTTTATGGGTGAAATCGTGAAAATCATGATGATTACATCGTCGGGAGCGGAGGGTATTAATTTACGCAATACCCGGTTTGTACATATTGTGGAACCGTATTGGCACATGGTACGGTTAGAACAAGTGATCGGACGCGCACGACGTATTTGTAGTCACCAAGATTTACCGGAAGAACTGCGTACCGTAAAAGTATTCTTGTACTTGGCCACGTTTACGGAAGAACAGCGAACCAGCGATAAAAACAAGGAATTGGTCATCAATGATGTGAGTCGTCTGGACAAGAAAACCCCGATTACTACCGACGAAAACTTGTACGAGATTTCGCGCATCAAAGATACCATCAACCAACAGCTCTTGAAATCTGTGAAAGAAAGCGCGATTGATTGTGCTATATACGCCTCTTCAAATACTAAAGAGAATTTGGTATGTTATGGTTACGGAAAAGTAACCTCCAACGAGTTTGGTTCCTTCCCCTCATTGGAAGAAGACGAACAACAAAAGGACGATTTAAATGTGAAAAAGGAAAAACTAAAACTACGTAAAATTACCGTGGGTAAAGAGAGTTACGCTTTAGACGAAACAACACGAACCGTGTATGATCTAGAAAGCTATGTACGTTCCAAAACGACGGGGGAAAATCTGGTCATCGTGGGAAGATTGGACAAAGTAAAAGGGCGTTTGGTTATTGTACCGCAGGAATAATAATCTTGATATAAAATAAGTAGAATGCGGAAAATACCTCACGTGGCGATTTCAAAAACTCAGATGGTACCTCTCCGTTACGTACCTAAAAACTTGACCCAAAAAGACCGTATCAAACAAATGGCAGAATTACGAAAATCGCGCCGAGCATATAAACAAGGCGTCTACCACGCGCGTCCCAAAATTGCGTCTTTCCCCGAACGTAAATCGAAACATGTGACAAAGGCGTTACAGATTTTTGGCGTGGATACGATGAAACCCAGTCCAACGTTGGCACGTAAAACGCAATGTTCTTTGAAAACTCTGAAAAAAATTGTGAAAAAAGGCGAAGGTGCGTATTATTCCAGCGGTTCGCGCCCTTCACAAACGCCCCAATCGTGGGGTTATGCGCGCTTAGCTTCGGCGTTGACAGGGGGTAAAGCGAGTACCGTGGATTATTCGCTCTTGGCAGAAGGATGTGCACCCCGTGGCCGGGTTTTAGCGATGGCAAATCGAACCCGGAAATTGGTCAAGAAATAATTTTATTCTTTACACCTTTGCTACTTGTTCTTCTCCTCATATGCACTCCCCTTTATACCACATTTTTCTCATTTTTACGAACCAAGAACGCAATATCGTAGTCTATAATTCCGCTCACAACATTAATCTTCCCAAACTTTTTACACGTAGCTTCTGTTATACCTCGAGGAGGCTTTATGTAATGAACACAATTTGCGCAAATCGGAAATTCCAAGTTCAGTATGGTGGGTAATATTCGGGCGCTCGCACGCAATCCTCTTTTCAACATTATATATGATATATCATATTATATATAAATCCCTTCATATCATTTTACACCCTTGAAACATTACACCCCACACAACCCATAAAAATTGATTACAAAAAAAATTGATTACAAAACGCCCCCAACATAACCAAAATACCATGAGAATTTTCAAATTACTAGAGCGAATGAAGATGGTTTGGCATCCTATAGCCTCACCACTGTTTATTGGCTTGAGTTTACCTCAGCTATATTACGAAAAAAGGTACAGTGAAATACCTATCCTCATTGTCGCGCCTGTATTTTACGCGGGATTACTCACAGGAATTGAAGTATGTAAGAATAACGGGCTTCTTGTAAAAAAAAATTGAATTATAGTTGATATTATAACATCAATTTTCGCCAGTATACACCCTTGAACATTTACACGACCTGAAATGGTCAAACCTTGAGCCCATTTTAATTTATATAGAAAGGTGCGATTTTGAATCTTCATAGGTGTAAAATGAGCGTGGTAACGTTGCCCTTGAACACTGAACTGGTTTATAATGTTCAAGAGTGTAAAAGTAGTCATTTCCAGTGAAAAAGATGTAGATCAACTATTGTAAATAAAATATCTAAAAACACAAATATAAACGCATGATTCTAACATAAGTATTAGAATCATCCGACCGCGTGCGTTAAATGAATGAAAGTAATGTGGTTCTCCTTTTAAAAACAGTACAAATCCAACCTATACGTAATATGATCACCGCAATTAAAGATATTTTGACAGATGCGACGATTACGTTCACCAAAAATGGGATGAAAATCATCAACTTCGATAAAACCCATACTATTTTAGTGAATGTGATGTTACATGCTAACAAGTTCGAGGTCTATAATTGTGAGCCAGACAAGATTATTGTGTGTGCGAATACCCTTCATTTATTCAAGGTTATTTCGACCATGTCCAATGACGACACACTTTCGATGTACATTGATCGGGCAGATTATCACGATGGGGTGGTTTCACACTTGGGTCTACAGTATGACAATGGCGATATCAAACAATGTTATAATCAAAAACTGCGGTTGATTGATCCCGATACGGAGGAACTGGTGGTGCCCGATGTAGAGTATTCCACCATTATCAATATGCCGACCACCGATTTTCAAAAAATCATCCGCGATCTCAACGGTATTTCGGACCGCATCGAGATTAAATCCGTGGGATCCGATCTCATCTTTTCTTGTGAGGGAAATTTCGCCAGTTCGCGCATTTTGCGCTCAGAATCGGACGGAAACATGGAATTTGTACAAAAACCCGACGCTTCTGTTGTGGTTCAAGGAGAGTTTTCGTTGAAGAGTTTGAGTCATTTTATCAAATGTACTCCCTTGTGCAGCCATTTGGAAATGTATTTGGGGAATGATCTACCGCTTATCGTAAAATACGATGTAGCGTCTCTGGGCAGCATTAAATTGTGTCAAGCCGCGCTTACCCCCGCATAATTTATGATATCCCTGTTCGTATAAGAGATATCATAACAAATATATCATTTACACACTTCTTCGACACACTGTTTATATGACAACCAGGGTTGATTACGTTTATGGCGGCTTACCTCTTCCATAAACATGTCGCGAAATCTTTTCAATTCTTCGGAACTCCACCAAATATCGTTTCTCATATTGTTGGAACGATAAAATTCGTTACCGTTGATGTAGAATACTTTGTTCTCTTCTGTAAATATTTTTACCTTTCTTTGAGATGCTTTGTCCAACCCCAAACTAGAATTCGAAACCTTTATTTTTTTGGAATAAATCTTGGGACTGGTAGTGTTGTCCTCGGGTTTGGAAACCGCATTGATACGAAAAACGATGTCATTCGGTTTTTCTCCTTCTTTGATGGAAAAAGTAATCGGGCGTAAAATCATGTTAATCGGCGATACACGAATAATACTCGCGTCGTTCGCCGCCTTTTTATATTCACAGAACCCCCCGGAACGAACCGATGTAGGTTCTCCAGTGCGCTCTTTATTGATGATGTTTTCTATTTTTATGGATTTTTCAGGAACTAATACGGTACTTTTACTATCGAAAACATATACAGGATTGATATACATCGACGGTTGCATAGATGTACGAAATAAAGAATATGATTTCTCCATCGTACCTTTTATATTTTTATTATTTGATATATTACTATAAAATACAGCCATATTTTTTTATAATAATATTCTTATATTTGCTAAAACTCGGGTTCGTGCTTCTTGAACAAACAACCCTGTTTTTGTAGATTTGTAATATCAATAATAGTATTAGGGTCCTGAATGGAACAATTATCTAACCAAATCTTTACAATACAAAAATTTTTTTTGGGGGACACGGTAATTCCGTTGACATGATCATTGTATTCCCTTTGTATAAACAAAGTTTCACCACATATCGCACAAAAGAGCGTTTTCCATACTTCATGTACCTGTTTATTGGTAACTTTGAAAGAAAAAGCGCCACCTGTGCGATTTTTGGGATCTTCCCACAAAGGAGTGATTCCTTTTCTCATTATAAAAAGCATCGTGAATTTTACGATTGTTTCCGAAATAGTATTGTTCAACAAAACAACTTCTTCAACCGTAGAAATATCCGAAGCAATGATTTTATAACTGGAAAGATCCCATTTTTTGTCATGTGGTAAATGGTAATATAAATCCCATTTACCAATCAGTTCGTGGTTATGGGTCGGAATACTAACAGTATCCGTCATTTATATTCCCGTATATAACTATATTGGGAAACTTTATGTAGTTTATTTTAAAATAATTCAACTTATCTCGGCTACTTCTTTGTGGTGTGAGGAGTTATAACTTGATAATCATTTCTCTCTAATAACATATAGTCGTTTGCGTCCATAATCACCGTTGACATGTACCAGTTCAATATTTTCAGTTTGTATCTATCGTCAAAAATATATTGTCTCGGTTGGTGTTCCAACAGTCGTTTTACAAACGGCATAGAAAGAATTTCGTTCTTTTGTAAAAAGAACCCCGAATCTATATCCAAATAAACGGTACTGTCCATCTCAGGATGGGTATATTCTATGCTCAAAAAAAACTTGGGCGTCTGTTCAAAAGAAATCTCTTGAAACTCGGAACCGGACGTCTCCCCCACGCGTGAAATATAGAAATGTTTTATTTTCATAATTATCAAAAAACGATGATTCTCCTCAAAATAAATATTCTTGACAAAGTTACATGCCTCGGTCAAATTATTCATGATACCGTTCAATTTACATTTAACCATTTCTTCCGTGTTTAAATCGCAAAACTTAGTATTTATAATCGAACTGCGTATAAAAGGCAAGTACAACTTTTCGTGATTCAAATTCATAATATTTTCGTTGAATTTACCATCCTTGAAATAAGAAATAGAACACCAAGGATTAAAAAATGGTTCTACTCGGTTGCGCGAGACAAATTGATAGACACGATGAAAAAATCCTCCGATACCGTCCATATATTTCTTGGCGGTGTTGTTTGTGTAGTAAAAATGAGTCAGTTTATTGTTTATTTTCATACACAAATTGGAATAAACTCTCAACAAAGATAGACTACTCGTCAAGGAAATGGCGTACAACCAATTGGTCCCCTTCGCAATTGGTGAAAACATCTATATACCAAGAATTAACACGAATTCTTTATGTTTTTTCAAATTATTTAGCATAAATAAATATGTGCGTTTAATATATACCCCAAAAATGAGTGAGTGGACCAAATTTGTCAAAAAAACCTACATGGATATGAAGAAAAAAAGCAAGAATGCGTCTCTCAAGGATGCCATGAAACATTGCGGCAAAATATGGAAAAAGACGAAGACAATGAAAGTCGTGCCCAAAAAGGGCCGTGGCAAAACTATGCGTAAAAAGTAAACAATTTTTCAAAATATATAAAGGATTGTTAACTATCTGTAATTAGTTAACAATGAACCCAATGACAAATCATCAGCAACCTATGGGTCATGGTGGAAATAATAATAATATGATGGAGTCACTAAAATCTAATATGATGACCATGTTGATGATTAACAACATGAACGGGTCCAAACCGTCAGGATCCAAAGACACATTTACCATGGTATATGTATTTATTGCTACCAGTGTAGTCGATTTTATTTTCAAAAATGCCCCGGTTGTTATTACACCTTTGACGATTTAAAACGCCCATTATAGACGCTAAAAAAATACAAAAGGTAATTGCGAATCTCACGCCTCAACATACTTATCTTCCATTTCTGGAGTATCGCAGTTGATTTTACTCTTGGTTGGTACGAAACAATCTGGTCGTTTCTTACCTACTTGTTGGTATTGTAACAGTAACAGAATGTTCTTGGAAGCATTGATGTCTCTATCCATACAGCATAATGAACACTCGTTGGAACTACAACGGATTACACTGTTGATAAAGCACATCCTCGCTGGGGTTTTTGAACCATCCCTTTTGTTTCTTATCACCCTGTTC
>Ga0164297_10000527_pt1 | contig 47047 bp, 48 predicted proteins | sample GEODES058metaG_FD_113539 | JGI IMG/M metagenome (GOLD analysis project Ga0164297, IMG submission 113539) | Dystrophic lake water microbial communities from Trout Bog Lake, Wisconsin, USA - GEODES058 metaG | ecosystem: Environmental > Aquatic > Freshwater > Lake | place: USA: Trout Bog Lake... | reverse complement strand
CGCGAAAAAGGTATTTTGCCCAAGTCGCAGTAATATTTATCACAGTTAGTCTGGCATATCAACAGACAAAATCAAAAAATGCCCCGTCGGGGCAACCCCTTTGTAGAAAAAAAAACGCGAAAATGGTATTTTGCCCCGTAGGGGCTACCCTTTAGCCGAAGTCCAGTTACAATGAATGTTTTGGCCAAATTTTCAAATTGAAGAACTTTCAAATCTTAACAAACCTCGCAACAAACATCGTATCCGCCTTATGCTCATAGCCTTTAAGTAAGGTTTGTTCTTCCAGTTTCATGCCTAATTCTTTAACTATAAACTTAACCACATCTTCATTTTCTTCTTTAAAAACCGAGCAGGTTATATAGATCAATGGCTTCCCGGGTTTTAGGTATTTGATGACATTTGCGGCAATATTTTGTTGTAGCTGCTGGAAAAAGCGAATTTTTTGCGACTGAAACTGACTGATCATCTCCGGTGTGCGACCCCAGGTGCCGGAACCGCTGCAAGGTGCATCAAGTATGATACCGTCAAACTCGTAGTTATGAAGTTCGGGATCTACATTTTGTGTGAGATCCAATATCTTTTTCTGATATCGTAAAAGCCCAGCATTCCGGAAACGCTCGTCGAGATTTGACAACACAGATTCGCGAATATCAGATACCACTAATTTAATGTCATGTTGTTGCTCGTGCAACAGGAGCGACTTGCCTCCCGAAGCAGCACAGGTATCCCACCAAGCTTCACCAGACTTAGGTTTGAACCATTTTGCCGTTTGCTGTGATGAGTGGTCTTGCACTTCGAACCAGTTTTGCTGCGGGAAAAGTACGTCGAGCCGGGTTCCGTTGGAGAGCGAAAAGCAATTGTCGCCCTCATCTTTAAAGACAATATTTTCTTTTACCAGGGTGCCTTTTACCAGGTTCTCGTAGTTGTTCCTTACGCGAATGAACAGATCTGGTTGAACAAAAAATGATTCCAGAAATGCGTTTTTGTCTATTCCTTCCGAGAGGCCATTTGTCCAGGGGAAAACATCCGTCAGTTTAAAATCCGGATAGGCAATTTTTACCAGTTTTATTTTTTCGTCAATAGTAGCTCCTGTAGATAAGGCCCATTCGGGCTGAAAGTGCTGGAGAAATGAATTCGACTGGTTATTGCACAGAAATTCGGCTACAACCAGGCGTTCTTCGATGGCTGTATTGTCAATTGCCTTGCCCAGTCTGAAGTAGTTGTATATAAGTCTGCTTGCAACCTTCCTGTCGGTAGAGCCCATTTGTTTGTTCTGGCGGAAGAAACCAGGCAAAAATTTGTACAAAGGCGTTTCTGCCGGGTAATCGCCTAAAATTCTCTGAAAGGTTTTTAGCTGGTTTAGTGCCTTCATTCTACCTTTTTTAGTCCCGGGTTTTTATATTGCAGCATGTTGACATGGGTATTGATCCAGCCCTGGCCATTTTTTTTGGTGAATTGATAGAGGTTGAGCAATCCTTTAAACTCAATCTTGTCAAGTTCCCCGGCTTTGCCTGTGTGTAGCAAGTTGCCGAAAAACAGTCCTTCATCATAGCCCATCATGGCATAATAATCAGGATCGGTATGATATATCTGAGTATATACATGCAGGAAAACTTTTGCCCGGGCAGATTTGCGATCAGCATAGTCGGTTGAAGTAATATGCGTTTTCATGTCCTGAAGCAATTCTGCTTTAAGGTAAGAAAATTTGCTCCAGCCGGGGTGTCCAAATAAAGTTACTTTGTATTTTTTTGAAAGTGTATCAAGTGATTTTAGTGTTACTTCCAGAAAGGGCTGGTTGGTAGCGGGTACTACAAATATATTTTCATCATTTGGGGATAGCTGCGGAAGCAAGGCACCTAACTGCCCGTGTTGAATAACCGCTGATATAAGTTTGGACCGCCTGTTTGTAAGACTGTCAATCTCATTTTTGAAAGGCGTCAGGTAGGCATTTTCTTCACTAAAACCTGATTTTAAAATAAAGATCTTTTGTGTTTTGTAGTGTTGTTGGATGAATCTTGCAGTAGCACGTGCATGGTATTCAAGCGGAGTAGCGACCGTAACCAGATTGTTATTGTTGATAATTGCGGGTGAGGCCGGCGAAAGCGGCGAAACGATCAGTTTGGCCGGTCCTGACAGGATATCGGCGAAAGCGTGCAGGTCGTCAGGAAACACCGGACCGATGATCAGGTTGCTATTTCTGATGTTGGGATTATAACCCAATTGTTGAGCTTCTGATGGCAGGCCTTTAGTATCAAATAGTTCCAATTTGTAATTGTAGCCTTTGGAAGCAAGCGTATCTAATGCCATTTTAAACCCCTGATAAAAATCAAGCGAAAGTTCGGCATGAGAAAGAGACATCGCATTATATTGAGCACCCGGATTTAAATTGTCTAATTCGAATGGTAACAACAATGCAATACTTCTTACCGGCGCAGGAGTTGCTACGGGTTCGGCAGTTGATACTTTTTTTACTGCTGTCTGCTCAACTTTTGGTGTTGCAGATAATACAGGATTGATCTTTGGCGAACATGCCATCGATGCAAAGGCCCCAAAAACTATGAGCAGCCAACTATTCCCACTCAATAGTGGCAGGCGGCTTCGAGCTGATGTCATATACTACCCGGTTAATTCCCTTGACGTTATTAATGATCTCGTTGGAAATTTTGGCCAGCAGATCGTAAGGCAGATGGCACCAATCGGCTGTCATGCCGTCCAATGATTCCACTGCGCGCAGGCACACCACGTTCTCGTAAGTACGTTCATCGCCCATTACACCTACCGACTGTACCGGCAGGTAAATAGTGCCGGCTTGCCAAACTTTATCATAAACACCAGCGGAGCGCAAATTGTTGATATAAATCGCATCAGCTTCCTGCAAAATATTTACTTTTTCTGGCGTAACTTCTCCTAATATCCTGATTGCCAGACCCGGACCCGGGAAAGGGTGCCGCCCTAAAATATTCGGATCAATGCCCAGAGCTTTACCCACTTTACGTACTTCGTCTTTGAATAGCGTATTTAAGGGTTCAACTACTTTTAGTTTCATGAAATCCGGCAAGCCACCAACATTATGATGTGATTTAATGGTTGCCGAAGGCCCTTTAACCGAAACAGACTCGATCACATCCGGATAGATGGTTCCCTGACCTAGCCATTTTACATCCTGTACCTGATGGGCTTCGTCATCAAAAACTTCAATAAATACACGCCCAATAGCCTTACGTTTTTTCTCCGGATCTGTAAGCCCTGCAAGTGCATCGTAAAAACGCTGCTTGGCATCAACACCTTTAACATTCAGACCCATATGTTTATAAGAGTCTAATACCGACTCAAATTCGTCTTTACGAAGCAGGCCATTATCAACAAAAATGCAATAGAGGTTTTTTCCGATCGCATGGTGCAATAATACGGCAGCAACCGACGAATCAACCCCACCCGATAAGCCCAGTACTACTTTATCATCACCTAATTTCTCTTTTAACCCTGCAACTGTAGTTTCTATGAATGAATCGGGGGTCCAGTCCTGAGCGCAACCACAAATATCTACCAAAAAATTTTCGAGCAATTGCTTGCCGTCTATACTGTGGGTAACTTCAGGGTGAAACTGAATACCGTAAGTTTGTGTGTTTTTGATCTGAAAGGCGGCTACTTTTACCGTATCGGTGCTGGCAATCACTTCAAAATCGTCGCCAATACTTACAATGGTATCTGCGTGCGACATCCAAACCTGTGAGCCGCCCGGCACTTGTTTAAACAGCGGATTGCCTTTCTGAATGTAATTAAGGTTCGCACGACCGTATTCGCGGGTGCTCGACTTCATTACCTCGCCACCGTTAAAATGTGCAATGTTTTGCGCGCCGTAACATACCCCAAGGATGGGAAGCGTTTTATGGAACTTAGCGAAATCAAAACGTGGCGCATCATCCTGTCGCACTGAATAAGGGCTACCGGATAAAATGATACCTTTTACACTGTTGTCAACTTCGGGAAAATGGTTGAAGGGGTGGATCTCACAATAGATATTGAGCTCCCTGACCCGGCGCGCTATGAGTTGTGTGAACTGCGAACCGAAATCAAGAATCAGGATTTTTTCTTGCATGGGCAAAGATAGGCTTTAGATCGGGAATTCAGAAAGGAGATTTGATATTTGTCATTTGCTGCGCGTCATTTGCTGCGCGTCATTTCGCTGCGCTGGCATTTGCTGCGCTGGCATTTCGCTGCGCTGTCATTGGGCATTTGCTGCGCGGCATTGCGCTGGATTGGAATTTATTGTAATTGGGCATTGTTGCATTTGAGGTTGGGAATTGCTGATTGATAAGAATATTTACGAGATTTATAATTCAAAATAAACCAAAACCATTTTTGATATTATATGCACCTGGAGGAACAAATAGAAGCCTATATTTTGAGTCTGCCTGAGTAGGGGCAAATCGAAATTCTGCAATTACATAAGCTAATTTTACAGGTATCGGACGGTGGTAAATTATGGTTTGATAATGGTTTGGATGCAAATAATAAAGTTGTCAATAACCCAACCATAGGGTATGGATCCTACACAATAAAATATGCAAACGGCAAAACCAGGGAATTTTTTCAGATCGGTTTAAGTGCAAATACGACAGGTATATCAGTTTATATTATGGGATTGAAAGACAAGAACTATTTGGCGGAAACCTTCGGTAAAGAACTTGGTAAAGCCAGTGTAACGGGCTATTGCATCAAGTTCAAAAACCTGAAAGATATCAATGTAAAAATACTTGAATCGGCCATACGCTACAGGTTAACATTAATTGATGAAAATTAGATTACATCACTGCCCAATTCCAATCCCCAAGGCCAGTGCAGCGAAATGCCCAATCCCCAATAAGCTATTTATCTTCAAGCAGATCCACGCACCGGGCGGCCAGCTCGGGCAAACGTTGTTTAAATGAATTGAGGCCTGCTTCATCGCCAATATTCTGATAAAGCGTTTTGATCAAGTCAAGCGTATCATCGTCCGGATCGCAGGCCTGGGCTTTTTCAAGCAATGGTAGTGCTTTGTGAACGGCATTCTGATAATTTTCAGACACTGTTTTATACGATGGATCATTCGGGGCAAGTCTGAATAATTTAAGCTGGATATCCTCTGCTTGTTCGTTGTATAGCAAACCAAGCGCGCGTTGTACAACAAAATAATTCGGAGCAGCGGCTGCAACCTTCTGATAGTAAATTATTGCTTTATCATTTTGTTCGGTTTCGTCATAGGCTTTTGCAAGCTTGGCGAAGAAATTGATGCGTATTCCCTGGGTTAATTTTGCTGAGTCTATTACTATTTGCTCGCCGATTAGCAATGCACCGTATGAATCTCCATTAAGCGAAGCCATATCAAAGTTGCCAAGCTTGTTGAGTACGGTAGTATCAGTTATTTGTGCTTTGGATGCTATAGCGCCTAATAAAAGCAGAAAAAGCAAAAGTGAATTTTTTAACATAGGGATTCGTTATAGTTCAAATATCGTATTAAGCAACGAATTTGCTCAGTTCAGCAAATGTTTTTCTGGATTAAATTATACTGCTAGTTTTTGTATTTGCGCAGCTTCCCAGCCAATGATGGCCGATTTTCGGGTTAAACCCCAATGATAGCCACCAAGTTCTCCGGTTGACCTGATCACCCTATGGCATGGTATTAAAAAAGCAACCGGATTATCGCCAATTGCGGTGCCTACTGCGCGACTTGCTTTAGGTAACTGAATATTTTGTGCAAGCGAGCCATAGGTTTGCAGACCACCCATGGGTATTTTTAATAAACTTTCCCAAACTTTCAATTGAAATGGGGTGCCTTTAAGGTGCAATTTGATTGCAGGTAATTCCGACCAGTCTTTTTGAAATATCGATAAAGCATCTTGTTGAAATGCATCGGTTTGCTGATGGTAAACTGCATTCGGAAAGCGCTCTGTTAATTCGGCAAATGCGGTTTCCTTTTTATCTGCAAAAGCAAGATAACAGACACCTTTAAGCGTTGAAGCTGCCAGTATGGTGCCAAAAGTGCTTTCAGCAAAGTTATAATTGATCGCAATAGCTTTTCCGCCGTTCTTATATTCGGCGGGAGTCATGCCTTCTATTGTTACAAAAAGATCATGCAGTCTGCCGGTGCCTGAAAGCCCGGTCTCGTAAGTGGCGTCAAAGAGCGTGGCTTGTTTTTCTTTCAGTATATTTTTAGCGTATTCGACACTCAGGTATTGCAGGAATTTTTTCGGACTTACACCGGCCCATTCGGTGAACAATCGCTGAAAATGGAAGGGGCTGAGGTGCACCTTTTCGGCAAGCTCGTCCAGATTAGGTTGAGCCCTGAAATTTGTACGGAGGTAATTGATCGCATCGGCTATACGCTGGTAGTTAATGCTGTTTTGTATGTCCATAATGCTCAATTTGATACTTCAAAGTTAACCCGGTTAAAGTAGCTGGAAACCCGAAACTTGCTAATTTAATTTAAAAGGCCGATCGATATTATTATATTGCTTAATCATTTATTGCTTAAATATGAAAAAATTACTGTTCACCCTTGCCATTGCTTTTCTTTTTTGTTCTGCAGCGGTAGCCCAAAATAAGAGCCTTACTGAATTTGGGGTTTATGTCGGGCTAAATAGTTCAACGGTTGAAAGCTCGGGCTCAAGTTCGGCCCAACCGGGTTCATATACCTACGGCTTTAATTTTGGCGTTTCGGCTGAGCATTATTTTTCGGAAGGCTGGAGTATAAAAATTAAGCCAACTTATGATCAAAAGGGCTGGGCTAACGGATTTCTGATACTTAATGACGGTACGGAAGTAGACGGTATAGATTTTCGTCTTAATTATATTACACTTCCTGTTTTAGCCAGCTGGCATTTCGGACAAACACGCAACTGGTACCTTAATTTCGGGCCCTATTTAGGTTTTCTTGCAAGCACCGGTGAATCGTCAAATAGCGGTACTGATATTAAATCGGCTTTTAATTCGGTCGATGGCGGTCTGGATTTTGGCATCGGTGTTAAAATACCACTATCAAATACAGCCAATTTTTTTGCGGAGTATGATGGTCAGGTAGGGTTTGCCAATGTGTTTACTCAAAACACAGGCGGGAGTTTTCAGAATGTTCGGTCCAGTATTAATATAGGATTAAGCTTTCCGTTGAAATAAGGGAGTATTGCCGGATTAATAGGTTGTTATCCGTTAATGTTTTTTCCCATTCTTACAATGGGCAGTGTTTCACCATCGGGAAATTGAATTTTTATTTCTTCTAATTCGGTATACCCCATTATTTTATAAAAAGGAACACCCGGTAGTGTAGCTCCCATTTCTATTTTTTTGAAGCCATTGTTAAGTGCAGCTTCTTCACATGCTTCTATCAGCATCTTACCCAATCCTTGCCTTGCTTTTTCCGGATCAACAAAAAATGCCCGTATCCTGGCAGCGTCAATAAACGGGTTGAGTAATGGGTCAATAGTTGCTTTAAACTGGTCGCCGCCATAGAGCGTATTGCGTTTGCTCCAGCCTCCACAGGCTACAATCTTTCCTCCATCTTCTACAACAAAGTATTTGCCGTCGGCTATTAATTGTGTGTCTACACCAAATACATATTTTATGGCACTTTCGGTTTGCGATGGCGTATAGTATGGAGTGCTTAAGCCTCGCGCTGAGTTGGCGATCAATCGCTGAAGATGGGGGATATCCCCGGAATGAGCAGCACGAATTTTAAAATGAATCACTTTAGTTCAGATATTTTGGAACCTGATACAAAATAACCCATTAAAGTAACGTGTTATAAATATTATTTAAGTTTTTTATTGCATTTAGTACATCGGATAGTACTTCCTTCGCTGTTTTCCCAAAAATGGGCGCAGTTGTTTTTAAAATTTATCCTGGCGGTGACGTAACCGATACCTAATACTAGTACCAGTAATGAACTAAGGACGCAGACGAAAGCATACATGCAACTTTATTTAGTGTCGGGAATTAATAACAATGGGTCCCTTGCAAATAGTAACTTTTTTGTTACAGTATTGTTTGCAGGAAATGTTGTTTCCTGGTTTTCCAGACACAAAAATGGCAAAGCCCGAAATTGGTTTTTCGGGCTTTGTAGCAAAGTATAAAAGTTTTATCGTGTAAGTAAAACTTACAAAAAGATCGAATAGACAATATTAGCAGGCTGGCAAACGACCCATACCCTAGGAATGGATATAGCTTTTTAAATGCTCAATAGTTTCCAGGTGCGTTAGAATGGTTTCTGTTACCAGGTCATTAATGGAAATGATACCACAAAGTTTATCATTTTTAAATACAGGCAGGTAGCGGATATTATTCTCGCTCATTATATGCATACAGGTCTCCACCGAGTTTTCGGGAATTATATGTGGCAGGCCAGTACTCATAATTTCGCGAACGGTAGTTTCGTCGGACGATTTGCCCCTTAGGATAACTTTACGGGCATAGTCGCGTTCAGTTAATAAGCCCAGGTATTCACCATCTTCGGTTACGATCACCGAACCAATATTTTTTTCATCCATAAGATGAAGTGCATCCAATACTGAAGTCTTAGCATCAATACTGATGGCGGCGCCGCCCTTCCGGGCAAGGATATCCGAAACTTTTTTCATATCGTATAATTTTTAGGGTAAACAGGCTTATAACCAAATATACAAAATCCATCAATAAAGCAAGCCTGATGCAATTGATTTTCAAATATTTATTTTAGCGTACTTAAAGCCTACAGACGATGCGAATTTTCCGGTCAGTTTTCCCCCTTTTTCTCTTGTTTTATTGCGGAACGGTTTCAGCGATGACTTCAGACAGTGGTCACTTTTTCAACTCTTTTGATCATAACCGAATATATTATGAAGTAAAAGGCGAAGGATCTCCGGTAGTGCTTATCCATGGTTTTACAGGAAATAGTCAGGGCTGGAAGCGTGGGAAATTGTACGGCGATCTGCAGGCGCATGGTTACCAGATAATTTTAATTGATTTGCGTGGCAATGGCAGATCAGATAAACCCCATACTGATAGCGCTTATGCCCAAAATGCAGAGGCTAAAGATGTGATGAGCTTGCTTACTTATTTAGGAGTTAAAAGTTATGCAGCAGTTGGGTATTCGAGAGGATCGATCATTGTTTCAAGTTTACTTGTGCTGGATAAAAGAATAAAAAGAGCTGTTATGGGAGGCATGGGCGATGGTTACACCGATCCGCAATGGCCCCGACGCATACACGCTTACCTTTCAATAAAGGGGGATACCACATTTCATGATGTTGATGGTATGATGAAATATATCCATAGTCAGCATTTTGATATTGAATCCCTTGCCCTTCAGCAAAAGTGGCAACCATCAACAAGCCCAATGCAGTTGTTGCAAGTGAAAATACCCGTATTGATCATCAGGGGTATTGAGGACAAAGAGAATGGCTCTGAAACGGCATTGCAAAAGATGATACCGGGATCAAAGTTGAGCTATGTTCCCGGCGATCATAACACGGCCTTATCCAACAGTCAGTTTGCTGATGCAGTTCTCGATTTTCTGAAATAGCATTACGAAGCATTAAAAATTGTATCGTGGCGTATAAGTTGCCGTGTTTTTTTGCGTTCTTTTGAAAGCGATCCTCAAAGTAATCAATGAGGGCTGTTTTACCGGTAATATGTTGAAGTATATATTTTTGCCCTGTTTTCTTGCCATTTCAACGTTTTCTATCGCACAAAAAGCAATTGACCGTAGAAGACAAATTGATACTGCTGGTAAGAAAGATCTGATCGACCTGGTTAAATCAGCTTTGCATATAAAACCTTTGTCTTTTGAACGGGAGCAGAAAAAGAAGGTTTACTTTTCGCTATTGCCAGTTTCCAGCACGATGCCAGGCGGAGGCAAGGCTCTTTTTACCACAACTACCGCCGGGTTTTACCTGGGTCCACGCGACAGTACCTATATCTCTACCGTAACTTTTGCGCCTTATTTTAATTTTACCGGCAGGTTTGGTTTACCGCTGCGCTCGGGTATATGGACCAAAAACAATAGCTGGATCGTACAGGGTGATACGCGATTTCTGTTTTATCCTCAAAACACCTGGGGCCTTGGCGGGCAATCGCCGGAGTTTAACAAATTTGTGATCGATTATAAATATATCCGTTTTTACCAAAGCGCACTAAAGCGTATCACCCCCTATTTTTTTGCCGGCATCGGTTATGATATGGATTACTACATGGATATCGAAACCCGTGACCCGAACGCCCTTCGGAAATTTACTGGATATCCTTACGGAACTTCAACGGATAACAATTCATTTTCGTCGGGTATTACCGGGAACATACTTTACGATTCGCGAAATAACGACCTGAACCCATTGCCGGGTGTTTATGCAAATCTGATCTATCGGGTTAATGCCCGGGGTTTGGCCAGCAATGCCAACTGGCAATCACTTTATTTCGACTTGCGTAAATATATATCCTTTGCAAATTCCGGTGATAAGAACCTGCTTGCCTTCTGGGCCTATTACTGGACCACCTTTGGTTCGGGTGTGCCATACCTTAATTTGCCAAGTATTGGCTGGGATCCTTACCAGCATTCGGGCAGGGGTATAGAGCAAAACAGGTACAGGGGCAAAAGTCTGGCTTATTTTGAAACCGAATACAGGCGCGACCTGGTGCCTAATGGTTTTTTGGGATTTGTTGTTTTTGCCAACGTAAACTCAGTCAGCTATCCCGATAATGATAAATTTAGTTACTGGCGCCCGGCAGGTGGACTTGGACTCAGGCTCAAATTCAATAAAAGATCAGATACTAATATCACTATCGATTATGGTTTTAGTGAGGGATACCGGGCATTAATGGTTGGCCTCGGTGAGGCGTTTTGACCAGAAAATTTCATTTTAAGAAAATAGCATCACTTGTTGCAAATGATCCAACATTGGAACGCCGCCGGGCGGATACCAATTAGAAACGGTGGGTTCAATATTAAATCCAGGTATTTTTCTGAAGTGAAATTTAAGGCTTGCTTAACAGTTTGATAACCTGCTTTTTTTTCTCAAGAGCCGGTTATCTGCTATTTTTGTTACCTAAAGAACTAAATATCACCGGTAACCGTTCTTATGACACTGTACATTAACAATTCTTCACCGTCAAACCAGGTATTAAGGAAGTTGCCTGTTTGCCCAAAATGCAAAGTTGAACTGGGGCATAGGGTTAGGCGTGCAGTACTATTTAAAACGCTGTTTAACTGGTTGCCACTAAAAAGATATTATTGCTATAAGTGCCGCCAAAAGCACTATATCTGGTCGGGTTTGTAAATATGCCTGCTTTTCGGGCCCTTGATTTGGATTATTCATAATTTTATTACCTTTGCCCACCCTAATTATGAGTTTATACAAAGTTCATAAATTTTAAATTGGCTAGTACAATAAAACCGGAAAAGCTCCATTTCTGCCCACGCTGCGGATCCTCCTTTCATTACCAGTTGCATCGCAATTGGTTTTTAAAAAATGCTTTATTTTTTGTGCCTGTTCGCAAATTTTTCTGTGCCAAATGTCGTAAGGCAAGTTACGTAAGGGTTAACAGGGATACTGTTTCGGATACAATCGCAAAATCATAAGTGTATTCATTGGGTTACAAATTGTTCCCTGTTTTACGATCACCGCGGCAATTGCTGAGAATATTTGATGCACCCAAACAACAATATCTGGCGATAGCAATTTTATTTATTCATCTTTCCCTGCGTTTTCCTGCTGTAAACATGCTTTTAGCATGCCAATGTCAATAATTTTATGGTGTTTCAAATAAAATTGGTACAACTATTGACATAGTTGGCTTTTGACAAACAATTCATTTTATTAAGATGAGCAGGATTTTGGTGGTTGATGATAATGAGGATATACTCTTAGTTATGAAACTCATACTTGAGGACTTTGGCTATGAAGTTATTACGCTGGCTGATGGTAATTTGATATTTGACTTTATCCGCAAAGATCGCCCCGATCTGATATTGCTTGACGTAATGCTTGGAAATGCCGATGGACGCGAATTATGCCGTGAGATCAAGGAATGTGCAGAAATGCAGGATATCCCTGTGATCCTGGTTTCAGCAAGCCATCAATTGGTAGAATGTATCGGTCTGAATTCGGGCTCTCCGAATGATTTTCTGGCCAAACCCTTTGATATTGCAGACTTGTTGCAAATAGTTGGTATTAATATAACAGCCGCCTGAGCGTTTATGGTTTAAACGCCTCCGAAGCACCCATCAGCGCTGATATATATACAAATATTAATTTATTTAACGCCCAGTAGTTTTAATTCCCTGTCTATTTTTTCGTCCCATATTAACTGCGCATCCCTATCGCCGCCGTGATGGGTTTCGTTGTCATATTGCTTTTGCATGGTTGTTTCTTCCCGCAATGTCTCCAGGTACTGTTCGTTAATGTAACCATCATAGTTAAGGACTGGTAAATGCATTGCTGTGAGTTTTTGCTTGAAGTGTTCAGCAACTATTTTGGCAATATCAAAGTGTCTTTGCTCATGGTTCAATGCGTAATTATCCATTCCACCCCGGGCCCAGGAAGCACTTTTAGGCACATAAACCTTAATCGATAACATTAAGCTGATCGATCCTTTATCAACTCTGGTTTCTTCACTGTAGCCAATTCCCGGAAATACTTCAGCTTCAAAATTGTTATCCCGGGGCTTGTCCTTAAAGTCGGCCCAGGTTAGTGGTCTTCGCCGCGTATAATAGATCGTATCCCCTTCAGGTTGCTCGGTAAAGTCGGTAAAGCTCAGCTTAATGGTCGTTGCCAGGCGTATATCGCTTAGTGCATGAATATTTATCCAATTATTGAAATAGTTTAATGCATTGATGATTCCCCGGCGGATAATAGTTTCCGGTTCGGCGTTTTGGTTGGCCGACCGGGTATATTTTAACCCTCCTTTATAAGCCAGCAATGGTGTAACGACGCCGTAATCAGACTGCAGGCCAAATTCAATTTCAAGTCCCAGGCTACCAGTTATTTTTCGGTTCATTGTACCGTTTTCGTATAAACTCAATTGCTTTAATGTCAGCACAATTGGTCTTGCTGAGTTGTTTTGATCTAGATTGTATTGGATAAAGTTCTTTATGGCAGGTACATCGCCGCCCTTTAAATTAGCCGCCAATGTTTCAATGGCACCACCTTTTTTATATCCCACCACCCTGGCCGTTGGTATTGAAACTTTACGCTCATCAACTATATCCGAAATATAAAACCGGGTAGGAGAAAAACCTATTTTTTCGTTTCGCAGCACAATTAAAGTATCGGGCATCTGCATTGCGCATAAACCGTTTACCCAAAAGAGGCAAAATTGTAAAAACAATAAAGTTTTAATTCGGTTAATGCTCATAATTAATGCAAAAAAGCAGGTGCGATTGTAATAAAAACGTTACTAAGTTTTCCACAGCAATAATACGCTTGCAGCGCATGCGTTCCATAAATAAAAAGCGTTCTTCACATTTGTGAATTACTTGTGTGGATTGCATTTTTGCGTTATAACTAATTTCGCATAATATATCTAGCACTATGAGTAAACTGAAATACGTAGGCCTGTTCGTTCTTTTAATTTACGCATTTACAACATCTGCCCAGCAAGACCCTTCGTTTCAGGTTTACCGCGGCTATCAAACTGCGATGGACCTTATGGCCAAAGGTAAATATGTTGCAGCTGCCGAACAATTTCGTCTCATTGAAAGATCAAAATTGTCAACTTCAACCCAGACTCAATACGAATCACAATTATCGCTGGTAAAAGAAAACGCCCAATATTACGAAGCATTCTGTGCTTTGGAACTGGGAAATGATGATGCAGAGCATCTTTTCCAAAAATTCATTAAGGATCATCCCGAAAATCCACTTACCAAACTTGCTTATTTCCAAATAGGTACCTATTACTTTAAACAGGAAAAGTATAAAGAATCGCTTGAATGGTTTGAAAAAGTAGGCGCAGGCGATCTGAACGGTGAAGAAAATACAGAATACAAATTCAGAAAAGGGTACGCGTATTTTTCAACCAACGATTACGCCAAGGCTCAATTACTTTTTGGTGAGGTAAAAAACGCCGATTCGCAATACACCGTAGATGCTACCTATTATTTCGCTTACATCGCCTATCTGAATAAAGACTACCATTTAGCGCTGGTTAATTTCGAGCGCATCAAAAAATCAAAAAAATACGAGAATAGTTATCCATATTATATCACGGCTGTTTATTTTCTCGACCGCCGGTACAACGACGTACTGAGTTATGCGGTGCCGATTTTAAAGAATACCCGCCAGCAGCACGAGACGGAAATGTTGCGTATTGTAGCAGCTTCGTATTTTGCTAATGGCGATTATAAAAACTCGGTAACTTATTATAACCAATTTGAGGCTCAGGACAAGGGTCGCACCCAGAGTACACAGGATAGTTACCAGATGGGTTATGCCAATTATAAGGTAGCTAATTACGCTAAAGCAGCCCGCGAATTGGTAAAGCTGGTTGATCAGAATGATATCTACAGCCAGAATGGTAATTACACACTCGGCAATGTGTTTTTAAAAATGAATAATAAGCAAAGCGCCCGAAATGCTTTTTTTGTGGCATCGAAACTGAATTTTGATGCGCAGTTACAGGAAGACGCATTATACGAATATGCCAAGCTATCGTACGAACTGGATTTTAATACTGCTGCGCTCGGTGCCACCCGTTTGTATTTAAAAAATTATCCGGGTTCGGTCAGGACAGACGAAGTTAAAACTTTGTTGGGTGAAGAGTTACTTAACTCGCACAATTATAAAGAAGCCGTAGATATTCTGGAGCCTATTCCTAACAAATCGGCCAGTGCAAAAACAGCCTATCAAAAAGTAACCTATTATCGCGGACTCGAATTTTACAACGAAAGGGCGTTTGAAAATGCCATCGGTATCTTCCTGCGTTCGCTTAAATATCCGATGGACAAAAAAGTGCAGGCACTTACAATTTATTGGATGGCTGAAGCTGGTTATGAGGTGCGCAAATACGGAGAATCGGTAGAGAACTTTGAGCGTTTCCTTGATTTAGATATCTCAAGCGAGCTTCCGGTTTATAACTATGCGCATTATGGGTTAGGCTACGCTGCATTTGGTGCCGAACAATACCGCAAGGCGGCAACCTATTTTGAGAAATTTTTAAAGGGTGGAGAAACAGATAAAAATACAATCAACGATGCCGTGACCCGCCTGGGTGACAGTTATTTTGTGCTTAAAAGCTACTCACAGGCACGCGAATATTATGATCGGATCATTGCGCAGCATAGCAAGGGCGAAGATTATGCTTTATTTCAACGAGGGATGATACAGGGTTTACAGGGAAATCCGGATGCAAAGATCAATACCCTTACGGACGTACTCAACCTGTTTCCTAATTCTGATTATGCCGATGATGCTTCATTTGAGATAGCTTACACTTATTTCCTCAAGAATGACGGCACTACTGCCAAGGCCGATCTGTTATCGATGATTGAAAAATATCCGCACAGCAGCTATATACCAAGGGCCCTGGTAACGATGGGTTTAATTGACTACAATGGAGGTAATGATGATCAGGCGATCTTATCGTTCAAGAAAGTAATTGCCGATTACCCATCCACAGATGAAGCTAAACAGTCACTTAAACAGATTGAAAAAATTTATACCGATAAAGGCGACGCCCAAACATTTATCACTTATGCCGCTTCAACACCTATAGGTAATTATTCGGCTTCTGAGCAGGAAGGAATTATGTTCAATGCAGCTAATAGTCTTTATTTACGTGGCGATGCAGCAGGGACAGTTCAGGCGGTTAGTGCTTATTTTGATAAATTTCCAAACAAACCTATTTACGATAAGCAGGCCCGGTTTATACGGGCTGAAAGTTTAGTTGCACTGGGCAAACCCAATGATGCCGTGCCAGACTATAATGTGATATTGAACGACTGGACAAGTGCTTACACGGAAAAATCGCTTATCAGTATGGCAAAATTATACCTCGCACAAAAACGTTATAACGATGCCATCGTTTACCTGAAGAAACTGGAGACCACATCTGAGTATAAAGCGGATTATTCATTTGCCATCAACAATTTGCTGTTATGCTATGCCAAGATGAACGCACCGGATGACGCGCTTAAATATGCGCAACTGGTACGCGAATATGAAAAATCATCGCAGGAAGATAAGTTCAAAACAGGCCTTTATGCCGGTTTAGCTTATCTGCAAAAGGGCGATACCACGGCAGCGATAAAACAGCTCGACTATACCATTGCCAATACCAAAACCATAGATGCGGCTGAAGCCAAATATAATATTGCCAACATTGAATACCGCAGGGGCAAATTCAAAGCATCGCAAAAAACCTGCTTCGATCTGGTAAAAGAATTGCCAAACTACGATTATTGGGTAGCTAAAACATTTATTCTGCTTTCAGACGACTACGTTGGTTTGAAAGACGATTTTCAGGCTAAGGCAACATTGCAGAGTATAATTGAGAACTACAAAGGAAACGACGATATACTGCAAACAGCACAGCACAAATTTGAGCTGCTTGGAGGTGCTAAACGCAAAGTGAAAATAGACTCGGGTATACAGCAAAAATCGGCCCCAGACACTACAGACGATGCCAAACAGGATACAACCAGGAACAACTAAGCATAAAGGATAAGACAAATGAGATACAAAAATATATTTACGTTTTTTGCCTTAGCAATGGTATTCTTTGTTGCATCTGCCGACGCGCAAAACAAAACTAAGGATAAGAAAAAAGCGGACAAGACCAGCAAACCTGCAAATAAACCTGCCGTTAAACCAGCCCCGGTTAAGGCTGCGGTAAAAAGTACCGCTACCGACACAACTAAGAAAGGCGGCGCCGCCAACGGGCAGAACGGCAATAGTTTATCGGAAGAAATTGTGGTAACCACTGCCTATAAGCCGGTTTTGGCCGATGCTGTTAAAATACGTTTGAATCCGGATTTATCAGACAAAACTCCGTTCAAAGCACCACTTACCTATGTTACACTTGATAAGCGGCTTGAACGAAATACTGATATCAGGCAGCTTGAACCGATGAAGATGCCTAAGGAGGAAGATTCAATTCCGTCCAATAATTATGCGCGTATTGGTTTAGGAAACATCAAAACCACATTTGGCGAACTTTATGTCAATAATGGGCAGGATCAGGCACTGCAGATAGGTGCTTTTGCAAAACACTTTGGACAGAGCGGCAGCATTAACCGGCAGAATGAGATCAGGGACGAATTGGGTGGTTTTGTAAAAGGTATAACCGATGAAAATACTTTTTCGGCACGTATCAATTACCAGCGCTTAGGGACCGATTTTTATGGCTTTAATTTTACTAATCCTCCGGGATCGTTCAATCCTGCGGCACAGCATTTCAATACGATCGGTTTAGAAGGCGAGATCACCAAAAATTATAAGGGTGAACCCAATGAACTTACCTATGCAGTAAAATTAGATGGTTATATCTGGAATAATGCATTCCAGGCCCATGAAAACAATATTGTATTGACCGGATTTTTGAATGAGACCATCCAGCAGTTTTATGCCGGACTTGGTGCTTCAATCGACCTTGGTACGCAAAAGGATAGTCTCTATTCCTATAACAACAGCATCCTGCGCCTAAATCCTTACCTTAAATTTGAGGGTGAAAATTATAAGATAGATGCAGGTTTGAATATCGCTAAGGAGTTTGGATTTTCGCAGCGCATATTTGTATTCCCTGCAGCAAAACTCGAATACCAGGTGATACCTAAATACCTGCGCATTTTTGCAGAAGTTGCCGGCGATGTTAACCGCACTTCTTTACGCGACCTTGCCAATGAAAACCCTTTTATCGGACAAAATATTGATATTGTAAATTCAGTTGATAAATTGGATCTGAGTCTGGGTTTAAAAGGCACTATTACTCCAGGCCTGGGCTTTAAAGCTACCATTTTCAGTAATAGTGTTAAAAACCTGCCTTTGTTTGTAAGCAACTTCAATGCTACAGGTATCAATAACAAATTTGCGATGATTTACGATGGCGGCAATGCCAGGATCACCGGATTTAATGGTGAACTCGATTTCAGGGCTTCGGCATATTTTGATATTTTCGGACGGGTTGAGTTCAGGAGCTATACCCTCGCAACGGAAACAGATCCCTGGAACCTGCCGAAGTTTAAACTAACTACCGGGGCAACGGTACATATCACGAAAAAATTGAGTGTAAACGGTACGCTGCTTTATCGTGGAAGTACATTTGACCGTATCATTACCTCAGTTCCACCGGGACCTTCAACTAAAAACATTGTTTCGATCAATGGCTTTGCTGATCTGAGCGGAGGCGTAGAATATAAAATAACGGATCGCTTATCGATTTTCGGCCAGGTAAATAATATCCTCAATACTACAAATCAGGTTTGGTTATACTATCCTAACTACGGATTTAATATATTTGGAGGTGTTGGTTTTCATTTTTAAAGGTAGTTTTAGACCGTATAATAGTAGTTTGGGATGGATTTAGCCATTTATATCAATGAATTATTAGGTTTAAACGGCGAGGTAAACGTACCCGGAATAGGCTTTTTTAGTCAAAAGCGTATCAGTGGCTATTACAGCGATAGCGAAAATAAGTTCTATCCGCCTCGTCACGAGATCGTTTTTGATGCCCAGCCGAGGGAGAATGACGGTTTGGCCGACTATATTTCTCGGAAAAAAAAGATATCACCTGCTTCAGCTAAATATTTTATCGAAAAATACGCTGCCGGATTAAAGCAGGAAGCTACTATTCAGGGTACGGCAATAACGGGCCTCGGACATCTGTTTTATGAATATTCGACCCTTACTTTTAAGGCTGATAAGGCTGCAACTGGCAATGATCCTGCATTTTATGGTTTAACGGCCGTAAAGGCCCAGCCGGTAGCAAAACAGCCGGATGTGTCAGCAGATCCGCAAATTGCGCCACCAGCGCCGGTGGCAGATCCAATACCCGAACTGAAAGAAACAAGCGAGGAGCAATTAAAACCAAGGTTTGATCCGCCGCCGGTCTACCAGGAAGAAGAAGAGCCGGAAGAAGGAAAGAAAAGTATTACCTGGATCATTATATTACTGGTTGTCATTATTGCGTTATTATGCTTTGGAGTTGCTTACCAGTATAAACCGGAGTGGTTTGGCAAATCACGGTCTGTAGATACTACCATCATTATCAAAGGTCCGCCGCCGGTGGCTAAAAAGTTGGATACCAATAAAATTGCAAAAAAAGATACGCCGGTTAAGCAGGCATCTATTGATACTTTTGGTCAAACCCGGTATGAGATTCAGGCTGGCGCTTTTAAAACACTTAATAAAGTTAACGCGCTGATCAGCGAATACCAGAAGTTGGGTTTGCAACCACGCCTGCTTACACATACTACCGGAACACTCCATAAGATAACACTGGGAACCTATTTCAATCAGGACGATGCCATAAGGGTAGAGGACAGCATTAAAAAGATCCCGGGCATTAATTCACACGATATTTCAATTATACCATACAATCCAATAAAAGTAAAATGATGCTATTAGCAATAATTACAGACACGGTCCATTCATTGACCGATACCGCAAAGCACTTGCCACAGGTAGCCACTCAGGACGACCTTCGTTTTGGCGATCTATTAGTAAAAGGCGGTTTGGTGATGGTGCCGATCGGCTTGTTGTTTGTACTGGCCCTGATCATATTTTTTGAACGTTACTTTACTATTCGCAAGGCCGCCAAAGACGAATCAAATCTGATGAGCCAGGTGCGTACCAGCATACTGACCGGTAAGCTTGATTCTGCTATTGCAATATCGCGCAACAGCAACTCGGCACTTGGTCGTATGTTGCAGAAAGGTTTGCTGCGCATTGGGCGCCCGATCAAAGAAATTGAAGGTGCGATAGAAAACATAGGCAAAATAGAAGTATCCAAGCTGGAAAAGAACATTACCATTCTGGGTATCATCGCAGGTATAGCACCGATGTTTGGCTTCCTGGGTACCATTTATGGTGTAATCAAGATATTTTATGATATATCTAAAACCGATAATATCAGCATGGGCGCCATTTCTGGTGGTTTGTATGTAAAAATGGTGACTTCGGCTGCTGGTTTGATGGTAGGTATCATTGCCTATGTAGGCTATCATATCCTGAATATGATGGTTGATAAGGTGATCCTGAAACTGGAAACTGATGCTATTGAATTTATTGATCTGTTAGAAGAACCGGGCAAATGAATTTAAGAAAAAGACACGGGCGCATATCGGCCGAGATTCATACCTCGGCAATGAACGATATCATGTTCTTCCTGCTGCTGTTTTTCCTGATTGCCTCGGCTATTACCAACCCGAACGTGATCAAGTTATTGCTGCCTAAATCATCTTCCGGACAATCGGTTTCAAAGAAAACTATTTCTGTTACCATCAGTCAGGATTTAGTTTACACGGTAAACAACAAACCGGTAAAAATTGAAGACATGCAGCAGACGCTTTTAGGCTATAAGGGTCTGGCTACTGAGCTAACCATTGTATTATCAGTTGATCGTACGGTAGCCATACAAAATGTGGTCGAGATCATGGATATCGCTCAAAAATTAAATATTAAAATGGTTTTGGCAACAGAACCGAAAGGGAAGTAGGGGTTGGTTGTCGGTTATCAGGTATTAGTTAACAGGTATCAGTTTTCAGGTATAGCGTATTAGTTATTTGGGATTGGTCATTTGGCATTAGTGCTTGTCAATTGCACCCATCACCCGCAGGAACAAAAAATGGATTTTCAGCAACGCGAGGAAAATAATTATCCGAAAGCATTTTTGGCAACGGGCATCATTGTGGCCCTGTTTGCCTTGCTGTGCTATTATATTGTGGTGTTTACCAGCGTGCCACCACCCGAAATGGGTACAGGCGGTATTCTGGTAAATTATGGTACATCAGATCAGGGTATGGGTAGCGATTATATGAGTACCGAGGAGCCTTCAGTTGCCGAAAAGGCTAATCACACCCGACCAACTAAAGTAACACAGGCCCCGCCAACGCCCCAAAAATCGCAGGAGGACCTCAGCGACAAAAAAGTTGTTACTCAAAATACGGAGGATGCACCCGAAGTTAATGCAAACTCGAAAGTGAGCAGCAAGGCTGTTGCAACCCAACCTGTATCCAAACCAGCAAAACCTACCGTAAACCAAAATGCCTTGTATAAAGGCAAAAGCAACGGCGGTACCGGCGAAGGTGATGGCAATACCAATACCCCCGGCAACCAGGGCAAACCTACAGGATCAACCCTGGCAAATAATTACAATGGCACAGGTTCGGGTAACGGAGGGAATCTGGCAATGGATCAGCGTAGTTTTCGAATCCCGCCTAAAGTTAATGATTCGCACCAAGTAGAGGGTAAAATAGTTATTCAAATAGAAGTTGATAAACAAGGTAACGTTACGAGAGCCGCGGCAGCTCGAGGCACGATGATAAGCGATGATAACCTTGTTGAAAAATGCAGAAGAGCCTGCCTCAACGCAAAACTAAATCAGCTCGAATCCGCACAAGATACCCAGATAGGTTTTGTGACCTTTGTGTTTAAGCTGCAGTAGGAGGGTTCATAGTTCACAGATTTGTTATAGTTTTGCAAGACAGGTCTTTCAATCAGCAGATCATGGACCATAGTACATCAACCAAACGCTATCGACCATGATCCATGAACCATGATCTATGAACTACCAACAAACACTCCACTACCTATACAGCCAGTTACCCATGTTCACGCGGGATGGTCCTTCGGCATTTAAAAAGGACCTGGGCAATACGCTGGCATTATGCAGTCGTTTAGATAGCCCGCAGCATAAATTCAAAACAGTACATGTTGGCGGAACTAATGGTAAAGGTTCAACTTCGCACATGCTGGCAGCGGTTTTACAGGTAGCAGGTTTCAAAACCGGTTTATATACCTCACCCCATTTAAAAGACTTCAGAGAACGTATCCGCATAAACGGAACGATGATCAGCGAGCAATTTGTAATTGAGTTTGTTGCAAAACATAAAGCCGATTTTGAAGAAATAAAACCTTCTTTTTTTGAAATGACCGTAGCCATGGCATTCGATGCCTTTGCCCGCGAACAGGTCGACATTGCTATTATTGAAGTAGGGCTTGGCGGCAGGCTCGATTCAACCAATGTGATCAGTCCTCTTGTATCTGTCATCACCAATATAGGCTGGGATCACATGAATATGCTGGGTGATACATTGCAGCTGATCGCCGGCGAAAAGGCAGGTATAATTAAGCCGCAAACGCCAGTGATCATTGGCGAATACCAACCCGAAGTGTCGCAGATCTTTATCGATAAAGCAAAGTCGGTTGATGCCCGCATCAGTTTCGCATCAGAGGAATGGAGTTTGGAAGTGAAAGGGGAAAGTTTGGAGGAGAAAGGAGAAAGGAGAAAGGAGAAAAGGTTGGCGGGTTTAGCAATAACTGTAAAAGATTCAGAACTCCGGACTCAGGACTTAAGACTAGACCTTACCGGTACTTATCAGCTTAAAAACGTAAAAACAGTGCTATCAGCTGTTGCGGAATTAAGGCGGCGGGGTTTTGCAATTTCGGATGAAAACGTAGCTGTTGCATTGAGCCAGGTAAGCAAGCTGACCGGTTTACGTGGACGCTGGGATATATTGAGTCATGACCCCGCAGTTATTTGCGATACCGGGCATAATCCGGAAGGTATAACGGAGGTATTGCAGAATATCCAGGGCACTACTTACGATCAACTACATTTTGTGATCGGTATGGTCAATGACAAGGATATCACAAAAATATTGGCTATGCTTCCTAAAGACGCTATTTATTATTTCTGTAAACCCGATATTCCCCGTGGTTTAGGTGCCCAAAACCTGAAGCAGCAAGCCGGCAATTTTGGACTGAACGGGGAGGTATATACTTCGGTCAAACTGGCTTTTGAAAATGCAAAAAATGCTGCCGGTAAAGCCGACCTGGTTTTTGTGGGTGGCAGTACATTCGTTGTAGCCGAAATAATATGATCGGAAAGCAAGCATGCTTGATTAGTTAAACGATTTTAAACGTAATAATTCTGCAAAAATCCATCTTCCGCAAATTCTGATTCCAACAAAAATCTTACTTTAGGGCTCACAAATCAGAATTCCAATGACCTATCTTGCTTCTCCCAATCGGTATAAAGACATGATCTACCGCCGGTGCGGCCGTAGTGGTATAAAATTACCCGCCGTATCGCTCGGCCTATGGCATAACTTCGGTGGTGTCGACGTTGCCGAAAACTTCCGTAAAATATTGCACCTGGCCTTCGACAGCGGTATTACGCATCTCGATCTGGCCAATAACTACGGTCCGCCTCCGGGTTCGGCTGAAGAAAATTTGGGGCGCATATTGAAGCAGGATTTCAGCAGCTATCGCGATGAACTGATCATTTCCAGCAAAGCCGGCTATCATATGTGGGACGGGCCTTATGGTGAGTGGGGTTCGAAAAAATACCTGGTTGCCAGTTTGGATCAAAGTTTAAAGCGCATGGGGTTGGACTATGTAGATATATTCTACCATCATCGTCCGGATCCGGATACACCGCTGGAAGAAACCATGTCGGCTCTTGACCTGATCGTAAGACAAGGTAAAGCTTTGTATGCCGGTATCTCAAACTACCCGGCAGATGAAGCAGCAAAAGCTATTGCTATACTCCGCAAACTGGGTACGCCATGCCTCATCCATCAACCTAAATATTCGATGTTCGAACGTTGGGTTGAAGACGGACTTTTAGATGTGCTGGAGCAGGAGGGCGTAGGCTGTATTCCATTCTCGCCATTGGCGCAAGGCTTATTGACCAATAAATACCTGCATGGTATACCTGAAGATTCACGCGCAGCAAAGTCAACAGGATTCCTGCAATTGAGCCAGGTAACCGACGAGCGCATCGCCCAGATCAGACAGCTAAATGATATCGCAATAAAACGCGGTCAGAGTTTGGCGCAGATGGCACTGGCATGGTTGCTGAAAGACCAAAGGGTAACTTCAGTACTTATTGGCGCAAGTCGGCCCGAACAACTGGCTGATTCACTTAAATGCCTTGACAATATTGAATTTGCGAAAGAGGAATTGAACCAGATCGAAGTTATTTTAAAATAGGCTATTGCCCTTGAACTTTTTATTGCTTTTATGACAGACATTAAATGGGGCATCATTGGCTGCGGCAACGTAACCGAAAAAAAAAGCGGCCAGGCATATAATAAAATAGCAAACAGCAAATTGGTAGCAGTGATGCGTCGGGATGCAGCTAAAGCAGCCGATTATGCTGCCCGCCACCAGGTTAGCCGTTGGTATGCTGATGCTGATGGCTTGTTGAATGATGCCGAAGTTAATGCAGTATCTATTGCCACCCCACCGGCTTTTCATCTCGAATATGCCATTGAAGCGCTGAAAAAAGGCTTAAATGTATACGTAGAAAAGCCTGTTACCCGTACAGCAGCCGAAGCGCAGGCTATGGCAGATGCCGTTAGGGCGTATGATGGTAAACTCACTGTGGCGCATTATCGCCGTGCGCTTCCTATGTTTTTATATGTTAAAGAGCTGCTGGCAAAGCATGCTATAGGTGATGTACGGACCGTTCAGATCAGGATGTGGAAGAGCATAAGACCCGATCTGGTTGCCAATACGGAAACTAACTGGCGCGTTAATCCCGAGCTATCGGGTGGTGGGTATTTTCACGACCTGGCACCTCATCAGCTTGACCTGATGCTGTATTTTTTTGGTGAGCCCGACAAGTACCATGGCTACTCCCTGAATCAATCCAATACCTATCCGGCCGATGACCATGTATGCGGCGAGATCGTATTTAAGAATAAGGTAGTTGTAAATGGTTCCTGGAGTTTTAATGTAGCCGATAGCCAAACCATAGACCTTTGCGAGATCATTGGTACCGAAGGTAAGATCAGCTTCCCGTTTTTTGGCACATGGGTAAGCCTTGAAAATGAAGCAGGCAAACATATCCAGCACTTTGTCCATCCTGAACATATACAGCAGCCCATGATCCAAAAGATAGTGGCTTATTTCAGGGGAGAGGGGCCTAATCCTTGCCCGGTTGAAGAGGCGGTTGTTCTGATGAAGATATTGGATGCGTTTACACTAACTTAAGTTGTCAGATGTCGACAAAAGCCTATCCCTATCCCCCTAATCTGAACTATGTGAATGAGGCGAATAAAACTCTTTCAATCCCGTTGAGGCATAGTATCAGAAAAATGATAAGGGTTATCCTGGGGTTTATATTAGCATATCTTTTTTTATTCGCTTTGGCATTAGGTATTGCCTCACTTTGGATTTGGCTTGGTCTAGTTCTTTTCAAAAGTCAATTAGGTGCAATGCCGGTTCTTGGAATCGTATTTATTCCCTCCGGCTTAATGCTTGTTTTTTTTCTGATCAAATTTTTATTCGTTCGAACTCCCCGCGAAAGTGAAGGACTTGAGTTGAATGAGGTAGATCAACCAGAGCTATTTGAATTTATCCGGAATGTCGCCAGTGAAATAAATACGCATCCTCCCAATCGCGTTTTTCTAACAACAAACGTGAATGCTTATGTGTCTCAAAAGCAAAATTTTCTTAGTGTGTTGTTTCCGATTGGCAGGGAATTAACTTTAGGATTAGGACTTATAAATGTTATAAATGTTTCTGAATTTAAATCTCTTTTAGCGCATGAATTAGGGCATTTTTCGCAGAAACAAATGCGATTCAAATTTTGGGTTTATAATTTTAATAAAGCTGTATATAACATGCTTTATGAGAATAGAGGTTATACCAGGTTGATTGAATCTTTCAGTCACCTTCATTGGTTGTTAAGTTTTCCAGTAATATTAAATGCGCTTTTGATCAAGCGTTTTCAATCTGTATTACGCTATTTTTACCCTTTTTTTTATAAGGCGTATCTAGCTCTTTCACGCCAAACAGAGCTTCAGGTTGATGCCATTGCTGCCTATAACAACGGCTCTGCAAATGCAATCTCGTTGTTAGGTAAAATACCTATCGGAGATAAAGCATATCAAAAGGCTAAAACTTTGACTAATACGCTTTCTTTAGAAGGAAAATGCATCGGTAATTTTTATGAGTTGCACCTTATGGTGCTTCGACGTTATTCAAAGTCGGACGATATTTTCCTGGATAGTAAGGGCTTTCCTGTTATTACCGCAGAATATTACGCAGGCTCGCAAGACCAGGTAAGATTTGAAAACCCATGGGCAGCGCACCCAACACACTTTGATCGGTTTAAGTCTTTGCAAGACTTGAATATTGGACCTTGTGACGTGTTTTCAGAACCGGCATGGGTAATTTTCAGAAATAACCTGGAAATGCAGGAACTATTTACAAAAAGTATTTACGAAAGTATCAACCATGGACAAAATCGCGAATTAGCCAGTATTGATGAAATTGAAGAGGTATTGTTAAAGGGTTTTACAGTAAATATGTTCGACAAAGCTTATAGTGGATATTACAACAATAGGTTTATATCACATTTTAATATATCGGATGCCGTTAATTCTTCTGATATAAAGTCTGATTTAACGTTTGCTAAGCTGTTTACGAATGAATCAGCTAAACTGCTGAAAAAGATTGATGGACTTGAATCAGATATCAACAAGTTGAAAATTATAATCGGTGATGATGGTTTAAATATCAAATCATTTAATTATCAAACAAAGGCATATGATTTTACCAACGCAAAAAGTATTTGGAAAAAGCTTGTAGCGGAGTTAATAGTGAAGCGAGACGAATTGATGAATCTCGATCAAAAAGCTTTTAAATTTTTTTTCAATTTGGCAAATCAAGCGCAGAAGCTGCAGCTATTGAACTACTATGAGACTTTATTTGTATTTCAGGTCGATTCTGAGCAAGACTATCAGTATTATAATGAATTGAAAACCAATATGCTCGAAATTCAAAGCAAAAGAGCCAACTATAACCAAATTTATCAGGCAATGAATGAGATATATAGTCAGGAAAGAGAAGTTAAACAAAGGATCAAAAGTCTTATTCAGGATGAAGTTTTAAAACCTTTGATTACGGATACCTATAAGGAAAAACTAGATGCATATGTCAGCAATAATTTGGTTTATTTTTTAGAACCTGACTTCAACTTTGATGCATTGAATACCTTTCACGAGGCTATGGATATTTATTGTTTACTGATCAATGAAAGGAATTTTAATTTCGAAAAGCAACTACTAGATTTTCAACTATCTTTAATTTAAAAATACCTAACCCAATAATATCACCCTGATCTAATGAAAAAGACACTATTTGCGATTTTATTTTGCCTGGTTACATTAGGCCATTATGTTCACGCCCAAAGCTCCCCCGTCCCTGAAAATTATATTTTAAAGGCAAAGGATGATTATGCCAAATACCAGGACGACGTAATAAAAACCGTCGACTGGCTGCAAAATGCATCCTGGGCTGAATCGCCGGAAAGCCGGAAACCTGCTAATGCATTCATAGTTAGCTGGATAACCGGTTCGCCAGATGTAACAGTTACGCTTGGCTCAGCGCTGATAAAGTACACCGACAAAAATCCCGAATTGTTAGTGATCTACCTGGGTAATTACGCGAAATATGCTATTCAGCATAAAGGTGATTTTAATAAGACTCAGGCAGACCTTGCAGCGATAAAGGCACTGATTGAAAAATATAGCAAAGAAACTAACCACAAAAAAGATAAGGGTATTGAGAAGCTTGCTCAGCTAGACCAGGACGGTAAGCTGGAAGATTGGATCAGGAGTGATCTGGAAAAATAGGCTCAAAGCCTGAAAGTGAAAAGATTTACGAAGTTTTTAAAACTTCGTAAATCTCAAATAGGGCCAACTTTAATTGATATTCTACTAACGATACCTGTTTAGTTAGGGTTGTCTTTGACATTTAAAACAGTGGACCGGATTTCTGAAACCGATTTGATACTGAATGCGGATGGTAGCGTTTATCATCTGAATTTGTTGCCTGGCGACATTGCTTCAACGATCATAACGGTTGGCGACCCTGAACGCGTAGCAGCAATCAGTAAATATTTTGATCGGATAGAAGTGCGGAAGTCTAAGCGCGAATTTGTTACCCATACCGGCTACTTTGGCGATAAACGACTAACTGTAATATCAACAGGCATCGGAACCGGAAATATCGATATTGTATTGAACGAACTGGATGCGCTGGTAAATATCGATCTGGATAAGCGTCGGGTTAATGATGAATTGCAAAAACTGACCATCATCAGGATAGGTACGTCAGGCGCGATACAAGCCGATATTCCTGTAAATAGTTTGCTGGTATCCACAGCGGCAGTTGGGTTTGATAGCCTGATGCATTATTATCCATATACAATATCAGTAAACGGGCAAAAGTTTATGGATAACCTGCTAGCCACCTTACCCAAAAACTTCCCGTTATTTCCGTATTTAGCTGAAGCCGATAAAGGTTTACTTGCTACACTTGGCGAAGACATTCTAAAAGGCATCACCCTAACTGCCCCTGGGTTTTATGCGCCCCAGGGCAGGCAACTCCGTGCAAAAAATACCTTACCCGATTTGATAACAACCCTGCAGCATTTCAACTTTAGCGATCAGTATTTGACCAATATAGAGATGGAAACTGCCGGTTTATACGGGATGGCTTCAGCTTTGGGTCATCGGGCCATTTCATTTAATGTCATCCTGGCAAACAGGGTAACTCAAAATTTCAGCACTCAGCCCCAACATGCCATCGAACATAATATCAAACTGATCTTAGAAAAAGTTACAACCACCCAATACCCATTATCTGATACCTAATACCCGATACCCACTACCCGATACCCGATACCCACTACCCAATACCCACTACCCAATACCCACTACCCACTACCCAATCACAAATAACCAATCACAAATCTCCATTTTATCCTTATCTTTCCTCAACAATCGTTTGTAGGTAATTTTAGCAAAATCTCTTTTTTTATGCCCGAAAAGAAACTCCTGGTGCCATTTTATGAAAAATTGTCGCTGGTCTTGGTTGGCTTGATAGCCCTCGGATACCTGGTTATTCTGGGTAAGGACATTCTCGATCCTCTGGTATTTGGCTTCCTGTTTGCCATTTTATTATTGCCGATAGCCACTTTTTTCGAAAGGAAGTTAAGGCTGCCACGTGGTGCTGCAGGGTCATGTGCAGTAGTGTCGGTTATCGCAGTAATTTATGGTCTGGTTTACCTCATTGGTTCTCAGATCACTAAACTAACCGACGATTGGCCCATGCTGCGTAAACAGGTTAGTGGTTCTGTGCTTCAAATACAGGGTTGGATTGAATCTTCCTTCCACATCAATATGGAAAAGCAAATGGACTATGTGCATGATGCTACCAATAAGTTCATGTCGTCCGGTGGCGAGGTGGTAGGCAATACTGTTGGCGAATTGGGCTCGCTTATCCTGTTTTTCGTTTTCATCATCATTTTTACCTTGCTGGTTTTGCTTTACCGTCGCTTGCTGTTCAAATTTTTACTCGAGGTTTCGGGCGATGATTTTCAGCAAACAGTATTTGATATCGTTGAAAACATCCAGAAAATTTTACGGCAGTATATACTCGGCCTATTGCTCGAAATGTTTATCGTTTCCTGTATAGCCTGTGCCCTTTTTCTGTTAATTGGTATCAAATATGCCTTGCTGCTGGGCGTTATCGTGGGTCTCTTTAATATTATCCCATATGTTGGTATATTTTCGGCGCTCTTTCTGAGCTCGCTGGTCACCTTTGCCACTGGCAATGTACAGCAGGTAATAGAGGTGGCAGTTGGAGTGATCATTATTCACCTGGTTGACTCAAACCTTATTTTGCCTGTAGTTGTAGGATCAAAAGTGCGACTAAACGCCTTGCTGTCGTTTATTGGTATAGTGATCGGTGAATTGATCTGGGGGCTTTCGGGTATGTTCCTGGCAATACCGGTAATGGCCATCCTGAAGATCGTTTTTGACCGGATAGACAGTATGAAGCCATGGGGGCTTTTATTAGGAGGCGACTATCAGCCCAAAAGTCTCTCGAAAAAGAAACTCAAAACCGATACTACGGCTTAACCAGTTGCAGTACCCGGATATAGGTGGTTGCACAATAGGCCGCAAGCACCAGGGTGTTGATCACCAAAAGCCAGTTCCAATCGGATTTGCTGTATTTTTGGATGGTACAGCCAACAAAAAGTATGATAAATCCGGCTACCAGTATGCATGGAAATACCAGGATCCATTTATTAGGAGCTACGAAATAAAGGCTATGTAATTTAGTACTATCGGCCTGAAACAATGGAACAATTGCCAGCAATAAAAGCAGCAAAAAAAGGCGTGCAATAATTTTGGCGATAAAGCGACTGGTGATCATATTGCGAAAATATATAAATGCCTGCAAATTCAGGCGAATGCTTAATTTATGGTCATGCAAAATACTTCTGCCCGCAAAGCTTCATTATTGATAACATTTTTATTTTTTGGTTCGATCGTATTGGCCCAAAGTACCGGCCCGGCATTTCGTATAGTGCCCCTGGGTGTTAAGGGTGGCGTTGACGAGAGTAACTTATCGGCTTATATGCTGGCACCGGTTGGTAGTAATAATTACATATGCCTTGATGCCGGCACCTTACATGCAGGTATTGAAAAGGCAGTAGAAAATGGTGTGTTTAAAATCCCGGCAGGCCAGGTATTGCGGCAATATATTAAAGACTACCTCATCTCCCATTCGCACCTGGACCATCTCGCTGGCCTGATCCTCAACTCGCCGGAGGACACATCGAAAAATATTTATGCCTTTGCCGATTGTATCGAGGCTTTCAAATCGCGTTATTTTACCTGGCAAAGCTGGGCCAATTTTGCCGATCAGGGCGAGGTGCCCCAATTGAAAAAATACCATTACGAGGCCCTGAAGCCAGGTATAGAAACCAAAATGGCAAATACTGAATTGAGCGTTCAGGCATTCCCGCTAAGTCATTCAAACCTTAGCAGCACTGCGTTTTTAGTTAAAAGCGGCGACAATTATTTGCTTTACCTGGGCGATACCGGCCCGGACGTAATTGAAAAAAGCGATCGTCTGCATAAGTTGTGGGAGGTTGTTGCGCCATTGATCAGGGCTAAAAAGTTAAAAGCTCTGATGATCGAAGTTTCGTTTCCCGATGAACAACCGGATAAAACCCTGTTTGGGCATTTAACGCCGCACTGGCTCATGGCTGAATTACATGAGCTTCAACAAATATCCGGAGTTTCGTTGACGGAGTTTAAAACAATTGTTACCCATCAAAAGCCGCCGCAGGTCAATATTGATCGGATAAAAAAGCAGCTGGAAAACGAAAACGACCTTTCGCTGCAACTGGTGTACCCGGTACAGGGAAAGGTCATTGACCTTTGAACTATGCTGTTATTTTTAAGAAAAGCTTAATGCCCGATGCTTATAAGCCTATGATGGTAATGCTATTGTCCGCTTTTGATGTTTTAGCGTTATTATCAGTTACCAGCGCGCTTTTCTTTTCGATATCATCAAGGAAATCATTCAATTTTCCCTTGTAATTTTCTATGGTGATACTTTGATCAGTGTCATCGCAAACATAATCAACATTAGAGGCGCTTACACCGGGGCAGCTTTTAACAATATCTACCAATTGTTTGATCTTGGCCCGTGTAGTACCAGGTACTTTAATGATCACATTGCCAACAGGTTTTTTCTTACCACCGAATAATGTACTTGCCTGGTCAGCCAGTTGTTTGGTTTGCTGTGCAGTATTACCTACCGTTCCTACAGCATTACTGGCTGTTGCTCCGGCATTATTTACGCTGTTATTTACGCTATTAACAGAGTTATTTGCCTTATTGATGGCATTGTCAACTTTGTTTTGTCCTTGCGATGCCAGGGTCTACAGGAACATAAAGCCGGTTAGCGCGATCAGCGATTTCATCTTTGTTTGAGGTTAGGAATTTTTTTTACTATGATAAACAGAGGCAAATCCTATACCAAATACATATCAATTTTTAACTTGTTGGTATAGAATGCATTATAAATTTAATTTAACCTGGAGTTATTGTTTTCAGTTTTGTTAAACAATAGTTTAATCTGTAATTAGGTTTTTTATCGAAATAGTTGATAAATCGTCCTAAATAGTAAGTAAAAGTAAAATCGATAAAAAATTATTTGTCGAGGGGATATTAAAGTGGGTACAAAAATCCTCAAAACTTTGGAGAATATATTGCACAACCCATTGCTTTTCAGAGCGAAATCATGGCTTTTATAATGTGACTTTCGGGCGAAAGCCAGCCCGCAAAATTACTTGCAACTTCATCAAAGTTAACCCGGTGGGTGATGTAGCTCAGGGGGCTGACCAATTTGTTTTCCAAAGCCTGCAGTACATGGTCGAAATCGTTGCGTGTGGCGTTACGGCTACTCATTAAAGTTGCCTCTCTTTTGTGAAATTCGGGGTGGCTGAATGTGATATCAGCTTTTTGCAAGCCTATCAAAACATATCTGCCGCCATGGGCAAGGTATTCAAAAGATTGGTTAATAGCTTGCCTGCTTCCGGTTGCGTCGATAATAACCGAAGGCATATCGCCCCGGGTTATCGCTGAAAGCTGTTCATGCGTATTTCCCAGCGCCGAATTGACGAGGTATTCGACGCCCAGGGTATCCCGGCAGAAATTCAGTCGGCCGTCATTGATATCGGCAACGATCACTTTAGCTCCGGCGATCCGTGCAAATTCAATTGTACCCAAACCAATTGGGCCTGCACCAACTACCAACACAAATTCGTTTTTTTCGATAGCTGCTCTCCGAATGCCGTGTGCGCCGATTGCCAGTGGTTCAACCAAAGCCAGCGCTTCGAATCCAAGCCCCTCGCTTTTTACGAGTGACGATACCGGTACAGATAAATATTCGACCATACCGCCATCGATATGTACGCCACAAACTTTAAGTTGTACGCAACAATTTGGTTTACCTGAGCGGCAGGCTATACAATGGCCGCAATTGAAATAGGGGATAATAGTAACCGAATCCCCCGGGCGGAAATCGGGATTGTCGCCGATCTCTAAAATTTCAGCTCCAAGTTCATGTCCTAAAATGCGGGGATATTCGAAATAAGGTTGTGTACCCTCATAGGCATGCAGGTCGGTACCACAAACTCCAACCTTTCTGATCCTGAGTATAGCCTGCCCCGGTGCCATAGCCGGATCAGGAGCGGTCCGGTATTCAAACGCCCCCGGTTGGGTACAAACTAAAGTTTTCATGTCAGGTCAAGGCCGCTTAACTTTAACGTATAAGCATGTTCGCAAGGCTTTTGGGCAGGTAGGGTTACTTTTAAACCTTCGCTGTCTTGCGAGAACGCCACCTTGCCATGGCCCAATAATTCGATATGCTCAATTTTTCCGGTTTTATGCGGGTTATTGGCAGCCAGTGGTTTAATAATTACCTGGCCGTCTTCCGGCCAGCCCATAAAAAACGTATAAAGCGTTTTCCCCCTGGTAGTAAAGCGTATATCGTTGAAAGTAAGGTCCTGTCTTTTTTCTTCATTGAACGACGTTCCCGTGGGTACTTTAGACGCCGGACTCTCGCCGTAGATCTTCCAGGGGCGAGTACCATGGATGGCTTCACTGTTAACAGCCATCCATTTGGTGATCCCATCCAGTGTTTTTAGTTCCTCATCGTCAGGCATACCACTGGCAGGAAGCGGGAAATTCAACATCAGGTTGCCATTCCTGCTTACGATGTCCGCCAGCAGATCAACCACTGTTTTAGCAGTTTTATAATGCCCGACCGTTTTGCGGTTATAATGCCAGTCGCCAATGCAGGTATCCGTTTGCCATGGTCGCGGCCAGATGGTGTCAACAACGCCACGTTCTACATCATAAACGCAGGTGCCCACCTGGGCGTCCTCTGCACGTTTACTGGTATAAACTGCCTGCGTCAGGCCGCCATGTTTAGCCGCGTTCTGGTTATATAGATTTGCCAGAATGCTCAGGCCATATTCTTCAAAAGGAATTGCACCATCGCAGTAAAGCAGGTCGGGCTGGTAATTATCCACGAGGTCCTTGATGCGATCGAACCAATGTTTTTTCCATGATTCGGCAATACCTTCATTATCCCAGGAAAGGTTGGGGTCGGCAAACACTTTTGATGACTTGCCGTATAGGCTCTCAAATGCCGGATTTGCACCATCATAGGGAATACCTGCAAATGGCCCGGTTTTATCTGAGCCTTTACTGGTTGAGAACCATTTCGGACTGATCCACAAATGGTCGCTGATGCCGAATTTTAGACCGTGTTTTTGGGCAGCCTGTTTAAACTTGCCTACGATATCAATTTTTGGCCCCATGTTTACCGCGTTCCATCGGTTGTGCTTGGAGTTCCAAAGGTCGAAATTATCGTGGTGTACGCCCATGGTCATGAAATATTTTGCCCCGGCCTTTTTATAAAGGCCCAGCAAGTGGTCGGGATCAAATTTCTCAGCCTTCCATTTCGGGATCGTATCCTTATAGCCAATTTTTGAAGGGTGACCATAAGTAGCCAGAAAATGCTTGTATTGCTCGTGATCCTGTTGGTACATATTGCGGGCATACCAGTCACCGGCCTCAATGGCCGACTGTGGCCCCCAATGCGCCCATATGCCGAACTTGGCATCGCGGAACCAATCTGGTATAACGTAATGCCGTAGCGACTCCCTTGTGCCCTTAAAAGGCCCGGAGGCTACCGGAAGTGAATTCTGCGCAAAGGCATAACCCGGGGCCCATTTCATTGCTGGTACAGCAAGGGCCATTGCTTGCAGGGCCCTTCTTCTTGACATTCCCATAAAAGATCGGTTTTAGATCGGATGAATAAACCTTTATATTAAATATCCATAGCATCATATACAATTACCTTCTCCCAAAGGTGGCTGCAGTTTTTAACAAAAGCCAGGTGTATAGGATGTGTCTGGTAGGTAGCCTGCCCGGCCAGGTCGCTGAATTGGATATGTTCTGAAACGGCCCAGCTTTGGTCCACGACTTCACGTTTTTCGGTTTTGGCAACGGCACCCACCCGCAGTTCGCGAACAGTTTCGATACCGGCCAGCGTTTTGACACCAGCTATCAGTTTCTCCAGGTCCTCTTTTGAATCCGGGTTTTTTAACCAGAAAAATACATGGTGTATAAGCGGGTATTTGCTTTCGGCTGCAGGTACTAATGATTTAGCGGAACTTACTGCTGTGCCCGCAGCAACTGCCGCTACGGTAGTTATAAATTTTCGTCGGTTTGAAGTGCTCATAATTGGGTAATGAATTCTAAAATTAATGGAATTATTTGAGGGTAGAAAGTTTACAGGAGGATGTTTGAAAATTTAAATTGCCGAATGATATTTGCCTAACTAAATTAAGATCTGAGCTATGGCAAATACGACAGCGTTAAACACAAATGAAGCCCAATTACTATTCATCAAAATGGTGCTATCTAATTGGCAGACTCAAAACCAGCGATTGAGTGCGATGTTTGAAAAATTGAGCGATGAAGATTTAGCCAAAGAGACCGCTCCTGGCCGTAATTCAGGTGTTTATCTTCTCGGGCATATGGCTGCTATACATGATATGCTTTTCCCCCTGCTGGGTTTGGGAGATCGCTTATATCCGGAACTGGATGAAGTATTTGTACGCAATCCCGACCGTTCGGGACTGCCTGTACCGGCCACAGCACTATTGCGTCAATACTGGCCTAAAGTTAGTACAACGCTCGATCAGCATTTCAATAGCTTGTCGCCTGATGAATGGTTTAGCAGGCACAATTCGGTTTCGGAAGAAGATTTTTTGAAGGAACCGCACCGCAATAAACTGAATATCATCATCAACCGTACCAACCACCTGAGTACGCATTTAGGACAGTTGACTTACCTGTCAAAATAAATCAATGGCTGGCTGGCGCCCTATCGCGATAGCAAAAATTAAAAGGGGTTTAATGTTCGTTGCATTAAACCCCTTTTTCTGATCGATATTGATGTTTATTTAAAAGCCATCAAATACAAATTTTTCCTTCACCAAAGGTTTGCGTGGCAGCTGTTCGGGCCGGTTAGCAGCCTGGTAAACAAAGGAAGCTACGATAATGGCCGCCTGTTTCAAGTCGTCTATCTGCAGGTAGTCGTAGGTGTCCATATTGGTATGGTGGGTCTTGGTCTCATAATCCAGCGGATCCTGCACAAACTGGAATCCGGGAATACCTACCCAATCAAAGGAAAGGTGATCGGTTGAGCCAGTATTACTTAATGTAACAGTTTGCGCGCCAAGGTCGTGGAACGGGGTGAACCATTGCTCGAATATGGCTTTAGCTTCCTTATTACCCTGGGCGAAAATGCCTCTTATTTTACCGGAGCCATTATCCAGGTTAAAATAAGCCGATACTTTGGCCTGTTCGGGGGTCAATGCACCGGTTTCGGCATTGCCAAAGTGCTTTTTAACATAACCATATGAACCCAGCAAGCCTTGCTCTTCACCACCCCAAAGGGCAATCCGGATGGTTCTTTTGGGTTGAAGATGAAGAGAGTCGAGCAGACGTACCGCTTCCATCATTACGATGCATCCTGCACCGTTATCAGTGGCACCGGTCCCCGAATTCCAGGAGTCGAGGTGACCGCCCAGCATTACCAGCTGCGCTTTAAGGCTGGGATCGCTGCCCGGTATTTCGGCAACTACGTTATACCCTTTGGTATCGCCGCTTGTAAAATGACCTTTTATATTTAGTGAAAGCTCAACCGTATGGCCGGACGCTATCAGGCGTTGGATCTTTAAACCGTCAACTTTCGAAATAACTGCCTCGGGTAAACCAGCCGGCCAGCCAACTTTATAACCACTAAATGCCTGTACGGCTACCGTGCCATCTCTGCCGTTAGCAGTGAGCAATGCCACAGCTCCATATTTCCGCAGTTGATCAAGTACTTCGTCCTCGGATTTTAGAATTTTACTATAGCCATCAATTTGGGCTCTTGTGATCATGTAAGTATCGGGCAATTTATTCAGTTCGGTGTCGGCGAGCCTGGTTGAAAAGGGTTTGAAATCGTCTCCTATTTTTTTACTGTCACCGGCCAGGTAAATCACCTTGCCCTTAAAATCAGCAGCATGTTTGTGCAGGTAACCGGTATCAGTTAAGGCCTTATAATCTAAAACTACAACCTGGGCTTTAATTTCGCCGTTGGTGTTTGAGCTCCATGGCACAGCATAGCCAATGATCGATTGCAAATAAGGTGCAGTCATGGAAATACTGAACTGGTCGACATCCCAACCCCGGCCATATTCGCCCCACGGTTCGAGTGTTGAATTGCTCAGACCCCAGCTTTTAAGGGTTGACGCGGCCCAGTTGGCACCACGGAAATACCCCGCAGAGTTGGTCAGCCTTGGTCCGGCAACGTCGGTAAGATTATGCGCGATCCACGGAATATGAGAGTTACTTAATTCGGCATTGCGGATCTTCCGGAATGCGGCTGTATCAACATTTTCCTGGGCAAGTACGGTAAGCCCGGCGAACAGGAAGGTGATCAGGAGTGAAAAGCGGTTACTGTATTTCATTGTGAGTTTAATGGTTAGCCAAGTATCCTTAAAAATAAGACAGTTTTCGGAAAATAAAGGTTGCAGTGAATGAATTTTTATTTTTTGTCCCTTAAAAATTTTCATCTCAAAACATTCTATAAATCAGAAACGTATAAAGTTCAGTTAAACTGAGAATATGAAAAAGATATTGATCATCGAAGACGAAGCAGATATTATTGATATTGCCACGATGATACTGGAAGATGAGGGATACGAAGTCTCATCCATCTCAGAATATCCAAACTTTGAACGCAGGGTTGCTGAGTGTAATGCCGACCTTGTTTTACTCGATCTTAACCTGAAGGGATACCATGGTAAAGACATCTGTAAATACATTAAATCCTCTGCCAGTTTAAAGCAAACCGCAGTAGTACTGATGTCGGCCAACCGGGATATCAAAGCCGTAAAAGAAGAAAGCGGTGCCGATGCCTATATCTGCAAGCCTTTTGATCTGTATGATTTTATCGGTACGATCAGGGCGCATATCAATTGAAGTAGTTTTACCATTCAACCCACTTTATCAAATCAAGGCAATTTACTTCAATCGCGTTTTTAGCAAGGGCAATGTAGGGCTTGGGTATCCAGGCATATAACGAATATTTATTGTTATCATCTTTTGTAAGGTAAACCCAAGTGTCTATAGGTGGTAGGTCATAAATATCAAAAAGACCTTTTGATTCCCATTCTGACGTTCCATCAAGTACTGTATCATCGTATTGTACAACAATAATTTCACCCTTTAATTTATTATGTTCCTTATCCCATTCAGTTATAATAGACTTTTTGTGGTTCAGTTGCTCTAAAAACAAATCGGGAAGGGCTTTTAGGGGGTCTAAATACCAATCAGCCAGCATATTACTCTCACCATCTATTTCAACCATTTTGAATCCGAATAGCTTTTTCCCGTCTCTTGTGCAATCGGTAGTTCTGAAAATTGACGCTGGAGACTTTTCTGGAAATTTTTGGAGTTGTTGGTAGCAAAAATGTTTTGTAACAACGATGTTGTCATAAAGCCCTATCGGATTTTCTCCAGTTAATGCAACAACCAGCCTATTTCGTATTTTTATTAATTTAATAAAATAGTGTGATAAAATCCGAAATAAGCCCATCGTTTAATCTAATGAGTAAATAATGCTAACCTATATTTTCTCTTCCTCATAACCTCCAACACGCCCGAAATGCCTTTCATGCTCAATACCTGCGTCGGTACCAAAGGGGTGCCCGCCAAAGCCATTGCGCATCATGGCTATTGCTTTGGGTGAGGTATGATCAGCATCACGTGAGGCGATCAATTGCATCACCGATTGCGCGATAACCGGTATCGCCACTTCCATACGCATAGCATCGCTTACCAGCCAGTTCACTTCGCCGGTATCTTCTACATAGGACGGTACATTGAAACCTTGTTTTTCATCATAAAGCTTTTTCATTAGTTCAATGAGCCAGCTGCGTACTACCGAGCCATGGTTCCAGGTATAGAGTATTTCGCTGATGTTAAGTTTTTCCCGGTAATGTGCAAGGAGGTCCATGCCTTCACCAATGGCCTGTAGCATGCCAAACTCAATGCCATTATGTACCAGTTTTACAAAATGCCCCGAGCCCGATGCGCCGCAATGGGTATATCCATTAGGTACTGCAAGGTCTTTCAATAAACCTTCTACCTGTGCCACAGCTTCCTTATCCCCACCGATCATGAAACAGGCGCCATTACGTGCTCCGCTGGTTCCACCACTGGTACCACAATCGATCAGGTATAAGCCTTGTTCTTTTAGCTTTTCCGCCCGGCGTATACTATCACCCCAATAAGAGTTACCGCCGTCTATGATGATATCGCCTTCTTCCAGCAAGGGCGTAAGTTCACCAATGACAATATCTACCGCCTGTCCGGCAGGGATATAGATAAATACTTTGCGTGGCCTGGGTAGTTTTTGGATCAGGTCCTCCAGGCTGGTTGCGAGCACCAGGTTGGGCTGATCTACCGTTGGTGCATATTTATCGTAACCGATAATGGTATAACCTTTGTCGGTTGCCTGTAATGCCAGGTTGAGTCCCATCTTACCGAGACCGATGATGCCGTAGGTGTTGTTTGTCATTTTGTCTGAACCGTTGATTCGTTTGATAGAACTGATTACATTGAGATTTGAATGGCGAATTTACCAGTCTGGTCGGTTTATCAGTAATTTGGTTGAAAATTGATATTTAACCGATCACCGAATTTATCGTCTGAACCGGGATTCGTAGGATTAAGGGAATTGCATGATGGGCTTGTTTGGCGATAAGTAACTGTTACTATTCACAGGTTAACTAGTCACTAATTAACCGATCACCGAATTTATCGTCTGAACCGGGATTCGTAGGATTAGAGGAGTAGCATGATTAGTTAGCATGGGGATTAGTAACTAAGACAAATCACCCAATCCCCATTGCCAATCACCCATTGCCTATTGCCCAATGACAATTGCCAATAACTATTAACCAATAACTGTATTTAAAATAAGCACCCCCGTAATGCCAATCACGGAAACCGTTGTTTCCATTACCGTCCAGGAACGGAGCGTGTCTTTGATGGATAGGTTAAAGTATTCTTTGAAAAGCCAGAAACCACCGTCGTTGAGGTGCGAGCAGGTGAGGCTGCCGGCACCGATGGCCAAAACCATCAGGTTGGGGTTGATGGAGGGGTCGTGCAATACCATTGAGGAGAGTATGCCTGCCGTGGTTAGTCCCGCTACCGTTGCCGAACCCAGGCTGATACGGATGATCGCAGCAATCAGCCAGCCTAATAGCAGAGGTTGCATGTGGAAACTTTGGAACATATCGGCGATGTCTTTTGCCGCACCACTGTCGGTCAGCACGGCCTTGAAAGCGCCCGACCCTGCTACGATGAGCAGAATAAGCGATACATCCTTTACCGCATGCGAACAATGGTGCCCGATATGCTTCATGTCCAAACCCTGCATGATACCCATGGTGAAGGTAGCCACTATCAGTGAGATGAGCATAACGATGGGCGCATTGCCAATGAAGGCTACCAGCCGGTGAACGGCACCCTGACTATGATCGAGATTAAGGTAAATGGTAGTACCCATCAGTAACATTACTGGCAATAGGGCCGTGAAAAAGCTGTTGAAAGCGCTGGGCAGTTTATCGTCAGGCAACTCTTCGGCGCGGAAGGTTGCCAGGGGCTGCGAGTTGATATTCTTTAAAGTGCGGGCCAAAAGCGGACCAGCAATAATAATGGCCGGTATTGCCAGCGTGATGCCGTATAATAGCGTTTTACCCATATCGGCATGGAAGGCATTCACCAATCCGGTTGGCGATGGGTGCGGAGGCAAAAAGCCGTGGGTTACCGATAATGCTGCCAGCATCGGCAGCCCGATATAGACAGCATTTAGTTTATACCGGTAAACTACTGAAAATATGAGCGGGATCATCAGTACAAATCCGGTTTCGTAAAACAAGGGTATGCCGATAATGAAGCCTACCAATACCAGAGCCCACTGTATGTACTTCAAACCAAATCCATTGACCAACACGCTGGCTATTTTTTGCGCAGCGCCACTCGTTGCCACCAGCTTCCCGATCATCGCCCCGACACATATCGTAATGGCAATGCCGCCAAAGGTATCTCCCAATCCCCGCTGGACCGAATTAGTTACCTTTTCGAGGGGAATGCCCAGCAACAGACCGCCAGTGAGTGAAACGATAAGAAAAGTAATAAAGGGATTGATCTTTAACCAGCTTACCATGATCACCAGCAGGATAATGCAAAAAAGAATTTTTAATAATACCATCGGGCTATATTTAGGTTGCTGACGCTGTCTGGCTAAATTAATAACATTATTTTAGTTTGGAATTCAATATGCTCAATTTAATGTGGTGGGGTATTGGGAATTAGGAATCAGGTATCAGGTATTAGGTATCAGGTATTAGGTATTAGGCATTAGGCATTAGACTTAATACTAATTTGCTTGTCCGATTCCTATCGGGATAAACGAACCTGCTTGCCGATAGGGCAGCGGTTTAGACAATTGCGTTAGGGATAGGAATGGATACCGGCCTGCGCCTAATGCCTGCAGGCGTATGAATGGATAGCCCGACCCGAGGCACGAGGGGAACGCCCTGATGGTCATTGGTCATTTGGCATTGGTCATTGGTTATTGGTTCGGCGTTGTTCCAATCACCCAATTTTCAAATTTTTAAATCACCCAATTTTCAAATCACTCCTTCACCGCTGTCACAAACGACCCATCCTCACCCGTCGTTTCAAAAATGATATCCTTTTCAGTAAGCTTGGAGACGATGAACGGGAAAACACGGGTTTGGCCGCCGGGCAAAATTTCTTTGTAAACAATACTATCACCTGCCAGGGTGTAAGTGCCGCGGGATAAAATGCCGCCGCCCCACCAAAGTTGTAAACTGTCTTTGCTGACCAGCAGGTAGGGTTTCTCCGTCTTTAATTCTTCGCTTTTAACGCTGTCGGGCGGATGGGCGTTGGGGCTTTCAACTTTAATATAGTTCCACTTGCCGTAAAGTTGGGCGGGGCTAAGTTTTATTTTTTGTTTGCAGGATAGTAGTAGCAGAAGGAAAGCACAGCCTGGGAAAATACTTCGAAATCTCATACGTTAATTAAAGTCTTAAAAGTAGTTATTAAACTTTATTTTTGATAGTTTAACCCCCAACCTGGCCCGGGTATGCAGCGCAGGGCCAATTTTTGGTATACTCGTGCTTTTTGAGCACGATTTTCGGGATTTTAATTAGATGGACAGGATTTTGCCCTCGCGTTCTCAAGTCTGAAATCTTTGAATTTTTATGCCTGGAGTCTGAAGACTCCGGGCAAATTAGTCCATAGTTATAAACTATGGACAGCGGGGTAACAGTAAAGTAATAACAATAAATTAGATAAATTCAGAACTATGTGGTCAGCGATTTTTTCGATACTAGCGCTTTTAATATCCTTTTATTTATTTAGGCCATACTTTGAATCACGGGATACAGGAAAAGATGTTTTTAAGGCTGTATTGATAATATCGTCAATAGCATTAGTTGGTGCCTTGTTAATAAAATTTATTTTTTACAAACAGCAGCCTGAGTCGTTTAAGATAGGCATTGATTTATTGCAGCACGACAAAACGTTACTCGCCAAAATTGGTGATTTTAACTCTTACTCGTTCAAAACAGATTCATTGCCTGGGGAGACGGATAATCCTGCAAAATTTAAAGTTACGATGGAAGGATCTGACGCAAGAATTTACCTGGAATGTACGATGCAAAAGGATAAAGCAGGGAAGTGGTTAGTAAAGGAATTGAAAGAAGATAGTCTAATAAGAAAATAGGCCATCCTTTATGATAGAAACTCGAACCAGCCCAACCCGGCGCGAGTATGCAGCACTGGGCCTACTGGCCGTGTACTCGTGCCTAAGCCGATATTATTTGGGTAGACCCGCTGATGCCCTAACGTTTTGGCACGAGTACACCACGCTTTGGCCGACGCCGCATACTCGCGCCAGGGGGGCCATATAAAACACAATAACGGATTATAGACGAACATATAAAACACAATAATGGAAAGGAAAAAAGGAGCGATTTTGATCTTGCTGAGCACTTTTGTACTATTAATTTCAATAATATTTTTTTTTGCTGATCGAAGGGACAAAAAAGAATTCCTCAAATTTGATAGGTCGGCGATAGATGGCCGGATTATTGAAAATAGCATCGATCAGGGTGCTTCCGTTATTTCTGTAGGAAATCACAAATATCTATTTGTACCTATCTTTGTTGACAATAAACCGGATTTTTTGCTTTTCGCAGAAAAAGGCGACAGTATTTTTAAGCCAGCTAGGGCCGATACGCTAAGGCTTATTCATCATGGAAAAACGTATCTATACACGTTTGAAAAATTTTAGCGTAATAATTTTGTTAAAATGATATGTTTCCAACCTCATGCAAGTATGCATGAGAATATAATGAGCGGTTAGTCTACAGAAAATTATTACTCATCTGAAACAAAGGTAAGTACATCCAGTTGCTACTTGTTGGGCTTTCTTTATGAACGGTGTTGCGCAAACTGTTAGAGAAAGAATTTACAAGTGATGGTATAACACGTTTATAGTCTCCTATTCGGACTTCGAAATACTATGTGTAGAGTCTGAAGACTCCGGGCAAATGCGTGCGTAGTTATAAACTACGGACAGCGGGGGAAAGAAGGAAATAAAATACGGGACGAACAAGGCGTAACAGAAAGAAAAACACCATGAAAAGCATTCTCATACTCACAGTTTTGTTATGGAGCAACATCAGCGCACAAACCAAGAAAGTAAGGTTTACGATAGATGTTTTTGACTTCAACAGCTCAATGGCCTTTACGCTGCAATATCATATTACCAATGATAGCTTAATTGTAACGAGGTTTAACGGCTTAAAGGGCGAACGGACGGCTCTCCTTTTGCAAAAGAAACTTACTGTAGCGCAAGAAGTTAATATAGCTAACCTAATCAAATCACCTTCCTTTAAAAGTTTGAAGAACGCATATAGGAATGCTCTGGTTGCTGATGGTGATCAAAAAAAAGTCGTCATTCAATCAAACGGGAAGAAGAAAACGATCGAAATTGAAGATGTCTATAATAATGAAGTCGCAAAGCTGATTGATGACATCAACTGTGCTGTTGATCATGAATTTAAGATCAGATACACTGAGCCTTCTCCAACAAGTTTATAATCGCAATATATCAACCGAGTCCAACCAGCCCACGCCCGGCTAAACTTCCACAACCTGGCGCGAGTATGCAGCGCTGGCCAATGTTTGGTGTACTCGTGCCTTTTGAATACGATTTTCGGGATTTTAATTAGATAGACAGGATTTTGCCCTCGCTGTTTGAAGTATAAAGACTTTGAACTATTTTGCCTGGAGTTTGAAGACTCCGGGCATTTGCGTCCGTAGTTATAAACTACTGACAGCGGGGCTCAAATTAAAATATTACTTCCGATTGGATCGGGACTTCAAGCTATTAAAAACTAATGAAACATAAAATTACCTTAAATTCATTCCTGTTAACATTGATAATTACGTCGTCTTGTTTAACGAGTTGCCATACCCACAATGAAGGAAATGTAGAGTGGAAACCGGAAGATGGATATATCTCAAATGAAACTTCTGCTATTAAAGTTGCTGAAGTCGTTTGGTTTAATGTCTATGGGCCTGAAATTGAGAATGATAAACCATTTAAAGCCAAACTAAAGGATGGAAAAATTTGGATTGTAGAAGGTACTTTAGACCCCAATAAATTAGGGGGTGTGCCTTATATTGAGATTCAAAAGAGCGATGGGAAGATACTAAAGGTTATACACGGGAAATAAAAAATGAAGAATCTAACTCTGATGATATTACTAAGCCTGACTTTTACAGCCGGAGCACAAAAAGCGGTTCAAAGAGATACCCAGCCTGGCGCGAGTATGCAGCGCTGGCCAATGCGTGGCGTACTCGTGCCTCTTGAACACGATTTTTGAACACGATTTTTAGGATTATTTTTAGAGTAACAGGATTTTTTGGTCAGTGAAATTATCTAACCCAAACGGCCCTGTGCGATATCTTCCCCTGTTTTTCAGGGGAAGGAGGAGGATGGGGTTAGGACACGCTTTTTGAACACGATTTTAAGGATTATTTTTTGATAGACAGGATTTTTAATATCAAAGTTTTTGCAAAGTAATCACGCCTTATTCGGCTCACTGATATTCGGCCTTGCAACCTCCACCAATTCCTCTTCTTTTACCTGCTTTTCCGTATTGCTGGCATAATTCAGCTTCCTGAATCGCCATAGCGCAAAAGCCGGTTCCTGCATGCGGCCGATGAGTTTGAAGAATTTAGGGAAATTGTGCACCTCCTCCAGCAAAACACCGGGTACGATGCCATTATTGTCAAGGATCTCGCGGATGGTATATTCCTTATCCTTGGTGATCCATATCTCGAAATCGCGCCTTACCTCCTCCGCCTTTTCCGGGTCGATACGGGCATCTATGCATATTACTTTGTCGCCGGGTTTCATTTAGTCATTAGTCATTGGTCATCTGTCATTAGTCATTTGCTTCGCGTCAATGGTCATTGGGACAGAATTCATTAAGAGAAGAAGCTAAAAAATCTGTGAAATAAGTAAAATCATCCTAAATCTGTGATTCAAACAAAAGGGGCATTAGGCATTGCCCGGCCAATATTTGTTAACTGACTGACTGACAGCTAATTGAATGCATTCAGCAATTGGCCAATCGCTAATTCATGGTTTGCACTTTTTAGGCAAAAAATCAACTAAAATACTGTATATCAATTATTTAAGTCAATTTTAACCCCGAATTCTGTTAACCCTGTAAACCCTCCCCAAAACCAGTATCACTACTTACCGGCAGCATTCTTCAAACTATCCGCCTGCGCTTTCGCCCGTTTGTTAAAAAAGCCCTTAAGCAGGAAGTTATGTTGAGCAGCTTCCAGGTCGTCGTTAAGTTTGATGGAGCTCTTTTGCAGGTAGTTAAGCGAGGTGCGGACCTGCTCAGCACCTTTGGGGTCGTTTAGCAGCACGCCCAGGGCGTTATCGGTAGTGGTTAGTTTCTTGCTGGCAGTATTCAGGTTATCCACCAGGGTATTGGCATTGGTGGTAGCTTTTTGAAGTTGCGCAACGGCTGCCCTTATCTTGTTAAAGGTAGTGGTATCGGTAAGCAGGTTATCGGTAAGGCCGCCCTTGGTATTCATCTTTTTGGCAAACACATCCAGTTGGCCGGCAAGTTGGGCGGCAGTTTGGGTAGTGGTTTGCAGGTTACGCATCGCATTTTTCAGGTTCAGGGCCATAGCGCTGTCGGCCAAAAGCGCACCAACTGTTCCCTTGCCCTGCAGTATAGCATGACTGAGGTTCTTGAAGTCGCTGGTAATAGCCACCAGGTTCTCGTTGTTCTTTTGAAAGGTCTTCATGATATCATCGGTCGACAGTTCCTTCTCAACTGATAAGGTATCATCCTCCTTAATGATTGGTGCCTGAGAATTTCCCCCTTCAATAACGATGATCTTATTACCGATCAAACCATCCGACCCGATCTTTACCTGGGCGTTATCATGAATGAATTGCTGAGCTTCCTGGTCTACGGTCAGTTTTACAAAAACCTGCCCAATACCCACAAAGCGCATTTTGGTTATGGTACCCACTTTTACGCCCGAAAACCAAACGCCGTTACCTGGCTTTAAACCATTTACATCGCTAAATACAGCATTAATGTGAACATTCTTTGCAAAGGTCTTTTGCGATCCTCCGAGCGTAAATACGCCGAGTACAAATACCACGAGGCCGAGGGATAAAAATATGCCGGTGATTACTGCTTTCCTGTTGTCTGGTCTATCCATGTTAAAATGGTATGTATGCTAGGGTACTATATTATTCTACAAAATTATAATCAAAAAATGGTTTTACCCGCTTATCGT
>Ga0164297_10000524_pt1 | contig 47148 bp, 45 predicted proteins | sample GEODES058metaG_FD_113539 | JGI IMG/M metagenome (GOLD analysis project Ga0164297, IMG submission 113539) | Dystrophic lake water microbial communities from Trout Bog Lake, Wisconsin, USA - GEODES058 metaG | ecosystem: Environmental > Aquatic > Freshwater > Lake | place: USA: Trout Bog Lake... | reverse complement strand
CTTGCGGATCTCCTTCATGGTCTCCGCCACGTTGATCTCGGTAATCGTTCCCTGACCCTTCAGGACCTTGAACGCCCTGTCGAGTTTATCTGAAAGATTTTCAAACATCTGTATTTAGCTCAATTTAGGCTGCAAAGTTAAGATTTTGGAGCGAAACCTTTTCATGACCTGATATTTCAGATCATGAAAGCATATTCTGCCGAAAATTTAAGGGTAGGTATAAGCTACACCCATGGATAAACCTTCGGTAGCCTGCGGTGTATGCGAGGTGTTTTTATCATACAAAAAAGTCCCATTCATAGATACTGCTATCAGGCGGTTAACCTTGGCGGTAAGTGTAGCATCAAGTCTATGGGTGGTATAAGCGAGTGGTTGGATATAAGGGATAAATAATGCGTACCGTGCATTAAGGTGCAGGTTTTTCATCAGGTCCTTATCAATACTACCCACGGCTTGTACCGCCAGCTGGTTATAAAATGTATGGCCGGGTTTAACGCCGTAATTTGCAGGCAGGTTATGGTAGATAGCGGTATCTAACAGGAAGGTTTGCTTGGCTGTACCCGTACCGAGGCGCAGGTCGTAATATTTGTTGGGCTTATACTCAAAACCTACAGATTCCGTCAGGTAACCGGGCGCCATAAAATTAGAGATCAGCAAACCGCCGGGAACTGAATTACCACTTGGGTCCGAGTACGTATACCCTGCCGCAAATTGCGATTCGAAACTCAAAGAGCCGAAGTAATACCACTTTTTGGTGATCTGCCCCGCAAGCTTATTATCGAGAAATATCCGGTCGTTGGTTTTACGCGAGCCTTGTCCCTTGGTTGCGGCTACGCCATAGATAAAATTAGTTTCGGTGGTATAATCGAAAGGCGATTTGTTGTACTCGGCTTTATAATCAAGATTGGTTCCAAGCGCCAGAGAGCTGATACCACCTGCGCTCCAGTTGCCGGTGAATGCCGCCTGGTTAAAGTTAATTCCCCAGGTTAGTTTTTTTCGCCAGTAACTTACTTTATAATCGAGCAGTTCTATAGGAATATATTGCGCATTGACCTTTATCGGCCGAACACGAACCGGGAGGGCATTTTTTGGTGGATCGAGCCGGTATTTATTGAGTAAATTGGTATCAATCTTAAGCGTATCGGTACGTTGGGCGAAGGCAGCTGCGGATAAAAAAAGTAAAATAAATAGTGCCTTGTATGTTTTTAACATGGTGTGCAAATTAACACAAAACCGCTTGGTTTTTAAAGCAAATACTTTTGCAATAACCTAAAAATTGAGCAAAAATTGTCTTGTTTCAAATTTGTTACGACCCGGTAACGGGGCTGTGCTTTAACTTTGAGGGACTTTGATCGGTGCCAGGCTATTGGTTTTTTTAGCACGCTGGTAACGTCGCAAACTGGTTCGGATATAGGTTATAAATTCATACTCCGTATCCGAAGTTACGGTGTAATAACTTGGGCGATACCTAATCATGAATTCGGTAAGCTCGGTGCCCTTCAGTTTGGTAACATTGCCAACAACAGAGCGGTTAAAACGATAGTCGATCACATTCTGCTGGTAATCCTGCTGTATCAGTTCCTGCAAGTGCGCCGCGTTCCGGCCGCTTCTGCTGAACGAATTATAGATAGCATCCAGACTGAGGCCAACCCCGCCTCCCGAGATAGAACTAAGCGGATTATTGAAAGCATTGGAACCGTAAGCCTTGCTGTATTCCCGGCGGGTAGCCATCAGCTGCTGCATGGGGGTGTGCAGCGAGTCGCGAATGGTAACTTCGCGCAGCATGATCGAATTGCGTGCCAGGTAAATGATCAGGTTATCATAGTTTTTTACCTGAACGGTATCGTTGAAATAATACTCTTTAACAAATACCAGCTTATCACCAGGCAGGGCCGTCAATTTAAACTCGCCCTTCAAATCGTTATAATAGGTGATACCGGAGGCCAGGTTGGTTATACTTACACGGGCGATGCGCTCCTTGCTGTATTGATCGATCACCAGACCCTGAACCTGTTTATCCTGACTAAAAGCATGAAAACTATGCAGACCCAACAACAATGCAATCACCCAAAATTTTGTCCCATACAAACCACCGCTTTTGCCGGCTTTCATCCTCATGCTATCAGTATTTATGCTTTATTTTGACACCGTCAGCTTTTGCCCTATTTTAATATGATTGTCAGGCAGGTTATTTAAACCTTTAAGTTGGTCGACAGTTAGTCCAAAACGCCGGGAAATGGAGTATAGTGTATCCCCCTGCAAAACAATGTAAATTTTGCCCGGCGCAGTTGTATTGTCATTATCAGGTTTATTGCCGAGTGCCGCTACTGAATCTTTTAATGCTATAACCGCGCTATCCTCGATCTGATTCAGTACACGGACTTCCCGTTTTTCTTTCTGATCGCTGGTTTCGGATCGGTCGTACTGGTCGAGGTTGTACTTTTTGATGATGTTGAGCAGCAGTTGGGGGTAGTTGGGGTTGGTGGCATAACCATCCGCTTTTAAGCCATTGGCCCAGCCGGTATAGTCGTTTTTATCCAGTTTAAATAAGTTGGCATAGCGCGGGCGTTTTAAAAACTCGGAGTGATCGCGATAGGAATCTTCGGCTTTGTCGTATACCCGGAAACAATCGTTATGGTTATCATCGTCTTTATAATAGCTTTTGCCCTGCCACTGGCTGTTGCATTTGATACCAAAATGGTTATTGGCCACCCGCGCCAGTTCACCATTACCGCTACCCGACTCAAACAAACCCTGGGCAAGTGTAATGCTGGCAGGTATACCATAAAGGTTCATCTCCTGTATGGCTATCGCTTTAAAATGATCGATATATTCCAGCGAGGTCATTGGTTTAAAACCAGCAATGGCATCACTGTTCTCTTTTTGTATCTCCTGGTTGTTGCGGCGCGCCTCGCGGTTACTCACCAGGTTGTTGTGGACGGCACAGGAATTTAATAACGCAGTAGATAAAATAACAAATGCCAGATAGGTTGTTTTTCGCATTCCTAACAAGTTCTAAAGGGTGGGGCAGATCATTCCATCCCAAACTTAAGATTTCTAAACAAATTTATGGGGTTTTTGCTGCCAATAGCTGTTGATCGGCAGGGTTTTCGTCGTAAAGGTTAAGCTGGTACTTTTTTATCAGTCCCAAAACCTGCGAGGCCCATTTGCGACTGGCTGCATAGCCGCTATGCTGTATGCCTTTTGCCCAGCCGGTATAATCGTAATGCGATAATTGTTCGGTCAAGTGGCTGAATTGCTTACGCTCGGTCATGATGCGGGCAAAATCCTGAAAAGAATCCATCACCGATGCATATTTTTTGTAATGCGTACTTACCGCTTTTTTATGCTTTACCAACAAATGCGCATCATAACCCTTGATGCCAAACTGGTTGTTGAACTGTTGCGCCAGGGTACTGTTGCCACAACCCGATTCGTGCATGGCTACCGCAAGAACGATGCTGGCCGGTATACCGCTTTCGTGCATGATACGGATGGCATTGTCTTTAAATTTTTCAATATAAGATACAGAGGAATTTTGCGCCGAAGCGGCAAAAGCAGAAATCAATAAGAATAATAACAGGATAGTTCTCTTCATTATTTATTTTTTTCGAATGATCATTATACCATCACGTACCGGGAGTATCAGTTTCTCCACCCGGATATCTTTTGCAATATGGTCATTCAGTTCGCGAATTGTTTTTGTATCGGTGTCATTTTCGGCACCATAAACTTTCCCTTTCCACAAAACATTATCAATAATAATCAATCCCCCCGATCGTACCTTGTCAAATACGGTATTAAAATAAAGCAAATTATTCTTTTTATCCGCATCAATAAACACCAGGTCAAAGCTTTCTTCTGGTATTTGTACGATCAACTCTGCTGCAGGGCCGAAATGCAGCATCACTTTTTTGTCAACATTTGTTGATTTGAAATGTTGAATCAGCATTTCTTCATACTCCCGATCGATCTCGATCGTATGGATCAACCCATCTTCCGTCAAACCTTCAGCCAGGCAAACCGTGGCATAACCGGTGAATGTACCGATCTCCAGAATACGCCTTGGCTGTATCATTTTGCTGAGCATACTCAGCAGTCGACCCTGGTAATGTCCCGACACCATGTGTGGCCGAAGCACCTTCAGGTAAGTATACCTGTTGATCTTTTGCAGCTCCGCAGGTTCGGGGTCGCAATGATCTTCGAGGTAAAGCTGAAGGTCGTGCGGTAGGATCTCCATGGGGGCAAAAGTACGAAAAAATGTCTGAACCAGGATTCGTAGGATTTTGGGATTCCCTTGATAGGCCGTTTGTTGAATTATTTTTTTGGAGTCGGTTTGTTGTTATGGACTCGTTTAAATTGTAAACTTTGGGAACCGAAATTGATAAGCAAGCCGACCTCCATTTTGTAGGCTTCCAGATAATTCAAGGCTTGAGCTAAATGCACTTCTTCAAGTTGTATTATAGCTTTTAATTCTACCATTATTAAATTCTCAACAAAGAAATCTACCCTTCTTCTGCCAATTTCTTCGCCTAAATAATAAACCGGCATTTCCATTTCCCTCGCGTACGATAGCTTGGCATTCCGCAACTCTAATTCCAAAGCTCGCTGATAAATCACCTCCTGGAAGCCATTGCCAAGAGCACTGTGCACTTTCATAGCGCAACCAATTATTTTCTCAGTCAGTTCGGCATATTTCATGATAACAATGCAATCTAAAATTCCCACGAATCGAGATTCTGCCGGTCTCGTTTCTTTGCTAAAATAATCCTTACAAAGCTGATAAAAACCGCAAAAACTGGTGGGATATCAAGAAGGTCCCAAAATCCTACGAATCCTGGTTCAGACAATTAGCCGATTTCCATCCAACTCTGCAACAATATCACCGCCGAAACATTGTCTACCAGCTCCTTATTTTGCCGGGCTTTTTTACCCATACCACTTTGAGCGATGGCTGCTGAAGCCATTTTGGAGGTGAAGCGCTCGTCAAGCATTTCGATGGGAATATCGGGGAAGGTTTTCTTCAGCAGGTTTACAAAACCCTTTACATGAATAGCCGATTGGGATGGTGTATTGTCCATCTGTTTTGGTTCGCCTACGATGAAGCGTTCTACCTGTTCGGTTTGGAGGTATTTTCTCAGGTAATCGATGATGTCTTTCGGGTGGATAGTGTCCAGTCCGGTTGCGATGATCTTTAATGGATCAGTTACCGCTATGCCGATACGCTTGGTACCGTAATCGAAAGCCATGACTCTCATTTGTTTTGATTTGAGATAGGAGATGTGAGATGTAAGCGCATGGTCAAATATATTGCTTAAATCGTTCCTTCCCGATTTAAAGTTAAATGTAAAAAATATCCACCACCACCACCACCACCCCACCCCCCAGGCTTGTCTCACATCTCACATCTCACATCTCACATCTAATCTTAAGTTAAATGTAAAAAATACACCCCCTCGCAAGCCTGTCTCAAATCTCACATCTCAAATCTCACATCTAATATATAACTTGCACCAAATGCAGTTCAAGCAAATTATTGGGCAGGAGGCCGTCAAGCAAAGGCTTATTAACACGGTTAAAGAAAACCGGGTTAGTCATGCACAATTGTTGTTAGGCCCCGAAGGTTCGGGAAGTTTGGCCCTGGCAGTAGCCTATGCGCAGTACATCTCCTGCGAGGATCAACAGACCGATGACTCCTGTGGTGTATGTTCTTCTTGTCGTAAATACCAAAAACTGGCCCACCCTGACCTGCATTTTTCGTACCCCTTTTTTGCGAAGGAATCTAAAGACACTTCACTTACTTTTATAGAGCAATGGCGGGAGGCTTTTCTGGCTAACCCTTACCTTGGCCTCGATAGCTGGCGCAGTTATTTGGATGCCGAAAATAAGCAAGCCAATATCAATATTGCCGAGTGCCACCAGATCATCAAAAAACTCAGCTTCAAGCCTTTTGAATCAGCCTATAAAATTCTGATCCTTTGGTTACCTGAATACCTCGACAAAGAGGGGAACGCCCTGCTGAAAATTATTGAAGAACCCCAGCCAAATACGGTCTTTCTGCTGGTTGCGCAAAACCAGGATCAGATTTTAAATACCATTTTATCCCGCACCCAACTGGTAAAGATACCGGCCCTTGGGTACAACGATATTAAAAATTCCCTGGTAACCAACAACCATCAGAGCGAATTGGCAGCGTCGGAAATTGCTTACCTAAGCAACGGTAATATGACCGAGGCTCTGGCCATGCTGGGACAGGAAGACAAGGGCTATCACACACTATTTGTTCATTGGCTTAGGTTATGTTATGGCAATAAGGGGCCCGAGATTTTCCCTTTTGTTGACCGTGCCGCCAAACTTGGCCGGGAAAACCAAAAGAATTTTTTACGTTACGGCGTAAACTTTATACGGGAGTGTTGTCTTATCATGGCCGGTGCCGGCAGTCTGGTACACCTGCCTCCAAATGAGCTGGAAACGGCCCAAAAAATGACCAATGTGATGAGCCTGGCCATGGCCGAAGCTATAAGTTCGGAGCTGGAAAAAGCGCACTATCATGTTGAAAGGAATGCGAATCCGAAAATTCTATTTTTAGATGTATCTTTACAAATTATAAAAATCTTAAGCTTTAAAGCGCTCCCGCAAGGGACTCATTATATACCGAACTAAACTATGGGATGTGGTAGTTGCTCAACGGGTGGATGTGCACCCGCTGGCTGTAAAAGTAATGGCTCGTGCCTTACTAACGGATGCAGCAAATTAGATGTTTACGACTGGCTTTCCGACATGGATATGCCATCCAATTATAAGCCTTTCAATATCGTCGAGATCAAATTCAAAGGGTCGCGAAAGGACTTTTACCTGAACAACGATAACATTTACCTGGAATCGGGTGAGTTGGTTGCTGTGGAAACTACCACCGGCGGCTATGATATTGGCCATGTTTCGGTAACCGGTGAATTGGTGCGGATGCAAATGTTGAAGCGCCGCGTGAAAGAGGAAGAAGTTGTCAAAAAAATATACCGCAAAGCAACGCCAACCGACGTTGAAAAATGGAAAGCCGCCAAAGACCTGGAATGGGAGACTATGCACCGCTCGCGGAAGCTGGCCCTGGAACTTGGTCTGTCGATGAAGATAAGTGATGTGGATTATCAGGGCGACAAATCCAAAGCTACTTTTTATTATACAGCCGAAGGTCGGGTCGATTTTCGTGAGCTGATCAAACGGATGGCGGAATCATTCCGAATTCGTATTGAAATGCGTCAGATCGGGATGCGACAGGAGGCAAGTCGCCTGGGTGGTATCGGCTCCTGCGGGCGCGAACTTTGCTGCTCTACCTGGCTTACTGACTTTAAAACCGTATCAACTTCGGCAGCGCGTTACCAGAATCTTTCGCTGAATACACTGAAGCTGGCCGGGCAATGCGGCAAGCTAAAATGCTGTTTGAACTACGAGTTGGATACCTATATGGATGCCTTGAAAGGTATCCCGGATAATGTGCACGTGCTGAAAACCGAAAAAGGTGATGCCCGTTTACAAAAGACAGATATATTTAAAAAACTGATGTGGTTCAGCTACCCGATGGACGATAACTGGATCCCACTCGAAATCAGTAAAGTAAAAGAAATACAACAACAGAACAAGGATGGCGTTTTACCACCCGATCTGGGCGAAACCAAAGAACCGGAAAGCAAACCTGCAAAAGTACTAGACTATGAAAACGTTGTAGGTCAGGATAGTTTAACCCGCCTTGACGAGCGCAACCGGAACAAAAAGAAAAACAAAAACCGCAATAAAAATCAGGGCAATAAGCCCCAGCAGGCAGGAAATGCGCCCAGACCACAACAGGTTAAGGCCGCGGTATCATCAGAAGCCAGCACACCTAATAGCGGTGCACCGGCTGAAAAAAGGGAGGCAAATCCTAACGCGCAACGCAACCGGAATAACCGCCGCAACAGACCAAATAGAAATAAAAACCGTAACGATCAGCAAAAAGGGAATGAAAGCGGCTCGTAAATTTTTATCTGCATGTGTACCAGTAATGGTTTTGCTGGCATTTTTAGGTTGTACAGACGGCAATACCATCATCGATCAGAACACTTCTATCGAAAATCTGAATTGGTCATATGCCAATAAGGTTAAAAACGACTTCAAGATCGACGATCCGGCGGCAGCGTATAATATTTTTTTAAACCTTCGTGTAACCGGCAATTACCGCTATTCCAATATTTTTTTGCTGATAAAAAAAGCCGGGCCAAAACTGAACTCTAAAACCCGGTTCGAGATCAAACTTGCCGAACCCGATGGCCGGTGGCTGGGACAGGGATCGGGAAATTTATACAGTTTTCAGGTGCCGGTTATTACCGCGTTTAAATTTCCGGCAAAGGGCACCTACCATTTCGAGATAGAACAAAACATGCGCGATAACCCACTGCATGAAGTAAGTGATGTTGGTTTGCGGGTAGAGAAAGCCGTAACACAGTAATCATTTTTATTTACGCCATTTCACTAAAATTCCTACCTTCGTTTTGCTAATATTTTTATCAAAATGAGTTCGGCTATTGTCCTTATTGCTGCAATTGTAATTCTGTTGATCGCAGTTGCTTTGTTCCTGAAAAAACCATCTCAGCCGGAAGGATCCTCAACCGAGGATCTGCAAAGACTCCGTGCCGAAAACGAGCAGCTTAAAGTTGAGGCGGGCGCGCTCAATGGCCGGATCAATGGGCTCATTTCCGAAAAAGAATCTGTTGTTACGCTGTTGAAGGATGAAAAGGACCGCATTGCTGCCGAACTTTTGCAGGAGCGTGAAAAACTGGCATTAGCCAACCAATCGCTGGAAAGTGCACGTGCTTATTATAAAGCGCAGCAGGAGAAAATACAGGAGCAAAAAGCCGAGGTAGACCAGATCAGAGTAAATTTTCAGCGTGAATTTGAAAATATAGCCTCTAAACTATTAGATGATAAATCACAAAAGTTTGTCGAAACAAACAAGCTGAACCTCGACCAGTTGCTTAGCCCGTTGAAAGAGAATATCAAGCTGTTTGAGGAAAAAGTAGAGAAGGTTTATAAAGCTGAGTCTGACGAACGGAATGTGTTGAAAGGCGAGATCACCAAGCTGATGGAATTGAACAAACAGATCAGTGAAGAAGCCAGCAACCTTACCAAAGCTTTAAAATCCGACTCGAAAAAACAGGGTAACTGGGGCGAGATCGTTTTAGACCGGATACTCGAGGTTTCGGGCCTGGTTGAAGGTGAAGGTTATACCAAACAAGGCAAAGGACTTAATCTTGTTGATGAAGATGGCAATCGTTTTCAGCCTGACGTGATCATTAATCTGCCTGATAATAAACATATCATCATTGACTCAAAGGTGTCGCTGGTAGCCTATGATCGCCTGGTCAATTGTGAAACGGAAGAAGAAAGGGAAACCTTTATCAGGCAGCATATACTTTCTATCAAAAGCCATATCAATGGCCTTGGTGGTAAAAACTATCAAGACCTGTACGGTATTAACTCCCCCGATTTTGTCTTGTTATTTGTGCCAATAGAATCATCATTTGTGCTGGCGATACAGCATGATGTAGAGTTATTCGAATTTGCCTGGAACAAAAAAGTAGTTATGGTAACCCCATCAACTTTACTTGCAACCTTAAAAACCGTTGCTTCCATTTGGAAGCAGGAGCAACAAACAAAAAATGCTATTGATATTGCTACAAAAGCCGGTGCGCTTTATGACAAATTTGTTGGTTTTATTACCGATATCAAAAAGATAGGTGATAACCTCGACCGCTCAAAAGAAGCCTATAATGAAGCTTTCGGAAAACTATCAACCGGCAGTGGAAATTTAGTTGGACGGGTGGAAGTTCTCCGAAAACTTGGTGCAAAAGCCAGCAAACAGATCGATCAAAAATTTATTGAGGAAGAATAGTCTTCTATTAATTGATCGCAGCTGTAGAATTTGATGTAATACTCCCCTTAGCGTCAACTTTTGTTTGTGGCGAAGTTACTTTAAAGGTCATGATAAAATCGCCGGTATTTGAAAGCGGGAAGCTGTCTTTTATACTGTAAATCAATTTACCCGTACCACTACCGGTAATATTCGCAGTTATTGTGTTCCCTATACCAAAATCCATCGAAAAGTTAGGGATCACATCGAAGTAAGCCTTCCCATCAGCTATGCTAATGAGTTTATAAGTAACCGCGTAATTGATCTTGATCTCGCCACCAACTTTCTTTCCAAGTGGTATGTTTAATGGGGATGACTGTGTAAATGAATCGCCGGGTTTCAAGGCATTATCCGGGAATTTGATCTGGCGTTGAAAGAAACCCATCATTTGCTTCATTTTAACTTTGGTGCTGTCATCCGCCTTTCTTCCTGATGCAGAATCAACCTCCATGATACCGTCTTTATCCACATGAGCAGCTATTTTCATCTCTTTTTCGCTGATCGTTGGTGGAATTGGTGCCTGGTGACCGTTTGCAGATACGATGAATTTATTGATCTTGTAGGAAAGGTCTAAAGGGAAACTTCCATCTGCTTTTACAGATCCGGATTGCGTCAAACCACTTGCACTCATTTCTACATCTATTTTAACTGGTGAGGTTATGCCCGCAGATTTTAGCTTATCCATAAAGCCAGGGTCACCGGTAACATCAGCATCAATTTTTACCACCAGATTTACATCCGATTTATAGGTTTTGCCGGGCAGGTATTTAATCTTAAATACAACCCCTTCCTGAGCCCTTAGTTGCGTAAAGCCGAGGGTTAACAGCGCTATCAAAAAAACTTTTTTCATGGTCTTATCAGGGTTTTACTGTTTAAAAGCATTCCAACCCTGCGCTTTTAATTCGTGCACAGTGCCGGTTTTGGTAACTAAATTTCTTCCTGCAGATGGCTCGGTGATATATCCTATAAAGCTGATGTCGAGCAGGTTTTTCAGTTTCTCGTAATCCGCTTGTTTTATGGTAAATAATAACTCATAATCCTCTCCGCCACTCAATGCGCAAACGGTAGGATCCAGGTTAAACTGCCGGGCAGTTTCATAGGTCATCGGATCAATTGGTATTTTCTCTTCATATAGGTTACACCCTTTGTTGCTCTGACTGCATAAATGCAATACTTCTGAAGCCAGGCCATCCGAAACATCGATCATTGATGTTGGTTTAACTCCGCTATCCTTAAACAGCTGGATAATATCTTTTCTGGCCTCTGGTTTCAATTGCCTTTCGATGATATAATCTTTGCCTTCAAGATCGGGTTGAATATTAGGATTTTCAAGGTATACCAGCTTTTCTCTCTCCAATAATTGCAAACCTGTGTATGCACCGCCAAGGTCGCCCGAAACCGCTATCAGATCCCCTTCTTCAGCACCATTTCTGTAAACGATATCCTTTTCATCAGCATAACCTAAAGCGGTTACACTGATCACTAAACCCTGCTTAGACGAACTGGTATCGCCGCCTACCAGGTCGACATTGTATTTATCGCAGGCCAGGTATATCCCTTCGTATAATTCTTCAACTGCTTCCAGTGGAAACTTGCTTGATAAACCTATGGCCACCGTAACCTGGGTAGCTGTACCATTCATGGCATAAATATCACTCAGGTTTACCTGCACAGCCTTATAGCCCAGATGTTTAAGTGGGGTATATGCCAGATCAAAGTGTATACCTTCTAAAAGTATATCTGTAGATACCAGCGTTTTTTTTCCTCCAAAATCCAAAACTGCCGCATCGTCTCCTACACCTTTAATTGTACTTTTCTGCTTTAGTTCAATCAGCTTTGTCAGGTGGTCGATCAATCCAAACTCGCCCAGGGTTTCTATATTGGTTCTTTCCTCGTTCTCAAACATTTTTGTTAGGATTACACCGAATTTATGGTGAATAAACAGTTATTATAAGCCTAATTGGGCCGATATAGCCAACATTCTTTCAATAGGTTTTACAGCTTGCCGGATGATATGCTCCGGAACCGTAATTTCTGGTAATTCATTTTTCATACACAGATACAGTTTTTCCAAAGTATTTCGCTTCATATGCGGACAATCATTGCATGCACACTGGTTATTTGGTGGTGCCGGAATAAATATTTTATCCGGATTGTCTTTTTTCATTTGATGCAGAATACCGGATTCTGTTGCTACGATAAATTCCTTTTCAGAGCTTTTGGTTGCATATTTTAACAAACCTGTGGTCGATCCTATATAATCGGCCATCTCCAGTATCACCTCTTCGCATTCAGGATGGGCCAACAATTTAGCCTGAGGGTACCGTTCCCTAATCCGGGTTATTTTCTCTCGCGAAAATATTTCATGTACCATACAGGCTCCATTCCATAACACCAGGTCCCTGCCTGTTTTTTTGGCTACATATGCACCAAGGTTTTTATCAGGTCCAAAAATGATCTTTTGATCTTTTGGCAAGCTTTCTACAATTTGTACCGCATTGCTGGATGTACAAACTATATCGCTCAATGCCTTTAGTTCTGCCGTACAATTCACATAAGTGATCACCAGGTGGTCAGGGTATTTCTCTTTAAACTTCCTGAACAAATGTGGCGGGCAACTGTCAGCCAATGAGCATCCGGCTTTTATGTCGGGTAAAAGGACCTTTTTTTGAGGAGATAATATTTTTGCTGTTTCAGCCATAAAATGAACCCCTGCAAAAACAATAATATCCGCATCTGTTTTGGCCGCTTGCTGCGATAAACCCAGACTATCGCCGATATAATCGGCAATATCCTGAATATCAGGCTCCTGGTAATAATGTGCCAAAACAACTGCATTTTTCTCTTTTTTTAACCGCTCTATTTCGTCAAAAAGGTCCAAGGCCGGGTCAATATATTCGTCGGCAAATCCTTTCACATTTATTTCTTCGAAGGTATCCATTTCAACAATTCAATTAATAACAAGTATTTTTAATATAAGAAAAAAGCTATTGTTATTAGGGTGTTAGTTCTGTTAAAAAATTAATCTGATTTGGGTCGCTAAAATAGTTTATAAAAAATTTTCAACATAAATTATTATTTTTTGAAACTATATCAGGCTGATTTAAAGGTTGATTTATTAAAGGGTATTTTTTTATTAAACCGATTATGTTTATAATTTCCGCGGTGGAAAAATGTTGATTACCCTTTAATTGTCATGTAAAAGTCACTCAAAAAAAGACGATTACCACCATAAAAAAGTCACTTTTCAACTATTTAATTATTTATCATCTTTTTCCTTACACAAAATTAACACCATTTAAAGCGCTTTCTAACATAAGCTGTACTTTTACACACTATATACTAAAAAAATGACTAGAACTTGTGATTTCCTGGTGATAGGGTCTGGAATAGCCGGGTTAAGCTTTGCATTAAAAGCTGCAAAACATGGTAAAGTACTGATTGTTACTAAATCAAATGAAGACGAATCTAACACTAAGTATGCCCAGGGGGGTGTTGCAGTGGTTGTGGATAAAAAAGAGGATTCGTTTGAGAAGCATATTGAGGATACATTAGTTGCCGGTGATGACTTGTGTGATAAAGGTACTGTAGAGATAGTAATTAAGGAAGGGCCGGAACGTATCCGGGAAATTATTGATTACGGAACAAACTTCGATAAAACAAATGAAGGCCGTTTTGACCTTGCCAAAGAGGGCGGCCACTCAGAATACCGGGTACTTCACTACAAAGATATAACCGGTTGGGAAATTGAACGTGCTTTGCTTGACCAGGTACATCAAAACCCTAATATTACTATTCTTACGCACTATTTTGCGGTAGATCTGATAACGCAACATCACCTTGGGGAGTTTGTAGATAAGTCTACAACAGATATTACCTGTTATGGGGTGTATGTATTAAATACCTTAAATGGTTTAGTTGAAAAAATTCTGTCAAAAGTAACGGTTATGGCTTCGGGTGGAGCCGGGCATATTTATTCCATCACTACTAATCCTACTATTGCAACGGGCGATGGTGTAGCAATGGTTTATCGCGCTAAAGGTAAAGTTAGAAATATGGAGTTTATTCAGTTTCATCCTACGGCTTTATATAATCCTGGGGAATATCCTTCATTTTTAATTTCGGAAGCTGTCAGAGGTTTTGGTGGAATACTGAAGCGCACCAATGGGCAGGAATTTATGCAGGAATATGACGAAAGGAAGTCGCTGGCGCCAAGGGATATTGTAGCCCGGGCTATCGATGCCGAGATCAAGAAATCGGGAGAAGATTTTGTTTACCTGGATATCCGCCATCGGAATAAGAAAGATATTTTGGCGCATTTTCCTAATATTTATGCCAAGTGCCTTGAGATTGGTATTGATATGACCAAGGATATGATTCCTGTTGCACCTGCTTGCCATTATATGTGCGGAGGTATACTGGTTGATCATTCCGGACGTTCATCGATACTTAATTTGTATGCCTGCGGTGAATGCTCGTCTACAGGTTTACATGGTGCCAATCGTTTGGCTTCTAATTCGTTATTGGAAGCTTTGGTGTTTGCCCATCGTATTTATGAAGATGCTGCTGGTAAGTTTAATAACATTGTTTTACCTGGCAATATTCCGGATTGGGATGAGCATGGGGTTCAATTGTCTAATGAGGATATTTTAGTTACCCATAATATCCGGGAAATGCAGAAAGTGATGAGCGACTATGTGGGTATTGTGAGGTCGGATTTTAGGTTGGAACGTGCAATGCGGCGTTTGCATTTGTTGTATGAAGAGACAGAGGATTTTTATAAAAAGACCAAACTCTCCGTAAAGCTTTGTGAGTTACGTAACCTGATTCAGGTAAGTTATATTGTGATCAAATCTGCTATGCTGCGTAAAGAAAGCAGGGGATTGCATTATACCACCGATTATCCTGTTCATGCTGAGCCTTTACATGATACCGTGTTTTGATAGTGGCGAAGAATATTTTAAAAGGAGCGGAAAACGGGATTCGAACCCGCGGCCTTCAGTTTGGGAAACTGATGCTCTACCAACTGAGCTATTTCCGCTAATTTTGATTCAAACATAAATAAAAAACCGCAAATCATATATTCACCCATTCACTAACTCACTCATTCACTCATTACAACCATGCCACTCATCCTGCCTGTAAAAGATAAAAGCCCGGTTTGGGGTAAAGAATGTTATATCGCCGAAAATGCTACAATTGTTGGTGATGTAACAATGGGCGACAATTGTTCGGTTTGGTTTAATGCAGTGATCCGGGGCGATGTGAACTATATAAATATTGGCGATAACACCAACATACAGGATGGCGCGGTAATTCACTGTACTTACTTAAAAGCGGCTACAGAGATAGGCAGTAATGTATCCATCGGGCACAATGCATTGGTGCATGGCTGTACTTTGAAAGATCATGTGCTTATTGGTATGGGCGCTATTGTTATGGACCATGTTGTTGTAGAAGAATATGTTATTATCGGTGCAGGTTCTGTAGTACTGGAAAATACCGTTTGTGAATCAGGTTACCTCTATGCAGGTAGTCCGGCGCGGAAGATCAAACCCTTAAGCGATGAACAAAAAGAACTTTTGCGCAAATTACCGCAAAATTATATCCTGTATTCGGGGTGGTTTAAGGTGTAATTATCTCTTTGGGTATCGTCAGGTTTTCTTCGGCATCCCAGTTAGAACGTATCGTTAGTTCTTTGTTGTATAACCAAATATTCTCCGGGTATTGTTTTTGTTTTACGTTACCGGTGTCCCATTTGCCATTTTTGTTGGTATCATACACAACCCTGATGTTATACTTCCCGACAGGGTAGTTTTTATAGGTGATCGTAGAATTTTTGGTAACCGCGTCAGTATGTACTACTTTTTTCTGTTCGTTGAGCAGTTCTATTACATAGGCAGCAGTACTGTCTGGTATTTTAATTTTTAAAGCCAGCTGACCGTAGTTTTCGGTTTTGTCTGCAATAATGGGTTTCAGTAATTTCTTGTTTTTGTCGCCGTAGATATCAATCAGTGCGCCTTCATTAAAGAAGAGTTTATACTGGCTGTTAGGTTTCCAATTGTATTTGATAGCTAGTTTTTTCAGGTTCGATGTATCCTGGTTGATCGTAAAATTGCTTACCGAATTGGAGTCTTCATTAAGTGTGATCTGCGATTGGTCTACGCGCTCAATTGGTAAACTTGCAATCATTTGCAGGTCGGTTGCTGGTCGTAAACGGTTATCTATACTGGTATTGTATTGTAAGGTTATTACCCTGGTATAGGCTTCTTTTCGCCCCTTGCGCAGGGTTATTGTATCCAGAGGCTTATTGTTCTGAAGAAAGGATACTTTGATCGAATCAAATTCCATGCTTCGCATATATATTCCAATGGTATCATTGGTCTTGTTAAAATATACCAGCTTCTGTTTATCTAATTCTGCCGGGTTTAATATTTTAACACTTGGTTTGTCAAGCGGTTTATTGAATGTGAAATAGAGTTTTCCATCCAGATCAAATCGTCGTTCGATGGAGCGGATTTTTTCAGGTTCCTGTTTGAACAGACTGAGGTGAATATTTCCTGTATCCTTTGTCAGGTGTATCGTTTGTTTTTTAAAAGCTACCAGTTCGTTTTCGTTATCGTATATTTTGTTCGGCGAAGCTTCTTTAAGGGCGTAGATACGGTAGTCGCCTGCTGCCAGGTTGTTTAAGGTGAAATTACCAGAGGTGTCGGTAGTGGCGTAAACTGTTGGTTTTTTCTTTGCCCATATCGTATCCTGTTTTGGCGTAAGTAACATTACGGTCACTTCTTTTTCGTGTTCTTCGGTCAGCATGTTTTTTACGTCGCCCGAAATACTAAGGGAGTCGATATGTGGTCCGGTAGAAAATACATAAGTAAAATTGTCAAGGATGTTTCCTTCGTTAACATCGGCTATGGCTTTACCGAAGTTGATCACATAGGTTGTGTTTTTTTGAAGACTATCTTTTAAATCAATAACGAGTGTTTTTTTGTTCGCCTTGTAGGTTGGCGTCTTTTCCTGTGCCGGACTTATACTAATTTCCTGGAATGGGTTTTTGAGCGAAAAGAATTCATCAAATTCTAAACGAATTTGTTTGGCGCGGAAATTCCGGGTCATATTTTCTGGCGTTGCTTTTATCAGGCGGGGTGGTGTGCGGTCTCTGGGGCCTCCCTGTGGTTTTTGCATAGCTGCGCAACCAAAAAGCACCAGGGCGATGGAAAATAACAATAGATTTTGAAGAGAAAAAGCCGACTTTTTATTTAACGCCATTTTTAGCCCGTATAAATTAATTTTTTGTTTTTATGAAGATTATCCTGCCGGAGTAAAAATAATCGATTTAAACGAAAATATTATAAAAGATTGATAATCAAATAGATATATTTTATCTTGATATGTGTACCATTAAAACTGAGATATCCGAAGGTGAAACGCCCGAAATACGCGAAGCTTGTCCCAGAGTTCTCGGTTTTATTTTCATCAGTTTTTCGCGAGCTTCTTTTGACAGGGATACCAGCGATTGATAATTGAATTCGGGATTGATTTCCTTGTCTTCCATTTTACGCATCTTCTCAACAATATCTAATTCCTTTTCAAAATAACTCTCGTATTTGATTTTTATTTCAGCTTGCTCTATAGTTTCTTTATTGTATTGGCTCAGCAAATTACTTAAGGCATGGTCAGCTTTGGCCAGGTCGTGTAAGGAGACTTGCGGCCTTGAAACCAGGTTAAATATTTTTACGTTTTGTGGGAGCGGGGTTGTACCCAATTCCTCTAATAAATTATTTACAGCAGCTGCCTCTATTGAAACAGTTTTTGTATAAGCTACTATTTTATCAGAGTCGTTTATTTTCTGGTTTACCTTTTGTAGTCGCTCATCATTTATTAATCCAAGTTGGTGGCCAATCGGGCTGAGTCTGATATCGGCATTGTCCTGGCGTAATAGCAGGCGATGTTCTGCCCTTGAGGTGAACATGCGGTAGGGTTCTTCGGTTCCTTTAGTAACCAGGTCATCTATTAATACACCGATATAGGACTCTGATCTTTTCATAATCAGTTCATGCTTATCTTTTATTTTTTGATGAGCATTGATACCTGCAATAAATCCCTGTGAGGCGGCCTCTTCGTAGCCTGTGGTTCCATTGATCTGTCCGGCAAAAAACAGGTTGCTTACCAGTTTTGTTTCCAGGGTTAAGCTTAATTGGGTAGGCGGGAAATAGTCGTATTCAATTGCGTAACCCGGTCTGAACATTTTCGCTTTTTCGAAACCTGGTATTTGCGTTAAGGCCCGGTATTGTACATCTTCTGGTAACGAAGTGGAAAAGCCGTTCACATAGATTTCTACGGTATTCCAACCTTCGGGTTCTACGAATATCTGGTGACGTTCGCGTTCGGCAAATCGGTTGATCTTGTCTTCTATTGAAGGGCAATATCGTGGTCCCAATCCTTTGATACGTCCCGTGAACATCGGCGATTTTTCGAAGCCTTCTTTTAGGGTTTCATGCACATTGGAGTTGGTATAGGTGATCCAGCAGCATCTTTGGTCCTTTGGAAGTTCTACATCGGTAAATGAAAAGCGACCACGGTCTTCATCTCCCCATTGTTCTTCCATTACGCTATAGTTAAGCGTGCGGCCGTCAACTCTTGGAGGTGTTCCTGTTTTCATTCTGCCTGCTTCAAAACCCAGTTCTACCAATTGCTCGGTCAAACCGGTTGCTGCTTTTTCAGCAGTACGTCCGCCGCCGAATTTTTTCTCGCCTATATGGATCACTCCGTTTAGAAAAGTACCATTGGTAAGTACTACTGCTTCACTTTCTATTGCTATCCCCAGCGCAGTTTTTACGCCGCATACGGTATTTCCTTTCACCAGCAGGGAGGAAACCATATCCTGCCAGATATCTACGTTTGGGGTTTTTTCTAATGCTATTCGCCATTCTTCGGCAAAGCGCATACGATCATTTTGGGCGCGTGGGCTCCACATAGCAGGACCTTTTGAAAGGTTGAGCATCCTGAATTGGATTGTCGTCTTATCGGCTATGATTCCTGAGTAACCACCCATGGCATCTATTTCGCGTACGATTTGCCCTTTTGCCACGCCACCCATTGCAGGGTTGCAGCTCATTTGGGCTATGGTGCCCATATTCATAGTAATGAGTAGCACAGAGGATCCCAGGTTGGCTGCTGCTGCTGCGGCTTCACAGCCGGCATGTCCGGCACCTACTACAATAACATCATATTTATTAAACATCTTTCCTCCATGTTCCACGTGGAACGTACAAATTTACTTCAATCTGCCGATGTTCCACGTGGAACTTTAAATAATGATATCAGGGCGACAAGCGCCCAAACACCCTCTAATACTATAAAAGGGTAAAAGCTAACCAGCCATGAAGCGTAACAACAAAGCCCGGCACCGATAAAATTCAACAGGCTGTAGGCAAAACTACCCGCCTGCATTTTTTTGGTCAGGTTAAGCAGAAACGCGATCAGTAAAATGATAACGCCTGCCGATGCTATGATATCAGAGATCTTCATATTACGATTCGTTCAACTCGGTTAGGGTGATCCAACGAAGGCTTTTATCATCCAGTTGCTCGGTCAGTAGTTGTATCTGTTTGGCCAATTCGCTCAATCGGGCATGGTCGGCTTCGCCTGAATTCAAGAGCTCCGTAAGGTTTTTGATCTGATCTTCTATCGCAGGAATCTCCTTATTCAGAGTTTCCAGTTCTTTCAGGTCTTTAAAACCAAGCTTATTTTTTTTGACGGGAGCTTGTTTTTCTTCAGGGCGCGATGCAGGCTGAACCACTTTAGCCTGTTGCTTTTCCTGCTCCAGTTCGTAACGATAGGATGAATAATTTCCGTTAAATATCCTGACTGTCCCGTTTCCTTCCATGATAAAAAGCTGATCGGTTAGTCTGTCGAGCAAATAACGGTCGTGGGAAACCAGCATCAGCACACCGGTGTAGTTGGTCAGAAACTCCTCTAATACATTTAATGTGTCAATATCCAGATCATTCGTGGGCTCATCCAGGATCAGAAAGTTGGGGTTTTTCATCAATATCTGCAGAAGCTGCAAGCGCTTTTTCTCGCCACCACTCAGGTTGGCAATAAAGCCATATTGCTTTTTTGGTGGAAAAAGGAAAAGGGTAAGCAGGGCAGAAGCCGAGATGGTTTTACCATCGGCCATGGTAATAAATTCAGCTACGTTTTTTACGATATCAATTACCCGTTCATCGTCCTTAAATACGATACCCGCCTGGTGGAAATAACCCAATACGGTAGTTTCACCTTTAATAACCGAACCTTTATCCGGTGCTAACGCTCCGGTGATAAGGTTGAGCAGGGTTGATTTACCGCTACCATTTTTACCGGCAAGACCAATACGGTCGCCTTTTTTGAATATGTAATTAAAATCTTCAATAAAGGCCTTGCCGCCAAAACCTTTGTGGAGATGTTCTATTTCAATTATTTTATTTCCCTGCCGTGATGTTTTAACTGTTAATTCAACCTTAGCATTGGGGCCGCCATATTTGGTTTTTTCCTCCAATTCGTAAAATGCATTGATGCGTCCTTTTGATTTGGTGCCACGTGCCTGGGGTTGTCTGCGCATCCATTCCAGTTCCTTTTTCAGCAGGTTGGAGTTCTTTTGAAACTGTGCTTCGAGCGTAGCCTCTCTTTCAGCTTTTTTCTCCAGATAGTAACCATATTTTCCCCGGTAATCGAATATCTTACCATTTTCGATCTCCATGATCTCGTTGCAAACATTATCCAGGAAATAGCGGTCGTGGGTTACCATCAGCAATGTTTTATTGCCTTCGGTCATTAATTTTTCCAGCCATTCGATGGTGTCGATATCAAGGTGGTTGGTTGGCTCATCCAGCAGGTAAACATCCGGATCTTCAATCAGCAGTTTCGCCAGCGCCAGACGCTTTTTTTGCCCGCCCGACAAAGTATCTATGCTTTGGTTAAGGTGGTGTATATCAAGACGACCTAAAATGGTTTTTATCTTGTATTCGTATTCCCAGGCATCAATGTCGCTGATCTCCTCGGTTATTTTATCAATAGCTTTAGTGTTATCAGGTTCATTTTCAAGCAATTCCTCGTATTTCCGGATCAGTTGTTGCTGTTTATTGTCGGAATGAAATATATAATCACTTATGGTATATGCCTTTTCAAAGGATGGGTCCTGCTCCAGGTAACCTATACGCAGATCCCTTGCCTGAACGATCTTACCTTCAGTTGGTAAAAACTTTCCGGCCATTAATTTCAAAAGGGTTGATTTGCCCGCACCATTGATACCTACCAATGCAACCCGCTGTCCGCGGTTAATGCCGATAGTAAGATTTTTAAATAACCAATGGTCGTGAAATGAATGTCCAAGGTTTTCGGAAGAAAGGTAAGTACTCACACAATTAATTTTATACGTTCAGAAGAATGGACAAATATACCTTCTTCTGTTTTTAATGATTGTTTATACATTGCCTGGGCTACCGTGGCTGCAGGGATGCTTCTGTATTTTCTTAAACTGCCGATCAGCAGGGGGTTGATGGCCTTCATCAGAAATATGGCAAATCGCTCCATAGGCCTCGACTCTTTACGGTCGCCCGTAAGTATTGAGGGTTCATATATATGCAGACTTTTGACGCCTGTTTTTTTGATCGCCTCTTCCGTTTCGCCTTTCATTTTACTGTAGAAATTTGAAGATTTTGGATCAGCTCCCAAAGCCGAAACGAGGTGATACTGTACGATCCGGTTTTGAACCGCAATTTGGGCAAGTTGCAATTGATAGTCGTGATCAATTTTTCGATATGCAGCCAGGTCTGGTGTTTTTTTTCTGGTCGACCCAAGGCAGCAAAATACAGCATGACCGTTGATGCTGGCCTGATAGTCTTCGAGTCGTTCAAAATCCACAAGCACCTGCACCAGCTTCTTATGAGAAAGCGGCAATTCTTTTCGCACCAGCAATAATACCTCGTCATATTGAGGCGACGCTAACAGCAATTCTAATAACGAACTGCCAATTAGTCCGCTTGCGCCTGCAATAACTGCTTTATATGGCATGTTTATTGTAATTTTATGCAAAAATACGCATTCCGGAGCTATGGAATAAAAATTGTATGTTTAAACATATAAAAACATAAAACGAGGGAACTCAAAAAAATGAAAAAGATTTTTTACCCTGCAAGCGAGCGGGGACACAGCGACTTAGGTTGGTTACAATCTGATTTCTCATTCAGCTTCGGCCCATGGTACAATCCTGAAAAAGTACACTTTGGCGCATTGCGGGTTTTGAACGACGATACGGTAGCACCGTCGAAAGGTTTCGGGATGCATCCGCACGATAACATGGAGATCATTACGGTAATGCTATCGGGTACGCTCGAACACCGTGATAGCATGGGTAATATCGGTCAGATCAAAGCTGGCGAGGTTCAGGTAATGTCGGCAGGTACCGGCATATTACACTCTGAATACAACCCATCGTCAACGGAAGATGCCAAATTATTTCAAACCTGGATTTTTCCAAGGGAAAGGGATATTGAGCCCAGGTATGATCAAAGGAGCTTTACTGATAACCTTAAGTTAAATGAGCTTACTACCGTAGTTTCTGGCGACGCAAACGCCGATACGCTTTTTATTAACCAGGATGCTGCAATATCTTTTGGCGATTTTGAGGCCGGTAAAAAGGTAAGTTATACCATCAAAACGCCGGGAAATGGTGCTTATGTACTACAGGTAGAAGGGGAATCGGAAGTAGATGGCAGTATTTTAAACAAAAGGGATGCAATTGGTGTTTATGAAACAGGTTCATTTGATATTGAAACCAAATCGCAGGCCAGGATATTGATCATCGAAATACCGATGCATTAATAAGCCTCTGCAGTTTGGCCTGGATGTTTTGAACTTTACAACAATTTATAATTCAATTGTTTAAAATCAAAACAAACATGAACGACGAGGCATTGTCTGGATGGAGAATCCGGCTGGCAGAGAAGGGCGAGCAAGTGGCATTTCTGAAAGATTTTTTAAAGAATTTGTTCAGAGGTGGATTTGAATGGTCGGAATTTATTCGTCAGTGTTACGAGATCGGCTATAAATCATTTACACTCGTTGGCACTACAGCATTTATCATGGGGTTGGTTATGGCTATGCAGCTGCGACCAACCCTTATTGGTTTTGGTGCCGAAAGCATGTTGCCAAAATCACTCGCCGTTTCAATCGTAAAGGAAATAGGCCCGGTTATTACGGCCATTATTTGCGCCGGTAAAATAGCCTCAGGCATCGGCGCCGAACTTGGCAGCATGAAAGTTACCGAGCAGATTGATGCAATGGAAGTCTCGGGCGCAAATCCAATGCAGTTTTTGGTTGTAACACGTATCCTGGCTACCACTGCCATGGTGCCACTATTAACGCTCCTTGGCGATGTATTAGGTTTGCTCGGTGGTTTCCTTGCTATTAATATCAACGGAAGCGTTAGCCTCCTACTTTATTTCAACAAGTGTATTGCTTCCCTGGGTTTCAGCGATTTGCTGCCTGCATTTATCAAAACCATATTCTTTGGTTTCGTCATCGGTTTTATCGGATGTTATAAAGGATACAATTCAAACAAAGGCACTGAAAGTGTAGGTATCGCAGCTAATTCGGCGGTCGTTGTGGCCTCACTTTGGATATTTGTGATAGATGCTATTGTTGTACAGGTTAGTAATACCCTAATCTATTGATATATGCGGGATTTAACAACCAAAGAAACAGCGTCCGACCAGGAGCACGAAAACGTTTTGCATATCAAGGGACTAAAAAAATCATTCGGCAAAAAAGAAGTATTGAGAGATATTAACCTTGATGTAAAAAGAGGGGAAAATGTGGTGGTGCTTGGTAAGTCGGGCTCCGGAAAATCGGTGATCATACAATGTATCGTAGGGATGATTTCCCCTGACGCCGGTGTCCTTCAGGTTTTTGGCGAAGAAGTATCATCATTAAATGAAAAAGAGTTAAAAAAGCTAAGAACCCGCATTGGTTTTCTATTTCAAAGCGGCGCACTTTATGACTCCATGACTGTACGTGAAAACATGGAATTTCCGTTAATGCGCATCTTAAAGCTGCGCAACCAGGCCGAGATCGATAAGCGCGTGGAAGAGGTTTTAAAGAGTGTAGGTTTGTTTGAATCGATCGACAAAATGCCCTCGGATTTGTCTGGAGGTATGCGCAAACGAGCAGGTTTGGCACGTACCCTGGTTTTAAACCCCGAGCTGATGCTTTATGACGAACCAACAACCGGGCTGGACCCCATAACATCGCGCGAGATCAGCAACTTGGTGCTTCAGTTACAAAAAAAATATAAAACCACTTCGATCATCATCACACACGATATGGAATGCGCTGCTATTACTGCCGACCGAGTTTTGGTGTTATCAGATGGTAAGTTTGTTGCTGAAGGCAGCTTTGAGGAGGTTAAAATCTCTAAAAATCAATTCGTTAGTTCTTTCTTTAAATAATAGCTATGAAAACTACATCAGGACAAAAGATACGCACAGGGCTATTTGTAATGGCAGGTTTGGCAGTGCTGGTAATAGCAGTGTTTTTTATCGGCAACAAAAAAGGCTTGTTCTCTGCAAATTTCCATGTACAGGGAATGTTTAAGGATGTAAATGGCCTGCAGCTTGGCAACAATGCACGTTTTGCCGGCATCAATGTTGGCGTTGTTGAGAATATCCTGATCATTAATGATACTACCGTTAAGGTTGTTCTTTCATTGAATGAAAATGTGAGGAAGTTTATAAAAAGAGATGCCAAACTATCTATCGCAAGCGATGGATTGATGGGGGATAAATTGGTTGCGATATCGCCGGGCGGCGCTACAACCTCGGAAGAGGTTAAAAATGGCGATCAGTTAGTTGCGGTAAATCCTTTTGATATGGACAAGATGATCAAAAAAATCACCGGGATAACCGACGATGCAGGCAGCCTTATCGCCGGACTATCGCAGGTAGTTGATAAAGTAAATCATGGAAAAGGCAGCATCGGCAGATTGCTGAACAATGATAAAATGGCCAGAGATATTGAAGGAACGGTAAATCAGGCTAAAACCACGATAGCCAATGTTCATGCTACCACAACAACGCTGAACACCGATCTGAAAGCAGCACAGGATAATTTTCTTTTAAAGGGCTACTTCAATAAAAAGAAGAAAAAAGCGATCAAAGCCAAGCAGGACTCGATCAAAAAAGTTCAAAAAGACTCCAGCGCCAGGGCACAGGCGGCTCAGCCAAAGCAATAAAAAAAGCCCTAAATTATTAGAGCTTTGCTATCATAGTCGGCGTCCCGGTGTTATAGATATTTGGTAAGTTCTGGCGAAAGCGGTGTAACGTTAGAACGGAAACGATGGATCAATTTACCATTTTCGTCAACCAGAAATTTTTCAAAGTTCCATCCCACGTCGCCGGTAATACCTTCCGGATTTGGAGCGCTGATCAGATACTTGAACAATGGTGTAATATCATCACCTTTAACACTCACTTTTTCACTGAGGGGGAAGGTAACGCCATAATTTTTCTGGCAAAAAGATTTGATCTCAACAGCATTTCCGGGCTCTTGCTGGCCAAAATTGTTTGCCGGGAAGCCCACAACGACAACTTTGCCTTTGTATTGCTCAGATAGTTTCTGCAGTTCGGCATACTGAGGGGTAAAACCGCATTTGGAGGCAGTATTTACGATCAATACTTTTTTCCCTTTGTATTTTGCCAGGGAAAATGCTTCACCATCTATACTTTTTAGTTTAAAATCGTACACCGAAGATGGCGCAACAAATAAAATGGCAGCTATTAATGTTAATATTTTCATGAGGGTAAAAATTGTTTACAGAACTTTGAACTGTAAAGTTAATGGGAATAATCTGCTTTACCGCCGGGCAACTATCTGCCTTATGTAAAATTTCTGGTAGCCAGATATTGATCTTCTTTGGAGGTCATCAATGCTTTATCGGCTGGCTTTTTGTCTTTATATCCGAGCAAATGCAAGGTGCCGTGGATGATAACGCGGTGAAGCTCGTTATTGAAACCTGCTTCAAATTTTTCGGCATTTTCGCGAATACGCTCTATGGAAATAAAAATATCACCTTCAATAACGTTTTCTTTTTCAGCGTTATCAAAGGTGATAATATCGGTATAAGTATCGTGTGCCAGGTATTGCTGATTGATGTTCAGCAAATAACTGTCTGAGCAAAAAATATAATTAAGCTCATTCAGCCGGTAACCTTCGTTAGCTATGGTGGATTTGATCCACGCTTTCAGCTTGTTTTTATTTTTAAGATTAAAACGAATGTCTTCTTCAAAAAAATGAATTGCGGGCATCAGATCTTAAAATGAAGTTCTACTTCATTTCCCCTGGAATTAAAGACACATTGGTCTGCGAGTTGTTTAACAATAAATACACCTCTTCCGGTAAGGTTTTCGAGGTTTTCAACAGCTGTAGGGTCGGGTAAGTGGTCATAGTCAAAGCCTTCACCTTCGTCTGTGACCGTCCAGATCACGCGTTTGGCTTCAACTTCAGCATTAACGATCACCTTTTTGCTTTCGTCCAGTTTGTTGCCATGTACAATTGCGTTGATCGCGATCTCGTTTAGGCAAGTCATCATATTAGCGAAAGTATCTTCACTTACATGGTGCTTGTCAGCAATTTGCTCGATAAGGTTTTCCAGCAACGTTATGCTCTCCGGTTTTGACGGAAGCTGTAAAGTATAAAGTTCACTGGTCTGAACGTTTGCTTCTTGCATACTAATGGGCATTAAGTTGATCAAAGTAAGATTTTATTTTTTGTTTATAATACAAATTAAGTGCCGGAGATACAGTCCTAATCTGTTCGGTTTGTTTTTCTTTTTTTTGCTGATAATCCTGTAACGCTTTTATGTATCCCGGAGGCAGATCCTTGCCAGCATTGCTTTCGCGTTGCTGATCCTGTTCTTGTTGCCGCTCAGCTTTCTCAGCTTCAAGTAACCGGCTTTGGATCTGTTGTTGCCTCTTTAGCAAATCATCAGTAATGCGCTTGTTTACGATATCGTTTTCAGTTTGTTCCATTTCTTTTGAAATTTTGTCCAAATTGCCCAACTTACCGGTACCGTCTTTGTTTTCTTCCTGATTTATTTTTTCCAGCGCCTCCCTGATCATTTGCTGTTCGCGTGCCATTTTTGCCAGCTGTTCATTCATGCCGCTTCGCTGACTTTGTGACATATTCCCCTGCTTTTGCAGCTGATCCCGCATCTTCTGCATGTTCTGATTGAGCTGCTGCTGCATTTTTTGCAATTGCGAAAGGGAAGGTTGCTTTGATTTTCCTCCGCCCTTTGAATTCTTCATCGCTTTTTGCAACTGTTCCAGCGCTTCACTCAACATCAGGGCCAGGTTGTTCATGGATGTCATGGCATATTGCTGGTTTCGGTTGGCCTCCGGCGTGCGGCGATCGCCCAAATTTTCAAGTGCCCGGTCAATATGTTGATTGATGCTCGCTATCTCCTGGTTTACAGTTGATTGTATTTGCGGCACTTTCCGGCTTATGGCATACAAACTGTCCTCTGCTGTCTTCAGATTATCTTTTATGTCTTTTTGTTTTTGTGCTAATATAGTATAATTTGGGTCAGTAGGAATAGTATTTTTTAATGTTTCCATCACTTTTTCCTGGTCAAATGAGCTGTTCACCAAATTTTTTAATAATTCGCGCAATTGCTGGGCATTTATATTGCTTTCCTGGCTCTCCTCCTGCTCATTTTTTTGCTGTAATTTGCTTGCCAGTTGCTTCATTTGTTCGGCCGATTGCTCCTGCGATTGCGATGCTTTTTTCCGATCGTTCTTTTGTAAACTCTCGTTACTCTGCTGCATTTGCTTTTCTATTTTTTGTTCATCCTGCTTAGGATTCTCAAAATTATTTTTCTGCTCAGCGGCTTCATCTTGTTTTTGCAGATCCTCTAAACCTTTTTTTACGTCTTCAAATTCCTGCTGTAATTTTTCCTGTTGCTGTTGTATTTCTTTGGTTTGATTGTCTTTTTGTTTGGTTTGTTCTGCCAGTTGCTGCTGTTTTTCTGCCAACTGGTTCAGCTGGTTTATATCCTGATTAAGTTTTTGGTCAAATTCAAGCTTCTTATATAATTGCAATATGCGGTCAAGCTCTTTTTTTAACGATTTATTGTCGAGCTGCATTTTCGATAGCTGATCGCGGGTGCCGTCTTTTTGCTGCTCGTTCATCATTTCCTGAAGCTTTTCAAGCATTTCCCGGGTCTTCTTGTCGAGCACATTGTTAAAAAGGTTTTCAATCTCCTTTTGTTTTTCTTCAAGCTCTTTATTTTGTTGCTGATTCTCCTGGCGCTGGTAAATATTCTTTTTGTTTTCGTCCTGAATTTCTTTTACCAGATGATCCAGGTCTTTCTTTTTCTCCAGCAATTCGTCGATCTGCTTTTTTTCATCAAAAGTTAAACTGTTTTTATCCAATAACATTTGATTTAACTTTTGCGATTCGTGTTCTATCTGACCGGCAAGTTTTATAGCGTCCTGCATTTTTTGCTTGATCGCCTGCGTTTCATTTTCAAGATGCTCATTTACCTGGGCCTGATCGGGGATATGCAGTGTTCGTTCCGGCGAACGTACTTTTTTTGGTCCGGCTACGCCATCGTTATCCGCCACTTCGAAGTAGTAAGTGATCTGCTGGCCGGGTTTGGCGCCTATATCCTTCAGGTTCCAGAAATAAAAGAAATCCGTCTGCGTTTTACTCAGTTCAGCTTTAACGGCTTTACTGATCACTTTTTCCGAGCCTTTTTCACCCGGTGCAGCTAGTTTATAGTTAAAGGTTAATGAAGTGAAACCATGATCGTCCTGTATCTTTCCATCAAAATACAGGGCCTTATTACTGATAGAGTCATTCTTTTCGTTAACCGTTATAGCCGGAAGCTCATCAGCAATAACATTGACAGGATATGAAACCTGATCGCCATGGTCAACCCTACTGCCTAAGGGAACAAGTTTGTAGAATGTATTTTTATAAACGCGCTCCGAATGTTCAAACAGATCATCGCCGGCTTTCACCGTTTCGCGTTGTTTGCCATCCATTTCAAAAGTTAACCCGGAGGCATTTTGGGTATGCATTTCCCATTTGATCCTTGTACCGGTGGGTACCGTTAATTCGCCTGCATTGCTCAGGTGTGCATTTGTTTTATGAAGATAAGCAGGATATTCCAGATCGACATCAAAATGAAGTAACGATGGTTTAAGGTTTACTTTTACCTGATAGGTTGGCGAAGAAAAGCCATTGCCTGTAAATTTAAACGAAGTATTTTTTTGCAGGTTACTGAACTGATAATGGAAGCGACTGATACTTTCTTTATCCAGTTTAAAAGTATTATTTCCGGTCTCAATATAAACTTCTGCAGGTAATTGGTCGCCATCAAGTTTTAGGTCCAGCTTCAAATCCTGCCCTTGCACTGCCGACAATGAATTGTTAAGTAACACAAACCTGAATGGGGCCACCGGTGCAAAATATTCGTTATGCCTGATAATTTTTTTGGTGCTTTCAGTAATAATAGCGGGTGCAGCCAGTGCTATGATGATGATCAAAGCAGCCGGAAAAATGACCCACTTTAAATATTTATTGTTTTGGCTGATGTCTATAGCCGATGGAAAACTGATGGGTTTAAGTGCAGCAATTTTTTGATCGATACTTGCCGCAATGAGCTCGTTCTGCCCGGCTTCATCTGCCATCTTCTTTAACTGCAGTGTATTCAGTAATTTGTCGTTTACCTCGGCGAATTGCTCCCCAATGATTGAAGCAGCCTGATCATGGCTTATGGTTTTACCTAATTTTAGCCAGGCTAATAGCGAGGGTAAAACCAACCAGCTGATGAGGCCCAGGTTTAGCAGGATGAAAAAGTAAAAAAGAAAAGTGCGGAGGCCGGAATTGAAATCGGCATAATATTCAGAAACCGTAATGATAACAAAGGCAGATAAGAGACCCGCGCCCAAAAAGATAAGCCCCCGCAGCAAGTTATTTAAATAATACTTGCGGATGTAGGTATCAATCTTTGCAATTAATAAATCGTAATTCCCCGGCTGCCGCATGCTGTTTAATAGACGTAAGTTTTTTCAATAGGATTAAAACGAAACCTGCTGATCAAAATTATAACAATTTAATGATATCGGTACCCGGATTGATATTCTGCAAAAGATATACCACCGCCGGTTCAATCCGTTCGCTTGAACCCTAAAAAGTGTAAGCGTTACGCTTACGAACCCGCCCGCCAGATATCAATTTTTTAGTCCGTTCAAATAACCATTATAGCAGTTTTTGGGACGGTAAAGACTGTCAAAAGGCAATGGCCAGTCTTTTCGCCTGAAAAAGCCTGGGATCCAGCTGTCGGCATCACCTACATTCCAGGTGGTTATACCGTATTGTTGCGCTTTAGGGACCGTGTTTTTATAAGTTTGAACTACAAACTGGTACATATTTGATTGCTGTAGTTGCAAAGCATAATTGTAGCTGATGTTGGGGTCGTTACCCGGGTTTACGGATATATCCAGTTCGGAAATATGGATCAGCAAACCAGTAGCCACAAGCTTCTGCAAAGCAATTTTAAAATTGGCCTGGCTCATATTGATATCTATATGGCATTGCATACCGATACCGCTGATGGGGATACCCCGGCTTTTTAACCCGGCAACCAAAGCGATCATGGAATCCACCTTAACGCTGTTCCATTCCTGACCGTAATCGTTGTAAAACAATAGGGCGTTGGGGTCGGCTTCATGGGCGTATTGGAATGCGCGGGCAATATAATCGGGTCCGAGGTGTCTGCGCCAAATGCTGCCATCGCCCGGGTTTACGTCCAGGTTGCGTATGGCTCCATTGTCGTCACGAAGGGCTTCGTTGACCACATCCCATGAGGTGATTTGCCCTTTATAATGCGCTACCTCCGTCTCGATATGGTTTTTGAACATGGCCTCCCATGCAACATTGTCTCCTGTAAAGTTGATGACCCAATCGGGCAATGCCAGGGCATTATGCCAGATGAGGTTATGCCCATGTACCCGCATGTGCTGAGCCTTTGCAAAGCGGAGTATAGTATCGCCCATGCTAAAATCAAACTGATTTTGCCCGGGCTCTACAAAGTTGAATTTAAGTACATTTTCGGTAGTAATGCTGTTATACTCAGTTGCTACGCGGTCAAAATAAGCCAGATTGCTTTTTAGCAGCCAGGGATTAATGGCTGCCCCAACCGGGAAGGGCGCTACCGATTTGAGTGTGATATCGGGCGCAGGTGTAGATCCCCCTTTTTTACTGCATGACGAAACTGCTATAAGCAATAACAAAAAAACCAGCCCTAAGGCACGACCAGGACTAAAAAGTAGATTTCCCTCCCATATCAACCATAAATATGCGGTTTTTTTCAAATTGAAACCGTATTTAATATATTTGCCACCCTAGTTCGGGATGTAGCGTAGCCCGGTATCGCGCCAGCATGGGGTGCTGGAGGTCGGAAGTTCGAATCTTCTCATCCCGACTATAAAATAGGTCCTGACAAACGTCAGGACCTATTTGTTTTACCTGCACTTCAGTCTTTGATGCAGCGTATTGGAAAAATATCAATAAAAAACCATGTCATTTCGAACGAACCAGCTTAGCATGTGCTGTTGGCGGCAAGGAGAAATCTTCTACATTCTGCTTTGCACGCCTTTGAAGTATGTTTTATAGGTTTTCTCCTCGCCCCGGCGCACTTTCCTCCCCATCTCGTTGAAATGACCTGGGTTTTTGACCACGATCTCCAGGGGGTGGACTTCTGTAAATCTTTTTTAATTGCAATCTATAATAATTAACTTCGAATGTGCATACAGTTGTGCATACTTTTGTTGGGAAACAACCATATGATAACCGATATGGTGATGGCCTTATTCACATCATGAAAACTAAATCTTACTTTCTGTTAATAGGTATTGCATTGCTAATGCTCGCCTGCAGTCCTGGCTTTTATTACAAACCAGACCCAAAAACAATTGACCCTAACAACACTTTTTTAAGTTCAGGCCATACCTATATCGTATCCAGGACACCAAACGCAATGATCATATTGACAGCTATCAAACCTTCCGGAGGGCAGTTACAATTAACGGTAGGATATTTAAATATCAACCTAAACAGAGCAGATGCCAGACCGGATAGTATTCGCGTTGCATTTGACGACGAAGGCACATCAACTTTGCTTCAAGTTTATACGGCCGATCAGTATATGAGAAAATTACGTCGTCAGGAAAATTTTTCTATTATGGCTAAAGCCATAAACGACGGTTATAATAACCAAAATGCGGGGTATTCAACTTCAACAACATACACTTCCACAGTTTCAAATAATGGAACTTTTAGCTCGGGTAGTTCAACAACTACAACTTATGACGCAAATAAGGCTTATCAGGCAAATGCCAGAAGCAGCCAGGAGCTAAATCAAATGGAGGGAAGTTTCAACCAGTACAACCAATCTCTTAATCAAATACTTTTGAGGCCTAGTACCCTGTTTAAGGGACAAAAGTTGATAGGAACGGTCGTGGTTAATGCTAGCCCGGATATTTCAAGCAAGATATATGTGACCGTTCCATTCGGGGGCGAGGAATATAATTTCACTTTGATAGCAAATAAATAGTATTAACCTCCAGTAAGGAGCAATAGGAATCTATAACTGATACATGGTACGAGAGCATAGAGGACGCCAAAGATCAGGGCGAATTTGAATACCTCGGTATCGGTTGGGAAGATAGGTAAATTCCAGGCTAACAATAAAATTGTTCTATAACCTAGCTAAGCTGATAGAAAGTCTGGAATTAGCATCAACAATATATCCCTGAGCTACTCTGCTAATCCAAGATCCCCCTAAAAAAGGAGTTTTCTTCTTAGGATTGGATTAGTATTTTAGAGGTACGAAATCTTTAATCATAACTACGAAGTACATGGTCGCTAAAAAGAAGCCTATTTGGCCGATCAAGCTAACAATAGTTTTAGTGCTAGTCACACTCTTAGCCTTTTTGCCATGGGAAAGTATCTTTTCTGTAGAGTTTAAACCTGACTATTTTCAGAGAGTGGTAGTAGGGGGAATAGGGTTAGGCGGGTTCTTCATCCTTCTTTGTATAGTGATGTTTAGTCTGCTTCGGTACGATAGATGGTTCTCGGGTCTAGCTGTGCTAGTAATCCCCTGTTTTCTTATGTTGGTTGCCTTTTTATTCGTTTTAAACCTTATTGCACCGAACGCAAACTGGCAGGATGAAGCTGTTTATCGTAGCGGCAATGATTACATAGTTTTGGAATCAATAGAGTATAAAGACCTTATTGAATCACGAATTATTCGTACGACAGCGCCCTACAATAAACTAAGAAGAGTGGAAGAACTTCGTTTCTTAAGCGCAGATGACAACTGGTTTGTCGGGGACAACATCCGTTATAAGGGAAAGCTATGGTATAAACAAACAGTAAAGGGTAAGGGCCAGTGACCGAGTTGTGCAAGTAAAGTTACGCTTATAGCTGCTGAAGCTGTTGAGTATTCCGCTATATCGCCTTCATTTTATTCCCTTTAGCATCATGGGTTACTTCTGCCAGGCCAAGCGCCTCCATCAATGGTGGAATATACATCCCAAACCTTCCACGCAAGCCTTTTTTTAAACCGTACCAGCCACCAACAGGGTTACTTTCGGAACGGCCCCAGGCTTCTACCGTACCTTCTTTTGCTGGTTTTTGCTCATCGGCACTGCCTAATTCCATCCAGTCGCCATGTTTTTTAAGCATTTCGTGCAAGTCGTTCAGGCAGCGATAATCATACAGCAAAACCGTTTTACCTACCGTGCAAACTAAAACCTCCTTCCCGTCTTTTACATCCGTATGCATGGTATATTCCGAGCTCAATGGCGGAGTTTTTAGCGCCAGGGGGTTTTCTTTTGTTCCGATTTTTTGATCCATTTTTTTGAGATTGGGCTATTGGTTGCAATTGTTTTTTTATGCTTGCCAGTTTTAGTTTAAAGCGTTATAACCAGTGGTTTAAATTTAGCACTTGTTGGCGACCCCGAACAAATATTTTATTAACTATTGTGAGTCCCCAGCCTATTCAAACTCACGCTTACCAACCTGCCCGCCCGCCATATTCGAAAAGTTTTCTCCTCGCCCCGGCGCTCTTCCCCGCTCCGCTCGTTCGAAATGACATAGGTTTTAATCACCTCCCCGCAGGTTCAAGCGTCCCGCTTACAAACCAGGACCAACAACTGAAATTTCCCTCTTTTTATCCAGTACCTTCCTGATAAAACCATAAACAGGCTTTTCGTAAACTAAATAAATAGCGATCGAGATAAGCCATAACAATACAAAGTTCCGGTCAGGCAGTAAAACGAACTTTTTCAGTTTCATGTTGACGTAACTGATATGCACCAGGTAAAAGGCAAATGAAGCATTCCCCAGGAGCAACATAATTTTAGACGATAAAAATCTGCTGATATAGGTACGCTCATCGATCAACCCCCAGATAAAAACGATGATCGTTGCTGGAAGCAGGGTCAATTGGATGATTTTACCCAGGGTGTAATTATTACTTTGGTCCAGCAGATTTTTTTGAAAAGCAGTTAACAAAAGCATGATGGCCAGCAAACCGATAAGTCCGAACACTGTCTTGTATTTAAAACGAGTCAGTTCACCGACAAACCGGAGCTCCTGTTTTTCAACATAGCGGGCAAGCAACATCCCAAATAAAAACAAAGCCGATTGGCCGGCAAAAGTACTGTTCAGTAAAAAACCAAAGGGATACAGAAACGAAAAGCCTGCCAGTAATGAATGATGCAGCGCCTGGCCAATACCCCAAAAAACACTAAATAAAGCAAGCAGGAAATATAAAACATAGGATAGTTTTTTGTTGATCAGGAAGAGCATAAGGGGAGCAAAAAAGTAAAAAGTCATTTCAACAGTAAGCGACCAGGCTTGTGCAATAGCATCCAGGTTGTGCCGTTCTGAAAAGCCATGAAACAGGGAATAAGTAAAAATGTCGAAATCGAAATTACCAAACTTAGGGTCCAGATAATAGACGGTTAGCACCAACCAATAAACCGGAAATATGCGACCGACACGCTTTAAGAGGTATGTGAAATAATCGCCGGCAGAGCTGATATTGACATTGTTGTAATTATAGGCGATCAAAAACCCACTCAGTACAAAAAAGATAGAGACGCCCAGGTAAAACTCATTGAAAATATGGATCAGAAAATGCGGGTAATGTGCCCACCAGTATTTTCGGTTATGATACAAAAATATCATGCAGGCGGCTATGCATCTCAACCCGGTTAAAGCATCAAATTTTTTCTTGTTGGTTGAGGGCATTTAGTGCAGGGCTTTGAGCATCCCCCGCAAAATAATAAAAAATGTTAATGCAGGGCGGCTATTGTCTGAACCACGATTCGTCGGTCCCGATAGCTATCGGGAAAAGGATTACCCGGATGCCTAAAAAAATTGTCATTGCGAGGAGCAAGCATAAGCCCCAGGCAATGGGGGCGACGTGGCAATCGCAAGGAGGCATGGCTGGCTATTTTCTGAACCGCGATTGGTAAGATTGAAGGATTACTAGGAAGCCTGTTTTCTGAAACACAGCGCGTAGGGTGTCATCCTGAGCCTGTCGAAGGGTGGTTGGGTAAGGCCTTTGCCGACTTGCGATTGCCACTTCATCTCATTCCTCGCAAAAAAAACAGCCCCCCACCCTAATTCACTTACCCTTAGACAACACCGCCGAATCCACCGGAAATTTTAAGCTGCCGATAGCTAAAGGTTTAGCAGTTCGCAGTTGCTGCAAAGCCAAAAAGGTATGCTGCCAGTCTATCTTATCTCTTTTATTCAGGTTTGATTTGGTGGTTGTGTCAGGGGCGTTGTAAAAATTGAGGATCTTATTTTTTAAGGGAACAGTTAAATAAGCAAAGCTATCTGACTGTAATTTGATCACCAGGTTGCTGTAGGTTTGGTCCGCCAAACCATATTCACCTGGGATAGTAGGCTTACCTGTATCCAGGTTAATATTATCCAGGTTTATCATATCATGCTGTTGCAGTTGGTGCAGTAAATTATCATATTGAACTGTTGTAGCGTTAAATCCTTTAACAAAAAGCAGTTCAGCATTGGGTCCGGGATCTTTGAATTTCAACGACCTTAACGGTCCGATCTTAGGTGCGATCTCTATCAAAAATGCAAAAAACCATTCGTCGAATTTCGGCTTCTCACGCTTTTTGCCAAATTCTCTGTAATAGTCTTTCCGACTGAATTTTATGCGGAAATCTTTACGTTTTGCTTGCGGATTAATCTTCAGAATATCATTTTTCTTAATGATCCAGGCGGTGCGTGCCAATGCAGGCAGCATGTTTTTTACCGACCAGCGAAATGTTGCAATAGTTAAAGTCAAATCCGAAAACACATTGTTGATGTCAGCGCCGTAAGTAATCAGAAAAGCCCTTTCCAAAACTCCCGTGGAAACGTTGAAGCCTATAAAATTATGGTAAGACTGGGGCAGGTAATTACCTCTTGCAATCTCTAATACATCGAATGCAAACTCCATCCTTTTGTGCGAAATGTTATCCTGATCGTAAGTAACAACATTGCCGAATTTAGTTTTGTCGTCCGGGTAGAGTAAAGGTACGGCCACGTTGGTTGCAATTGAATGTCCGTAGCAATCGGTTAAATAATGCGCCAGTGCACCGATAGCAAATGCATATTCATTGAGATCCTTCGCCTGGTGGATGAGGTTTTCGACAAAATCGCCGCTTCGTAAATAATGAAGCAAATTGGTGAAATAGGGATTGCCAAAAGGGAAATAACCCATGTCGGCAATGAGTGCTCCGCCATAAGCGTAGGATCGGGCAGTTTCCAGCCCGGCTTCACTGGAACTCGGAAATTTTTGTTTGAGCAAAGGTAAAATTGCAGTTTGCCATGAAGCGTCGATCACCGCTTCATGGGCCAAAACCGAATATGCGCTTGAATTCCGTGGCGTACATAAAAAAAATAGAAGCAAAGCAATTGCCAGGCGGGCGCACGGTAAAGTTTTCATGAAAGCCTATTTAGGTCCTTCATATAATAAGTGTTTTTACAGCCAAATTGTTTGATAATATACCTAAAAATAAAGCAAAACCCGGGAAAGTGGGACCCCGTGGCAGACCTTGCGATCGCCTCCGTTAGCAATCTTCGCTTGCCTATTGTTTCCCTAAATGCAATGAAGAAACATCAATAAGATATAAACCCAAAGCGCGGCTTCCCTTGGTTGCACCTCGGCTGGATGAAAAAGCAACCAGTTTACCATCCGGCGAAATACTTGGAAATCCGTCAAATCCATCGAAGAAGGTTAATCGCTGCTCTTCTTTTGTTTTTAAATTCAGCACCACGATCTCGTAATTTCTTTTCGGAAATACTTTTACATACAAGATATGGATACCATCCGGCGCAGGGTAGGGTGCCCAATGTGTACCCTCGTCAAAAGTAAGCTGGGTAAGTTCCGAGCCATCTTCTTTCAGTGTAAATAACTGCATCGAACGGCTTGGCAGATTTTCTTCCGATTTTTTCCAGGCGCGGGTGATGATGGTTTTGTTATCCGGAAAATATAAAGCTCCGCCTTCCTGCCAATCAGGTGTGAAAGTAATTTGCTTTTGATTTTTACCATCAGGATCCATGGTCCACAAGTCCATTTGCCCATTGATCTGCCGACCGAATAATATCTTATGCCCATCGGGGGCAAAGGTCACTTCGGCGTCGTAATTTTTGTTATTGGTTAAACGCACCACATGATTGCCATCCAGATCGGATGCATAAATTTCGGCACCCTGAGGGTAGTTTTGCGAATCGGAATAATTGCCCGGTGGTAGATCGAGGTTATCTTTGGTGGTGGTCCAAACCAAATGCTTGCCATCCGGATTAAAAAATGAGCAGGCATCATTACCGGGTGCACTGTTTATTCTCCGTCTATTAGTGCCGTCAATATTAATAGTGTAAACTTTATAAGTCGAATCGCCTTCTTCCTTGCCGTTATAAATTAAGGTCTTTCCATCAGGCGAGAAATATGGCTCAACACCCCGGGTAACATTAGGTACCTTCCAAATTTTAAATTGTTCCAGCAAAGGCGTGTCGGTTTTAGTTTGAACCGTAGTTTGCGCGTTTGATTGCTGTATGGTTAATGCGAAGATCTGCAGACAGCCTACCCAATTAAAATGTCTCATGCTTAAAAAATTGATACCGGTTACGCATTTTATGGCAATACCCAGCCGGTGTTTTATTTTGATTTATTTGATATCAATCAAATTTAATAATAGTCTAGTTAATTTATAGACTTTATTTAAAGAAAATTTGAATTGTAGCGCAATTCCGTTACGGCACAACGTTGGGATAAACCCGGTACCGGTAATAACATAAAGTGCCCCGGTGTCGAACAAATCACGACATGCTTTTGATATTCCTGTCTACAAACGCAACTTCCTGCCATCCGTATTCATGTGTATAAAAAGTATGCTATATGAGCCAGTTAATTAAATGCCCGTCAAATAAAGCAGCTGCCAGATTTCGTATGGCTACGCTCCTGAACCTTATCATTTTTGCTTTATTATTTTCGTTTATTGGATGCACCAAGGATAATCTTGCAACCCGGGTTTTACAACCGGGGACCAAATGCAATATTTATTCAGGTGTATTTGTTACCGGCGATATGCAACCTGCTCAACCGGTCGTTGTAGTAAGTATCTACAGAACTGCCAGTTCGGGATTGATCTATTACAACGTTAACGATGTAAATGGCATTACCTGGCAGATACCTGATAACGATCTGCAGGTAATACAATAAACAGCGTTGAATTACACCAACTGTTAAATAATGTTAAAATACCTGTTTTAACATCTATTGCCAGCTTTTTCATCCAAACTTCAGAATACACGCGTAATATTGTCGTTACTGATGCGAGTTGAAAAAGTAAAAAGATCAAACGTGGGCGATACTACAAGCCCTGCCCTGGTAAAACGGGTTTGCAAACTGATGGGCAACCGGTTTGAGCTAAGCGTGGTTTCGGCCGATGAGGCCTGGGCAAACGCACGTATCGATGAAGGGATCGCCGAAATTCAGCGCATTGAAAAATTACTGACTACTTTCAACGAGGACAGCGAGACCAATCGCATCAACCAAAATGCCGGGATAGCACCGGTGGCCGTTAGCCGCGAGACTTTTGACCTAATTGCACGTTCGCTGCGGATATCAGAGATCACACAAGGGGCATTTGATATTACCTATGGGTCGATAGACAAAAAGCTTTGGAATTTTGATCGAACAATGACTTCCCTGCCAGATGCAGAAACGGCCAGGCAAATGGTAAGACTGATCAATTACCGAAACGTGATCCTTGATAACGAACAGCAAACAGTTTTCCTGAAGGAAGCCGGAATGCGTATCGGGTTCGGGGGTATTGGCAAAGGATATGCGGCCGAGAAGGCAAAACTGATCATGAAACAACAAGGTGTTGTGCATGGTGTTGTCAATGCTTCGGGCGACTTAACTACCTGGGGCCTGCAACCCAATGGACAGCCCTGGACCGTAGGCATAGCCAACCCTGACGCAACCGGGCAGATATTCTCTTACATGTCTATCTCCGACCTGGCCGTGGCTACCTCTGGCAATTATGAAAAGTTTGTGATTATCGGCGGTAAAAAATATTCTCATACCATCGATCCACGTACTGGCTTACCGGTTACCGGCATCAAAAGCGTAACCATTATTACCACCAACGCCGAAATTGCAGATGCAATGGCAACACCGGTGACGATAATGGGGATACGTACGGGATTAGACATGATCAACCAGATCAAAGATATAGAGGCAATAATTGTTGACGATCATGATCGCATTTATACTTCAAAAAATATCAATATCAGGCAATAACAAAACTTAGAATGAACAATAAGCATTTAAAAATAATGGGCGCGCTACTGATGCTGATCAGTCTTTCGTCCTGTGTGCATCTGAAAGAATATCAGAAAAACCGGATAAACGATTCGGAAATGGCATTATCGAACCGTAAGGTCGAGAAAAATGAAATGAATTTTCAATCGTATCGCGAAGCTGCTTCGGGTGCAAATGCTGGTAAAACGGGTGGTGGTTGCGGATGTAATTAAGTATCCGTTTAGGGATTTCTAACAATATGAAAAAAGTTTTTTTATCAATAGTCGGGTTTTCGTTATTGTGTCGTTTAAACGTACAGGCGCAAAATAGCGTTGACACGGCAACTCACCGGGTTGTCAATACAACCTACACCCCGGTTGATAACAGCAATTATACGTCAAAGGCTCTGCATATCGATGAGATCAACCTTGTCTCCAGTTATTATAATCAAAACGGCAATCACTCGCCTGTTACAGGTGGTGTAGGTACTGAAAAAGTAACTGATATTTCAAATGGGATCGATCTTAAGCTGGTGTGGGGTGACCCTAATTACAAAAAAAATACCCTGTCTATCGGATTGGGATATGATCATCATACTTCGGCATCGGCTGCCTACGTAAGTAAAACAGGTGCTTCAAGGCAAGGAGGCGACAGGCTATATCCATCGCTGGATTGGACGGTTGAAAACGTTCAAAAGGGCAGCAGCTTCGGTATAGGCGCCTATTATTCGGCCGAGTACAATTATCACTCTGTTGGTGCCGACCTGCATTTTTCACAAAAAACGGCTGATAAGAGTGGCGAGTTCAGTGCCAAATTTCAGGCCTATCTTGACCAGGTGACATTAATTTACCCCTCGGAGTTTGTGCCCAAATCTACTACAACCAATGCTGGCGGCACTACAGTAATTACTACTGCAAGCGGCTTAACTTATGGCGACGATTCTCATAGCCACCGCAATATCCCCAGCAGTCCGCGTAATACTTACAGTGCCTCGTTTGGTTATTCGCAAATAATCAATTCAAGGCTGCAGGTAATGTTTATGGTTGATGGGGTAGCGCAAAATGGGTACCTGGGTTTGCCTTTTCACCGGGTTTACTTTACCACGGGGAAAGACACTATCGAAAAGCTTCCTTCCAACCGTTTCAAACTACCCCTTGGGTTTAGGGCTAATTATTTTATAGGCGATAATGTGATCATTCGCAGCTACTACCGCTATTATGTAGATAGTTGGGGGATCAAGTCAAATACGGCAAGTATTGAAATTCCGGTAAAGCTTACACCATTTTTCTCTATTTCGCCGTTTTACAGGTATTATGATCAAACGGCGTCAAAATACTTTGCACCCTATGAGGGGCATAGCGTTAACGACCAGTACTATACCAGCAATTACGAATACGCCAAATTTCAGAGCAATTTTATTGGTGTTGGCTTTAGGTTAGCACCACCAAAAGGTGTTTTTGGCTGGCAAAACCTGCACGATCTGGAATTGCGCTATGGTCATTATACCCAAACCACAGACCTGGTATCAAGCGTTGTTTCGCTGAGCCTGGGTTTTAAATAGACATTTGTTGAATACCATACTTTAAATAAATTACCATTATGAAAATTATAGCTATCTATTTGATGCTGCTGCTGATGCCAAAAACGGAATGGTCGGGCGATTTTGATTCCGCCAAAGCTCAGGCAACCAAAGAACACAAACTGATACTGATCAATTTTTCAGGCTCCGACTGGTGTGGCCCATGTATACGCCTGCGTTCAGAGATCCTGGAGTCGGCAAAATTTGAAAACTATGCAGCAGATCACCTGGTACTGGTACGTGCTGATTTTCCGCGTCAAAAGAAAAATCAGTTACCAAAAGATCAGGTTAAAAGAAATGAAGCACTTGCTGATAAATATAACGCTGAGGGCAAATTCCCTTTTACCTTACTGGTTGATGAAACTGGCAGAGTATTAAAAACCTGGGATGGTTTTCCGAATGAAACCCCCGACCAGTTTGTTTGGGATATCAGTAATATGATAGACTCTAAGTAGATTTGTTTAAGAAAGAGGTAATTTACACGGTATCAATTAAACCTTTTTCTAAAACAACTATCTTAAGAGGATATGAAAAAAATTTCCCTTGCTATAATTGCCTTATTTAGCTATACCCTGAGCATGGCGCAAAACCCGGTGGTGGATAATCATCCTTCATCGCAGCTGTATGCTATCGACTACCAAAGCGGACAGGAAATACAAGTTGGTGGCGATCAGGCGATCTTGTTCAAAGACGCATTGATTGATCTGGTTTCGGCAACACCGCAGTCGAGGGAAACTTTAAGGGAAACACCTGGGCGTAAGATCGCTGTAATAAAACAGATCGATCCACGCAAAAATATCAACGGGTACCAGCTTACCTGGCAGCGTATAAGATTCGACAGGACAGAGCCTATAAGTACATTTTATTATAATATCGACGAGAATAGCCTGTATTTCTTTGATCCGGCCAGAAACGACTGGCGCATCATTCCGATAGAAGGCAACAATATCAATAACCTTAATAACTGCCATAATTACGGCAATTTTAATACCAGGCCGGTTGCTGCTGTGCCCGATCTTTCGTTAAATGGCGGTCAGCAATCTTACCCTGACCTTGCTTCAGGTAATAATGGGCAGGATGATGCAACTGCCGAAATGCAGGCCGGACTCGATTCGTTATCGGATGAAGATCTGCAGGCCAGCGTTGCACCTCCTCCCTTGCCCCAATACGAACAGCCGGCTTGTCCGTCTGACGGCTATTTATGGCAGCCCGGTTACTGGACATGGAACATAGCTCAACGAGACTATTTTTGGGTGCCCGGTGTATGGGTAGCGCCACCTCGTTACGGACTGCTTTGGACACCAGGTTACTGGGCCTTTACGGGTGGTTTTTATCGTTTCCACCATGGTTACTGGGGTCCGACAGTTGGTTTTTATGGAGGTATAAACTATGGTTACGGCTATATAGGTGTTGGTTTTGTGGGTGGCGGCTGGCATGGTAATGTATTCCGCTATAATACGGCTGTCGTACGCGTAAATACTACAGTGATCCACAATACATATATTGATAATACGGTCATCAGAAATACCACCGTAATAAACAGAACAAGCTTTAATGGCGGCAACGGTGGTGTTATAGCCCGGCCAACTGCTGTAGAAGTTTCAGCTTCCCGCCAACCGCACTTTGCGCCTACCCCACTTCAGATTGCACACCGTCAGGCTGCAATTTCTGATAGAAGCCAGGCAGCTACTGTCAATGCCGGACGCCCCGCTATTGTGTCGGTCCCACATATTACGGCTACGCCTGTTGTTAGCAACAATCGCAATTTTAATGTTCAGCCGGGTAATAACCGCAATTTCAATGCACAGCCGAATAACACTCCTAATGTTCAGCCAGGCAATAACCGTAGCTCAAATCCACAGCCGAATAACAACCCTAACTTTCAGCCGAATAATAATCGTAGCTCAAATCCACAGCCGAATAATATCCCTAACGTGCAGCCGAATAATAACCGTAGTGCTAACGCCCAGCCAAATAATGGCCGCCCGGTTATTATAAAGCCGGCAAATGGTGGCAATCTGCAAAATACGCCGGGAGGCAGGGTAGCTCAACCTGTTCGCGCATCCAGGCAACAACCCAAACAGCAGGGTAACAACCGGAAAGAAAAAGACCGTTAATGATATTTTTGATCTGCCGAAAATGAGTTTTCCGCCTAATAACGGGAGACTCTTTTTTTTGGATATCTAATTGTAAATTAGATTAAAATTTAGCTATGACCCTTGCAGAGATCATGTCCTTTTTGGAGGCCAATGGGAGCGAAAGTATCAAAAAGGTACTCCTAAAGCACGGCATCAAAGAACCGTTTTTTGGGGTAAAGATCGAATACCTTAAAGAGGTACAGAAAAAAGTTAAAATCGACTATCAGCTGGCAAAAGAACTTTATGCAACAGGTAATGCAGACGCAATGTATTTAGCAGGCTTAATTGCCGATGACGCTAAAATGTCTGTTGATGATCTGCAGTTATGGGCCAGGCAGGCGGTGTCCAATAATATCAGCGAATACACTGTTCCCTGGGTTGCTACCGGAAGTAGGTATGGTTACCAACTGGCGCTGGAATGGATAGATTCGGCCGAGGAGCAGATTGCAGTTATAGGCTGGGCAACCTTGCTCAACCTGGTATCGCAAAAGCCGGATAACGAACTTGATCTGCCTGAACTTAGAACACTTTTAGCCAGGGTTGTAAATACGATCCATACTTCTCCTAACCGGGTTCGAAGTTTAATGAATAACTTTTTAATTTCTCTGGGTACCTATGTGTCGGATTTGACAGATGAGGTGATAGCTGCCGCAAAAATTATTGGCGATGTTATGGTTGACAAAGGTGATACTGCCTGCAAAGTGCCGCGGGCCGAAGACTATATCCTCAAAGCAAAAGCCAAGGGCAACTTAGGGAAAAAGAAAAAAATGGTAAAGTGCTGAGCGAATCACAGGCTGAAACAAGAGGATTTGTAGTTAGATAGTATTCGAAATGGAAAAACAAGAATCATTCAAATTTACCGGTAAAGATGCGGAGTACTACGAGGATCTACTTGGCCCGATTTTATTTGAGCCCTATGGTCGTTACCTTGCTTCCAGGATCGATATAGATAGCTTAGCTGATGTTCTTGAGATCGCGGCCGGAACAGGGCGGGTAACAAGGCATATCCGCAGGGTGCTTCCTTCAACAATAAAACTTACCGCAACAGATATCAGCAACGATATGCTTTCAATTGCCATTCGGGAGCTGAAAGACGAGGCGATCAGTTTTAAAATAGAAGATGCGCAAAATCTTTCCTTCGATGACAATTCGTTTGACCTGGTGATTTGCCAGTTTGGCATGATGTTTTTACCCGACCGGAACAAGGGCTTTCAGGAGATTTTTCGGGTGCTGAGGCCCGGTGGAAAATTTATGTGCTTTACCTGGGACGACACTTTGAACATGCCGCTATTTAAAACGATAATCAATGATTTAATAGTTCCAACTTTTAACGAGCAAGACAAAAGTCGCTTTTTTGTCCCATTCTCCATGCATGAGCCAGCCGTACTTGAAAAACACCTGGCAGGTGCAGGGTTTAAACACATAACCGTTGAAAACGTAAAGCTTGATTCTACAACGCCAAAAGCAGAAAATGTAGTAAACGCCTTATTTAGAAAGCATATGTTAGGTAAAGAAGTTGCAGCCAGAAATCCCGATCTGTTTGAACCTCTGGCAAGCCGGATCGAACATGCAATTATTCAGAAGCTGGGCGATTCAGCGCTTCAGATTTCGCTTTCGGCCTTTCTTTCTATTGGGGTCAAATAAGCTATTTTCCCCCTTTTGCAGGAACTTTAAAAACCTTTTTTACGTAAAATGGTTAGCCTTGCGTGAATAAAAAAATCGCCCGGTCAAACAACCTTCGCTGATGAAACGTATTGCTGAAAAATATTATCGTTTAAAAGAGGAGGATAAACTGCTGAATCCCCTTATCGACGTTAAAGATGTCAGCAAGAGAACCTACCAGCTGGGCTTACTGGCTTTGATTGCCGGGGTTGCGCTTTCGGTGTATAGTTCGTATCTGGGCCTTTATGCTTCTTCTATTGTAACGGCATCCTTTTGTTTTTCGATACTGATGGTGATGTTGCTCAAATACAATGGGCATATCGGCAACCTTACAATTTTTATTATTTCCATTGCATGCAGCTGGTTGATCGCTACTACCTTCGTAGAGGGGCTGCAAACCGAGATATATCTTTACTTTTTCCCCATATTAATTGGCGTCCCAATCATCGTCGACCTGAAGAGAACACAGTATTTTGAGTCGGTGATCTATATTTCCGTCATCGTTTTTTCATTCATTATCTGTGTGGTAGTTGGTCGTAATATCCACCCTTTTGAAGATATTTCGGTACAGCAATTACGGCATATTTCCTTTATTAACCGCATAACGGCTATTGCATCCACCATTGGCTTTGCGGTTGCTTATTTGTTTTTTGAGAAGAAATATATCAATGAACTGGTAGAGCAAAGTAATAAGGTAATTGAAGCACGTACCCGTTTCCTTGCTACTATGGGGCACGAGTTGCGTACACCACTTAATGGTATCATAGGGGTAGTTAATTTGCTTAAAACTGAAAAAGACCCGGCTGTACAGGAAGAGTACTTCAGGATATTGAAATATTGTGCTGATCACATGCTGCATCAGGTAAATAATATCCTCGATTTTAATAAAATAGAAGCCGATAAACTCGAGATACACCCCGTAGAGCTAAACCTCCGCCAATTACTTTTTAATGTAGGAACGCCATTTACTGCTCTTTTTCATGAGAAAGGGGTATCTACCAAAATTAGGGTAGGTAACGAATTGGATTGTACCGTAATGGCCGACGACCTGCGTCTTATTCAGGTCTTTAATAATTTGCTTTCAAATGCACTCAAATTCACAGAAAGCGGGTATGTAAAGCTTTCGGCACTATGTAAAAGCAAAACGGATGAATTCCTTACCGTTGGTTTTATTGTAGAAGATACCGGAATGGGAATTGATAAAGCCGACCAGCAAAGGATTTTTGAAAGCTTTGGACAGATCTACAGCGAAGATACCAGAAACGCCGGCGGTACCGGTTTGGGCTTAACCATCAGTGCCCGTTTGCTGAAGCTGATGGATAGCGAATTGAAACTTGAGAGTGAAACGGGCAAAGGCAGTAAATTTAGCTTTGATGTTACATTTCCATTGGTAGCAGGTAACACGCTTTCAGCCAAAAATAAGGCTCAGGTAGCTGATGACCTTAACGGCGTAAGGGTATTGCTGGTTGAAGACAATAAGTTGAATACCATGGTGGCTCATAAAATATTAAAGGGCTTCAAGGCAGAAGTGCTTACCGCCGAAAATGGCCGCCTGGCAATTGACCTGCTGCAACAGGATGCCGCCTTTGATGTTATTCTGATGGATCTGGAAATGCCGGTTTTGAGTGGTTATGAAGCCATATTTGAAGTTAAGAAAAACTGGCCAGCTATTCCTGTAATTGCATTTACCGCATCTCTCGTTGATGAGCAAATGTTAACTGACCTGCTAGCCAGCGGCTTTGTTGATTGCATGCTTAAGCCATTTCAACCCCAAAAATTGTTAGCAGATATTCAGCGCCAACTGGCACGACCGATAGCAACTTCTGTTTAGCGCTTTAACTTTTCCAAATATGGCTCCGACAATAAATAAAGCAGGAAATTGTCGGGGTCGGCT
>Ga0164297_10000523_pt1 | contig 47148 bp, 40 predicted proteins | sample GEODES058metaG_FD_113539 | JGI IMG/M metagenome (GOLD analysis project Ga0164297, IMG submission 113539) | Dystrophic lake water microbial communities from Trout Bog Lake, Wisconsin, USA - GEODES058 metaG | ecosystem: Environmental > Aquatic > Freshwater > Lake | place: USA: Trout Bog Lake... | reverse complement strand
CGGCAAGGCCCAGGTGGTGATCAGGGCGACCAGCGCATCGGCGCTCATCCCCCGCGCGATCAGCGGCGCGCGCGCAAAGCCCAGCAGCACGGTCCAGCCGGCAATCAGCAGCGCGGCGATGCCCGGCACAAGCCAGCGCAGCGGTCCTTGTGGATCCAAGGCTTGATCAAGCGGCGGCCGCGCGCCGGTTTCGTGCAGCGACGCTTCGTCGCTCAGCGATTCGTTGGTCAGCAGACGGCCGGCCGGATCGGCATATTCGCCCTCCAGCGCTTCGCCCGCCAGCGTTTCACCATTGCGCGCGATGATGCGTGTTCCCCCGGTCATGCGGCCTGCTTTATCACGGTTTGGTGCGGCTGGGTAACCCCACCTTAACCGGCGGTGGCGCATTTGTGTGACCATGGCCTATCTCGGCGAAGCTATCGATGCCCATCTCGCCAGCGCGCTGGGGGATGATCCGCAGTTGCGGCGCGAATTGCGCCGCGCCTTTCTTGACAGCGCCGAGGCGGCGCTCGATCTGCTGCGCCGCGCGCGCTGCGATGCCAACTGGGTGCAGGCGGCCGAACGCTTGAAGGGGCTGGCCGCTACGTTCCACGGCACCGAACTGATCGATCTGGCTGATCGCGCGATGGCCGGAGTGCCCGGTGATCCACAAGTGCTGCGCCAGATCCGCGCGCTGCTCGACGAAATCGATCCGGCTGCCTGATCCCGCCGAGATGGTGGTAACGCTTGGCAAGCCGGCCACGCCGCCCTAGGTACTCGCATAATTTCCCAAGGCGCCGGGCGGGCGCCGGGTCGCTTGCGCCTTGCGCCATGCCATAATCAGGAGTTCGCCGGTCGGTGCGCGTTGCCTTGTTGTCTCTGGCTGATCCCCTGGCGGGGGAAACCGGCGGTTTGCGCGCGGTGCTGACGGTGGGCGGCCGGTCGTTGGCGCGCCACCAACTGGGGCTGGCGCTGGCGCTGGGCTGCACCCGGGTGGTGGTGGTGGCCGAGGCGCTGATCGGCGAAGTGATCGCGCTGCAACAGGTCGCCGAAGCGGCCGGGGCGCGGTTTCACGTGATTACCTCGCCGCATGCGCTGCTGCCGCTGGTGACTGACAGCGATGATCTGATCGTGCTCGGCGATGGCCTGCTGGTGCAGCCGGCGACCGCGCTGCCTTTGCTCGAAACCGGCGCCGGGGTGCTGGCGCTGCCGGTCGAGGCGGGGCTGGCGGCCGGGTTTGAACGGATCGATATCAACCATGCCTTTGCCGGGGCGATGCATCTGCCGGGGCGGGTGGTTGCCGGGCTGGCCGATCTGCCGCCCGAATGGAACACCCATGCCGCGCTGTTGCGGCTGGCGGTGCAGGGGCGGGTGCCGTTGCGCGCGCTGCCCGACGCGGTGCTGGGTGATGGGCGCTGGCTGCTGATCAGCAGCGAAGAGGCCGCGCATGCCGCCGAATCGGTGTGGCTGCAGCTGAACACCGCCGCCGGGCATGTGCGCAGCCCCGGCGAATGGCTGGCCGCACGCATCGTGCAATGGATCGGCCCGGCGCTGCTCCATGCCGGTACACGGCCCTGGGTCATCGCGCTGGGCGCCAGCGTGGCGCTGCTGCTGGGGTTTGGTGCGGGCTGGTTCGGCTGGCGCAGCGCCGGGTTTGCGCTGCTGGCGCTGGCCTGGTTGCAGGCGCGTGTGGCGCAGATGATAACCGATGTCGAACGCCGCGCCCTGCTGGCGACCGGGCAGCGCGCGCCGACCGGGGAATGGTTCGAATGGGTGATCGATGCCGCGCTGGTGGCAGTGGCGGCATGGCGCAGCGATGTCGCGCAGACCGCGGGCACACCGCCGGGGCTGGGCTGGTTTGCCGCCTTGCTGCTGATCCTGTTGCTGCACTTGTTGCCGCGCGCGGTGCCGCCGCAGCGGATGACCTGGTGGCTGCACGATCGGCTGGTCGCCGGTGCACTGCTTGCGCTGTTCAGCGCCGTGCTGCCGTTTGACGTGTCCCTGCGGGTCACGGTGCTGGCGCTGGTGATCTGGGCGCTGATCGTGCTACCCCGGCGGGACGCGTCGGCTAACCCCGATTTAACCAAGGCGGACTAGACTGCGCCCGATGAACGAAACGGCATCAGCGACCGGCCCCGGGCCCACCGCCGGCGCGCTGGACCATGCCGATACCCGGCTGGTGCTGGCGGCTACGGTGTTGCAGGCGCATCTCGCGCTGGGGCCGTGCCGGCTGCTCGATGATCGCACGGTGGCGCGGGTTCACGCGATTCTGGCCGATTGGGCCGAACAGCTGGCGGGCGACGACAGCGCGGCGCGGCTGGCGCTGCCGGCGATGCTGGCGGGGCAGCGCGCGCTGTTGCAGCACGCCCATGCGCTGGCGGTCGAACATCACCTGACCGAACGACTGGCCGGCGAACGCGGGCTCGATGCGGTGCTGCCGCCGCTGGTGCGCGCACATCGCGACAGCGAAGCGGTGATCGCGCTGATCGCGGCGCAGGCACGCGCGCACGATGCGCTGCGGCGGATGCACTGGCCCTTGCGCGAGTTGCCGGGTGATCTGCGCCAGATTGCGGGAACCGTGCGCGATGCCGCGCTGGCCGAAACCGCAAGTGCGCCGAGGCTCGATGGCACGGCGGCGCCCGCGCGGCTGGCGCTGCTTGAAGCGGCGCTGACCGGACTGGGCGACCGCGCGCCCGACGCGCTCGATATCGATGCCGCCGGGGTGGCGCTATGGCTCACCGCGCTGGCGATGGCGGCCGGGGTGCCGCGCGAACAAGTGGCGCTGGCTACGGCAGAGGATGATCCGCTGCGGTTGGCGTGGTTGCTGCACCGTGCCGGGCTCGATCGCGCGGCGGTGCTGCGGGTGCTGCTGGCGGTGCGGCCCGATGCCGATCCGGCGCTGGCCGAACCGGGGGCGGCATGATTCCCGGCGGGCCGGTGCGCGGCGCGTGCGATGCGCAGGATCGGCTGATCGAGGCCGATGGCGCGCTGGCCGGGCTGCAATTGCGCAGCGGGGGCGATCTGCCCGGGCAACTGGCGGTGCCGGCCTTGCTCGCGCTGGTGCGCAGCAGCCGCGTGGCCGGGGTGGCGCAGCGGCGGCGGATTGCCGCGCTCGATGAAGGGCGGCGGCTGGAATTTTTCGCGGTGGTCGAACCGGCGGGCGAGGGGACCACGATCGCGCTCAGCCATTGGCGCGTGGCCGGCGACCGCCCCGCCGACCCGGTGCCCGATCATGCCTTGCTGCACCAATTGGCGGCGGCGCACGCGGTGATCGATGCCGATCAGCAGGTCATGGCGGTCGATATCCGCTGCACTGGTGCCGATCGCGCCGCGATCGAGGCGCTGGCGCTGGTCTGGCGCGCGCGCGACCGGGCGTGGAGCGAGGCGCTCGAATGGATCGGCCTCGCGCACCATCAACCGTTGCACTGGCGCCTGCTCGATGATGCCGCGTTCCGCCTGCCGGGTTCGGCGCGGGTGTGGCGCGCGCGGCTGCTACCGCAAAGCGAAGGCGCGCTCGATCTGCTGATCCTGCCCGAAACGCTCGATGCCCTGCCCGGCGAGGCGGTGCCCGCGCCGGTGGTGGTCTTGCCGCCCAGCCGGGTGATCGGGCGCGATCTGGCCCCGGCGCTGCGCCAGCCGATCACCCGGATCATCGCCAATGCCGAAACCATCCGCACCCGGCTGGCCGGCCCGCTGGCCGATGCCTATGCGACCTATGCCGCCGATATTGCCGAAGCGGGGCGCCATCTGCTCGCGCTGGTCGAGGATCTCGCCGATCTCGACGCGGTCGAAGCCCCCGATTTCGCCCCCGCGCCCGATCGCATCGATCTGGCCGATTGCGCGCGGCGCGCCGCCGGCATTCTGGCGATGCGCGCGCAGGAACGCGCGCTGACGCTGGTCGCTCCCGATGCCGGGGTGCAAGTGCCCGCCACCGGCGAATTTCGCCGCGTGCTGCAAGTGCTGCTCAACCTCCTGACCAACGCCATCCGCTACAGCCCGCAGGGCACCACGGTAACGATCGCCACCGGCGGCGATGCCACCCGCGCCTGGATCGCGGTGAGCGATCAGGGCGAAGGCCTGAGCGAAGACGAGGCCGCGCGGGTGTTCGACAAGTTTGAACGGCTGGGCCGCAGCGGCGATGGCGGCAGCGGGCTGGGGCTGTACATCTCGCGCCGGCTCGCCCGCGCGATGGGCGGTGATCTGACCGTCAATGCCGGGCCGGGAGCCCGCTTTGAACTGTCGCTGCCGGGCCGCGCGCCCGACTAGGCGAGCACTGGTGAAGTGGATCGGGTGCTCTGCCGCCATATGGAGCGAGCAATCCGAACTCGAATCGCCTCCCCTCAAGGGCTGGAGGATGCACACAATCAGCCAAGTATCTGTTTTAAAAGAGATCCGCTCATCCTGAGCCTGTCGAAGGATGCGCGTTGACGCCTGCCCCGCGCGCAGAAAAAAGCGCGCATACTCAAGCGTTTGCGCGCATCCTTCGACAGGCTCAGGATGAGCGAGTTTGGTTTTTTGGGTGTTCCTGAACCGCTTTTTTGAATGCAGGAGCCATGAGGGGAAGGGTTCAAGTGGCCGTAGTATCTACGCCACTGGCGTACAGCTTCCCCGGCACCCGACAAGCATCATTTGCCAAATTCCCTGGGCCGGAGGATGCTTGTCCCCCGGGCGATTCGACGCGCGCGCGGCGTGATCGCCCGAACGGGCTGCCGGGCATTTTTGCGGTTGCATGGCCCTCTGAACATTGTATGCCTTACCTACAAAACCCGCAGTGCCAAGGCACGCCAAGGGCGCTTTTTTGGAGGATGACCGATGAACGACGTTTCCCCGATCAGCTATGTCCAGCCCGATTATTCGCCGGCCGCTGCCTGCGCGCTGGCGCGCAAGCCGCAGCTGTTCATCAACAACCAGTGGGTCGATTCGACGCACGGCGCGGTGATCGAGGTTGAAGATCCCTCGACCGGCAAGATCGTCAGCCACATCGTCGATGCCTCGAATGCCGATGTCGATCGCGCGGTGGCCGCAGCGCGCGCCGCGTTTGACGATGGCCGCTGGTCGGGCCTGCCGCCGATGGCGCGCGAACGGATCATCAACCGCCTCGCCGATCTGCTTGAGGCCAAGGCCGACGAATTTGCCGAGCTTGAAGCGATCGACAACGGCAAGCCCAAGGGCATGGCCGGCGCGGTCGACATTCCCGGTGCGATCAGCCAGTTGCGCTTCATGGCCGGCTGGGCCAGCAAAGTGGCGGGCGAAACCACCGCGCCCTACACGATGCCCGCAGGCGCGGTGTTCAGCTATACCGTCAAGGAGCCGGTCGGGGTGTGCGGCCAGATCGTGCCGTGGAATTTCCCGCTGCTGATGGCCACGCTGAAAATCGCCCCGGCGCTGGCGGCGGGCTGCACGCTGGTGCTCAAACCGGCCGAACAGACTTCGATCACTGCGCTGCGACTGGCCGATCTGGTGGTCGAGGCGGGCTTTCCGGCCGGGGTGATCAACGTGATCACCGGCTATGGCCATCATTCGGGCGATCATCTGGTCAAGCATCCCGATGTCGACAAGATCGCCTTCACCGGCTCGACCGAAATCGGCAAAGTGATCAACCGCAATGCCACCGAAACGCTCAAGCGGGTCACGCTTGAACTCGGCGGCAAATCGCCGGTGGTGGTGATGCCCGATGTCGATGTGGCGCAGGCCGCGCCGGGGGTTGCCGGGGCGATCTGGTTCAATTCGGGGCAGGTCTGCATCGCCGGATCGCGGCTCTATGCGCACAAGTCGGTGTTTGACCAGGTGCTCGAAGGCATGGCGGCAACCGCGCCGTTCTGGGCGCCGCGTCCCTCGCTCGATCCGGCCGGCCACACCGGGCCGCTGGTCAGCAAGGAACAGCACGATCGGGTGATGGGCTATATCGCCGCGGGCAAGCGCGATGGTGCCAGCGTGGTGCTGGGCGGCGATGCCCCGGCCAGCGACGGCGGCTATTATGTCAACCCGACCATCCTTGCCAATGTGAACCCGCAAATGAGCGTGGTGCGCGAGGAAATCTTTGGCCCGGTGGTGGTCGCGCAGCGGTTTGAAGACCTGGATGAAGTGGCCAAGATGGCCAACGACACCTGCTTTGGCCTCGGCGCCGGGGTATGGACGCGCGATCTGGCGACGATGCACAAGCTGGCCGGGCGGATCAAGGCCGGCACGGTGTGGGGCAATTGCCACGCGATGATCGATACCGCGCTGCCGTTTGGCGGCTACAAGCAATCGGGGCTGGGCCGCGAACAGGGCCGCGCCGGGATCGAGGCCTATCTCGAAACCAAGACTGTGATCATCCAGATGTGATCGGCCGGGGCGGGGCGGGCCATCGCGCCGCCCCGCCTCCGCTGCCAAAGGACGGGCCATGCCGATCGACCTGAGCAAAATTTCCGCCATCGACGTGCATGTTCACGCCGAAGTGTCCTGCCACGATCCCGAAGACCCGGTGATGGGCCAGTTTTTCGACGCCGCCAGCGCCTATTTCAAGGCGCCGCGCGAACGGCCGAAAATGCCCGAAATCATCGAGCTCTACCGCGAACAGCAGATCGCGTTCTGCATGTTCACGGTCGATTGCGAAAGCGGCATCGGCGCCAAACGCGTGTCGAATTACGAAGTCGCCGAAATCGCCAACCGCAATGACGATATCTGCATCCCGTTTGCCTCGATCGACCCGCACAAGGGCAAGCTGGGCGCGCGCGAGGCGCGCGATCTGATCGAATACCACGGGGTGCGCGGGTTCAAATTCCACCACATCATGCAGAACTGTCTGCCGGGCGACCAGATGGGCTATCCCATCTATGAAGTGATCAACCACTACAAGCTGCCGGCGATTTTCCACACCGGGCATTCGGGGATGGGCACCGGCATGCGCGGCGGCGGCGGGGTGCGGCTGAAATATGGCCAGCCGATGCTGGTCGACGATGTCGCGGTCGATTTTCCCGACATGAAAGTGATCCTGGCGCACCCGAGCTGGCCGTGGGTCGATGAAAGCCTGTCGATGGCGCTGCACAAGGACAATGTGTTCATCGATCTGTCGGGCTGGAGCCCCAAGTATTTCGCGCCGCAGATCATCCAGTACGCCAATACCCAGTTGAAGCACAAAATGCTGTTCGGCAGCGATTTCCCGCTGATCCACCCGGCCAAATGGGTGGAGGCCGCGCGCAAGGTCGGCTTCAAGGACGAAGTGCTGCCGCTGATCATGAAGGACAATGCGGTGCGCGTGCTGGGGCTGGCTGGCGATGCGGCCTAAGGCCGGGGCGCAGCGCGGCAGGGCCAAAGTCTGACATGGCGACATTTGTCCTGATCCACGGGTCTTGGCACGGCGGCTGGTGCTTTGATGCGGTGCGCGCGCGGCTGGAGGCGGCGGGGCATCACGTGATCGCCCCCGATCTGCCCGGCATGGGCGGCGATGCGGCGGCGCTGGCGGCGGTTACGCTCGAAGGCTGGGCGGGGTTTGTCGCCGATCTGTGCCGCCATGCGCCGCAGCGGCCGGTGGTGCTCGCCGGGCACAGCCGGGGCGGGCTGGTGATCAGCCAGGCCGCCGAACTGGCGCCCGAGGCGATCGACCGGCTGGTCTATATCTGCGCGATGATGCTGCCAAACGGGATGTCGCGGGCGCAGTTCAAAACGCTCGAAGGGCCCAACCCGGCGTTTGACGCGCTGATCACCCCGATCGCCGATGGCCATGGCACGCGGATCACCGGGGCCGATCCGGCGGCGGTGTTTGCGCAATTGTCGCCGCCCGATCAGGTCGCGGCGGCGATGGCGCGGCTGGTTGACGAACCGCATGGTCCGCGTTCAGCCCCGCTGCGGCTGAGCGCCGAACGGTTTGGCAGCATCGCGCGTACCTATATCGAATGCACCGAGGATCGCACGATCCCGCTCGCCAGCCAGCGCCGGATGCACGAACTGGTGCCAGGCGCGCAGATCGAAACGCTGTGGGCCGATCACAGCCCGTTCCTGTCGCGGCCAGAGGCACTGGCGGCGCTGTTGCTGGCCGCCGTGCCCGCCTGACCACGCGCAACCAGGTCAGTCGCGAAACACCACCGTCTTGCCGCGATTGACCAGCACGCGGTCCTGCAAATGCAGCCGCACCGCCTCGGCCAGCACGCGGCGTTCGATATCGCGGCCGCGCCGCACCAGATCATCCGGGCGGTCGGCGTGGCTGATCGCTTCGACATCCTGATGGATGATCGGCCCTTCATCGAGATCGGCGGTCACATAATGCGCGGTGGCGCCGATCATCTTGACCCCGCGCGCATGCGCCTGGTGATAAGGCTTGGCGCCCTTGAACCCGGGCAGGAACGAATGGTGGATATTGATGCAGCGGCCCGACAGGAACGCCGCCATCTCGTCCGACAGGATCTGCATGTAGCGCGCCAGCACCACCAGTTCGGCACCGGTCTGATCGACCAGATCGCGGATGCGCGCTTCCTGCTGCGGCTTGGTATCGCGGGTGATCGGGAAATGGAAATAGGGGATGTCGTCGAGGAGTGAAATCGACAGCGCCCCGCGCGGGTGATTGCCGACCACGCCGACCACATCCATGGTCAATTCGCCGATGCGGTTGCGATAGAGCAGATCGCCCAGGCAATGATCGAACTTGCTGACCAGCAACAGCACTTTGCGCCGTTCGGCCTTGTCACGCAGGCGCCAGTCCATCGCGTGGCGCGCGGCCAGCGGTGCAAACGCGGCGTGAATCGCCGTGATCGGGGTGCCGCGCGGGTCGAATTCCACCCGCATGAAAAAGGTGCCTTCGTCCTGATCGTTGAACTGCTTGGCCTCGACGATATTGGCGCCAAGCTCGGCAAGGCAGCCCGACACCGCCGCGGTAATACCCGGCGTATCGACGCAGGACAGCGACAGGATGTGATAGGCCGGGGTTGCGGGCGCGGTCATGTCAGGCGTTCTCCTTGGTTTGGCTCTTCGGGCAGGGGTGCCGGGGCCACTTTTCGTTTGCAACAGGTCGGTTTCATAGTATGTGTTGCATACAAAATGCAACCGCATCGAGAGGGTGTACCGTGACTGCTGCCAATCTGGACCAACTGCTCGCCCGGCAGGCCAATGTTGTCGACATGCTGCGCAATTCGCAGCTTGGGGCCTATGTCTATCCGGTGGTCGCGCCCGAATTTTCCAACTGGCGTTCGGAACAGTGGGCCTGGCAGCACAGCGCGGTGCTGTTTGATCAGTCGCACCACATGGTAAACCTCTATGTGCGCGGCAAAGATGCGCTCAAGCTGCTGTCCGACACGATGATCAACAGCCCCAAGGCCTGGACCGTGGGCAAGGCCAAGCAATATGTGCCGACCACGCCTTATGGCCATGTCATTGGCGACGGCATCATCTTCTGGGAAGAAGAACAGTCGTTCACCTATGTCGGCCGCGCCCCGGCGTCGAACTGGCTGCGCTATCACGCCGCGACCGGTGGCTATGATGTCGAGATTGAACACGATGACCGTTCGCCGTCGCGGCCGATGGGCAAGCCGGTGCGCCGCAAGGAATGGCGGTTTCAGATCCAGGGCCCGCAGGCGTGGAACGTGATCGAAAAGCTGCACGGCCGCCCGCTCGAACAGCTCAAGTTTTTCAACATGAGCACGATGCACATTGCCGGCCATACCGTGCGCACGCTGCGCCACGGCATGTCGGGCGCGCCGGGGCTGGAAATCTGGGGCCCTTATGACACGATGGAGGAAATCCGCGCGGCGATCCTTGAAGCCGGCAAGGAATTCGGGCTGATCGCCTGCGGCAGCCGCGCCTATCCATCGAACACGCTCGAATCCGGGTGGATCCCGTCGCCGCTGCCGGCGATCTATACCGGCGACAAGCTAAAGGGCTATCGCGAATGGCTGGGCACCGACAGCTATGAAGCGACCGGGTCGATCGGCGGCTCGTTCGTATCGGCCAATATCGAGGACTATTACCTGAACCCGTGGGAACTGGGCTATGGCAATTTCGTCAAGTTCGACCACGATTTCCACGGCGCCGAGGCGCTGAAGGCGATCGACCCGGCGGCACAGCGGCGCAAGGTCACGCTGGCGTGGCACCCCGAGGATATGGCGACGATCATGGCCTCGCTGTTCAATCCCGATGGTGACAAGTACAAGTTCTTCGACGTGCCGCTGGCCAACTATGCCTCGTCGAATTACGACCGGGTGGTCGATGCCGGCGGCAAGACGGTCGGGCTGTCGATGTTTACCGGCTATTCCTACAACGAAAAACAGGCGCTTTCGCTCGCCACGATCGATCCGGAAATCCCGGTCGGCACCGAACTGCGCGTGGTGTGGGGCGAAGAAGACGGCGGCACGCGCAAGACCACGGTCGAACCGCACAAGCAGATCGCGGTGCGCGCGATCGTCAGCCCGGTACCCTATAGCCGGGTGGCGCGCGAAACCTATCAGCAGGGCTGGCGCACGGCGCGCTGAACGGGGGGGGCGGCGCGCATGACCTATTCGCGAATTCATCCCAACTGGGACGTGGCGCCGCGCGTCATCACCGACGGGTTTTCGCTGGAAATGACCGCCAAGGACGGCCCGTCGCTGGCCGAGGCGGCGCCGCTGATCCCGCCCGAAACGCCGATCGCGGTGACTTTTCTGCCCGGCGAAGAGGCCGGGGCACGGATCGCCGCCACGGTGGCGGTGCGGCACCTGGGGTTTGAACCCATGCCGCACTTTTCGGCGCGGCGGATCACTTCTGCCGATGACTTTGAAGGGTATCTTCACGCAGTGGTGCAACAGGCCGGGGTGCGCCGCTGTTTCATCGTCGCGGGCGATCCGCCCGAACCGCAGGGCCCCTATTTCGATACCATGGCGCTGATCGAAACCGGCGCGTTCGAACGCGCCGGGATCACCGCGATCGGCGTCGGCGGCCACCCCGAAGGCCACCCCAACATGACCGTCGCGCAATGCTGGGACGTGCTGGCGCGCAAAGTGGCGGCGATTGCCGAACGCGGCATGGCGCCGCTGATCGTCACCCAGTTCGGGTTTGATCCCGATGCGTTTATGGACTGGCTGGTCGAACTGCGCCGGCGCGGGATCGATGCCCCGGTGCGGATCGGCGTACCCGGCCCCGCCGGGATCAAGCGGCTGCTCGGCTTTGCCGCGCGCTGCGGGGTCGGCGCCTCGGCAAGCGTGCTGCGCAAATACGGCATTTCGGTCACCAACCTGCTCGGCAGCGCCGGCCCGGACAAACTGGTCGATGCCTTTGCCCACGGCCTGGGCCCGCAACACGGCCGCGTCCGGCTGCATTTCTATCCGTTTGGCGGCCTCAAAAAGACCGTCGAATGGATCGGCGACTACGAGCGGCGGCAGGCCTAGCGACCAGCACCGGCAGGCGCCGCGCCAAGCTGATTGCTGCAAGCTGCGTCTGTGCCTATGCAAAGTCATTCCAAAGCGGGGGGCAGGCGATGCAAAGGGGCTGGCTGATTGTCGTGGTCGCCGCAACGCTTGCCAGCTGCGGCCGCTTCGCGCCCGACTATGCCGATCTTTCGCCGTTGGAAGTCAAAACGTTTGACCCGACCGGGCAATGGGTGCGGCGCGATGGTGCGCCGCTTGGCCTGATCATTGCGCATAGCCCGCGCGGGGCATGGGTGGTCGAAAGTTTCGGAAAATCGGAGCACTGGAAACATTCCAATGCATGTTGGCGCGTCCACACCGGCTCGCTGAACGGACCCGAACTGGTAGCCTCAAGCGATGGCAGCGCCGATTTGAAGGAGCCGGTTTTGCGCACCGGCCTGCTGCCGGGCACCGGATTGTTCGTTGCCTTCAAGCGCAAGGTTGCGGTTGTTTCCGGCCCCGAAGCAAACGATGGCGAATGTCCTTTGGCCGGTGACTATATTCGCAAAGCGGGCCCCCATCCCAGCGATGCCTTTCGATCGCAAGACATGCCCGGCCCGATTGTTGGCGACGGGTCAGCAGCGTCGTTGAAAGCCTTGCCCTGATTTCCTGGTGTCCTGATTCTGAAGTTCGTATCATGAACTTATCGTCACCCTGAACTTGTTTCAGGGTCCATTTCTCCCCAAAATCCGCTGTTTTGCGGGGCACGATGGATGCTGAAACAAGTTCAGCATGACAAAGTTTAATCAAGCGAACTTCGAATCCACCACATTAGCCGGCCAGTTCGGCATCGAGAAACGCCGCCACCGCGTCGAGGCTGACATCGCGCGCGAGGAAGGTCTGGCCGATCCCGCGCAGCAGCAGAAATGGCAGCGTGCCGGCGTCCATTTTCTTGTCGTGGAGCATGTGATCGGCCAGCCGCCGGCCATCGCAAGCGAGCCCCAGATCGCGCAATGATGCGGGCAGCCCCACCGCCCGCAAATGTGCGACGATCCGCGTTGCGTCCTGCCCGGGCATCAACCCTTGCGCCTGCGAAAACCGTGCGGCCAGCGCCATGCCCAGCGCGACGCCTTCACCATGGAGCAGGCGGTCGGAAAAACCGGTTTCCGCCTCAAGCGCGTGGCCAAAGGTGTGGCCCAGATTGAGCAGCGCGCGCACGCCGGTGGTTTCGCGTTCGTCGGCGGCGACGATCCGCGCCTTGGCCGCGACGCTGCGTGCGATCGCGGTTGTCCGTGCGGCGGGATCGCCGGCGATCAGTGCCGGGCCATGCGCTTCGCACCAGTCAAAGAAATCGACATCGTCGATCAGGCCATATTTGACCACTTCGGCATAGCCGGCGCGGATATCGCGCAGTGGCAGGGTATCGAGCGTGGCGGGGTCGGCCAGCACCAGCACCGGCTGATGAAACGCGCCGACCAGGTTTTTGCCCGCGGGAGTGTTGATCGCGGTCTTGCCACCCACGCTCGAATCGACTTGCGCCAGCAGCGTGGTCGGCACCTGGACAAAGCCGCAGCCGCGCTTGACCATCGAGGCGGCAAAGCCGGTCAGATCACCGATCACCCCGCCGCCCAGCGCGATCACCGCATCGCGGCGTTCGATTTCGCAGGCGATCAGGAAATCGCACACTTGCGCCAGATGCGCCCATGATTTGGTCGCTTCGCCCGCCGGCAGCACCAGCCAGCGCGCGGTCATCCCGGCAGCCGCCAGCGCGGCATCGACACGCGCGCGCCAATGGCCTGCGACTTGCGCGTCGGTGACCACCGCCACCTGATCCTTGCGCATCACGCCGCGCACTTCGGCGCCCAGCCGGTCGATCAGTCCGGCGCCGATCCGCACGTCATAGGGCGCACCGGCGATATCGACCCGGATGGTGGTGGCGGGATTTACAGCCATGCGTCGATTGCCTTCAGAATGGTTTGCGCGGTCACCGCGTGGGGTTGATGCGCGCTGGTCACGCGGATCTGCGCCTGGGCATAGAATGGCGCGCGTTCTTCGTGCAGCCGGGTGAGGATCGCGCGCGGATCGCCGCCGCGCAGCAAGGGCCGGTTGTCCTTGCGCGCGACGCGTTCGACCAGCGTGGCGATATCGGCATCGATCCATACCGCCACCGCGGTGCGCAGGATCAGCGCGCGGGTGGCGGGATCGACAAACGCGCCGCCGCCGGTCGCCAGCACTTTGCGCCCGGCGCCATCGCCGATCAGCCGCGCGATCACCCGCCTTTCGCCATCGCGAAAATAGGCTTCGCCAAACTGGGCAAAGATTTCCTGCACCGACATCTGCGCGGCGCGCTCGATTTCTTCATCGGCATCGACAAACGGCACACCGAGCAGGCCCGCCAGCTTGCGCCCGACGGTGGTTTTGCCCACCCCCATCATGCCGACCAGCACCACCGAGCGGTCAAGCCGCTGGCTGATGCGGGTGATATCGCCGGTCGAGAGACTGTGATGGTCCATTGCCGCGCCGGCTATACTTGGGTTATGCCCCAGCGCAAGCCGTGCTTGGGCGGGGGTGTCGGTACCCCCGGACAGTGCGGGTGTGAACGGAAATGGCGTGGCGTGAAAATGATGAGTGGATGGGCTGCCGGGGCCGTGATCGTCCTGGCAATGATCGCGCTGCTGGCCGCGTGGGTGCGCGGGGGGCGGGTTGAACCGCATAGCGTGGAATTGCCGGTGAGCGTGCCTGCCGCAGCGGGGCACGCCTGATGGCGCGGGTCTCGCGCGTTGCGCTGGTGCTGGCGGGGGTTGCGCTGGCCGGCGGGCTGACCGGCGTGCTCGCCGCGCAGGAATCGCTGCTGCCGCCCGGATTTGACGAACGCCCGGCGCCGCGCCCGCGTGCCACGCCGACCCCGCGTGCGACCACGCCACGGCCGTCGGCCACTCCTGCGTCGCGACCGGCGCCGGTTGCCGCGCGGCCGGCACCGACCCCGGCCAAACCGACCTTGCCCGCCGCCGTTGCCGCGCTGCCGCAGGATACCGGGGTCACCGCCGGCAGCGCAGCAGCCGAACCGGCCGCCGATCCGATCGATCAGCTCGATCCGGCGCTGATCGACCAACTGGTGCAAAAAGCCGCGCCCCGGTTCGACATTCCGGTATCGGCGCGGCGCAGTCTCGCCCGTGTCGGGGTGCTGGCGCAAGGCGATGGCGGGTTGCCGTTCGCATCGACGCATTATCTGTCGGGCGATTATGTCGCGGCGCTGATCAACGGGATTCGCGGCGATCTGGTGTCGCGCTGGGGCCATATCCTGCTGCGCCGCGTGCTGCTCAGCCGGCTCGATACCCCGGTGGGGATGAACGGTGCCGACTGGGCGGCGATGCGCGCCGCGCTGCTGCTGCGGATGGACGAAGCCGATGCCGCGCGCGCGCTGATCCAGGAAGTCGACAGCGGCTATTACACCCGCCAGCTCGAAGATGTCGGCATGCTGACCTATCTGTCGACCGCCGATCCGGCCGGGCTGTGCCCGATCGACGCGCTGACCGCGGCGGGGCGGCCCGAATCGAACTGGGACCTGTCGCGCTCGATCTGCCTCGCGTTCAACGGCAGCGAAGGCTCGCCCGCGCTGGCGCAGCTGGATCGTGCGCTCAAACGCGGCGCCTCGCCGCGCATCGATATCCTGCTGGCGCAGAAATTTGCCGGATCGGCCAATACCACGCATCGCGCGGTGCAGATCGAATGGACCGATGTCGATACGCTGAACCCGTGGCGCACCGGCCTCGCTTTCGCCAGCGGGATCGAACCGCCCGAGGCGCTGCGGCGCAAGGACCCGGCCGCCTACGCGATGATGGCAACGCGCGCGCCGATGCTGCCGCTGGCCTCGCGCGCGGCGGCGGCCGACCAGATGGCGGCGCTGGGCGTGCTGTCGAGCGCGGCGATGGTCGATCTCTATGCGCAGATCGGCGCGCAAGTCGAAGCCGACCCGACCTGGGGCCCGCTGACCGCGCAATTGCGCACCGCCTATGTCGCGCCCGCCGGCACCGATCGGCTGACCGCGATCAAGGCGCTGTGGGGCGATGACAGCGATCCGCGCCGGCACTATTCGCGCCAGGTGCTGACCGCCTATGCCGCCGCACGGATCGAACCGGCGGCGGCCTACAGCGATGATGCCGCCGCGCTGCTGGCATCGATGCTCAGCGCCGGGCTCGATCGCAACGCGGCGCGCTGGGCGACGGTGGTGCCGGTGGGCAGCCAGGGCTGGGCGATCGTCACGTTGGCCGCGCCGGCCAAGCTGGCGGCAATCACTGGCGATGCGCTCAATGCGTTCAAAGCGGGCGATGGCAGCGAGGGCGGCGCGCGCTCGGCGCTGCTGCTGGCCGGGCTGATGGGGCTGGGGCGGATCGATGCGCAGACCGCGCAAGGGTTTGCCCGCACGATCGGGTTTGACACCGCGCGGCGCACCCGCTGGAGCGCGGCGATCGACGATGCCGCGGCGTCGAACAATCCGGCGCTGGTTGCGCTGCTGGCCGGATACGGCATGCAGGGCGATGGGTGGAGCCGGATGACCCCGCTGCACCTTTATCATATCACCGCCGCGCTGCGCCATGTCGGCATGGATGCCGAAGCGCGGATGATCGCGGCCGAGGCGCTGGCGCGCACTTGATCGACGACACCCGGGCGATCGCCGCATTTGTGGCGATGCTGGCCGCCGAACGCGGCGCGGCGGCGAACACGCTTGCCGCCTATCGCCGCGATTTGAACGGCGCGCGCGCAGTGATCGGCGCGCTGGTCCACGCCGATCGTGCGGCATTGGCGCGGCTGGCCGGGGCGTGGGGCGATCTGGCGCCCGCCAGTCTGGCGCGCAAGGCTTCGGCGTTGCGCCAGTTCTATGCCTTTTGCCTCGATGAAGGCTGGCGAAGTGATGATCCGTCGGATGCGCTGCCGCGCCTGCGCCCGCGCCGGGGGCTGCCGCGCGTGCTGTCGCATGACGAGATCACCGCGCTGTTCAGCCTCGCCGAGGCGGATGCGGCAAGCGGTGATCCGGCGGCGGTGCGGCTGCTCGCATTGATCGAATTGCTCTATGGTTCGGGGCTGCGCGCGACCGAGCTGGTCTCGCTGCCGCTGGCGGCGGTGCCGCGCGATGCGCCGTTTCTGACGATCACCGGCAAAGGCGGGCAGCAGCGGATGGTGCCGGTGGGCGAACGCGCCGGTGCGGCGCTGCGGCGGTGGCTGGCGCTGCGTCCGGCGGGTGGGCGCCATGTGTTTGCTTCGCCGCGCGGCGGGCATCTGACGCGGGTGCGGCTGTTTCAATTGCTGCGCGATCTGGCATTGCGCGCCGGGCTCGATCCGGCGCGGGTCAGCCCGCACGTGCTGCGCCATGCCTTTGCCACGCATTTGCTCGAAGGCGGCGCCGATCTGCGCGTGCTGCAAACGCTGCTCGGCCATGCCGATATTGCCACCACGCAGATCTATACCCATGTCGACGGCGCGCGGCTGGTCGCGCTGGTCAACGCGCGCCACCCGCTTGCGGGGCATTGACCGGCGCGCCGGGTTTGCCTAGCGCAGAGCGCATGATTTCCTATCTTGAATTCGAAAAGCCGGTCGCGGCGCTCGATGCCCGCATTGCCGAACTGCGCGATGCCGCCCAGGCGGCCAATCCCGGCGGCGATCTCGATCTGTCGGGCGAAATTGCCAAGCTGGAAAGCAAGGCGGGCGAACTGCTGGCGCAGACCTATCGCAACCTGACCCCGTGGCAGAAAACGCAAGTGGCGCGCCACCCGGCGCGGCCGCATTTTCGCGATTATGTCGCCGGCGCGTTTGAAGATTTCGTGCCGCTGGGCGGCGATCGCCGGTTTGGCGAGGATCAGGCGATCATTGGCGGGCTGGCGCGGCTGGGGCATCGCCGGGTCATGCTGATCGGCCATGAAAAAGGCCACGATACGCAAAGCCGGCTGCGCCACAATTTCGGCATGGGCAAACCCGAAGGCTATCGCAAGGCGATCCGCCTGATGGAAATGGCCAGCCGGTTCGGCCTGCCGGTGGTCACGCTGGTCGATACTTCGGGCGCGTTTCCGGGGGTAGAGGCCGAAGAGCGCGGCCAGGCCGAAGCGATCGCGCGCTCGACCGAGGCGTGCCTCGCGCTGGGCGTGCCGATGGTGGCGACGATCGTGGGTGAGGGCGGATCGGGCGGCGCGGTGGCCCTGGCCAGCGCCGAACGGGTGCTGATGCTCGAACACGCGGTCTATTCGGTGATTTCGCCCGAAGGCTGCGCCTCGATCCTGTGGCGCACCGCCGAAAAGGCCGCCGATGCCGCCGAAGCGATGAAAGTGACCGCGCAGGATCTGCTCGCGCTGGGGGTGATCGACCGCATCGTGCCCGAACCGATGGGCGGGGCGCACCGCAGCCCGACGGCAATGGCGCGGACGCTGGGGCAGGTAATCGGCGAGGAACTCGATGCGCTGATCGGCAAGGATGCCCGCACTTTGCGTGCGCTGCGCGAAGAACGCTTTCTGCGGATTGGCGGCTAGGTTTCAGCCCCCGTCGCTCAGTGCCCGACGGCGGAATTGCTGATATAGAGCTGCACGATCAGCCAGGTGTTGATCAGCTGGTTGGAAAAGCCCTGGAAGCCGACGATCAGCACGACCGACAGCAAACCGATCAGCAACCCGTATTCGACCACGGTTGCCGCGTCATCGGCGCGCGCCAGCCTTTTCAGGAATTTTGGCACGCGCGTTTGTCCCATTGTCTGTCCCGCTGCCAGCCTAGGGAAATGATGCTAAGAATTGGTTATGACCGCCCGCCCAAAAAATGCGAAATTGACCGTCGATTTGCGTGATCCGCTGGTGGTGGTCGCCGCTGCGCTGGTTAATGGCCAGGGCCGTGTGCTGATGCAGCAGCGCCCGGCCGGGCGCGACCATGCCGGATTGTGGGAATTTCCCGGCGGCAAAGTCGAAGCGGGCGAGGCGGCCAGCGCGGCGCTGGTGCGCGAACTGGCCGAAGAGCTGGCGATCACGCTCGATCCCGCGCAGTGCGAACCGCTCGGTTTTGCCGCCAGCCCGCCCGGCCATGGCCCGCGCCCGATCGTGCTGCTGCTCTATGGCTGCCGCAACTGGCAGGGCGATCTGCGGAGCCTTGAAGGGGCCACGCTGGGCTGGTTTGCCGCCGATGCGCTGGCGAGGCTGCCGATGCCGCCGCTCGATGTGCCGCTGATCGCGCCGGCGCGCCGATTTGCCGGCTAGCGCGGGCGCCAAAGTACCGGCATCGGGCAATTTTCCGTCTCGGTTCAAAACCACTTGCCAAGCCGGCGCCACCCCCCTAAGTGCGCACCTCCACGCACCCGTAGCTCAGCTGGATAGAGCATCAGACTACGAATCTGAGGGTCGGACGTTCGAATCGTTCCGGGTGCGCCACTTGCCCTTTTTTGCGGCAAGGCACAGGCCAGGCACCCGTAGCTCAGCTGGATAGAGCATCAGACTACGAATCTGAGGGTCGGACGTTCGAATCGTTCCGGGTGCGCCATGCCTGAATCGGCCAGACTGTCGCGCAAGCCACGATAGGCCGTCATGATCAAGTCCGTCAGCGCAGCACTGTCGACCGGCACATCGGGGCGCAGTTTGACATGGCGCATCCATTTGCCGCTGCCCATCAGCAAGTGGTGCGGATCGGGCAGCGCTGCACCGTCAAAAAAGCCCAGGTTCACATGCGCCGCATAAACTCCGACATAGGCAAAAGCGGCGTCGTTGATGCAGGCGGTGGCCTGATGGTCGTGCATCACTTCGGTCACGTTCGGACCGCAGGCCCTGATCGCGTCAAACCAGTGGCGCGCGATGGCGGCCAGCGGCGGCGCGCGGGTTTCCAGCCAGGTTTCGACCTCGGGGTGTGGGCGCCGGGCGCCGGGGAGAAGGAACAGGCGATCCATGGACAGGCAGTGTGACACAGCGGTTGGCGATGTCGAGTCCGCGCCAATTTGCGATTGCCACCACCACTTTGCGCCAGCTTATCGCCATATCGGTTTGCAATACCGGTTAACTTGGTTAAATGCGGAAATAGCTATCCGCAGCGCTGCGAAACCGTCGTGCCCCCGTTGCGAAACCACCGGGCTTGGCCTTATAGCCCGCGATCAAGGTTCGGGTGTTTTGCGCGCGAACCCAGGCTGCCATAACAAAAGGATCGATTGCCTTGGCCAAACCTGCCCGGCCGCGTGCCCCCAGAGCCGCCAAAGCCGCCCCCGTCCAACCGGCGGTGATCACCACCGAGACGATGGCCGGCGAAGAAGAGGCGGTGTTTGCCTTGCGCAGCCTGCAGCAGGCCCATGCCAACAACCGGCGTTATGACGCCAGCGATGCCGAACTGCTGCATTTCTACGAGCAGATGGTGCTGATCCGCCGTTTTGAAGAACGCGCCGGGCAATTGTACGGGCTGGGGCTGATCGGCGGCTTTTGCCACCTCTACATCGGCCAGGAAGCGGTCGCCGTGGGGGTGCAGTCGGCGCTCAAGGCCGGGCACGACAGCGTGATCACCGGCTATCGCGACCATGGCCACATGCTCGCCTATGGCATTGATCCGCGCGTGATCATGGCCGAACTGACCGGGCGCGGCGCGGGGATTTCGCGCGGCAAGGGCGGGTCGATGCACATGTTTTCGACCGAGCACAAATTCTTTGGCGGCCACGGCATCGTCGGCGCGCAAGTCTCGCTCGGCGCCGGGCTGGCGTTTGGCCACAAGTACCGCGACGATGGCGGGGTCTGCGTCGCCTATTTCGGCGATGGCGCGGCCAACCAGGGCCAGGTCTATGAAACCTTCAACATGGCCGCGCTGTGGAAGCTGCCGATCGTGTTCGTGGTGGAAAACAACGGCTATGCGATGGGCACCGCGGTGCGGCGCGGATCGGCCGAAACGCATTTCTATCGCCGCGGCACGGGGTTCCGCATCCCCGGCATGGATGTCAACGGCATGGACGTGCTCGAAGTGCGCCAGGCGACCGAAGTCGCGCTCGATTATGTCCGCGCCGGCAATGGCCCGGTGCTGATGGAATTGAACACCTATCGCTATCGCGGCCATTCGATGTCGGACCCGGCGAAATACCGCAGCCGCGAAGAAGTCCAGGACATGCGCGACAAGCACGACCCGATCGAAGCGGCCAAGCAGGAACTGCTGCGCCGGGGTGTGACCGAAGACCGGATGAAAGAGATCGACAAGAAGATCCGCGCGGTGGTCGCCGAAGCCGCCGACTTTGCCGAAAATTCGCCTGAGCCCGACGCGGCCGAACTCTATACCGACGTGCTGGTGGGAAGCTACTGAGATGGCCATCGATCTGAAAATGCCCGCGCTGTCGCCGACGATGGAAGAAGGCACGCTCGCCAAGTGGCTGGTCAAGCCCGGCGATACGGTCAAATCGGGCGACATCCTTGCCGAAATCGAAACCGACAAGGCGACAATGGAATTCGAAGCGGTCGACGAGGGCGTGATTGGCGCGCTGCTGGTCGAGGCCGGAACCGAAGGGGTTAAGGTCGGCACCGTGATCGCCACGCTGTCGGGCGAAGACGAACCCGCCGCGCCCGCCGCTGCCCCGGCTCCCGCGCCGGTCGCCGCCCCGGTGGTCGCTGCGCCGGCCCCGACGCCGGTGGTGATTGCCGCCCCCGCTGCCGATCCCGAAGTACCCGCCGGCACGCCGATGGTTGCCACCACCGTGCGCGAAGCGCTGCGCGATGCGATGGCCGAAGAAATGCGCGCCGATGATCGTATCTTCGTGATGGGCGAAGAAGTCGCCGAATACCAGGGCGCCTACAAGGTGACCCAGGGCTTGCTCGAAGAATTCGGTCCGCGCCGGGTGATCGACACCCCGATCACCGAATATGGCTTTGCCGGCATCGGCACCGGCGCGGCGATGGGCGGCCTGCGCCCGATCGTCGAATTCATGACCTTCAATTTCGCGATGCAGGCGATTGACCACATCATCAATTCGGCGGCCAAGACCAATTACATGTCGGGCGGCCAGATGCGCTGCCCGATCGTGTTTCGCGGCCCCAACGGCGCCGCCGCGCGCGTCGGCGCGCAGCACAGCCAGAACTATGGCCCGTGGTATGCTGCCGTGCCGGGGCTGATCGTGATCGCGCCTTATGATGCTGCTGATGCCAAGGGCCTGCTCAAGGCGGCGATCCGCAGCGAAGATCCGGTGGTCTTCCTCGAAAACGAACTGGTCTATGGCCGCAGCTTCGAGGTGCCGCAGCTCGATGATTTCGTGCTGCCGATCGGCAAGGCGCGGATCATGCGCAAGGGCAGCGATGTGACGATCGTCAGCTATTCGATCGGCGTCGGCATGGCGCTCGAAGCCGCCGAAGTGCTGGCGGGCGAGGGGATCGATGCCGAAGTGATCGACTTGCGCACGCTGCGCCCGCTCGACAAGGCGACCGTGCTCGAAAGCCTGTCGCGCACCAACCGCATGGTGGTGGCCGAAGAAGGCTTCCCGGTCTGTTCGATCGCTTCGGAAATCATCGCGGTGGCGATGGAAGAAGGCTTCGATCATCTCGATGCCCCGGTGCTGCGCGTGTGCGACGAAGACGTGCCGCTGCCTTATGCCGCCAATCTGGAAAAGGCTGCGCTGATCACCCCGGCCAAGATCGCCGCGGCGGTGCGCAAGGTGTGCTATCGCTGAGATCGATGTGGCCGAATGGCTGTCGCCGCCCGAGCGGCTGGCGATCGCCTATGCCTCGCGCCCGGTGCGCGCGCTGTGGACCGGGCTCATCCTGCTCGACAAGCGGCTGGCGCATTCGGCGCGCGAATCGCGCGAACCGATCATGGTGCAATTGCGGCTGGCCTGGTGGCGCGACCAACTGGCCAAGCCGCCGGCCGAACAGCCGCGCGGCGAACCGCTGCTGGCGCTGCTGGCCCCATGGCATCGGGAAAGCGCCGCGCTGATCGCGCTGGTTGACGGGCAGGAAGCACAAGCGGTGGGCGAAGATGGCGGCGCGGCGCTCGATCGTGCGCGCGAAGCCGCGATCGTGGCGCTGGCGCGCCTCTCCGGGGTGCCGGTCACGCCCGCGCTCGCCGCTGCCGCGCTGGCCTATGCCCAGGGTGAACCGGTTGCGCCGCGCGGGCTGCCCCGCGCGATGCGGCCGCTGCTGCTGCTCGATCATTTTGACCGCGCCGGCGATCGGCCGCGCTGGCGCGTGCTGGCCGGCGCGCTGCGCAAGGGCTTGCTGGGGTTCTAAACAGGAGCGAAGGCGCCAAATCGGCCCGATCTCGGCCTCGTCTTGCCCAGCGGCGCGGCCTAATTTTGCCCGATGAACCGGATCGCCCTCGGCGCCCTTGGCGCGTTGCTGCTGCTCGCGGCCGGGGTGTTCTGGTGGCAGGGCCGCGCCGCCACCGATGGCGCGCCCCCGGCGCCGCATCTCGATCCGCCCGCCGCCAAAGCGACCGCCGATGACAGCCTGCCCGAAGCCGACGCGGGCGATGCCAGCGGCCCCGATCTGCCCGATGTTCCCGAGGCGACCAAAGAACAGAAACGCTTTGACCGGCTCGACCGCAATCACGACGGCAAGATCAGCCTGCCCGAAATGCTCGCCCCGCGCGCGCGCGAATTCCGCAAGCTGGATACCGACGGCAACAACCTGCTGACGTTTGACGAATGGGCGGTCAAGACGATCAACAAATTCAAGGCCGCCGACAAGACCGGCAAAGGCTATCTCACCCGCGAAGAATTTGCTGCCACCAAGGCCCAACCACGCAAGACCAAGCCGAAATGTGAATGCGCGAAGTGAGGGTTGATTTGGAAAACTCATGCCAAAATAAACCGGTTCGTCCTTGCATATTGGCATAGGCGTTAATCGCGGAATGTGATGTGATTGCGCTGCCTGTTGCCGGGTCATGACCCGGCAACAGGCGGAGCGGATAGGCTGTGCTCGTCCTGGGGCTTTGAGCTCGTGGCTCAGCAGAGCCGTCCGTATCCGCTCGGATTATCTCGAACGGTTGCATGGGCGCCTGGCGTCCGAATGCAAGGCGGAGAAGTCGCGATGCAGGCCACACCTCACTTCGTTGCCGTTGATGTTTCCAAGGCGATGCTGGATCTGGCCTCGCCGCAGGGTGCTTGGCGCACACCCAACACACCTTCCGGGCTTGCCAGCCTGAGGCGACGGTTGGCCAAGCAAGAGCGCCCCTGGGTGGTCTGTGAGGCGACTGGCCGCCACAGCCGGCTGCTGGCGCGGCAGATGCACCAGGCCGGCATTCCGGTCAGCATCGTCAATCCACGCCAGATTCGTGATTTTGCCCGCGCCAGCGGTCAGCTGGCGAAGACGGATGCCATTGACGCGGCCGTAATCTTGCGGTTCGCTCATGCAATGCAGCCGCCACAGACCCCACCGGTTCCGGAAAGCCGCCAGCGCCTTGCCGAGCAGGTGGTTCGTCGCCGGCAACTGGTCGACATGTTGGCCGCCGAAAAGCAGCGCCTGAGCGAACTCGATGATCCCGACACGGTTGCTTCGATCAAGGACCATCTCGCCTTTCTCAAGGCCCAGATCGAGGCGTGCTCCACACGCATCGAAACCTTGATCGAGGCCGATCGGGAACTGGCTGAAAAGGCGTCTCTATTGCGGACAATCCCCGGTATCGGGGCGACCACGGCGGCTGTCCTGCTCACCGAAATGCCCGAACTGGGCGAGGCCGACAAAAAGCAGATCGCCGCCCTGGCTGGCGTGGCACCCATGAACCGCGACAGCGGCCAGTGGCGCGGACAGGCCCACATCAAAGGCGGCAGGATGTCCGTGCGATGCGCCCTCTACATGGCCAGCATCGTCGCCATCCGCTTCAATCCCGCCATCAAGACATTCTACCGCCGCCTGCGAGCAGACGGAAAACCACCCAAAGTCGCCATCACTGCCGCCATGCGCAAACTTCTCATCATCGCAAACACCGTCGTCAAACAAAAACAACCCTGGCACTCTTGACTGCCAATACGGTTGCTGAGCCTGTCGAAGGATGCGCGCTACCGTGTGGCTGGGCGCTTTTTTTCAGCGCGTGCGGCCGGCCTTGGCGCGCGTCCTTCGACAAGCTCAGGACGAACCGATGTGTTATAAATCAGATGCTTGACTGATTGTGTGGTTCTCAGCTGTCCGAACGGCCTTCGGCGCGGCGTTGCGCCAGCCAGGCGGCGGCTTCGGCTTCCTGCGCGGCTTCGGCGGCGATGCGACCCTGGGCCTGGCGTTCGGCGCGCAGTTCCTCGATCAGCGCGTCGCGGTCCGAGCCGAGCCGGTTGTCGGGGGTAGCATCGTCATCGGCGCCGGCCTTGCGCGCGGCCTTGGCCACCAGCGCGTCGAGCTCGCGCTGCGAACACAGCCCCAGCGTGACCGGGTCCTTGGGGTTGATATTGCCGATGTTCCAGTGGCTGCGGTCGCGGATCGCGGCAATCGTGTTGCGCGTGGTGCCGATCAGCTTGCCGATCTGCGCATCGGAAATTTCCGGGTGATTGCGCAAGATCCAGGCGATGCCGTCGGGCTTGTCCTGGCGCTTGGACACCGGGGTATAGCGCGGGCCCTTGGTGCGGCTGATCGACAGCGGCGCGCGCTGCATTTTCAGCCGGTATTCGGGGCTGGCCTGGCCACGGTCGATTTCGGCCTGCGACAATTCGCCCGAATGGACCGGATCGCGGCCGGTGTACTTTGCCCCGGCCAAATCGTCGGCCATCGCCTGCACTTCGAGAATGTGCAGGCCGCAGAATTCGGCGATCTGTTCAAACGTCAGCGCGGTATTGTCGACCAGCCACGACGCGGTGGCGTGCGGCATCAACGGATAAGTGGGCTGGCTCAAGGGAACCTCTTTTGCATGGGCGCGCCGAACGCGCGAAAAATAACGGCCGCCCCTTGCGGGACGGCCCTAACCGCGCTGATGTAGGCCAGCGTGGCGCAAACGGCAAGGCAAATTCAATGCTCGATGTCGAGCACGATCTTGCCGACATGGCCGCCCGCTTCCATCCGCGCATGCGCCTGCGCGGCTTCGGCCAGCGCAAAGCGCATGTCCATCACCGGGCGCAACTGGCCTTCGCCGACCAGCGGCCAGACATTGTCGGCGATTTCGGCGGCGAGCGCGGCCTTGAACGCGGTCGAACGCGGGCGCAGCGTCGATCCGGTCAGCGTCAGCCGGCGCACCATCACTTCGGCCATGTTGAGTTCTGCGCGGGTGCCGCCCTGCACCGCGATGGTGACGTGGCGGCCATCATCGGCCAGGCATTTGAGATTGCGCGCGACATAATCGCCGGCGACCATGTCGAGCACGACATCGACGCCGCGCCCGCCGGTGATCGCGGCGACTTCGGCCACGAAATCCTGCGTGCGGTAATCGATCGCGTGATCGGCGCCCAGTTCGAGCGCGCGCGCGCATTTGTCGGCGCTGCCGCAAGTGACGATGGTGGTGATCGCAAACAGCCGCGCCAGCGTGATCGCCATCGTGCCGATGCCGCTGGTGCCGCCGTGGATCAGCACCATTTCGCCATCGCGGACATAGGCGCGTTCAAACAGGTTGTGCCACACGGTAAACAGCGTTTCGGGCAAGGCGGCCGCTTCGGCCAGCGACACGCCATCGGCCACCGGCAGGCAGTGCCCGGCTTCGGCCAGACAATATTGCGCATAGCCGCCACCGGCAACCAGCGCGGCGACCGCGCTGCCCACGGCCGGCATCACCACCCCTTCGCCCAGCGCGACGACATGCCCGGCGACTTCGAGCCCGGGGATCGGCGAAGCACCCGGCGGCGGGGGATAGAGCCCGCGCCGCTGGATCACGTCGGGGCGGTTGACCCCGGCATGCGCAACCTTGATCAGCACCTTGCCGGGGCCGGGCTGCGGCACCGCGATCGTTTCGGGGCGCAGCACTTCGGGCCCGCCCGGCGTGGCAATCCCGATCGCCAGCATCGTTGCCGGGATGTCCGCTGCAAATCCCTTATGGCCGACCGACATGGGTATGGTTAACGCCTTGTTGAGGAATCCTTTGCTATCCCTACCCACGCACCCAGTTGACAGCAAGAACGAACGCGCCAAATTGGGACTGACGAGATGGACATTGACGATCGCCCGCGCCCTTTGGGGGATAGCGCCAGCCGGCTGGCCACCGAATCGCTCGACCATCTCTCGCTGGCCGAACTCGATGCGCGGATCAGCCTGTGCGAGGCCGAAATCGCCCGGATCATGGCTCATCGCGACCGCGCCAAGGCGCACCGCGCCGCCGCCGATGCGCTGTTCGGCAAGCCGCCGCCCGACGGATCTCCCGCATGATCGCCGCCGCCCTTTGCAAGCGCGGGCGGCGTTCCCATATTGCCAGGCGCAGCGAAGGTTGCGCGCTTCGACCAGGTACCCTGCCCTTTCGCGCAAGCCGTTGTCTGATGCTGGTCCATCGCCGGCATCGCGATCATGATCTGACCCATCCCCCTACCGGGATTTCCCCCGGCAGCCGGCGATCCGCCGTCCGGCCTGCCCGACCAAAGAGCGTGTGCCATGCCCAGTTTTGCGCAAAGCCTTGAAAAGACGCTTCATGCCGCGCTCGCCAACGCGTCAGAGCGCAGCCATGAATATGCCACGCTCGAACATCTGTTGCTGGCGCTGATCGATGATCCCGATGCATCGCAAGTGATGCAGGCCTGCGGGGTTGATCTGGGCGATCTCGGCGATGTCGTGCGCCAGTATCTCGATCAGGAATACCAGTCGCTCAAGACGCAGGAAAAGGCCGATCCCCAGCCCACCGCCGGGTTTCAGCGGGTGATCCAGCGCGCCATCCTGCACGTGCAATCTTCGGGCAAGGATACCGTGACCGGCGCCAATGTGCTGGTCGCGCTGTTTTCCGAACGCGATTCCTATGCGGTCTATTTCCTCCAGCAGCAGGACATGAGCCGGCTCGACGCGGTGAGCTACATCAGCCACGGCATCGGCAAGGGCGGGCGCCAGATCGACAGCCGCACGCCCAAGGGGTCCGAGGAGGAATCGCCCAAGCAGGAAGAAAAGCAGGACGCCAAATCGAACAAGAAGGATTCCGCGCTCGACCAGTTCTGCGTCAATCTCAACGACAAGGCGCTGTCGGGCAAAGTCGATCCCTTGATCGGGCGCGGGCCCGAAGTCGATCGCACGATCCAGATCCTGTGCCGCCGGTCGAAGAACAACCCGCTCTATGTGGGTGATCCGGGCGTCGGCAAAACCGCCATCGCCGAAGGGCTGGCGCGCAAGATCGTCGAAGGCGACGTGCCCGAAGTGCTGGCGCAGGCGGTGATCTATTCGCTCGACATGGGCAGCCTGCTTGCCGGCACGCGCTATCGCGGCGATTTCGAGGAACGGTTGAAGCAAGTGGTCGGCGAACTGGAAAAGATGCCGCATGCGATCCTGTTCATCGACGAAATCCACACCGTGATCGGCGCCGGCGCGACCAGTGGCGGGGCGATGGATGCGTCGAACCTGCTCAAGCCGGCGCTGTCGGGCGGTACCATCCGCTGCATCGGATCGACCACTTACAAGGAATTCCGCAACCATTTCGAAAAGGATCGCGCGCTGCTGCGCCGGTTCCAGAAGATCGATGTCAACGAACCGAGCATCGAGGATACCATCAAGATCCTGCGCGGCCTGCGCAGCGCGTTCGAGGATCATCACAAGGTCAAATATACCCCCGATGCGATCAAGAGCGCGGTCGAATTGTCGGCGCGCTATATCAATGACCGCAAGTTGCCCGACAAGGCGATCGACGTGATCGACGAAGTCGGCGCGATGCAGATGCTGGTGCCGCCGTCGAAGCGCAAGAAAACGATCACCGCGCGCGAGATCGAGGCGGTGATCGCAACGATGGCGCGTATCCCGCCCAAATCGGTCAGCAGCGACGACAAGAAAGTGCTCGAACACCTCGATCGCGATCTCAAGCGGCTGGTGTTCGGTCAGGATCGCGCGATCGAGGTGCTGGCCAGCGCGATGAAGCTGAGCCGTGCCGGCCTGCGCGACCCCGACAAGCCGATCGGATCGTTTCTGTTTTCGGGCCCGACCGGCGTCGGCAAGACCGAAGTCGCGCGCAGCCTGGCGCAGATCATGGGCATTCCGCTGCAACGCTTCGACATGTCGGAATATATGGAGCGCCATTCGGTCAGCCGGCTGATCGGGGCGCCCCCGGGCTACGTCGGGTTTGATCAGGGCGGGCTGCTGACCGATGCGATCGACCAGCAACCGCATTGCGTGCTGCTTCTCGACGAAATCGAAAAGGCGCACCCCGATCTGTTCAACATCCTCTTGCAGGTGATGGACAACGGTCGGTTGACCGACCACCACGGCAAGACGGTCGATTTCCGCAATGTCGTGCTGATCATGACCACCAATGCCGGCGCCTCGGACATGGCGCGCCAGGGGATCGGGTTTGGCGATGTGTCCAAGGCCGATGCCGGCGACGAAGCGGTCAAGCGGATGTTCACCCCCGAATTCCGCAACCGGCTCGATGCGATCGTGCCGTTCGGCTATCTGCCGTCCGAAGTGGTCAGCCGGGTGGTCGACAAGTTCATCCTCCAGCTTGAACTGCAACTGGCCGATCAGAACGTGCATATCCAGTTCGACAGCGAATCGCGCACCTGGCTGGCCAAGCAGGGCTATGACCGGCTCTATGGCGCGCGGCCGATGGCGCGGGTGATTCAGGAAAAGGTCAAGAAACCGCTCGCCGAAGAACTGCTGTTCGGCAAATTGGCCAATGGCGGCGAAGTGGCGGTCAGCCTGAAGGACGACGCGCTGTCGTTCGAACTGACCCCGGCGGCGCCCAAGATGGTCAAGAAAAAGGCCGGCAAGGGCAAAGCCACCGGCGCGGCACCGGCCGCCAACAGCGACGAAGCATGATGCAACCGGCTGGTCCCGCCACGGTGGGGCCAGCCGGTTTCATGCGATCAAGCGGCCAATCGCCGCCGCCGCCGCAGGCCAAGCGCGACCAGCCCGGCGCCCATCAGCGCGACAATCCCCGGTTCGGGCACCACGACGCCGCCCGATGAGGTTGAACTGGTGCTGCTGCTGCCGCCGATCGGGGTGATCGGCACCGAATAGGACCCGCCCAGCGTGCCGATGTGCATTTCGCCATTTTGCACCAGGCTGCCGAACACCGCCGACCCCTGGATGTAATTGGCGGTGGTCGCGGCGGCCAGCGGGGCGAGCACCGACCCGCCCCACGCGGTGGTGAACGACAGCGAAGTCGCGCTCGGGAAATTCCAGATCACGCTGGTGCCCAGATTATTGGTGCCACCCAGGAAATTGGCGCTGAGCGCGGCCGAAGTGCCGGTCACGTTGATCACCACCAGATTGCTGCCGTCGGTGTTGATCTGGATCGCGGTCATCGCCGAAAGCTGCGCGGCGGTCACGGTAAACACGGTTGGCGCCGTGGCATGGGCCGGCACGTTGAACACACCGGTGGTGCCGTTCATGCTGACCGTGGCGGTATTGGGCAGCACGCCCAATTGATACGACAGGCTGTTCATGCTGGTGCCCATCGCGCTGCCATATTGGGTCAGCCCGACGACAAAGGCCGGGTTGCTGGTGCCCAATCCCGATACCACGGTGTTGGAATTGACATTGGTATTGCTGATCGTGCCGCCGACATCGACCGTCTGCGCCGCGCCGTTCAGATTGAACCCGCTGCTGACATTGCCGCCGACCAGCGCGCCGCCGCCATTGTCGATCGCCTTGATCCCGCCGGTCACGTTGCCGACCACGGTCAGCGCCGGGACAGTGCCGGTGGGTGCTGCCGGCAGGCTGGAGGAAATCTGGTAATTCGACGAAGTGCCGGTCAGATTGCCGCCGACGAAAGTGCGGCCTTCGACTTCGGACGAGGAATTGAGGTCGCCCAGCACGATCAGGTTGTACGCGCTCATCGCGTCGAGCCCCAGCGGTTGCGACTGCGCCCGCGCCTCGCCCGCCGCCAGCGCCAGACCCAGCATCGCTGCGCGCAAAATCATCCGTCGTGTCATGCCATGTCCCAACCTGCCGGTACCCCGTGGCCACGGGCGGTAAATGGTTAACGCGGCGCGCTCAAGGCGGTGGCGGCGGGTGGCGGGGCGGGTTGGGCGCAAAGGGCGGCGATTGCCGGGGTCTTTTGCAGAACCGTGCCGGGCTGGCACACAATCGGTGCGCGGGCCGCTGTCAAGTCATCCCTTCGCGACGCTGGCCGTGGCGCCGCAGGACTGGCATGATGCGCACCGTCAGACTCGCGAGCGCCGCGCCCAGACGGCGCCGCCGGTCGGATCTTCCAACGCAGGAGAGAGCGATGCTGCACGAAGCGATGAGCAAATTTGCCGGCAAATCGGTGATCAGGGAGCGGTTCGACCATTTCATCGGCGGCCGCTGGGTCGCCCCGGTGCGCGGCGCCTATTTCGACAATATCTCGCCGATCACCGGCCAGCCGGTGTGCCAGGTCGCGCGCGGCACCGCCGAAGATATCGAGGCCGCGCTCGATGCCGCGCACAAGGCGCGCGCCGGCTGGGGCGCGACCCCGGCGGCGGAGCGGTCGAACGTGCTGCTGCGGATTGCCGACCGCATGGAGGCCAATCTCGATCTGCTCGCGCTGGTCGAAACGATCGACAACGGCAAACCGATCCGCGAAACCACCGCCGCCGACATGCCGCTGGCGATTGACCATTTCCGTTATTTCGCCGGCTGCGTGCGCGCGCAGGAAGGGTCTATTTCGGAAATCGATGCCGATACCATCGGCTATCACTTTCACGAACCGCTTGGCGTGGTCGGGCAGATCATCCCGTGGAATTTCCCGATCCTGATGGCGGCGTGGAAGCTGGCGCCGGCGCTGGCGGCGGGCAATTGCGTGGTGCTCAAACCCGCCGAACAGACGCCGATGTCGATCCTCGTGCTCGCTGAACTGATTGCCGATATTCTGCCCGACGGGGTGCTCAACATCGTCAACGGCTATGGGCTCGAAGCGGGCAAGCCGCTCGCCACCAGCAAGCGGATCGCCAAGATCGCGTTTACCGGCGAAACCTCGACCGGCCGGCTGATCATGCAATATGCCTGCGAAAACCTGATCCCGGTCACGCTCGAACTGGGCGGGAAAAGCCCCAACATCTTTTTCGCCGATGTCGCCGCGCACGATGACGATTTCTTTGACAAGGCGCTCGAAGGCTTTGCCATGTTCGCGCTCAACCAGGGCGAAGTGTGCACTTGCCCCAGCCGCGCGCTGATCCACGAATCGATCTATGACCGCTTCATGGAGCGCGCGATCGCCCGGGTCGAGGCGATCAAGCTGGGCAATCCGATCGATCCGTCGACGATGATCGGCGCGCAGGCCTCGCGCGAACAGCTCGACAAGATCCTCTCGTACATCGACATCGGCCGGGGCGAAGGCGCCGAAGTGCTGACCGGCGGCAGCCGCGCGATGCACACCGGCGAACTCGCCGAGGGCTATTACGTGACCCCGACCGTGCTCAAGGGGCACAACAAGATGCGCATTTTCCAGGAGGAAATCTTTGGCCCGGTGCTGTCGGTAACGACGTTCCGCACCGACGAGGAAGCGCTGGCGATCGCCAATGACAGTGCCTATGGCCTTGGCGCCGGGGTGTGGAGCCGCGATGCCAATACCTGCTATCGCTTTGGCCGGGCGATCCAGGCCGGGCGGGTGTGGACCAACTGCTATCACGCCTATCCCGCGCATGCCGCGTTCGGCGGGTACAAGCAGTCGGGCATCGGCCGCGAAACGCACAAGATGATGCTCGATCACTATCAGCAGACCAAGAACATGCTGGTCAGCTACAGCCCCAAAAAACTGGGCTTTTTCTGATCACGGCGGGCCGGGTGCGCGTGGGCGCGCCCGGTCCGATACGGCGCTTTTCTTTCGCGCCGGCGGCATTATGGTCGGCCCCCGGATAAAACCCGTGGGGGGACTGACAGATGCGCATCGCGGCCGGCCTGGTTTCAACGCTTGCACTGGCCGTGGCGGCCGTATCTTTGCCGGATTTGGCAGTGGCGCAGACCGCGCCGGGGCTGTTTCAGCAACCCTCGCTCAGCCGCGACCTGGTGGCGTTTACTTATGCCGGCGATATCTGGGTGGTGCCGCGCCAGGGTGGCCGCGCGACGCGGCTGACCACCGGGGTCGGGGTCGAATCGAGCCCGGTGTTTTCGCCCGATGGCACCACCTTGGCGTTTACCGGCGAATATGACGGCAATGTCGATGTCTATACAGTGCCGGTTGCCGGCGGGGTGCCGACGCGGATCACCTATCACCCCGCCAATGATGCGGTGGTCGGCTGGTCGCGCGATGGCAAGTCGATCCTGTTCCGGTCTGACCGCCAGGCCTATAGCCGGCTGGTGCAACTGTTCAGCGTGCCCGCCACTGGCGGGCCGGCCAGCGCGCTGCCGCTGCCGATGGCCTTTGCCGGATCGCTGTCGGCCGATGGCAGCACGATCGCCTATAATCCGCTGCCGCCGGCGTTTGGCACCAATTTTACCAGTTATGTCGCGTGGGGGTCGTATCGCGGCGGCCGCGCCGGGGTGGTCAAACTGACCCGTCTCGCCGATCTCGCCACCCGCGAAATCCCGCATACCGAGGCATCCGATTTTTCGCCGGTCTATATCGGGGAAAAGGTCTATTTCCTGTCGGCGCGCAAGGGCCCGATCGGCATTTTCGTGTTCGATCCGGCGACCGGCAAAGTCGATGAAGTCTATCACAACACCGGCTCGGACATTCGCTCGCTGGCCAGCGACGGGCAGAGCCTGGTGTTTGACCGGCTCGGCGAAATCTACACGCTCGATCCCGCGCAAGCCGCGGCCGGCCCGCGCAAGGTGGCGATTGCCGCCGATGCCGATCTGCCCGATGTGCGGCCGCGCCTGCTCAATGTCGGCGATCAGGTGGAGAATGTCGCGCTGTCGCCCAGCGGTGTGCGCGTGGCGGTCGAGGCGCATGGCGAAATCCTGACCGTGCCGGTCAAGAACGGGCCGGTGCGCGCGATCACCAATACCCCCGGTGTGGCCGAACGCGCACCGGCGTGGAGCCCGGACGGGCGCTCGATCGCCTATTTCTCCGATGCCTCGGGGCTCTATGCGCTGCATGTCGCGCCGCAACTGGGCGCGGCGGACAAGGGCCACGATGCGGTCAAAGTTTTTCCGCTGGCGGGTGAGGCGGCCTATTACTTTGATCCGCAGTGGTCGCCGGATTCGCACAAGATCACCTTTCGCGACAACCGGCTCTACCGCTATGTGCTCGATGTCCAGACCGGCAAGCTGACCCGCGTCGGCGAACAGCAGGTGTTTGGCGGGTTTTCCAGCGCCGATTTCGGCGCGGCGTGGTCGCCCGATTCGAAATGGCTGGTGGTGACGACATCGCTGCCCAACCGGTTGCACGGATTGTCGCTCTATTCGGTCGAGCAGGGCACGCTGACACCGCTGACTGACGGCATGGCCGATGCCACCTCGCCGACATTCGACCGCGGCGGCGATGTGCTCTATTTCCTCGCCAGCAACAATGCCGGGGCCGCGCTCAACGGCATCGACATGACCACCGATCTCTATGCGCCGACGCATGCCGTCTATGCGCTGACGCTCAATGACAAGGCGCCATCGCCGGTGGCGCCGCAAAGCGATGATGAAAAGCCCGGCGGAGAGGCCGCCGACAGCAGCGACGAGGCGGCCAAGCCCAAGGAGCCGTCCAAGGACAAGCCGGCGGTCAAGCCCGTGGTGATCGATCTGCCCGGGCTCGACATGGCGACGATCCAGCGCCGCACGGTCGCGCTGCCTTTGCCCGAGCGCAGCTATGCGGCGATCGCGGCGGGGGCGGCGGGCACGCTGTTCGTGCTCGAAGATGATCATCCGGTCGGCCGCTTGAACGGCGCGCCCTCGGGCACCTTGCGCCGCTATACCGCCAAGGACCGCAAGGCCGAAAAGGTCGCCGAGGCGATCGGCGAGTTCCAGGTTTCCGCCGATGGCAAGATGTTGCTGGTCCACGAACGCCCCGAAGGCGGCGAAGCCAAGGCGGCGTGGAAAGTGATCCCGGCGAAGGACCCGGCCAAACCCGGCGAAGGCACGATCAGCTTTGCCGGATTGCAGGTGCGGGTCGATCCGCGCGCCGAATGGCGGCAGATGTATCACGAAATCTGGCGCATCCAGCGCGCGTTCTTTTACGATCCCGGCTTTCACGGGGTGAACACCGTGGCCGAAGAGCGGCGGCTGGCGCCTTATGTCGAACAAGTGCAGGCGCGGGTCGATCTCAATTACCTGTTCCAGGAAATGCTGACCGGATTTTCGGTCGGGCATTTGCGCGGGGTCGGCGGGGCGATCCCGGCGGCGCGCAAAGTGCCGGGCGGTTTGCTCGGGGCCGATTACAGCGTGACCGGCGGGCACTATTGCTTCAGCCGCATCTACAGCGGCGGCGGCTGGACCCCCGATGTCAAAGGGCCGCTGACCCAGCCGGGGATCGACGCGCGGCCGGGGGATTGCCTGATCGCGGTCAACGGCACGCAGGTGCGCGCCGATCAGGATGTGCAGGCCGCGCTCGAAGGCACCGCCGGCAAGGCGACCACGCTGACGCTGGGCAGCGCCGACGGCAAGACCACCCGCGATGTCACGGTGGTGCCGCTCGACAGCGAAAGCCGGCTGCGCAATCTCGACTGGATCGATGCCAACCGGCGCAAGGTGGCGGAATTGTCGGGGGGCAAGCTCGCCTATGTCTATCTGCCCGATACGGCGGCCGGCGGGTTTACCGCGTTCAACCGCTATTTCTTTGCCCAGACCGACAAGCAGGGGGTGATCGTTGACGAACGCTTCAATGCCGGCGGGCAGATCGCCGACTATGTGATCGAGGTGCTCGGGCGCCACGTGCAGAATTACTGGTCACCGCGCTATGGCGCGATCGACCGTACCCCCGGCGCGGCGATTTTCGGGCCCAAAGTGATGATCGCCAACGAAGTGTCGGGATCGGGCGGCGATGCGCTGCCGTGGTTGTTCAAGGCCAATCATCTCGGCCCGCTGGTGGGCAAGCGCACCTGGGGCGGGCTGGTCGGGATCGGCGGCATCCCGGTGCTGATGGACGGCGCGCAAGTCACCTCGCCCAGCGTCGCGTTCTTCAATCCGGCCGGGCAGTGGGAAGTCGAAAACCACGGGGTCGATCCCGACGTGGTGGTCGATCAGGACCCTGCGCTGGTGGCGCAAGGCCACGATCCGCAATTGGAGGCGGCGGTCAAACTCGCGCTCGAGGCGCTGCCGGCGGCCACGCCGAAAGTGCCGGCGCGGCCTGCCTATCCCGATTATCACAAAGGTCAGCCGCGCTGACCGGGCGATCACAAGGTCTTTGAAAACCCGATGAAGAAGCCCCGGCGCGGCCCGAACGAGGGCGCGCCGACGCCGACCCCGGTGCCGTTGCGGATTTCGTAGATGTGGTCGAACAGATTGACCACATCGACATGCACATCGATCCCGGCATCGGCAAACTTGTGCCCGGCCGACAGGTTGACCGTGGCGTAATAGGGCAGCGCAGCGCCATTGGGGGTGTCGAGATAGGCGGTCCCGGCGGGTGCCGGCGCCTCTTCGCGCAGCCCCGATCCGGTGACGAGATCGGCGCTCAGGCGTGATCCCGCCAGCGCGCCATCAACCCATTTGTACGCCGCGCCGGCCGATCCGGTCCAGGTCTGGTTGTGATCGACATAGATCCAGTGGCTGGCGATATAGGCGAGGTCCGACGCGCTGAAATTGTACTGGTTGCTGTTGATCTGCGTGCCCTGCGCCCTGGCCCAGGCGAGGTTGGCATAGGCGGTCAGCCCGCCGCGCGCATATTGCAGCGACAGTTCGGTGCCATAGATCCGCCCGCGCGCATAGTTGAACGGGGTAAGGATGATCGGCGCGCCAAACTGGCCTTCGTCGACCATGTTGGTCAGCCGCCGGTAATAGCTGTCGATCCCGAGCGTCAGATGGCGGGCGATCTTTTGTTCAAAGCCGGCGTCCCAGTAGGATTCGCGCTGGGCAAAGGCGGGATCATCCTGCCGCACATTGGGGGCGATGGTGGTGTTTTCGACCAGCGCGACATTGGCCGCAGCGACCAGTTCGAACGGCGCCGGCGAGAAATAGCGGGCAAACCCGGCATGGCCGGTAAACCCGCCGGGCGGGCTCCACACCAGATTGATGCGCGGCGACAGCTGGTGTTCGTCGCGCACGCCGTTGATCTGGTCGTAGCGCGCGCCGTAATTGACCACCACGTGGTCCACCGGATGCCATTCGTCTTGCAGATAGAGGCTGGCGGTGCGCTGGCCGACATCGGTGGCGAACGGCAACAGCAGCACCGGGCCGTCGATCGCGCCCATTTGCCAGCCCAACAGCGGGGCATTGGGATCAAACACATCGCCGGTGGTCGGAAACACCGATGTCTGGGTATAGCTGCGCGCGCGGTCGTCCTGAAACAGGCCGCCCAGCCGCAAGGTGTGCGCGCTGCCCAGCTTGTACACGCTGTCAAGCTGCACGCCATAGGATGCCTCGCGCTTCACCGCCGCCTGTGCCACCGCGTTGAACAGCAGTTCGCCGGTCACGTCGGGCCGATAATCGAGCCCGGCGACGCGCCCGAACAGCGATACTTGCAGCGAAAACGGCCCGGCGCTGTGCAGCCACGACAAGGCGCCAAACCCGAACGTCTGCAACTGGGTTTCGTTGAGCGCCTCGCTGGCGAACCGGGTCACCCCGTTGACCACCACCGGATTGCCCTGGGCGTCGGTCTGGCTGCCGGTCTGGCCGGTGGGATCGGGGATCTGGAAATGCTGGTTGGCATAGCCGGCGGTCAGCGCGACCCGGTCATTGTCGCCCAGGATATGGTCGATATAGCCGAACAGGTTGGCCTGGTTGGTCTGATCGTGGAGCGCATGGGCCGCGCCATTGACCGCGTTGATGCCCAGATCATTGTGCTTGAAATCGCCCGATACGAACCAGGTGGTCAGCCCCGAACTGCCCGACAGCTGCACGCTGGGTTCGATCGTCGCGTGGCTGCCGCCATAGAGGCTGATCGTGGTGGCATCGCGCAGCCCCGATTTGGTGGTGATGTCGACGATACCCGCGGTGCGCAGCCCGTATTGCGCAGGCAGCGTGCCGGTTACCAGATCGAGCTTCTGGATCAGCCGGGGGCTGAGCATCTGGCCGAACACCGCGATGCTTTCGGGAATGATCACTCCGTTCAGCCGGTATTGCACGCCATTGTGTTCGTCGCGCACGTGGAACTGGCCGAACTGGTCCTGGCTGACCCCGGGCATTTGCAGGATGATGTCCTGGATCGGCTGGTTGTCGCCGCCCGGCAGGTTCTGGATCGCCGCTTCACCCAGCGTATAGACCGAAGCGCCGAGGTTGGGCTTGATGCTTTCGCGCGCGGTGTCGAGCCGGCGCGCGGTGACCACGATCTGGTCGTGGCTGGGCGGCGGCGTATCGGCGGCATCGGCATCGGCGGCTTGCGCCGGTGGCGCGAACAGCAGGCCGAAAGCGAGCGCGGCCAGCGCGGGGGCGGACAGACGGAGGCGGGCAAGGGTGGTCATGCGAAGAGGCGGTGTCCGTTAACGAAAGGCAGGGTGGGGCGATATGTGACGTTATAGTATAACACAAGCCCTTAATTGACCGGGTCGGCGCGACCGGCGCAGTCCCTTAGGCAGGCGCGTTGAGGGCTGGCGCACAAAGATATATCTTTTCATTTGCGCTCGGCGAGAAAAGATATATCTTAAATCAGCAAACGCGATCGACTCGCAAGGATCGCCTCTGTCAGGATTCATCATGACCCGTCATCAGATTACCAGAATGCGCCACGAAACGCGCCGCCGCACGCTGACTGTCAGCGCGATCGAAAACTTGGGCCCGGCGATGCGCCGGATCACCTGTACCAGCCCTGAATTGCACGATTTTTTCAGCGCCTCGGCCGATGATCACATCAAGCTGTTCTTTGCCCAGCCCGATGGCGAAACCGTGATGCGCGATTTCACCCCGCGCCGGTTCGACACCGCCGCCGGCACGCTGACGATCGATTTCGCGCTCCACGAGGCGGGCCCGGCGACGCAATGGGCGGCCAGCGCGCAAGTGGGCGATGCGCTGGCGATCGGCGGGCCGCGCGGATCGGCGGTGGTGCCCGATGATTTCGACTGGTACCTGCTGATCGGCGATGAAAGCGCGCTGCCGGCAATCGGCCGCCGCATCGAGGAATTGCGCGCCGGGGTGCCGGTGACCAGCCTGGTGGTGGTCGATGATCGCGCCGGCGAACAGCACTTTGCCAGTGCCGCGGCGTGGACCGGGCATTGGGTTCATCGCGCCGCCACCCCGGGCGATGATGCCGCGCGCCTCCTCGCCGCGCTGGCGGGGATGACTTTGCCGGCGGGCGAAGGCTTTGTGTGGATCGCCGCCGAAAGCGCGGTGGCGCGCGCGGTGCGCGGCGAGGTGGTCGATCGGCTCGGCCACCCGCGCGAATGGGTCAAGGCGGCGGGCTACTGGACGCGCGGCTTGGCCGATGCGGCCGACAAATCGCTCGACGGCTGATCCGGGCCTCGCCCCCTTGCGGCGATCGATGCGGGTGCTAAGCCGCTCGGACCAGCTTTCCGAGGACGACACGATGCCCCGCATGACCCGCCATTTTGCCCTGCTTGCCGCTGCCACCGCGCTGACTTGTGCCGGCACCGCGCAGGCTGCCTCGCCCGAGCCGGTGGCGGCCGATCACGGCATGGTGGTCAGCGCGCACCGGCTGGCGACCGAGGCCGGGCTCGATGTGCTGCGCCACGGCGGCAATGCGATCGATGCGGCAGTGGCGGTCGGCTATGCGCTTGCTGTCACGTTTCCAGAGGCGGGCAATCTCGGGGGCGGTGGGTTCATGACCGTGCGGCTGGCCGATGGCACCAGCCGCTTTGTCGATTTCCGCGAAACCGCCCCCGGCGCGGCGCGCGCCGACATGTATCTTGATGCACAGGGCAATGTGACCCCCGGCAAATCGACCCGGGGCTGGCTGGCGGCGGGGATTCCCGGCACTGTGGCGGGGCTCGAATATGCCCGCGCCCACTGGGGCACGCGCCCGCGCGGCGAATTGATGGCGGCGGCGATCCACCTCGCCGGCGATGGCTTCGTGCTCGATCGCGGCGATGCCGAATTCCTGCGCGAAGGCGCCGACGAATTCCGCAAGGACCCGGCCACTGCGGCAATTTTCCTGCACGCCGGGCAGCCGTGGCAGGCCGGTGATCGGCTGGTCCAGGCTGATCTCGGCCACACTTTGCAGCAGATTGCCGATCAGGGCGCCGATGCGTTCTATCGCGGCCCGGTCGGCGCGGCGATGGTCGCCGGCAGCGCGCATGGCGGCGGGATCATGACCATGGCCGATTTTGCCGCCTATCGCGTGCGCGATCTCGCCCCGCTCGAATGCGATTATCGCGGCTATCACGTGATCGCCGCGCCGCCGCCGAGTTCGGGCGGGGTGGTGATCTGCGAAGCGCTCGGCGTGCTGTCGGGCTATCCGATGGCGCAATGGGGGTTCCATTCGGCCAATGCCACGCATGTGCTGATCGAGGCGCTGCGCCGCGCCTATCACGACCGCAATCTGCAACTGGGCGATCCCGATTTCGTCAAGGCGGATGTCGCGCGGCTGATCTCGCCCGATTACACCGCCGCGCTGCGCAGCGGCATCGCGATGGACAAGGCAACGCCCTCGCTGTCGCTGGGCGGGGTCAGCGCCGCGCGCGAAGGGCAGAACACCACGCATTTTTCGATCGTCGATGCCGCCGGCAATGCGGTGTCGGTGACCTATACGCTCAATGACTGGTTTGGCGCCCATGTTACCGCGCCGGGCACCGGGGTGCTGATGAACGACGAAATGGACGATTTTTCGGCCAAGCCCGGCGCCACCAACATGTATGGCCTGGTCGAGGGCCCCAACAACGCGATCGCTCCGGGCAAACGCCCGCTGTCCTCGATGAGCCCGACGATCGTCACCCGCGATGGCAAACTGGCGCTGGTGATCGGCACCCCCGGCGGCAGCCGCATCCCCACCGGGGTGCTGCAAGTCATGCTCAACCTGATCGATTACGGCATGACGCTGACCGAGGCGATCGAAGCGCCGCGCATCCACCAGCAATGGCTGCCCGATCAGACTTATTACGAACGCTATGGCCTGTCGGCCGACACTTTGGCGATCCTCGCGGCGCGCGGGCAGAAAATGGTCGAACACCGCCACGGCAACCATGTCGCGGCGATCGTCGTCGGTGGCCCGCGCATCGCCGGTGCCACCCCGCCGCTGCCCGATGACGAAGGGGTGGAAATCGCCCCGGCGCGGCTGTTCGGCGCGATCGACCCGCGGCTGCCGACCGGATCGGCGGCGGGCTATTGAGCCGGCAGCGGACAGTTTCATTCCCGTTTGGCGAAATCGCCGACCTCTATTAGATAACCCCCATGGCGATTGCGCTGCCGCTGCCCCCGACGCCGTTTTTCGGCAACAAGAACCGCGCGTTCTGGCGGTTGCAGTTTCTTGGCTGGGGCGGGGCGATGCTGCTGCGCGCGATGTCGAGCCTCGCCAACGCGGTGCCGCTGTCGTTTCTGGTGATCGTGATCATCGCCACGATCACCGGCTTTTCGATCTCGCTGATCCTTTCGGTGATCTATCGCGCGCTGCTCGGCCGCCGTGCGCTGATCACCTGGGGCGTCACCGCGGTGGTGCTGGCGATCGCGGTCGGGCTCTATGCCTTTATCGATTCATGGGTGGTCAGTCTTTATCGCGCCAATGCCGAAAGCAGCTTTGCGCAATTGTTCCTCGGCGTGTTCTACCTTGATCTGACGCTGCTCGGGGCATGGTCGGCGCTCTATTACGCGATCAATTTCTATATCCAGGTCGAAGAGCAGAACGATCAGCTGCTGCATCTGGAAAACCAGGCCACCAGCGCGCAACTGGCGATGCTGCGCTATCAGCTCAATCCGCATTTCCTGTTCAACACGCTCAATTCGATCAGCACGCTGGTGCTGCTCAAACAGACCGAGCCGGCCAATGCCATGCTGTCGCGGCTGTCGGCGTTCCTGCGCTATACCCTGATCAACGAGCCGACCGGCCGGGTCACCGTGGCGCAGGAAGTTGAAACGCTGAAGCTCTATCTCGATATCGAACGGATGCGGTTTGAAGAACGGCTGCGCACCCGCTTTGACATTGCCGAAGCCGCCGAACCGGCGCTGATGCCCTCGCTGCTGCTGCAACCGCTGGTCGAAAACGCGATCAAATATGCGGTCAGCGCGCTGGAAGACGGCGCGGAAATCACCGTTCATGCCGATGTTATCGGCACCGTGCTGCGCATCGTCGTGTCCGACACCGGGCCGGGGCTCAAGCCGGGTAGCGATCCGGCCGACCTGTTCGGGGTCAATCACGATGCCGGGGCTGCCGGCACGCAATCGACCGGGGTCGGCCTTGCCAATATCCGCGACCGTCTGGCGCAGGCCTATGGCGAACAGCACCGCTTCACGATTGCCCCCGGCGAAGAATGCGGATTGGCGGTGACGATCGAGCTGCCGTTCGAGCCGCGCCAGGCCCCCCTTGCCAAGACCGTTCATCCTGCGGCAAACCCGGCCATGGCAGGCTGACCCGTCGTATCATCACCAGGGAATACCCGATGACCATTCGCACGATCCTTGTCGATGATGAAAAGCTGGCGATCCAGGGGCTGCAACTGCGGCTGGCGGCGTTTCCCGATGTCGAAGTGATCGACACGTGCGCCAACGGGCGCGAGGCGATCCGCAAGATCAAGACCGAAAAGCCCGACCTCGTGTTTCTCGATATCCAGATGCCCGGGTTCGACGGGTTCAGCGTGGTCAAAGGGGTGATGGAAATCGAACCGCCGCTGTTCGTGTTCGTCACCGCCTATTCCGAACATGCCTTGAAGGCGTTTGAAGCCAATGCGGTCGATTATCTGCTCAAGCCGGTCGATGAAGATCGCCTCGCCGATGCGCTCGACCGCGCGCGCACCCGGCTCAATGAAAAGCGCGGGCTGGAAGAAGTCGAAAAGCTCAAGACCGTGCTGGCCGAAGTCGCCCCCGATGCGCTGCCCGAAAGCGACGACGAGGCCGAACCCGCGCAGGGCCGGTTTGAAAAGCTGATCAACATCAAGGATCGCGGGCAGATTTTCCGCGTCGATGTCGATTCGATCGAACGGATCGAGGCGGCGGGCGATTACATGTGCATCTATACCGGCGACAATTCGCTGATCCTGCGCGAAACGATGAAGGATCTCGAACGCCGGCTCGATCCGCGCGTGTTCCAGCGCGTGCACCGGTCAAAGATCGTCAATCTCGATCAGGTGCGGCAGGTCCGCCCGCACACCAACGGCGAATGCTTTCTGGTGCTGCAATCGGGCGCCGAAGTGAAAGTGAGCCGGTCGTACCGCGACGTGGTGGCGCGCTTCGTGCATTGAAGCGCGCCTTGGCCGCGCTCTAGAGAAACAGCTCCGCCGCCGCGTCGATGATCGCCTCGGCATCGAGCCGATAGGTGCGATAGAGATCGGGCAAGTCGCCGGTCTGGCCAAAGCGGTCGGTGCCCAGCGGGCTGACGCGGTGGCCGCGTACCCCGCCCAGCCATGACAGCGCCGCCGGGGCGCCATCGAGCACGGTGATCAGCCCGGCATCGGCGGCCAGATCGCCCAGCAGCGTTTCGATATGGCTGGGCGCGCGGGGGCCGCCGGTCCAGCGCGCGGCGCGCGCGGCCGACCATTGCCGGTGCAGCAGATCGGGCGAGGTGACATTGAGCAGGCCGAGCCCCGGAATGTCATCGGCCAGCGCCGCCCAGGCCGCCAGCGCCTCGGGCGCGACCACCCCCGAAAACACGATCGCCGCGCCCGCGCCGGGCGCCGGTGCGCGCAGCCAATAGGCGCCGGAAATCGCATCGGCGGCCCAGCGCGGATCGTGGCGCGGCTCCTGCGCGATGGCGCGGGTGGACAGGCGCAGATAGACCGACGAACCATCCGGCCGCTGCATCCAGTCAAACGCATGGCCCATCAGCAGCGCCACTTCGTCGCCAAACGCCGGTTCATAACTGGCCAGCCCCGGCTGACCCATGCCGATCAGCGGGGTGTTGATCGATTGGTGCGCGCCGCCTTCGGCCGCCAGCGTGATCCCCGATGGCGTGCCCACCAGCAGGAACCGCGCATCGGCATAACACCCGTAATTCAGCGCATCGAGCCCGCGTGCGATGAACGGGTCATAGACCGTGCCCACCGGCAGCAGCCGCGTGCCGAAATGCGCCGCCGACAGCCCGAGCGAGGCGAGCAGCAGGAAGAAATTGTTTTCGGCAATGCCCAGCTCGATGTGCTGCCCGGCGGCGTGCTGCTGCCATTTCTGCGCCGAAGGAATCCGCGCGCGCAGAAACACGTCGTCGCATGCGCTGCGGCGGAACAGCCCGCGCTGATTGACGAATGCGCCCAGATTGGTGGTCTGTGTCACATCGGGCGCGGTGGTCACCAGCCGGTCGGCGAGATCGCCGCCGGCCTTGGCCAGTTCGAGCATGATCCGGCCAAACGCGGCCTGGGTCGATTGCTCGGTCAGATCGGTCTGCGGCATCGCCGGCACCGCGATGGCGGGCGCGGCCGGCGCGGCGGTCTGGCGCGCGATCGGGCTGGTCGCGACGAAATCGGCCAGCGCGCGCGCCTGGTTGTCGCCCAGCCCGGCCCATTTGTCCCACTCGGTGCCCGGCGCAATGCCCATGGTGGCGCGGAACTGGTCCATCTGCGCCGGGTTCATCATCCCCGAATGGTTGTCCTTGTGCCCGGCCAGCGGCAGCCCGTGGCCTTTGACGGTATAGGCGATGAACAGCGTCGGGCGATCATCCTGGCAGGCGTCAAACGCATCGATCAGCGTTTCGATGCAATGCCCGCCGAGATTGGTCATCACCCGCGCCAGCGTGGCATCGTCCATGCTGTCGATCAGCGCGCGGACCCCGCGCTTGCTGCCGATATCGGCGATCAGCCGTTCGCGCCAGGCCGCCCCGCCCTGATAGGTCAGCACCGCGAAATCGGCGTTGGAGCAGGTATCGATCCACTGTTCGATGGCGCGGCCGCCGGGGCGGGCAAACAGCTCGCGCTGCAACCGCCCGTGCTTGAGCGTGACCACGCGCCAGCCGCAGGTTTCGAAAATATCGTCAAACCGGCGAAACATGCGATCGGCGGTGGTCGCATCGAGCGACTGGCGGTTGTAATCGACCACCCACCAGCAATTGCGCAGATCGTGCTTGTAGCCTTCGATCAGGCATTCATAGATATTGCCTTCATCCAGCTCGGCATCGCCCATCAGCGCGATCATCCGCCCGGTATCGGCCGGGGCCAGCGCGCCATGCGCCACCAGATAATCCTGCACCAGCGAGCTGAACGCGGTAACTGCCACCCCCAGTCCGACCGACCCGGTGGAAAAATCGACCGGAATCGCATCCTTGGTGCGGCTGGGATAGCTTTGCGCGCCGCCCAGCCCGCGATAGGCGAGCAGCCGTTCGCGCGTCTGGTTGCCGAGCAGGTAATGGATCGCGTGGAGCACCGGCCCGGCATGCGGCTTGACCGAGACTTTGTCGTTGGGGCCCAGCGCGTGAAAATAGAGCGCGGCCATGATCGCGGTCATCGATGCGCAACTGGCCTGATGCCCGCCCACTTTCAGCCCGTCGCGCTTTTCGCGGATGTGGTTGGCATGGTGAATGGTCCAGGCCGAAAGCCACAGCAGCCGCTGGTTGATCGTATCGAGCGCGGCAATCAGATCCTGGCGGTCGCGGGTCATCGTGGTGGTCATCGGGCACCTCTGCTGCTTGGGCGGCAGAATACCGCAGCGGCGCCTGTGCTGTCCTTGCGAATCGTGCCGCCGGCGCTTGCGCAAATGGCAGAATCTGCCAATCATGCGTCGCCAATCGGCAAAACATGCTGCTATCTGGATAAGTCATGCCATTTTCCGATCTTGATCCGCTCGATCGGCGGATCCTTGCCGAATTGCAGGCCGATGGCCGCATGACCAACCAGGCGCTGGCCGATCGCGTCGGGCTGTCGCCATCGCCGTGCCTGCGCCGGCTGCGCCAATTGGAGGGCGACGGGGTGATCGCGCGCTATGTCGCGCTGGTCGATCCGGCGCGGGTCGGCCTGCCGGTGACCGCCTTCATCCGCGTGCGGCTGCATCAGCAGGATGATCGCCACCTGTCGCGGTTTGAAGAAGCGGTGGGCGGGTTTGCCGAAGTGATGGAATGCTATCTGATGTCGGGCGATGCCGATTATCAATTGCGCGTGGTGGTCGAATCGCTGGGCGCGTTTGAACATTTCCTGCGCCAGAAATTGACCCGCATCGACGGCGTGGCCGAAGTGACCACCAGCTTTGCGCTGCGCCCGATCGTCTACAAGACCGCGCTGCCGGTGTGAACCACCGCTTGCCCTGCGCCGCGCCGGCGATAGGTTGCGGGGAACACACCGACGGGACAGGATCAATCATGCTCAATCCGCAAGTGGCCGCGCTGCTGGCCCAGATGGCGCAGTTGCCGCCGCTGGACCTGAACACGGTCACCCCCGAACAATGGCGCCAGCGCGACCGGGCGATGCCCGATCTGCCGCCCCCGGCGGTGGGCGAAGTGCGCGATCTGGTCCTGCCGCTGGCGGGGCGCGAGGTGCCGGCGCGGCTCTATCGCCCGCTTGGCGCCAGCGGCACGCTGCCGCTGGTGGTGTTCTACCACGGCGGCGGCTGGGTGGTCTGTTCGATCGACACCCACGATGCGCTGTGCCGCGCGCTGGCCAATGCGGCGGGCGCGGCAGTGCTGTCGGTGGGATACCGGCTGGCCCCGGAAACGCCGTTTCCCGGCCCGCTGGACGATTGCCACGATGCGCTGGTCTGGGCGCACGACCATGCTGCGGCGCTCGATATCGATCCCGCCCGGCTGGCGGTGGCGGGCGACAGCGCCGGGGGCAATCTGGCCGGCGCGGTGGCGCTGCGGCTGCGCGATCGCGGCGGCCCGGCGCTGCGGCATCAATTGCTGATCTATCCGGTGATCGATTGCGACTTTGCCCTGCCTTCCTATGCCGAAAACGGCGGCGGCGACTTTTTCCTGTCCACCGGCGCGATGCAATGGTTCTGGCGCCACTACCTCGGCACGATCCCCACTGCGCCGGTCGATGGCGCGACGCTGCTGCGCACCCCCGATCTGACCGGCCTGCCCCCGGCGACGCTGATCATGGCGCAATACGATCCCTTGCGCGACGAAGGCCTGGCCTATGCCGATGCCCTGCGCGCCGCCGGCAATGCCGTCCACGCCGAAGTGGCGGCGGGGATGATCCACGGCTTTTTCTCGATGTTCCAGATCGTGCCCGATGCGGTGCCGTTTATTGAAAGCGCCGCGGCGCGGTTGCGCGGGGATTTGGGGTAGGGGGTAGCGGGCATCACCGCGTTCATGCTATTCAGGGCGCGCAAGTTCGGAGAACGCCGTGCATTGGCAATCACTGGTTATCGGTGCGCTCTGCCTGCCCAGCGGTTTGGGCATGTTCATCTTTCCGCGCAAGCAACGCCTCGCCGCCGAGGCCAAAGTCCGGTTCAGAAGGCAGCAATTGGCCGCAGGCGCCCCCGAACTCTATTTTGAAGAGGCGCGGGCACTTGAAGCCTATCCCTTGCCGGCGACTGATATCAGATGGCGGATCAGAGGCGCATTTTTCACGGTGTGCAGTGTGGCTTTGCTGGTTCTTGGCTTTATCCGCTAATCCTGACGCCGAAATTCCGAGGAAATCGGACTGGGCATCTTTCGATGTGCTGGGCCATGTGCCACTTTCGAGAAGTCAGGGTCAAAGCCGTAGGGCGGGCTTTGCAGAATTGCGTATACTGTCCTGTCTGGACGGCGCTCCTCGTGCAAGAGTAAAATCATGGATCTGATGTAATATCGGGTGCGGTCATGTCTTCGGCCTGTTGGATGTGGCATTTAGCCACTGGCCCTGATGATT
>Ga0164297_10000521_pt1 | contig 47234 bp, 63 predicted proteins | sample GEODES058metaG_FD_113539 | JGI IMG/M metagenome (GOLD analysis project Ga0164297, IMG submission 113539) | Dystrophic lake water microbial communities from Trout Bog Lake, Wisconsin, USA - GEODES058 metaG | ecosystem: Environmental > Aquatic > Freshwater > Lake | place: USA: Trout Bog Lake... | reverse complement strand
CGCAAAAAACAGCATAAAATAACAGGGAGTGTGTTTTGCTGTAATTGCTATAAAAACGAAGAAAGACGCCTATTAGAGCGTCTTTCCTATGTTCTTAGCATGAATAGCTTGTGATCTCGTTGGAATCCACGGATAATTAAATTTAGCGGCTAAAATGCCTGTATAATTAGCCTTATTAAGATAAAATTCATTTTTGGTGGATTGCAAATGTAATTGTGGAATATTTTTTAAAAACTGTGGATAATTACCTACGATATAGCAACTTAGTGTTTTATCTGTGACGTAATATTGCATCAACTCTCCCCCGAGTTGTATCGCGTAAAGCGATACATATGATTTATATTAAAACGGATAGTGCCATTGAGGCGCTAAAAAACCTTGGTTTCTCACTCTCAGAGAAACAAATTGCTGTAGTCTGTTCAAGGGCTATTAATCGCAGTCTTTACCAGGGCAGAACGAAAGCGCGCCGGCAGGTTAAAACTGTCTATAATATTTCCCAAAAAAATCTGAATGGTATTGACTTTAAACGAGCCAATCCTAATACTGTTACAGGTAAATTGTTTGCGTCCAGGAAGCCAATACCCATCGACGCATTTTCTCCCAAACAGGAGACATCTTCGCAATCAATCAAAATCACCAAAAGAGGCACACAAAATATTAAGGAATTTTCACAGGCGAAAAAGAACCCTGTGATCGGCGTAAGCGTAGAGATAAAAAAGGGTCAGCGTGAAATCATTCCTTATGCCTTTATGATCGCCGGAGGCGCTGTGAGAGTGTTCGCGCGTGGAGAATACAAATCTGGTACACAGTATGGTTTTGTTCAACGCCATGAACGGGTAAGCAACGATGGTAATGACGTACCAATTAAGCCGCTAATTACAATTAGTGAATTTGGTAGCATACTGAATCCTAAAGTCTTATCGGAGATTGGCAAGGAAGTTCAGGAATTCTATCCTAATAGGTTTGTACACGAGCTTGTGTACATGATTGGAAGCAGTTCATCACAAGGTTAATGTATATAGGTGTACGCTATAGCTTATAGCCTACATCTATTTTATGGGTCCTTCCCAGCCACTTGCAATGCGACTACGCAGAGCCCCAAAAAAACGCCAGCGACAGTGCATTTTTATTCCGACCGGGGGTGGTCGGTGGGGGTGGTCGGGTGACGGGATGGCAGATATAGAGGGAATTTTTAAAATAATATGGGTGTTACACTTCTTTCAGAAAGGCAATATGCGGAGCGCACGGGGATTGGGAAAACGACCATCCGGGATGCGCGTGTGGCTGGCCGTATCAAGAACGGATGGGACGCTGATTTGCAGAAGTACAAGTTTGAGATTGCTGAACAGGAATGGGGCATTGAGTACCGGAAGGTGCAGGAAGCGAGGGGCAAGACGTTTACGCCCAAGGGTGCTGCACCTGCGGCGCCGGCAGCTAAGGATGATGATGCGGACCGGCACCCGAACGGCGCACCTGGGTTTGTGGCTCCTGCTATACCGCCTGTTGTGCAGTATTTCCCAGACCAACTGGACCTTTTTGGCGATGTAAACGATTTTAAGCCCGGCGCCAGGGTGGACATTACCGAGGCGATAAGGGTAAAGGAATATAACGAGGCGCGCTATAAGAAAATGCGGGCTGACGAGCTGGCCGGGCAGTTGGTGAGGAAGACGGAGGTAGAGAAGCAGCTGCAGGTGGCCGGAATGGAACTGCGCCGGGAGCTGGAACGATTGCCCGCCAGGTGCATAGACGGTATAAGGGGTGCGGCGGACCGCAACGAGGCGATAATAGTGCTGGAGGACATGATACGCGATGTGCTGGAGCGCATGCCGGCCATTATTGAACAAGCGATAAAAACCAATAATACCAACATATGAGACACACGGAAAGCATTATTGACCTGATACCGTACTTTACGAGTTATGATCAGGAACGTTTGACGGAGCCTGTAGTTGATGGCGATATGGTTGTTGTGACCAATGGGTACATCCTGCTGGTGATACATGAAAAGTATTTGCCGAAGAACACATTTGCGGGCATTGACACCCGGAAATTTCCTGACTACAGGAAAACGATCGCGGAACATGACCGGAACAATGTATTGTTTCGGGTGGACCCGGAATGGGTGATCAATGAGTGCGTGGAGCTGCCCGACCAGGAGGTGGAATGTGCCGATTGCGAGGGAGACGGCCTGATGTATTCCCTTAACAAAAAGAACAATATTGAGTGCCTGACCTGCCAGGGCAGGGGATCGTTCGCCGAGATGCCGAGGGAGATACGGAGCCCGGATGATGAAGACGAGCCAAGAGATAAATCGTGGTTGTTCAAAATAACGCACGGCAAACAGTTTACCTACATGAAATGCAGTTACGTGCTGTGGGTTGCTCAGTTGGCACACCGGCTTGGAAAGCCTATTGAGTGGGTTCGCCTGGACGAACGGGCAGCTAATATTGCGTACATCGACGACATTCTGGTGGTGATGATGCCGCTATTACATAAATGTGCGCAGCGGCGTGAGGGGTTTGTATTTAAGGGTAACCTGACCATTATTGACGTTAAAACCACATCCTTATCACAATGAAAGTAGGCACTAAGAGTGTTCTTTTTGGGGCACATTGTTTTTTTATACATCCCTTTTATGTGGCGCTGGCGTGGTGGAAGCTGTACGGGTTTCCGTGGGATCCGAGGCTGTGGGTTGCCTTTTTTGTGCACGACCTGGGCTATTGGGGCAAGCCGAACATGGATGGTGAAGAGGGTGAGCTGCACCCGTACCTGGGCGCGCGGCTGATGCGGGCGCTGTTTGGTGAGCGGTGGTATGAGTTTACGCTATACCATAGCCGTTTTCTGGCAAAAAAGAACGGTGCGCAGTTCTCCAGACTGTGTGTGGCGGATAAGTACGCCATCTGCCTGACGCCAAGCTGGCTGTACATACCGATGACACTTGCGACCGGCGAGATACACGAATACATAAAGGATGCTGAGCGCAACAATGATGGCCGCGTGCAGCCGACGAAGAAATACCTGGACTGGCATCAGGCCGTGAAGGCCTATGTGCGGCTGTGGGTGGAAGAGCATAAAGACCTGCGGCCGGATTACTGGACGGGTGCGCGCCGGGTATCTGTGAATAAAGATGGTGTTTGGAAATAAAATCTATAGCAATTTATGTGGTGCCTGAATAATAAGCGGTTTTGGCGGTGGTTTCTGGGTTTGATGGCGGTGCTGTGGTTTGTGGTGGATCACCACTGCGGTGGCAGGAGCAGTTATGCGTTTTTGCTGATCGGGAGCTTTTTGGAAGGGCTGAAGCCTGAACCAATATTGACTGTGACGCAATGGGCGGAGCAACACCGCATACTGAACACTAAGGGGAGTGCCGAGGCTGGTCCTTACCGGGTGGCGCGCACGCCTTACCTGCGCAAGATAATGGACTGCATGAGCGCCCGGAGCCCTTACAGGCGTGTGATATTCATGAAAGGCAGCCAGATAGGCGCCAGCGAAGCCGGGTTCAACATACTGGCCTACTACATAGACATGGTACCGTGCCCGATCTTCTACCTTATGCCGACGGTGGACACCATGGAGCGCAAGGTGAAGCAGACCGTGGACCCGATGATAGAAGACTGCCCACGGCTGCAGCAGAAGATAGGCAAGAAACGCAGCAGGGACGGCGGGAACACTTTGGCGCAAAAAGACTTCGCCGGAGGAACTGCATTTTTTGGCGGAGCGAACAGTGCCGCCAGCCTGGCCAGTGTGCCGGTGCGGATAGTGGTGGCCGATGAAGTGGACCGCTACCCTGGCGATGTGGATGGTGAAGGTAGCCCGGTGGCGCTGATAGAGCAGCGTATGAACACCTTTGGCAGCAGGAAGAAGCTGTATATGCCGAGCACACCCACCAGCGATGATGCCAGCGTGATAGGGCCCGAGTTTGAAAACACAGACCAACACTATTATTGGGTGCCCTGCCCGCACTGCAAGGGCTTACAGATATTGGAGGACGAGCGCCTGCAATGGGAAAAGGGAAAATATGATGATGTGCATTACCCTTGCATCCACTGCGGCGAAAAAATATACAACCACCACAAGACTTACATGCTTGTTGAAGACAAAAGCCAGTATATACCCGGCCATCCGGACGAAGGCCGCGCGCGCTGGATACCTTCCAAGCCAGAAAATACAAGAAAAGACGTTATCGGCTTCCACGCCGGCGGCATATATAGTCCGGAGGGATGGCTGAGCTGGGCGGACATGGCCGAAGCCTGGGATAAGGCAGAAAACGACGAACCGAGGAAGAAAGCCTATATAAACACGATACAGGGCAAGTTATACAAGACAAAAGGCATTGCGCCGCCCTGGCAGATGCTTTATGAACGCTCTCACGACCATAGAAACGAGCCGAACAAGGTGATGGGCTCTGTGGCATTTATTACTGCCGGAGCGGATGTGCAGCCTGACCGTATAGAAGTGGAAATTGTGGGCTGGCAGAAAGGCCGCATTAGCCAGCAAATAGACTATCGTGTGCTGCAGGGTGACACTACAAAGCCTGAAGTGTGGGAACAACTGAGCACCGTGCTGAATGAACAGTGGGATTTTGAGGCGTTCTACGGGGATCAGGCTGACAAGAGAGGCACGATCGGCATCAGGAAAATGTGCGTTGATGCCAACTTTAACAGCGATCATGTGCACACCTTCGCCCGGAAGCATGGCATAAAGCGTGTGGTTCCGATACAAGGCCGCGAAAACCTTAATATGGCCTTTAACACACCGAAAATTACCACCAAAACAGAGCAAGGAAAGAGCGTGCGCCGCGGCAAGGTGTGGCCGGTGGGCGTGGGTTACCTGAAAGAGCTGCTTTATGGCTGGCTGCGGCTGGAAATAAAAGATGACGGTGTGATACCGAAAGGTTTCTGCCACTTTTTGCCCCGCGATGAACAGTATTTCCGCGGGATAACAGCTGAAGAGCGTGTGCCTGTGCGCAACAAGCGGACCAATGCCATAAAGTATGAGTGGGTGAAGCGATATGAGCGAAACGAGCCGCTTGACTGCCGAATATATGCTATGGCTGCTGCGTTTATGCTGGGTTTTGACCGGTGGAATGATGCGCGATGGGAGAAAGAGATAGGAAATGGCTCAATGGCTCAATTACTCAATGGCTCAATGAATGTTGTGAGCGCTCCTGATGCGGATAGTGGACAGGATGAAGCTGCGGACAAAAGGCTGGAAGAGCGCCAGCGCGATGATGTGCAGCCCGGCGACGACAAAAAAGATGGCAAGAAGCGGCGCAGGGGTGGATTTTGGGACAGGCGGTAATGGGGCAATTTGACAATTCGACAATTCGACAATTCGGCAATATGGACTATTTGAGTAAAAATAATGAGGCAGATGAAGGATAATAATGCGAATAGCGGATTTAAAGCGCTGAAGGATGATGACCTGATGCCGTATGGCCAGTACAAGGGTTTGCGGATGGTGGATGTGCCGGCCAGCTACCTGCTGTGGCTGAGCGACAACGACAAATGCAGCAAGCAGGTGCGCGCCTACATTACTGACAACATGGAGACGCTTTGCAAGCAGGCCGGCAGGCCTGTGCCTGAACCCTGGTGGAAGCTGAGGGTGCAGCAATCGAAGTACCAACCGAAGTGAATTACCTAACTCATTAAATATTTATACCCGATGGCTGTTTTAAAATATCAACTGGAAAAGAAGTCGCTGGACCAAATGCTGATAGATGCCGCCTGCTGCAAATGGGACGTTGACGAGAGTTTTTTTCGCTGCTACACGAACCGGAAAGGCGGCAAGGACAAGAACACCGACAAGCGGCGCATACTGCACTGGCTGCTGTGGAAGGACTGCAACATGACGTTTGCAGACATTGCCGAGCGCTTTGGCTACACGAAGCAGAGCATGCAGGAGGGTATAGAAAAGATCGATTTTATGATGAGTGTTTACCTGTCTATTGCCCATGACGTGGCCAGCATCCGTGAGATAGCGGGTAAATTGCAGGTAAATATGGAAATATCTGTGGTGGATATCTCCGTAAAAATAAAATAGCAGTGGCAACATATACTCAGCAGCAATATAACGACCTGTGTGCGGCGATAGCCCTGGGCGCTACGTTTGTGAAGTATAGCGACAAGGAAGTTCATTACCGCAGCCTGGCAGAAATGAACTCGTTAAAGGCGGAGATGGAACAAGACCTGGGGCTGACGAATGCACCGCGCAGGAAATGGAAAGGTGTGTATAGAAAGGGTGTATAGCCGCTGCCGCCTACTGACAATATAATGGCTCAACGAATATGGATCTTGGAAGGATGCTTGATAACGTGATCATGGTTTTTGCGCCCGCAGCGGGGGCAAGACGTCTTGCCAACCGGCAACGCGGCGAAGCCATGAACCGTAAGTATGAAGGTGCCAGCCGCGGAAGCAGAACCGGCAGCTTTCCGCTGAACAACCTGAGCGCGAATAAGGATATTGGCATGGATGCCACGCTGCTGAGGCAGCGTGCGCGCTATATGTATCAGAACACAAACACTGCCAAACGCGCTATCAACAGCCTTGCCAACGGAATCGTTGGTACCGGCATTGTTCCGTCGTTCAAAATAGGTTACGATAAAGGCAGCGAGGGTGTGCAAATGCCTTCTGTGAACCTGATGAAGGATTTTTGGCGGGCCTGGGGTGAAAAACTTTGCTGCGATTTTTATGGCCGGTTGAACTTTTACGGGGTGCAGAAGCTGGTGGCTAAGACTTTTAAGCGTGATGGTGAAGTGATGGTATTGCGGCGGCAAGTGCCCTTCAGTGAATCGCCGATCGGCATACAACTGCAGTTGTTGGAAATGGAATATCTGGCAGATTACATCAATTACCAGATATTGCCCGGAGGTGGATGGACGATGAACGGAATAGAATATGACAAGCGCGGCAAACGTGTGGCTTACTGGCTGTTTCAGCGGCATCCGAGTGAGTGGTACACGCACCCTGTAAGGGTTTCGGCAGAAAATGTGATCCATGTGCTGCATGTGGATTTTCCTGCGCAGAACAGAGGTGTGCCATCTGCTGCGCCAACTATAATTGCAGAGCGCGACCTGGATGAGTATGAAGACGCCGAGCTGATGGCCAAGAAAGTGCAGGCCAGCCATGCTGCATTCAGGGTGACGAACGACCCCGATAAGATAGACAACATCAGCTTTGACCGGAAGGACTATGACGATGAAGAAACGCTGGAGAAACTGGAGCCTGGCAGCATCTACCACCTATACCCTGGTGAGCAAATCCAGTTCAATACTCCACCTACAGCGCCGGGAGCTGAAGAGTATCGTAAAAGCAAACACAGGGCCATTGCAGCAGGTTATGAAGTGACCTATGAAATGATGACCGGCGACTACAGCAACGTAAACTTCAGCAGTGGCCGCATGGGCTGGATAGAGCACCAGCGCACAATAGAAGATGCGCAATGGATGACCATGGTGCCAATATTCTGTGATGGTGTAATGAAGTGGTTTCTGGATGCGCTACTGCTGTGCCCAGGTGGCCTGATCAAGCTGCCGGATAACCTGAACATCACGTGGACCACTCCGCGCAGAGAAATGATCGATCCTACGAAGGAAACCGCGGCCATCAAGAATGAAATGCGCATGGGTCGCAAGCCGTGGAGTGAAATGATACGTGAGAATGGCGACGATCCGGACACTGTTTTCAAACAAATAGTTGAGGACTACAAACGTTTTAAAGACGCGGGCATCAATGCAGAATGGTTGCCTAACCTGGATGCTGTGCCGTCTGATAACAATAAGTTGAACGCGACGGGTAAATAGTAGTGGATGTACTCTGGCGAGTATGTTTTCATAGTGTTGGGTTGTACGGGCGCTCTTTTCTAAGAGCGCCTTTTTTTATTTCCAAAAAAGTTTTGAAGGAAAGGCAATAGACAGGTAAGTGCCTGAATGTAATTGTGATTTTTGGTGCAACAATGCGAACAAAGAGCGGCATATTATTCACGAGGGCAACGATAGATACGGCGGGCATCAACCCTACGGAAAAAACGTTCCCGGTTGTGTTTGCGACAGAGAACCCGGTGTTCCGGTCTCCGTACTGGGCCGATGAAAGTTTCTTTGAAGTGCTGGTGTGCGATAAGAAGAGCATACGGAGTGAAAGACTGGACAGCGGCGTGGTGCCACTGGTGGATACGCATAGCACCTACAGCATCCTTAGCCAGTTTGGCCGCGTGATAGAATGGAGCGTGAAGGATGGAGAATGCCGTGCGACAGTAAAGTATAGCGACCAGGATGCAAAGTCAGATGTATGGAAGGACATACAGGCAGGCAACATTACCGGGATAAGCGCGGGTTACCGCATATGGAAGTATGAGCGTGTGCCGGACAAAGACCCCAAGAAAACGCCGGTGTACCGTGCAGTGGATTGGGAGCTATTTGAAATAAGCCTGGTGCCTGTGCCTGCTGACTATAAAAGCAGCGTGCGCAATGACGACGAGGCTAACGAAAACGAAGTAGAAATTCTTAATTATAAACAAAACAGGTCTGATATGACTGAGCAGGAAATTTTGGAACAGCAGCAGCGTGCTGTACAGGAAGAGCGCAATCGCTGCAAAGATATTCGCAATGCTGTGCGCACTGCGAACTTGCCCGAAACGTTTGCTGATGAGCTGATAGAGCGTTCGGAAGGTGGTAAGCCACTGACTATGGACGCTGTACGCGCAGCCATAACAGAAAAGCAGGCCGCACCTGCCCCACTTACGCAGGAAGATGTGACCCGCGCACTGGAAAATGAACGCGAGCGCAGCACGGCGATCCGTATTGCGGTGCGCAATGCAAAGTTGGGAGAAGACTTTGCGGACGAGCTGGTAGCTATGAAGAATGGCACCCGTGCTCTGACGATCGATGAGGCTAAGGCTAAAATTCACGATAAAATGGTAGAACAGGATCCGAACATTGCCGGCCGCGGCCACGCAGGCGGCGCAAGTGCAAAGGGTGATGAGCGCACCCATGTTATTGCCGCCATGAGCGAAGGCATGATGCACCGCGCAATGCCGGGCAGCGTAGAGAAATTCTACGCCATGGACGACAAGACCAAGACGCGCGCCATGGACGTGAAAGCGCATGACTATAAGCACATGACGTTCATCGACATCGCGCGCTCAATACTGACCATGAACGGTGTGCCGGGTGTGATGTCTATGGCCCCAGGCGAAGTGGCCAAGCGTGCACTGGATACTTCAGACCTTCCAGATCTGTTCACCAGCACGGTGAAGCGTTTCCTGCGCATGTATTACGAGCCTACAGTGCCCGAGTGGATGCAGTATAGCCGTGCTGTGCCTGCAGATGACTTCCGTGTGAAAACAGGTGTGAAGTTTGACGCTGCAGTAACCTTTGAAGAAATGGGCGAAGACGGTGAATATAAGGAAGCAAACCTTATGAGCAACGAAAAGGCGACCATTCAGCTGCAAACATTTGCGCGTGCCTTTAACATCACCCGCAAGACCATTGTGAATGATGACCTGGGTGTGCTGACGGACATTCCTCGTGCTATAGGCATAGGGGCCAAGCAGTTCCAGAGCAAGAAGGTTTGGGGTATGATCACCAGTAACACTACCTGCCCTGATGGTAACGCGCTGTTCCACGCCAAGCATGGTAACCTGGGTACTGCCAGCGTGATCACTGATGCGGCACTGAGTGCAGGCCGTACCGCCATGAGGCGCCAGAAATCGCCTGAAGGCAACGAACTGGACATCCAGCCTAAATTCCTGCTGGTTCCACCTGAATTGCAGACCACCGCAGAAAAATTCTTGCGCCTGATCTATCCTACCACAACTGCCGCTGTGAACTTGTGGGGTAGCCTGGTGCCTGATACCAACGTGTATCTGAGCAACCCGCAGGAATGGTACCTGATAGCTGATCCGGGCGCCACAACCGTGGACGGTATGGTGCACAGCTACCTGAGCGGCCAGGAAGGTTTGTACACAGAAAGCTATGTGGACAAGAAAACCGACAAGCTGGTGATTAAGAGCCGCCTGGACTTTGCATGCGCTATGTGGGGCTGGCAGGGCTGGTACAAGAACCCAGGTGCTGCACCTACAGGGGATTAATGCAGATAGTAGTAAGTCGTAAGACTGAGAGATAATGCCAAATGAGCCGCCTTTAAAGCGGCATTTGGCGACAAAAGACGTTAACAATAAACGATTATTCTGATGAAAAAGATCTTCTTTCTTTCCGTGCTGATGCTGGTATTTGCAGGTGCAGTGAATGCACAATCGATGATGTATCCACCAGCGCCCACCAGCGGCAACTTTACCAATGGCAGCGGCCCTGTATGGTACACACCTACGCTGACGCTGACCAACACAGGCGCTGACAGTGCCAAATGCAAGATAGGCCCAGGCCCGAACAACTGGATATTCCAGAGCCTGACCTATACGGTAGATATGACGCTGACATCCGGCACCGGAGCCGGAAAGGTGAGGTTCTTTGTGAGCGGCGACACGGGCACACCTACTTCCTACAACTGCATTGATTCGGCCACTATTACCAATACCACTAACCAGACGTGGACCAAGGTGATCACCGGCAACCCTTATACCAATTATTTGATAACGGTTACGGGATCGGGAACTGAGGGGCTATCGACGGTGGTGAGCTTGCTTGAACGGTAAGCTATTTGGCAAGGACGAGCGTAAAAACATTCATTTAAAAATCTTCTAAAAATAGCTTTTTATGGGCATGAACAGGATTCAGGACGGCCACAGTATTTTGATAGCCATACCTGCAGGCGGATGCAACAGCGGCGGATATACGCCAAGCAACAGCACAATAGCAACACCCGGTTTGCCATTGTCGATAGGCAATGACCTGGTAGGTGTGCCGGAAAGCACATTTGCCGCCGGCACAACCGGCAACGTGGTAGTGAAGCTGGATGGCGCATTCGGTAACATGACGCTGAAAACAGGCGACACGCCTGCAATAGGTGATAAGCTGTACCTGGATACAACTGATGGCTACCTGACCACTACAGCATCTGGCAACGTGTGGGCCGGATGGTGCTGGAGCGCGCCGCAGGTGATCAACAACATTACCGTTTGCGGTCTTCTGCTGAAGAAAGGAGGCTAATATGGCGCTTTTTGACGCCATAGTATCTGCGGCAGTAAAAGCAACCGACACGGTATTTGCCTACACTGCTACGTGGACACCGCCAGCGGGTGATGCCATTACTGCTTTGGTGAAGTACAAGGACATGAGCGGAGAGGCCAAGCTGGGCGATAATAAGTATAACCTGGACAAGTGGACGATAGAATATACTGATTCTGATTTCCCTGGCATGAAGGATCTTATTAACGCCAATGGCAAACCGCTGATAACCGTGAATGTGCGTGGAACCAACATAGATTATATAGGCATTATAGCCAATGCGCTGAGTGATGGTTTTTGCACAGAGGTAAGAATGAGGTTGAAACCTGTATAGCATAAAACACTTAGCACCCGGCAGATATGGACTATGATGGCTTAGAAGTGGAATTGGTTGGTGTGCTGAATAATTTTTTTGCTGCCAACAATATAGGCGCCGGTGAAGCTCTTTTAAATAGTGTTTTTCAGGCCCGGCAGATGCCGGAGAACCAGCAGGAACTATTGCAGGACTACACCAAGAGTTTGGTGAATGTGCAATATGTGGACAGCATATACCAGGATCCGCAGAGCACATCGAAAATATTGCAGGAAGAAACGGTGAAAGTGATCTGCTACCTGCAGTGTAATGCGATGAAGGGTGAAACCGGAGGTTACAAGCTGATAGCCGCCGTGAAAGATGCACTGCTGGGTTACCAGCCGCAAAATGCAAAAACCCGGATGTGGATCAGCAATTATGGCGATTGGAATATTGTTGATGGCCAGCTTAACCCGTTCATTGAATTCTCGTTCAGGACGGTGTCGCAGCAGGTGATCGATGACACAGACCAGCCATTACCGGATAGCGGGCCATTTGCAGGGATAGACAGTAGCCTGTATATAAACGGAGAAGGGCCATTGTGAGATAGTAGCAAGTCGTAAGTAGTAAGTAAAAAGTAGTAAGTAGTAAGTAGAGTTAGCTGCTGTGCAGCTTTAACCATAAAAAAAGTCAGTATGCCAAATTATATCTGGACCGAACACACACCTGGACACATTGCAGTTCCAGTGATGGAAAAAGGCAAGGTGAAAATGATAGTGCCTGATGATGCGGAAGTAAAAGCCGCATCTGAAGCAAATGCACGCCATGATGCCGCCATGCGCCGCGCATTGAAAGCGGAAATACTGGCCAGCAACAAGGCGAAACGCCTGAACGTGCCTGCCGGTATAGTAGATGCGCAGGTGGCTGCTGCTAAGATAGGCCAGAAGGTGCGTGTGCCAGTGGCAAGACCTGAAGTAACTGACGTGGTAATGAGCATAAACGGTGTTTATGATCTGCCGGCAGATAACGAACAGGTGATGAACTATGTGAAACTTGGTTACCTGAAGCCCGTTGACACAACTGAAGCAGTTGCGGCGACTGATGTTGAGTAATCTTAAAAGAATTTCAAAAAAACTTTTCTATGTCTTTTTATCACGGTGTCAGGACAATATCTCTGCCAGCAACAGGCGGTACGATAGCGGTAAATGAGAGCTGCGTAATAGGTCTTATCGGTGTTTCTCCGGTGGGCCCAACGCAGCAGCTTGTATTGTGCAACAACGCTACGGATGATGCGCAGTTTGGCGCCGCTACTCCGGACAACAATATTGCCAAGACGCTGGCCACCATCCGGTCTGTGGTGCAAGGCGCCAGCACGACCGGCAGCGATGGAAGCTGCCCGATAGTTGTGGTGAATGCGTATAACGCTACCAACCACAAGTCTTCTTACACGACCGGCAGTCCTTTGGTGGCAACACCAGACGCGACAACCGGAAAAGTGGCTTTGGCGAAAACCTGGATAGCCGCAACGCTGGACCTGGTGAAAATATACAAGCACAGTGACGCGAGCGCTGTGAATGTAGCGGCCGGTGGCAGCTATACATATGGTGTGGACTACACACTGGACGCATATGGCAATTTTACCGACATCACCGGTACCTATAAAAACGTGCAGTTGAACTTTGTTGGCGACTACCTGAACACATCAGGCGTTGCCGGCACTGACATCATAGGCAGCATAAGCGGCAGCACCCGCACGGGCAGCAAACTGCTGGACCTGGTTGCAGGTACTTATGGCTTTAAAGTGAAGATAGTGATAGCGCCGACCTACGCCACCCTGAGTGGTGTAGAAGCTGCGCTGGAAGCATCTGCCGGAAGCTACCGCGGCGTCTGGATCAGCGATGCGGCGAGCGGAACAACCAAAAGCGCCGCACTTGCCCTGCGTGGCAGCGGCCAGTGGAATACGAGCCTACCACAAACGCGCCCTGTGTTCCCATGGCTGAAAGCGTATGACGCGTATGCAAATGCCAATGTGGCCTATCCGTTCAGCGCATTCCTTGCCGGTATATATGTGGCCAATGATGGCAACGTAGGTTACTGGCAGAGCGTGAGCAATCAGCAGATACCGGGCGTGGTAGGTGTGGACATGGACATTACTACCAGCTTCACAGATCCGAACAGTGATTCCAACCTGCTGAATGCACAGGGCATCATGACGTACCTGACAGGCTATGGCCTTGGCTATCGCACCTGGGGCAACAGGAATGCCAGCTACCCATCCAGCAGCGCAGTGACCACGTTTGATAACGTGTATCGCACGGACGGCATGGTGAGCGATGCCATGGAAGCAGCGGCATTACCTTATGTGGATCAGTCTATAAATGCTGCACTGATAGATGTTATTGCCACAACCGGCAACAACTTTATCAAATCGCTGATACAGGAAGGCGCATTACTGCCGGGAAGCAGCATTGTGTATAACAAGGCTGACAACAGCCCAAGCGACCTTGCTGCCGGCATTGTGAAGTTCAGGCGCATCTATATGGTGCCGACACCTGCAGAGCAGATCATTTTTTACGATATACTGGACATCAACCTGTACGCTAACCTGTAAGGTATTTGCCCAGCAACGAATAAACATTAAATAATACTTTAAATAACTGCGATATGGCGGGGACAACAATACAGACGCTCTACAATGCCAATGTGTATCTGAACGGCGTTTCTTATGCGGGCCAGGCTGAAGAAGTGACACTTCCGAACCTGAAGCCAAAGATGGCAGAGCACAAGCCGCTGAGCGGATTGGGTGCGATAGACCTTACTACCGGCCTGGACAAGATGACCATGAAGATCAAGTGGAATTCTGTAGATGTGGATGTGATGAAGCAGGCCGCCAATTTCTACAGCTCCAGCGACATCATGATACGCGCCAACAGTGATACATGGGAAAACGGCAGCAAAAGCGGCAGTGTGCCCGTTGTGGCCATTATCCGCGGGCTGAGCATGAACCTGCCGGCAATAGTGCTGAAGCACCAGGATAACCCGGACATTGAAACGGAATTCAACGTGACGGGCTACAAACTGCTGATCGATGGCGAATTGGTGTTTGATGTGGACTTGTTTGCGCAGGTGTATATAGTGGATGGCGTGGATCTGCTGGCAGATTACCGCTCTAACCTGGGCATCTAAGCCGCGTGTACAATTTTGGGTATTAAAATCAACCATAGACAATGAAAAACATCTTTTACAGGGACGCAGGAAGTCCGGAAGAAAACGCAGGTGGCGCAGCCACTGAAACTGCCGAAACAGGCACAACTACAACCGAAACTGCTGATGCGGGCACAACTACTGAGAGTGCTGCAGCTGCACCGGCTGAAAATGGCGAATCCGCTCCCGCTACTGAAACTGCTGCGCCTGCAGAGGCTTCACCAGCGACTTTGAAGGACAAGGTGAAAGCCAGCTTTGCAAAGCTGAACAATGGTGACCAGGCTGCGAACGTGATCAGCGAAAGCGGCAGGATCATCACTGAGCTGAACGCACAGACATTTGCCCTGAGCGCCACATCTAACTGGATAATGGCCGACCAGGTTGCCGAAGCAGTGAAGGCAGTAGAGGAAGCCACCCGCGAAACGCTGGATGCGCTGAACTAAGCAAAAAGTATGAACAGACTTACACAAGCGGCGGAATAACCGCCGCTTGTTTTGGTTTTACAACAGCATTTAACAATCATCAATTCAACCGACATATGAACATGGAAGAAAATGAAATCGTTTATCCGACACAGCCGGACGCTGACGGGTACTATTATGACAACTCCGGCGAACATGCCCTGGAAACAGAAACCCGCGTTGATGATGAGGGCAATGTGACCAAGCGCATCCAACTGCGCGGCGGTAAAGTGGCCATTATGCGCGAGCTGACCAAGAAAGAAAGCGATAAGGCAGCAACAATAGCCGGAAAGAACAAGGATATGCTGCTTGCTGCATACGTAGCGATCGGCACAACCATTACCGACAAAACCGGCGCTGAAGTGAAGTTTGTTGCGGAAGATCTGAACGACTGGAAAGCTGCTGATACCAACAGGCTGACTGCGGCGGCTGCGAAGCTAAATTTTTAGGCGGGTCACCGGAGCAGGTAGCTTTTGTGGCCCACTTCTACAGCCTGAGCCCACTGGAAGTAGAGCAATGGAAAGGAATTCAGCTTTCGAAATGGTATGAAGAGGGCATAAAACTTTTTGAGAAACTGACGCAATACGGTGGTTGCCCATGGCGCGGACCGGCTAAGTAAAATAAATGGCGGATAAGAATATTGGTATAGCGTTGGTGCTTTCCGCACGTAACCAGGCCTCGCAGGTCATTGATGAGTTCTTTTCTAAAACTGAAGCCAAGCTGGCTCAGTTTGGAAATGGCATGGCGAAGGTTGGTGATGGCATCGCGCAGATATTTGCCGCGAAAAAAGGTGTTGATCTTTTAGAAAAGGGCACCGATGCTTTCGGTGATATGGAGCAGGCGGGAAATCAGCTTAAAGCCTCAATAATGGGCAAAGGTGGGTTTCTTGACGAAGCGATGTATGACCGCATGTTCAATTACGGTAAACAACTGAGCGCCACCTATACCGGAACTGCAGCCGCTTACCTGGACATGGAGCGCGTAATGAAACAGAACCGATTGAAGCCAGAGGACATATTAGGCGGTATCGGTGAACAGAGTGCGAAGCTGGCCATTTACTTTGACAACATGCTACCAGCCGCTACAGCTGAATTTGCTGCACATATGAAAAACGATATGGGAGTTGCGGCAAGTCAGATGTATGGAGTTATGGACCTGGTAGCGCGCATACACGACAGCGGCGTCGGAAAAACCGGCCAAGAAGCTGTGGATGAAATGAATCAGTTCTTTTCCAAGGTTGGATTGGGGCTATCAAATTTGCATGCGCAGGGACTTGAAACGAGCAAACAGATGGGAGCTCTGGGCGCCATCTTCATGTCGAGAGGTATAAGTGGCCAAAGCGTTGGTACAAACTTCCGCAGAATACTCGACGGCATTGGCAGCGCCGATAAGGTTGCCAAAGCCAACCAGGTAGCGGAACTGTTTCATAAACATCTTGATTTTTTTGACAGCAAGGGCAAATTCTTAGGTATAGATAATTTTGTCAACCAGCTTGGCAAATTACAAGGATTACACCCTGCGGCCATAGAGGCCATTTTACAACCTTTCAGCGGCAAACAAGGCCTTAGTACCGACTTTATGCAGTTTCTCGCCAACGAGGGGCTGAATGCTTATCCGGAAATGAAGCGGAAACTGGACCAGCAAGCCGATCTGAATCACAAGGTAGCTGTGCTCATGCAGGGTCAACGAATGCAGGAGAAAGTTATGCAGAGTAACATAACTAACAGCTGGGCCAGCTTCGGAGCGGCGATAGCAGCGCCCTACAAGAAAGTGTTGGGTGTATTGAACAGCGTGGTTGTTAAAGTAGGTGCATTCCTGGATATGCACCCTAAGTTAGCCAAGTTGGCTGGCGCTTTTGTAGCCATCGCCAGCGCGGCCATGGCGCTGATGGGTGTTATCAAGATCATACAGGGCATAAGAGCAGTGATGATGGCGCTGAATGTAACCATGGAGATGAATCCTTTTATATTACTCGCCACTGCCGCGATTGCGGCCGCTACAGCCATCTATATTTATTGGGATGATATCAAGAACTTTTTTTCCAGGTTGTGGGATGGTATAAAAAGTATCTTCAGCGCTGCGTGGAATTGGGTCAAAAACAGTGTAATTGTTTACTTCAGCCCCGTGTTACTGATATTTAAATACTGGAAGCAGGTAAGCAATTTTTTCAGTGGACTGTGGGATGTGATCAAAGCCATTTTTCAGGTAGCTGTAAAGGCGATAGGGTGGGTGCTGATGAATATGACGCCCGTTGGCCTTATCTACAAATACTGGAAGCCGATCACGCATTTCTTCTCCAAGTTGTGGGATGATGTAAAAGCGCCGTTCGTGAACGTTTTTAAATGGCTGTGGAATTTTGGCAGCAAGTTCTTTGAAGCGGGCAAGCACATCATTGACAGCATTATCGGCGGGATCATGAACAAGATAGGCGCGATAGGGGACACCATGCACAATGTGGCGAAGAAGATCCGCAACTTTCTGCCGTTCAGCCCGGCCAAGGAAGGTGCACTGCGTGACATACACAAGGTGAAGCTGATAGAGACCATAGCCGAGAGCATTAAACCGACATCGCTGGTACATGCCTGGGGGAATGCTATGAGTGTGCTGCGTGGGGCTATGCACCAATCGACACCGATACCTGTGATGCAGGGAGCGGGAAGCAACGGAAACATGGGCATGAATATCACTTTTGCACCTGTGATCCATTTGAACGGCAGCGCGACACAGGCAGATGCGAACCTACTTACCAAATCAATGCGGGACAACTTTGACAATATGATGCGTGATTACCTATCGCGCAAGGGCAGATTAATGAGTTAACGATGGCGCTTGACAGATCGATCATAGTGAATGCAATGAAGGCCAACCTAACAGGTGAGCCGACAACAGAGCAAATGGCCAGCATCAACGCTTTTGCCGATGCGCTTGTGAGTTTTGTGCAGGGAGCAACAATCGTTTACAATGGCGCAGCGCTTATCTCCGGAACGCCTGGCAGCCCGGTTACGGAAGCTGTGCCGACGGTGAGCGGGTTGACAATTGAGTAATTTGACAATTTGACAATTTGACAATTTGACAATGCGGCAATGTGATGGAATACGGCAATGTGATGGAATGTGAGGATGTGACACCCCGACCCTAAGGGTGACATGGGTTGACGGGGTTAGGGTGACAGGGAAGTGAAAATTTGAAATTATGTTTTGCCAGTTAGGAAATATTGTATTTGAGCCTCTGAGCGGGTTTGACGCGGTTGGTGAGACCGGGGCGGCTGTTATTGCGCAGTACAATTTTATGACCGGCATACCCCAGCCGGACCAGACCGGCCGTGAGCTGCGCCAACTGAACCTGAGCATGCGCCTGCATCAGCGGTTCATCATCGTAAAAAATGCCCTGCTGCAGATAAAGGCCGCGGTGGATAATGCCACGCCTCAAAGCTTAGTGTGGGGCAATGGCGATAACGGCGGCTTATGGCTGATACAGAATTACAGCATAGACGCGCAGGAAATGAATGGTTACGGTGACATTTATTATGCCGCCGTGAGCCTGACCCTGATGGAAGTGCCGGCCAGCGGATTGCTGGACGCCAAACAGGCCAGCGCGCAAAAGCAGGCATTTGGCCTGACGTCGCTGGCTGTGCCGGTGATCAATCCACCAGCGCCGACGCAGTTGAAGCCCTGGCAAGTGTGGCTGGGTTACCTGAACAAGGGCAAAAAGTGGGCCAGCCAGATCAATAGCTTAGTGTATAGCGGCATTACTCCATTGGTGAGCGATCTGCTGAGCGGCCATATTACAAACGCCCTTACCGATATGGGCATTATGGTAGCCAACTACGACAGTTGGGGCGAAGGGTTTGCAGATATCGCCGACCTAACCGGGGATATTTCCGCTGCGCAGAGCGCATTGGCCGCACTCTCGGTGATAGACCCGATCGCTAACTATGCAGGGTTCAATATTGCGAATACTTTATATCAAAATAACATGGTAACGCTGGTGCGCAACAGCTTTTTGCTGCAGGTGCGGAGCGTGTGCCGAATGGGCAACCTGATAACCGGCAACTGATGGCGAACACAACAGTAATTACCTATGACAGAGAAAGATGGGACCAACTGGCCTTCAGGGCTTATGGCGATGCTACGCTGATGAACCTGATAGTAGATGCCAACCCTACGGTAAGCGTTGATGACCGGCTACCGGGCGGCATGGTGCTTGTAGTGCCCATTATTGACAGTACCGTAGTTAACGAAACGACAGCGGGATTACCGCCGTGGAAACAGTAACATTATGAGCGCAACCTACCAAATCATTTACGAGGGTAAGGACATTACCCGCGAGATATCTGCAGAAGTAACCGGCCTGACCTATACGGACAAAACCATTGGTGAGGCCGACGACCTGACCATACAGGTAAAAGATGAAACCCATAAGTGGAAAAATACATGGAACCCCACGAAAGGCGATAAAATAACGGCCAACATCATTACTGCAGCCGGCACTTTACCCTGCGGCACTTTTACGGTTGATGAGGTAAGGTTCACCGGGGAAAAGAATGGGGGCCATTATTGTGACATCAATGCACTTGGCGTGGGTGTGAAAGACGGCGTGCGCACCAAAACCAGCTTTGCGCATGAAGGAAAAACGCTCTATCAAATCGTCAACAAAATAGCAGCCAAGTATAATTATACGGTGCAGGGTAAGATCAACAATTACTCGATTGTGAGGGTAACGCAATTTCATGAGACCGATATGGAATTCCTGCATCGCCTGGCTGAAGAATATGGTTATGTTTTTACGTTGCGCGGCAATATATTGGTGTTTACCTATCTTCCTGAACTTAGCCGAGATACCAGCGGATATGCAGTTAATTTCAAAGACCTGATCGGTAGTTATACCATCGTTGATAAGGTTGCAGGAATATATGTAAGGGGGCAAAATCGATATCATAATCCAAAAACCAAAAAGCTTTATGATGCTCTTGTCGAGGCGGGAGCCCTGTCAAGCGCAGATGCTTTGCGATTACAGCATCCTGTTGACAATGAACAGCAAGGGTTATATGTAGCTGACGGCAGAATCTATAAAAAAAACCAGGATCAGGTTGAAGTAAGTGCGGCCATAAAAGGTAATATTTTCATAGTCGCCGGCAACAAAGCCACTTTGGTAGGAGATGAATGGGGCATATATGCCGGCAATTACTTTATTGGTGAAAGTAAGCATTCCTTAACGAAAAGTGGATCTTATGTAACAAGTGCACGTTACAAAAGGATTTTACCTAACAAGCCTACCGGCAATCCTACCGCTACTGAGTATGGCTACTCACCTGAAGCGAGCATCAGCGCTGAAGCCAAGGACATCAACACCAACCTGCAGCAGTTGATCAATGCTATTAACAGCAATATGGTAACTGCCACTCTGCTGAACCTGAACCGCTATGCGGTGCTGGAGAAAGATGTGAAGAGCATTCAGCAAAAGGACAGGAACGATGTGGCCGACAGCATTACCGAACAATATACCGATATCTACAACGACCTGAACGGTTACCTGATATTAGGTGTTCCTGTTACTGCGATGAATAATCGCGGAACGATAGACAGCATCAATACTTTACAGAGTTATATTAAAACATTTATATAATGCACCTGGTGTATGGACTTGTCAGCGAAACAAAACCCGGATTTGCCAGGGTGCAGCTGCCTACTTATGATGGCGTGGTGACTGATTGGTTACCCATAGTGAAGCTGCGCGCGATGAATGATGATGAGAACTGGCCGCTGGAGCAAAACGAACAGGTGGCTTGCGTGGTGGACCAATATTGCGTGACGGGAGTGATACTCGGCGCCATCAGCAGCGATGCGGACCAGCCTGACAGCAATGCCGGTGCCGGCAAGTGGCGCAAGATATTCAGCGACGGGGGTGTAATGGAATATGACAAGAACGCCCATAAATGGCGCATGAGCACAGGCAGCGACAGCCTTTACCAGCTGATGAAGGATACGCTGACGGTGATGAAGGAAATGATCTTTGCCACGCCTACGGGCAATACCAGCGCCGGGCCACTGAACGTGACCGCACCGGGCCCGAGCGGAGTAACGATTACTGACCTGCTGACAAGGCTTGACAGCTTTATACAAGCATAGGCAATAGACAGGTAACCGCGCCTGTAATCCAATGAATTTTACTTATGGCTTCTGGTGTGACATCGGGCATATGGTGCATGAGCATACAGCAACCCGGGGTAACGCTCCAGGGCATCGATGTTTATAAGCAGCGCTGCTACATAGTGCTGAACACGCCATTAGGCAGCGACCCTTGCAGGCCTCTTTTTGGGTGCGATTGGGCGAAGCAGGTGGATGGAAATGTGATAACGGCGGCTGCAAAAATTAAAAATGAGATCATTGACGCGCTGACGATATGGGTACCTGAAGTGACCGTGAGTAATGTGAAATACGCCATTGTAAGCGGCAAGATAACCGTAACCATTAACATCACCGTGGCCGGCGACAGTGCTACGCTAAGAATAGGCAACTAAGATGACGGGGACATTCAGTGGTGTTACGGGTAGTTTGATAGCAGATGCGCCTCTGCCTTTTCTGCGTTCGGGATATGCCTATGTGCTGACAGTGAACATTGGGGGACAATCGGTGACATCGCCGGCACTTAACAATGTGGCTGATATGATGAGCTGGGCCCAGACGAATTACAGCAGCCTGGGCACATGGGCCAACGGCAAAGACCTGTTAATAGTGTATGTGAACGCCGGTTATAATGATGTGGCTTTAACGGTGGGGCTGCAGTTAAGAGGCGGAGATTTTGACAGCCGAGATTTTGACGGGAGGGATTTCTACACAGATTAAAGAAATGAGCACATGAATAATACTGCCATAACCGGATACATCAATTCAAACGTTTATAATGATGCGGACCCGCTGGTGAGGGGCAATGTGCTGAAACAAGCATTGCTTAACCTTGCCACGATGGATGTGCGTGTATCCGGCACGCTGACAGATGGAAGCGATAGCCCTAACAATGGCGAAATTTCGTTAGATTTTGTGAACCGCGCATTGTATGACACTGATGGCGGCACTGTGCGCTTTTCATGGAACGGCGGCATTACCATGAACTTAGGCAGTGATGCTACGGGAGATATATATTACCGTGCATCCGGCGGCAAATTGGCGCGGATAGCCCTTGGCAGCAATGGCCAGTATCTTGGTGTAAGCGGCGGCGTATTGGGATATAGCAGTGTTGCTGCCAACCTGAGCATAGCAACGGGCACATTGCAGGCGGCACAATTCCCCGCACTTACCGGAGACATAACCAGCGCCGGCGGAAGTCTGGCTACTACATTAGCAACTGTAAACAGCAATACCGGGACATTTGGCAGCGCATCATCTGTTGCGCAGATAACGGTGAATGCAAAAGGCTTAGTGACCGCGGCCAGCTCTGTATCGATCGCCAGTAATTCTTTGAGCACATTTGCGGCGCCCACAGGCGATATTAATTTTAACAGCCACAAAATAACGAGCCTTGCCAACCCGAGCAGCGCGCAGGATGCGGCCACGAAATATTATGTGGATTCGACGGTGCAAGGGCTGCAGGTGAAGCAGACAGCTACAGTAGCCACTACCGGCGCATTGGCTTCTTATACCTACAACAACGGGACATCGGGCGTAGGGGCAACAATTACCTATTCTGCCACGGGTGCTATAACCATAGATGGCCATGTGCTGGCGTTGGGAGACACGGTGCTGGTAAAAAATGAGGCAACAAGCGCCAACAACGGTTTGTATTGCGTGACCACAGCAGGCGCCACAGGGGTAGCCCTGGTGCTGACCCGCGCAACTGACATGGACCAGCCTGCGGAATTCTCCGGTGCGTTTCTGCCCGTAGGCAATGTGGGGACTACCAATGCTAACTCTTTATGGTTGTGTAACCCTTCAGGAACTGTAACCGTTGGCACAACCGCCATACCATTTACCCAGCTTAACGGGGCAACTGACCTGATAGCCGGTACCGGCGTGAGCATATCCGGCAATACCATAGCCATCAGCAACAGTTACACCGGACAAACATCCATCACCACATTAGGTACCATAACCACCGGTACATGGGGAACGGGTGCAATAATAGGCGGCGCAACGATGACGCTGGGCAGTGATGCGACGGGCGATATCTATTATCGCAATTCCAGTGGTGTATTGACAAGGCTTGCGATCGGCAGCACGGGCAATGCGCTGCAGGTATCTGGAGGCCTGCCGGCCTGGAGCAGCACATGGGGAACGCTGCAAACCTACCAGGCGAATGGCATAGCATCTACACCGACGGACAGGGTTTACCTGCAAAATACTACAGCGGCCACATCGATATCTTATCAATTTTCGCCTGCTGTGAACTACGGGGGATATGGCTGGCTGACAACCAACGCGAGCAGCACTGCGGTCAATGCGCGCACGTACCTTGCCGCATATTCATCCAGCTCTGTATTTACCATGAGCAGCCTGAATACTGATTTTCTGATCAATGGCAGCTATACGACAGTTTACACTTTTCAGGCAAACGGGTATATAGGTGTCAACACGACATCACCTGTTTCTTCTTTCCATACTACTGTAAAATGGTATTATTCCGGCCAGACCTTTACCGGATCTGGCCTGAATGATTGTACGACAGGGACAGTGTTCACCAACACATCACCCATTTCGACCAAAACATATACCATCATTATTGACGGTGTGAATGGTATTGGCGCATCGACATTGGCGGCAGGCGGGACAGGATATATTGTGGGCGATACAGGAACAGTGAACACCGGATCGGTATTGGCCACCTATACCGTGAACACTGTGAGCGGCGGAGCAGTAACCAGCTATACCATCAATACCATTGGCAGCGGTTATTCCATAGCCAATGGAGTGGCCACGACAAAGACATCCGGCAGCGGATCTGGATTTACCATCAACATCACGACACTGCAGGACACGTTCAAATATACCAGCACATCGGGATCGACAATAAGCCAGGTGCCTATAACAGGCTCCAGCCAGACGCTGGAAAATGGTTTCACCGTGACGTTTGCCGCCACAACGGGTCATACACTGACCAACTCATGGGCCCGCACATTTACGCGCACGAGCGCAATAACCGTGACGGGTATTGCCGGTGGAACTGCTTTTGCCGTCGGTAACTCGAGCGCAGGATCTAACTATGAAGCGGGTGTGTTCGTAGGATCGTTCAACGATACCGGCACTTATACACAGGGTATTTATATGGGCGTGGGCACGGGGCAGGTATTTGGCTCCAACAGCCCTTTTATCTGCTTTGGATCTTCATTTGCTTCGACCAACCCGGCGTTAACCGGAACAGGTCTTATCAACTGGACATCGATATCGGTTTATTCTACCACATCGGCACCTGCAACGATATGCGGACCATCCACTGCATCGAGCGCGCTGAATGTGTTCCGGTTTGCGCATGGAGCCTGGAAAACATCTGCATCTTACCTAACTCATACCACAGGAACGACCAACATCATATGTGCCGGCGTATCTGACGGCGGTGCTGGCGCAGGCACGTTCAAACCTACAAGTGGAACGGGTGCATTGTTCATTTATAACACTGCTCAGATTTTTCAGCAAAGTGGAACTGCTACAGGTACCACAGGCATATTTACTGACAGCGGCGTTGACCTGAATGGAGTAATGGATTACCGTGCATTTTATGCGACCCAAGACGTGGGCGCCGCTTTTTACTCGGCAGGCAAAGCGAAGAGCATATTTGCCGGCAGCGTTATGGTTGGTGTCGCGGCGTATGATACATTGAATAGCCAGTTGCAGGTGAAATCGAATAACACGGTGATGCAGCCGGTATATTCGTCGAACGTGAGCGGGCTGAACGATCTGACCACTACGGGATCATTTACGGGCAGCTTTTCGACGAGCCACACTTATACTGTGGTGATAGATGCCATATCTGCCGCGGCCGCAGTATCGATAGTTGCGGGCGGTACGGGTTATGCGGTGAACGATGTGCTGACAATAGTAGGCGGAACGTCTGCCGCGCAGGTACGTGTAACCTCAGTATCATCCGGCGTGGTGACAGGTTGTACCATCACCTTTGGTGGTGCGGGACTTGTGGCCAACAACACCTACAGCACCACCGGCGGCACAGGCACAGGCGCTACTATAAAATTCACAACACTCAGCGATTCTTTCAAATGGAACTATGATGGCGGCTCATACACCACAAATGTAGTAATAGGCACGGCACCAACGGCAAGGCTGATGAATAACGGTGTAAGTGCATTTTTCGCTAACACAAGCGGACACTCGGTGGGCGATACCTGGACCATAACAGTAACGACCACTAACCCGCTTGCGATTTACAACGCATCAGGTACCCTGATAGCCAATATAGGCGTAGCTGGCGATACCAAGGTAGGCGCTGTGACATATGCTAATCTGCCTGCTGCACCGAGCGCGGGAACATTGATCACAGTGACAGATGCAACAGTGAACACGTGGGGAACAGCCATCACTACCGGAGGCGGCAGCAATACTGTGCTGGCATTTTATAACGGAACCGCCTGGACGGTAGCAGCAAAATAATATGGTGGTAAAAAGACATTTTTTAACTAATAGCTATAATATGACAACCAAAACACTGAAAGTAGCGGAAATACAGGCATTGACAGAAGCCTGCATCAAACTGAGCAACGCTCACCCAACTCCTGCGGTGGCCCTGAAGCTGGCCTGGTGGAGCAAACCATTTATTGCTGCGACGGAAAAGATCATTGAGCACCGCAATGCCATTGTGAAAAAGTTTGCGAAGGACGGTGAAGACCGTGTGGCAGAGGAAAACATGAAGCAGTTCATCAAAGCCAATGATGAATTCAGCGAAGAGCAGCAAACAATAACATTTGCCGAGTTCAAAATGGAGTGGCTGGACGGCGTGAGCCTGCCGGGCATGGCCATATTGTCGCTGGTTTTGGATAACCCTGAAGAAAAAAGTAACTGATGATCGCATTTATAGATGACAGCCTGGCGACGGCCCTTGCGGATTGCATTGCCGATTACCAATCGATAGCAGGCAGGACAGTGGCCAATGCTGACCCTGAGATGCTTGTCATCAATGCGATGGCGCTGAGGGTATCGAAGCTGCGCACGCAGATCAACTATGCCGCCAACCAGAATCTGCTTGCGTTTGCCAGCGGAGCGGCGCTTGAAGAGCTTGCTGCTAAGTTCAATGTTTACCGCCTGCCGGCATCGCCTGCAGTAGTGACCATTTCATTTACTGCCATATCCGGAGCGCCCGACCAGGTAGTGCCGGCAGGTACACAGGTAAAGAGCCAGGATGGAGCTGTGATATTTGCCACGAATGCTGATCTTTCCATACCATCAGGCACACCATCGGCAAGTGTGGACTGTACGTGCCTGACAGCGGGGGCAATAGGTAACAACTACGTTTCCGGAACTGTGAACGTAATAGTGGACCCGCTTGCCAATATTGCCTCTGCGGCTAATACCAATACATCGACAGGTGGCAATGACGAGGAAACAGATGATGCGCTGCGGGCAAGGATACCATTAGCCAATGCAACCTTCAGCGTGGCCGGCCCATCTGATGCGTATATCTACTTTGCCAAAACAGCCAGCCCATCCATCATAGATGTAAGCTGGACGCAGCCGGTGCCTGGAACCGTGAATATTTATGTGCTGCTGGCAGGCGGAGTGATACCCGATAGCGCGTTACTTGATAATGTGCAGGCGATATGCAGTGATAAAAAAGTGCGGCCGCTGAACGATACCGTTGTTGCCCTTGCACCTACAGCAGTGAATTACAGCATTACCGCCAACCTGAAAGTAAAGTCGGGCTACAACAGTGCGGCGATAGCTGCGCAGGTGACCAGCAACCTGAATGCGTTCGTGAACGTATGGACGAAAGGCCTTGGCGCACTTGGTGTGGACGTGGTAGTGAGCCAGTTGAAAACACAGTGCATGATCGTGCCCGGGATGTATGATGTGGACTTTGGCTCACTGGCGGACATCAGCATAGATGATACTCAGTTTGCCAACTGCACAGGCGTGACCGTGAATATTTCAGCAATAGTGGATGAAGCGTAATGGATAAAAACGTAATACTGGCCGATAGCATCAAGTACCAACCGCATTTATATGCGTTTGACATACTGATGCAGCAGACATTCAGAAGGATGGATGTGAGCCAATTGCTCATCTACTTCATAGATACGGTAAATGCCGAAGCGCTGCCCTACCTGGCGCAGGAATTTGATGTGCTGGGCATAAAGGGATGGGATTATGCTGCTGATGAAACGGCGCAGCGGGAATTGATAAAGAAAGCGATAGAGCTGCACCGGTATAAAGGGACACCGTGGGCTGTGGAGCAAGTGATAGCGCAGGCCGGACTTACGGGCGCCGTGCTGGAGGAAAGTGTGGGAGATGATGCAGATACCGGCTGGGCAGTATTCCGGGTAGTGCTGGATATTGGTACGATCGCGCCGGATCCGGCACAGATAGCGAATGCCACAACGCTGATAAACCTGTATAAAAATGCCCGGAGCAAACTGGAAGGTATTTTTTATACGGGGTTGAATTTTACCGAGACGAGCGGCATGGCGATGACCGAAGGCAACCTGCTGATAGATGCCGATGAAACCATCAGCTCTGACAGTATGAGCGCAACGGGTGTTTTTTTGTTTGACGGGACGGTGACACTGGACGGTAGCAGGAATTGCAGCCAGGACAGCGACACCATAGTGATACAGCTGATATAGTAGGGAGTACATAGTAGATAGTCTTTTAAAAATAATTATATGGATGAGACATTGAAATTAAAGGGTGTATTCAGCATGAGGTGCATTGACAAAAAGACCGGCAATGTGCTGCATGAATATACCGATAACAACCTGGTAGTGGACCTTGGACGCCATGCCGCTGTGCTGCTGCTGGGTGGCAGCGGAAGCGCCGCTGCAGTGACACAAATAGGCGTGGGAACAAGCAATACCGCTGCTACCAATGCAGATACAGCGCTTACCAGCGCATTTGTGAAAAACCTGAACACAGCAGGCACAGTGAACACGTACACGACCAACACAGTGACATTTGGTTACCAGATAGACACCACAGAGGCGAACGGCATGACGATATGGGAATTCGGGCTATTCACCTCCAGCAATGTGCTGGTGGCAAGGAAGGTACTCAGTTCATCGATCGCCAAAAACAGTTCATTTGCAATAGCGGGAACCTGGACATTAACGATTTCTTAGTGGTAAGTAGAAGGCATTAAATAAAAAGTATTATATGACCAATTACACAGGCTCAACATCAGGCCCATTGAATTCGTTAGTGCCGTTGCTGGACACTACCGATCAGGCCATGGGCGGATCATCGGGCAACATGAATGCTGCCACCAAAAAACTGGCAGACAACGACGCCTACCTGTATAACATTATGGGCGGCTTTGAAAACATTGTGACGCTGGCAGTAAGCGGTGGTACATCGCAGACATTGACAACGGCTAACCTGCTGCGCAACCTGGTTGTACTTAACCATGACACTGATAACTACTTCAGTGCAGCGCTGCCACAATGTAGTACCTATAAAAACGGTGCACTGGCTGTGTTAAAGCGGAGCACTGCCAGCACCGCCAAGCCAACCACCATTACCTGCCACAGTGGCGACACCTTTACTGACAGGACGGGAGCCGCGCCAACCAGCATATACCTGCACAACAATGAAATGGTGACGCTGATGAATACCGGAACCGCATGGATAATATTGCGGTTTGAAGGTGGCCATTACTCTGTGGGCGACCAAATGTTTGGCTATGCTGTAAAGAACGGGACATTGAAGCGCGACGGCAGCGTTTATAACCGAGCGGATTACCCCCGCCTATGGGCGTGGGTGCTGGCGAACAGCCTTTATACTGATGACAGCACATGGAGCAGTCATCCAGGATCTATAGCAGCTTACCCGTATAAATCGCTTTTCAGCAGCGGAGATGGAAGTACCACATTCCGCATGCCTGATGACCGCGCACAGTTTGACCGTGCAATGGACCTTGGTGCGGGCATAGACACAGACCGCGTGAGCGCCAGCCTTGGCAGCGCAGTGGCCACCCGTGAAGACGCGGCGTTTGCCAGCCATACGCACCTTATCAGCCAGACACCGCATAACCACGGTATCAGCGATCCCGGACACACTCACAGCGTTGGGCTGGCACGTTTTGCCCTGCAGAGCAGCGGTGCGACCAATACCAATAACCTTAACGACGGGCACGGAAGCGATGATGTGTTCAGCACAGGGAGCGCCAATACAGGTATCAGCGTGAATAACGCATCGATAACGATGAGCAACCAGAACACTGGCGGCAATGAGACGCGGCCAGTGAATGTGGCAAAATATCCACTGATCGTTTACTAACAGGCAATAGACAGGTAAGGAGGCGTGTTTAAGCAAGATTTTTGTTTAAATACGTCTCCATGTTTCTTTTGGACATACCGGTAACTACCGCCAATGTGATCATTGGCAGCGTTATCACTTTCATAGGTGCACTGATACTTTTTTGCTTAGGCGTGATCGTCAGTTATGTGCGGACGATAAGCAGGAACATGCGGGACGTATATGCGAGCACCATGGAACACAAGACCAGGCTGGACACGCATGAAAAACGCATCAACGATCTGGACGACCGGATATTTAACCTTAACAAGTAGTTTATGAAACAACTGCCAACACTGCCGCCCGCGCACCTATTGATGTGGGGCATACTTGCACTTGTGATAGCCGTGCTGCTTCTGGTGTATTTCAAAGCCTTTACATCGGCACTGCGGGAAATGTTCAGTGAAAAGAACCCGGACGGATCTGTAGGCAAACTGTCGAGCAAGCGAGTAGGCATCATGCTTTTTGCGCTTTCCATTATCTACGTGTTCATCTACTCCACCCAGGAAGGCAAGACCATAGACCTGCCGGCGTTTGCCATGATGATAGTGGCCGTGATAATAGGCTGGCGCATTGCTACCCCCGATCAGATAAGCAGCCTGATGGATAAGGCTAAACAATTTCTGAAACCCGGCAAAACTGACACGAATGAATAAGTACTTAGCCGGCGCACTGCTGGCAATGACGATATATGCCGTGCTGAGCACACGGACCTGCAACGCAGAGCGGCAACACAGCGCCGCCATTGAAAGCAATGCCGGGGCCAAGGATGACACGCTGCACTACCTGCAACTGAAGACCGGGCAGCAACTGGCCACGATAGCAGCGCAGGAAGGCACCATTGCTGAAATAAAGGCTACGGCAGCGGCGACCATCCAAGACAGGGAACAGAAACTGGACCTGAAAGCCAAGCAGCTTGAAGGTGCGCAGGACCTGGTGGTGCAACTGCAGATAAAATTCAGCGACACCGTGAAGAAACTGCACCATGGCGACACAATAGGCGTAGTGGACCACCATGAGCAGTATAACGATTTTCATGAAACGATAAGGCAGGACAGCACGACCGGCCGCACCACTGTTGATGTGACCGACACGCCAACAGTGCCGCTGCACCTAACGGAATACACTGCTAAAATCACACTATGGAAAGAGCTGACGCATCCGCTGCAGCAACCTAAGCACTATGTGGGTGCCTATTCAGACAACTGCAATGCGCGCGTGACCGGGCTGGAAAGCGTGCTGATAGTGAAAGAACACCCCAAGACGCTGAGCACCCTGGAAGCCGTAGGCATAGGCCTGCTGGGCGGATTGCTATTACACAACATTGTTCACTAAAACCAACATACGAATCATGAACATGATCATTGCATTTATCGGAGGCCTGGTGACAGGCATATTCGGCTATCGCCTGATATTTCAGAGGGCGGCAGCTTTTACCATGTGGGAAGCAGACAAGATAGCCAAAAAGATAGAGGCCATCAAAGAGACGAGCGCCACGCAATATACGCGCCTTCGGGCCGAATGGGAATACATTATGAGCACTGGCGGCAAGGACCTGCGCAAGGCCAGTGTGGACCTGATGCAGATCATTCAACAGATAAAATCCATTTAAAAGCATATGAACATACAGAAATTAGCCGGCCGGGTGCCGGCTTCTGTGCTTGACGCACTGACACCGGAATTTTTAACAAAAGCCGGAATTGATGGCCCTAAACGGCTCAGCCACTTTATAGGCCAGACAGAGGAAGAAACCGGGAAATATACCCGTGAGACAGAGAACCTGAATTATTCAGCAGAAGCTCTTCTGTCATTATTCCCTAAACACTTTGACGGCGCCAGCGATGCGGCGAATTATGCCCGCAAGCCTGAGCAGATAGCCAACCGGATATATGCCGACAGAATGGGCAATGGCCCGGAAGAAAGCGGCGACGGCTGGAAATATCGCGGACGTGGTGACCTGCAATTAACCGGTAAAGCCGCATATCAGGCATATCAGGATTGGTTGAATGTTGATGCTGCGGCCGGTGAAGAAGTGGATCTTATCAATAACCCCGACCTGGTGGCGACAGCTCCGTATGATTTGCTAAGCGCGGCATGGTTTTTCAGCACCAACCACCTGTGGCCGATCTGCGACAAGGGTGTGGATGTAGCCACCATCACAGAGATCACCAAGCATGTGAATGGTGGAACGATAAACCTGGATACACGCATCAAATACACGCAGGATATCTACAACGCACTGACTGCATAAGCTATGGCCAAAAGCTGCCTGAAATGCGGACATCCGGTATTTGCCAAGGGATTATGCCATGCGCACTGGAAACAGGCGCATGGCAAGCCCCTGCCGGGCCCGAAACAACCATTGAAGCGGCAACGCGCACCGATAAAAAAAGTGAGCGACAAGATGGCGCTGAACCTGGTGATATACCGCGACCTGAAAAAGGCGTGGCTACCGAAACACAAGGTGTGCGAAGCGCAACTGCCGGGATGCACGCAGACCACTACGGAAGTACACCACATGGAAGGGCGTGAAGGAGCGCTGTTACTGGACACTACCAAATGGCTGGGCGTGTGCCACAACTGCCACCAGCGGATAACAGAGCATAGCAGGGAGGCTATAGAGCTGGGATTGTCTTTACCGAGGAATAGGAAATGAGGTGCTATTCATCAAGTTGCGCAGAAACAAGTTCCCATTCGTCTTTATCATTGTATTTGGCGACGCATACGAATTTTGTTCTGAGTAGTGCGCCAAAAGAGTTTTGCGCATCCACGTAAGATGTAATCAGCACTGAATTACCCATGAATGGTTTCATGAAGTGAATATTGTATTCAGGAAATTTTGCGGATGCAGGCGCCTTTAATTTATCGCTGATCGCATCTTTGGCTAATTCCCAGGCCTCTGGTAATTGATCAACCATTCTTTCGGCCTTTTCGTTAAGCTGCTTTTCATGATTTATACTGTCGTCGATAACTTTCTGCGCCAGTTTCAGGCTATCGGTTTTTACCTTTTCAAGACTGTCACTAATGTGAGCGACACTATCATCATGTCTCACCTGCGCCTGTATTGCGGGATCGTGTGATGCAAATATGCCGATAATGATGAAGAGCAACAGGAAGCTGCCGCCTACTGTCATCAATATTATACGCAAAGTGCGCCGCTTTTGGATTTTCTGCGGTGTCATATGAAGGTATCAATGAAAAAATTTAATCTCCGTTTTTGAAAGGATAGGGGCTAATCTCTATTTTTTGTAACTGCCAAATTTCCTTTTTTATATCGATTATTTTTAGATAGCAGTAATAGTATCTGCCAACTGTCTCGCCATATTTTCCCTTATAGGTAAAATGACTGCTGACCATGTAGGAGCTATCTCCAAGGCCATCTCCCCAATCATACACATCAGCGAACTTTATTGATTTGGGATGATCCAACTTCATTTTAACAAAATACCACGATTTTGAATAGGCAAAGTCCTGCATTATTCTTTGAAATTTAGCTTGTTTTTGCTGCTGAGTAATCTGCTTTCCTGATGTCTGGGCACTTGCTCCATAATGCAGAAGGAGTGCGGTATAGAATAAAATAATAGATTTCATGTGCACTGTGATATTTTAAATTTTCATGGTGGTAGAGCTTATGAATTGGGCTTAGGTGTTCATTGTAGTGAGTTTCGGAAGGGCAATGTATTCACTGCCAATTGGGTTGAATGCGATCACCCTTCCATTGCTTTTTTTGAATTGTGGTGTTCCAGGGATCCGGTGAACGTTACCAAAATAGCGGAAAGGTTTTCCGTAGTTCGCGTGGTTCTTTCCAGAGCAATAGTTACACGCTCTTCATTTGCCAGGGATTTCTCCAGCATGGCCATCAATCTGTTGATCATCGGGTCATCATTTTTGGTGAAATCCGAAGTTAATAAGTCATTTGGTTCTTCGTCCTTATCGTCTGTTAATGTGTTTTTGGGCTTAACATATGATTCAGACGGTTCGCTTATTATTCCGGAAGATATCTGTTCGCCGTGCTCGTGAACCGGAATAATGTTATTGAGAAAAATGCGATTATTCTTTATAGCTGATTTACCATAATCTGTAGGAAAAGAAGCCAAAAATTTGGCAGTCATTTCAAACAATTTTACATCTGCAGCTTTAATAGGATAATCTTTCCACATAGATATCCTACTGCGCGGAATGCCCATGAAAACTGACAATTCATCTTGTGTGATGTTATAAGTTTTAAGCAATTCCTTGACGTTCATAAAATTAATATAAAAAATATATTTGCCAAATGTTTGGCAATACCAAAAATTTGGCAATCTTTGTACTGTTGTTGCATTGCTCTAATAACAGATGTAGTTGTGAGTAGGCAATATAGCTGCCAAATATAGTTAAAATAAAATTAAAATGGATATATCAACATTGGAAAATTCTGTAAGTACCGAAGTGGCAAGGAGTAATGAGGACATGCGTGAAGAGATTATTTCTGCATTAGCAGAGATAGACAAGAAGATACTTGCGGGCCACCTGAGTAAAAGCGATGTGCATGACATAGCATCGAAAATGAACCGGGATATATATACCGTGCGCAAGTATGTGCGTGGTGATGTAAGAAACCTGGACGTGGCATTGAGGATTCTGAAAATGTGCAACGCTTACCTGGCCATCAACTATAATGCTGCTGAGCAGAAGAACAGAGTAACATTCTGACCATGGAAGGACTGATGTACATACCCAACCCGACCAAGTGGGAAATGAATTTTTGCCCGCAGCTTGTGGCTATAGCGGATGCCTATGGGATTGATGACACGAAACCGGAGAACCTGCCACATATTACCTGGCTGCTTCTGGCTGCTGCAAAACTGAACTGATCTTTTAACAGCGAAACAACTCGGGGGAGCATGTTGACTGTAAGAAATAGAAAGGAAGAAAAGCATGATCTGTACCTGACATTCTGGTATCATGCTATGCGCTTTAACCGGCAACCGCGCAGGACAAAGAATCGCCTGGAGCGGCTGAGGAACAGGATGCACCACGTGGGTGGAAAGTGGTTTATATGGCTGTTCTCGAAGTCTTAGATAAATATTTTTTATACACTAAAAACAATAGAAAATGGCAACTCAACAAGAGATTGAACAAAAAGCACAGCAGCAATATAAAACCGCCAGTGCTGCTACCAAGAAAACACTTGAAGTGATTTTTGGAAAGGACCTCTTTATTATCCCGATCACCGACCGTATCAAGAATTTTTCAGACATCTGCAGAGAAGCAGGTGTAAATGAAAAGGACTATGCTATACCTGCTAAAGGCACTTACAAACAGAAAGCAGAAAAGTGCATGGAGCGCCTTATGCTGCTTGAAAAGGTGCTTAACGGCGGTGTGATAATCAACCAGGCCGATATCAAAAGTGCCAGATGGGAGCCCTATTTTAATACGGTACCTGATAAGAAGCAACCTGCGGGCTTCGGCCTGTCGTTCTACGTTTGCGGCTGCGACGGCTCGGCTGCGCTTCTCGGTGTCCGCCCGCAATATATAAGCAAACCTATTGCCGAGTTTGCCGGCAAAACCTTCCTGGCGGACTATACTGCCTTTGCCCAGAATTATCAATTATCTAAAACACATAAATAACAACCTATGGCAACAAACTACAGGACATTAACAACATTTGAGCAGGTGTGCACTGACCAAGGAAAGGATCAGAGCAATTACCCCATACCGGCAGTGCAAACAGATGCTAACGGCGTGACCACCAACAGCGAAGAATTGGCACTTGCCTACTTACGCCGGGTAAAGCTGATAGAAAAGGCAGTGAACGGCGACAATAAGCTGGACATTGCCAATACCAACCAGTATAAGTGGGGCGTATGGGCATGGGTGAATGAGCAGGAGAAAACAGAGGCTAATCCTGCGGGCTTCGGCCTGTCGTTCGACGGTTGCGACTACGACGACTCGGTTGCGGGTCTCGGTGTCCGCCCGCTTTTTGCTGATGATGACCGTGCCGAATATGCCTTTAAACAATTCCAGGAAGAGTTTGAGCAAATGATGCGCTACACTGCGCTATGGATGCTTGAATAGCATTGAAAAGGTTGTGCTTTACTATAGCTGGGTTTTCCTGCGGGCTTCAGCCTGTCGTTCAACGATTGCAACTACGACAACTCGAATGCGAATCTCAGTGTCCATCTATGTTGAAAAAATAAAGTAAAGCAGACCTTGCCTCTTGGCAAAAAATGACAATGTGAACCGGGGCTGTGGTACCCACGCGGGAAGCTGACCCAAAAGACATAGGCAATTGAAAAGAAAAGGCAATTTATACCGCGATATATGCTCAGTTGAAAATCTGAATCTGGCTGATAAGAAAGCACGGAAGGATAAGCACAACAACCAGGGCATAAGGCTGCACGACAAGAACCGGGAGAGCAACATACTTGCTCTGCACCACATGCTTTTGGAAAAAAGGTATGAACCCGGAACCTATGAAGTGTTCAAGGTATATGAGCCGAAGGAGCGCGAAGTTTACCGAAGCGCATATTACCCGCACCGGATAATGCACCATGCGGTGCTGAATTACCTGGAACCCATCTTCGTGTCGATGTTCACCGCTGACACCTACAGCTGCGTGAAGGGAAAGGGCATACATGGAGCTTTCTATGCCGTGAAACGGGCCCTGAAGGATGAAGCTGGCACACAATATTGCCTGAAGCTGGATGTGCGCAAATTTTACCCGAGCGTTGACCACGACATACTGAAAGCACTGTTGCGCAGGAAGTTTAAAGAACGCGATCTGCTTTGGTTACTTGATGTGATCATAGACAGCGCACCGGGCCTGCCGATAGGCAACTACCTGAGCCAGTATCTTGCCAACTTTTACCTGACCGGTTTTGACCACTGGCTGAAGGAAGTAAAGCGCGTGCAATACTACTTCCGATATGCGGATGACCTGGTGATACTGGCGCCCAATAAAGAAATGCTGCACGAGCTGCTGCAGGACATACGCACCTATCTGCTGCAGCACCTGAAGCTGGAGATAAAGGGCAATTACCAGGTATTTCCGGTGCAGCAACGAGGAATTGACTTTGTGGGATATGTGTTCCGGCACACACATATCCGCGTGCGCAAGCGCATAAAACAGAACTGTGCCCGGAAACTGAAGAAAACCAATAACCCAAACACACTGGCATCTTATAATGGCTTTCTGAGCCATGGGGAGTGCCGGCACCTGAAAAAGAAACTATTCTATGAACAAATGGGGCGACCTGAACATACAGTTAGAGCAGCAGCCTTTTGTAGGCAAAAAGAAAGAAATGGAGGACCTGCTGGACCAGGAGATAGAGATACACGATTTCAGAATAGAGCCATCGAAGTACCCGGACAAGGGATATCACTTGTGCCTGTGGATGCAAATAAAGATGGCTGATAAGATGTACGTGGCTTTCTCCGGATCGAAATACCTGGTGATGAACATGGAGCAAGTGCACAAGAGCCAGCTACCGATAGCCACAGTGATCAGGAAACAGGACAAAAGATTTGTATTCACGTGAGGATAACTCTCATTTCGATAAAAGACAATTAAATGGTTAAGCAGCCTTGGATGAAAATTTTTGTTGGTGACTGGATACGTGATACCAGAAGACTAACAATGCGTGCACGAGGTGCTTACGCCGATCTAAAGATGAATTTGTGGATAAGTGATATAACAGGTGTTATAACAGGTGATATAACAGATGTTAGCCTGATGTTAGGTGTAAGTGTCGATGAAACTGCGCAATTATTGGAAGAGTTGCGCGTGAAGAAGGTCTTCAAAATAGAATTGTGTAATAACAACAGTAATAACAGGTGTTATAACATAACGGACGAAGAGATGGTATCAAAAGTGGCGGAGAGCGCCGCGAAAAGCGCCGCAGGAACGAAAGCGATGAAAAATCGCTGGAAAAAAAATGAAATTAACAATTCAAGTTCTGTTATAACATCAGTTATAACAAATGATATAACTGGTGATAAAGGAGATGTTATAACTTATAATAACTCTGACATTAATACTGGTATTGATATTGGAAGTGAAATTGAAAAGAAAGGGGGTGCAGGGGGAAAACACAGTTTTGCGGTATTACCGAACAGCACTCTTCTGCCGATAGAGGATTGCCTGGATCTGTACCTGACCGATGCCATGTGCACGGAGAGCAGAAACCTTCTTATAGTGGCCAGGGCGATAAAACCGGAGGAAGCAGACAAGGTACTGCCTGCGTGGCTGAAAGCCTTCAACAACATGCTGCTGGTGCGGATGGAAAAGACCAAGACAGTAGCCGACTACTGCCAGCATTTTTTTAACTGGATGCGCATCAATTACGACAAAAACAAAGACCCAAAAAACATAGCAAATGGAGCAGGAAGCAAGAAAACCACAGCAAACACCGGTTCTGATAGGGGAGTTACTGGAACGGGAATCTTACAGCCCGGTGATAGCTTCTGGGGAAACAAATCCCTGGGATAACGTAGAGCTGACCGAAGAGGAAGCCGATGAGGCCATCAGGGATGCGAAGCGCGCGAAATACCACCGCGAGCTGGACAGGCTGGAGCGAGCTGAGTGGGCCCGCAGGCGCGACCTGTTTTTGAAACCATGGACGCCGCAGATGATGTATGACTTCCTGCTGGTGAGCCGTGCGCCTGCGATCGGTTTCAGCAAATATCCTGATGGGCGCGATGGCCGGAAGGTGTTTGTTGTGGATCAGCACAACCGGGATATCATCAAGGCACTGTGTTACTACTTCACCAATGACCCGGGATTTGAAGCACTCTGCAGGCCTGACGAAGCGGGTACGGGTATGGTGCACTTCAACTGGAAGCTGAAAAAAGGGCTTTTGCTTGCCGGCAGCGTGGGTGTTGGCAAGACCGAAATCATGAAGCTTTTTAGCCGCAACAAACGCGCCTGTTATGACGTAGTGAACGCGAGGGAGTTTGCCAACGAGGTAGCCATGCGCAAGGATGTGGAGGAAGTGCACAAGGTGATAAGCCAATACAGCAACGTGCACCGGATCCAGGTGCCGCACATAGATTCTTTTTACCATGAGCAGGTGGGATTGTGCTTTGATGATCTGGGCACTGACACTGAAAAGAACATCTGGGGTAACAAGCTGGATATACTGGCGGATGTGATAGCCGGGAGATATGCCAACAATGCCCTGCCATGGCACATGACGCATTTGACCACTAACCTTTCCGCGCCTGACCTGGAGAAGCGGTATGGGCCGAGAATCTGGAGCAGGATGGTGGAGCGCTTTAACGTGATAGAGTTTATGGCTCCAGACCGAAGAATGGAACAAGAAAAGTATTGATAACCATATAAAACAAATTTTATGAGTGAAATAAGGATCCTTTCCGAAAACGTGGCTGCAGCTATGGAAGCTGCACCGCCTGAAATGAAACAGGTGCTGAATATACTCCTGGGCCAGCAAGCGCCGAAACCGGTAAAGAAGCCATTGGCAGAGATCATCAGGTTTGCAGACGTGTGTGCGGCAGCTGGCGTAAGCGAATATACCTACGATGATGATGTCAACGACGATCTGGTAACGAGAGTTACGAACCAGATAGATCGCTGCTCCCTGATAAACCGTGTGGCTAATGACTGCTGGATGCCGAAAATGAACGACACTGATCAGCCGAAATGGCGCATATGGGCGAAGCTGGAGCCTACAAGCAAAGATACCTCAGATCCTGCGGGCTTCGGCCTGTCGTTCAACGGTTGCCTCTGCGGCAACTCGGATGCGTCTCTCGGTGTCCGCCCGCTGGAATACTTCAAAGATGAACCGACTGCAGCGCATGTAGCCAAATATTTTTTGAAGGAGTATGAATTATTGATGCAGTTAGAATGGCAGCTATGGGCACAAGAAACGCTATGATAGACAAGCCAAAGGTGGGCACAGGGCATATAGTAACCAGAAAAGAGAGACTGGCCACAATAGCGAATGGTGAAAAACGGCCGATATATGTGCCCGAGCTAAGGTTAACCTTCTGGCTGAAACCGGGTGCATACATCAATGCCGTTATTAAGCGATACCGGGACCAAAGAGAGTGGCAACGCAAAACAATTCATTAAATAAAAACAAAATTCATGGAACCAGAAAAGCAATTTATGCCTAATGCAACGCCCGAAGAGAGGTTGCAACTGATGAAGGACAATTTTGATACAGTGGTGGAAACATACACCAAGATACTGACAGATGACGAACTGACTGCCGTGCGGAAAGACCTCGACGAGCTGGTGAATGAGATAGACCAGAAGGAAGAGGAATTGGCTGATTATGTGCGTCCAAAAAAGGATGAGATAAAGCAAAGAAAGGCACAGCGCAAGAAGCTGAGCGAGATAACTCGTTTCGGACAGCAGGAAATAAAAACTGAACTCTTCATTATGAAGGATCACCATTAGAAGATGGCATACCTGCGCGATAAGGACGGAATATTGGTAAAAGTGCGCCCATTGTCAGGTGATGAGCTGCAGCCTGGTTTATTTTAAAAACTATATCTGTGAGCAAGCAAAAACAAAATCAGACGGCGTTTACCCAGGATAACAACCACGTAGCTGAGGGAAAGCTGATAGCTGTGCAACCGACGAGGAATGTTACAGAAAAATTCAGCACCAGGCAGTTTGTTATCGATATGTCTTACGACTTCCGGGGCGATCATTACAAAAACTACGGCGTTTTTCAGCTGACGAATCACAAATGTGACCTGATAGACTTTCACAAGATAGGCGACGAAGTCAGGGTGCACTTTACGATAGGTAGCCCGGCCAAACAAGACAGCTCCGGCAACCCTGTGGTATATACGAACCTGAACGCATACCGGATAGAGAAAGTGAAAGAGGAACCCATAGACGTGCCTGGCAACCTGCACAACTGGCAGCAACAGAACATGGCATCGCACCAAAGTGAAGCTGATTGGGCCCACGGAAGCGGGAACGCCGGAGTAAATAACAGCCAACCGATTGACGACTTGCCATTTTAGCTATGAGAAAGTGCAGGACATGCGGATGCCATGAGATGGACGCCTGTTTTCACCCGGAACATGGTAATTGCTGGTGGGTGGAAGAAGATCTGTGCAGCCATTGCGAGATATGCCCCGGAGAAGCTACGAGATATAGTAAACTAAAAAACAATTCCAACAATATGAAAAAAATTACAATCAAACTCGCCGACCTGATGACTGTGCTGGACAAGGCCAGTGAGATAGCGAGCCGGCCCGCCGGAAATATTACGGACAATATCCTGATATACGTCCGAGGCAACAAAGCGGAGATAGTTGTTACCGACAAGGTGATGACGATGGCGGCTTCGCTGGATGTGGAGGCAACTGATGCGACGCAGAGTTATGGGTTTCTGCTTCCGTTCAGGTATCTGTATGATAACTGCAAGCTGATTGCAGCAGAAGACATATCGATAGAGATAAAGGAGGAAAAGGGCAAGACCGATGCGATGATAACGGCGCTTACCGAAGAGCTGGGCATACGTGCATTGCCGGAGGCTTCGCTATTTCCCCCACTTCCGCAATTTACTATTGAGAACACGATCGGCATTAGTTCGGAGTTTATTGACTGGCTTAATGCGGCAATCCTGACCGTTTCTTCCAACGAAGCGCTGCCTGCCATGAAAAAAATATACATAGGCAACTGCGATCACAAGAAAGTGGCTATTGCCAGCACAAATGCCTATGTGCTGATGGAAAAGACGTTTGATGTGGACAATACCAATCCTGTTAGTGTGCTGGTAATGCCCAAAGCTGCGAAGGCGCTACGCGGCATGAAAGACGTGACACTAAGCTGGAGCGCCAGCCACATATGTTTTGAAGCACCTAACATGAAGATCATGTGCGTGCTGCAAGCGGAAAAGTATGTGAAATACCGATCGATAATGCCAGGCCCCGGATACAACCTCGTTATCAGCCATGCAGACCTGATGCTGGCCATGAAAAAAATAGACCTGACCGGCGACAATGCCACTCTGCACCTGAAGAAAGAAAAGGGTTACCTGGTGCTGACCGGTAAGGACAAACAGTATAACAGGAATGCTGTGGTAAAGATACCTGCTGAGTACACCGGAACGGTAGGGCGCGTGGTGATCACACCCAAGCAGATGATGTTATTGCTGGACCAGGTAAAATATACTACGCTTCACCTGAACATCATAGACGAAAAAAGCGGCATACTGATAACCACGCCTGCTGATGACAGCTATCGCGGCATGATCATGCCGTATGTAATGCCGACCGACAAAAAGTAATTATTCACAAAAAAACAATATATAATGGATTTTTTCAGGAAGTTATCTGAGATATGCGCCGGCGCTACGAATGTGACGCTGAAGATACTTGAAAAGAATGGCGTGATGACCATTCAGGTATTGCCGGAAGGCACCGCTACACTGCGTCCGCTGATTGCAACGGGGACACCTGCAGAGCTGGACGTGGAATTTTTGCCCGGCATAACTGGCCCTTTGAAGAAAACAGCCGGTGTGATGCTGAACGTTGAGGGCTTTGAAAAGGACCTGGAGCAGCTTGAAAAAGAGAAAAAAGAAGCTGTAGATGCCGCGAAAGGTAAAAAGACCTCTTCCGCATCAGCAACCAAGGCTGCGCCGGCCGCTGCGAAAACTACCCCTAAACCAGGTAAGAAAAAGGAAACCGGAAAGCCTGCTGGTTTTGCTTTTGAGGAAGAGGAAGATGAGCAGCAAGCTGGTGACGAAGACGAAGATGATAACACAGAAGAAGCCAGGGCTGGCGAACCTGCCGAAACCGAAACAGATTCATTAACCGACAATAACGAAGAAAATGGAAATAACTAATCTGCAGCGCGTATTTGAATTTAAGAAAGGCAGAGAGAAAGTTGAACTGCCGGATCCTAACCCTGCTCTTTCTGCACAGGAAGTATGCAAGTTCTATGGCGCCACGCATCCGGAACTGACGACAGCGGCGGTGCACGGCCCGGTGATCAACAACGACAAAGCTGTGTATTCATTTTCCGTGCAGGAGGGCACGCTGGGATGATACGCGATTACTTAAACGCCCGCAAAAAACTGAAATGCAAGTACAAAAAACCAATAGCCAAAGGCAACCACAAAGAAATAGCCAGAATGTTGGTGGCAGAACCAGACGTGCGGCAGCTAATGAACATACACCGGCCAACGCTGAAAATACCTCACCAGGCAGACTTGGACTTCATTTTTTGAGCGACCTGAAGCGGATGTCGCTTTTTGAAATGGCGATGACCACGGGGTATTTGAGCAATAGGATGAACCAAAAGGATCAATGGATACTGGACAGTGTAGATACCGAGGAAAAGCAGCTACAGTGTATAGAAGACCTGTATGCGATCGTGAAAGCCCAGGCGAGGTACAAAAAGCTGAAGGAACCTATTTTTCCGGCAAACACTCCACCGGCCGTAGTGATACAGTGGCTATTGCGCAAAATTTCTCCACTGGCAGATGGTAATTATTGGGAAATAGATACCTGGGACGATAATGGCAAAACGCGATATCGGTTTGTTGTCTATAAACAATATAGCAGAAATGACCTGAGCGGAGGTGCCTGGATCAACTGTGAGTTTTTGCCCGAGTTGAAGCGGCGCGATGAAGAGCTGCACGACATGATGGTAGATGTGCTGGCACTTGTGTCGAAAAATAACAATATACCGCTGTGGGACAGAGATGAAGACTTTAGCAACGCCGTTGACTGGCTGCTGAGCGCTGGTGTTAAATCTATAGCCAACGGTTTGTTGGAACAGCATATAGCGCTTTATTCTTGTGGTGTTGCTGCTCAATACTTGAATTTGCTTCGGTGCCGCATGAGGGAAGCCAGCATAGATGATGTGCGCGAGCGCCTGATGAAGTATAAAATAACGAGTGGTCGGAAACGGGTCGCAGTAGATTGGGTGCGCGACGGATTGGAATTGGCTATGGGGAGAAAGAACCTGAAACCATTTACTTACGTGCCTAACCATTTGAAGGGCCAACCTGTTACATCCTTCCGGATGTTTAAAATATGCTGGGCAAAAGATGGCGACACTGTTTCCGATAAAGCAGATCAGCTATTTGACGAGGCTCGCGATAATGGATTTTATTACCCCATCAACTTTAGCATTACTTACCCCGGAAAAAGGGTAATTCCCCTAAAACAGGAAGCGCCCAGGTTTCCGATTGAGCTCTTCAATTTTATGAATCTGGGTTATAAAATGCTGAACCATTGGTACTGGCAGTACTACTTCGGGTATAAGAAGCGAAACCAACAGGATATTGCATTGATGGACCATATTGAAAACAATGAAATAAAAGTTTTAATAAATGGATAGGGAGCTAACCAACCGAATGATGGACCCGAAGGCTGTAGTTGTTATATACGGCAACAGTCGTGGCTATGAGCATTATATAGAGTACCGCCCGCTGCGAAAAATAAATAACAAAGTGGTGCCAATGCAAGCTACGCCGATGCCCGATACGCTCTTTAGGGATATTGCCAAAAGCTACAATACAACCAAGGTAAGAAGTGTGAACATGAACGGATGGGTGGATGAGCACATTATTTATGCCAGCAATAACCCCGGAAGCACTATAGTGATGTGGTGGCGTCCTGCACATAAGCGCATGCTGAATATGAAAACTGCGCTACAGTTGAGCAAACCCGTGGAAGTGTGTGTGCCGGCAATCCTTCACCTGATCGTGAACAAAGATATGTACGTGTATGCACTTGCCAATGATGCGCGGCCCGATGAAGATACAGCCCTCTACAACGCACCTTTTTTCAATGTTTATAAAGACGGGGCGATATGTCTTGGCACTGCGCGCGTGGGGAAAGATCAGACAGATAACTACGGTGACGAAGTGTACCGGTTTGAGAATGGTTTCTATTCCGCCGATCAGACGCACGGACACTATGACGAAATCACCAAAACCAATTTGACAGACCTGTGGCACAAGCTTATAAAAAGTGGTGAGCCGTTTCCGGCAGGCGAGCTGATCCGTCACCAATATAAGACCATAGAGCAAATGATGTATTCAGTTATTCAAAAAAAGGGACATGAATAAAGAGACCATACACTATACCGAAAAATACCTTATCGATCCGCAGCACCCTGTGACTGTAAACGTTATTGGTTGCGGTGGGACAGGTAGCCAGGTGATAAATACACTTGCGAGAATGGACAGTGCTTTAAGAGCGCTACAGCACCCAGGATTGCATGTGCAGGCTATAGATGCCGACGTTGTTACGGAGGCAAACAAAGGGCGGCAACTATTCAGCGATGCGGATATTGACAGCTTTAAGTGTGTAGTGCTCATCAGCCGTGTGAATCGGTTTTTTGGATTGCGTTGGGAGGCTGTGCCAATGCTTTATGGCAAAAAAAACAACGTTAGGCCTGCAAATATTACCATCAGCTGTGTTGATTCAGGTGCTGCACGCAAGGAGATAAAAGAAACGCTGATGGATGAGGTTAAAGTAAGAAGTACGCCCTATGGCATGCACCGTAACCCATATGAGCAACCTTACTATTGGATGGACTTTGGCAATATGAAAGACCGTGGCCAAGTAGTGTTAGGGACATTGCGCACCATCAATCAGCCTGGCAACAGTGAATACAGGTGCCTCAGAACATTGCCAACCATAGACAAGCTGCATCCGCGCATCTTCAGCGATAAGGGCAGAGAAGACCAAGGGCCCAGCTGCTCACTTGCGGAAGCGTTACAGCACCAGGATCTTCTTATCAACACCAACCTGGCTAATATGGGTATGGGCATTCTGTGGAAGATGTTCAGAGAAGCGCGCATCAAATACCATGGTTTATACCTGAACCTGGATACAATGAGCATGAATCCGATACCTGTAAAGTAATTTCTATGAGAATATCCGGAACATTGAAACTGTATGTGGGTGGTCAAAAAAGAGTTGTTTGCACTGATGACGGCTATCGGGAAATATTGGTGGGAAGGAAAAAATTATGCGACGACAAATATAGCTGCCGATCGGAGCGGAATGAAATCATTCGCCGATGGACGAGCGTGTATCTGAATTGCGAGATAGGAATTATTCCCGATTTACCAGAGTTTGACGATTAAAAGTTTCATGAAATATGTCTGAGACTGAGATTTTAAAAAAAGAGGTGTCTTTGCTGCGTAAGGATGTAAAGGTGCTGATGAAAATGGTGGAATACCTGGCGCCGGCATCGCAGCCGCGCCAAGCTGCCATTTGGCTGAAAGCTGCCGATTTTATGAAGAAAGTGCAGGATGCTGGCGGGGTGATGACGCCGGCACAACTGCGCGCATACCGCCAGGAACATAAAACAGACCCAAACAGGGTAAAAGACACTGGTACCCAATTTTTATACAATATCACTGCCTACAAATCCGCCGGGTTATAGGCCCCCGTATCGAGCAAATGCGTTATTGAGGCCCTGCCGCGTTCTGTGCGTGTATCTTCTGGCCGTCATTGGTGTAATACCCAGAACATCCGCAATTTCATTATCGGAATATCCCATTTCGCCTAAAAGAGTGCCGCAAGTGTGGCGGCCGCGATGAGTGGTGAGATCCGGATGACGTTTCAGCTTTATTTCGGGATGTTTTACCAACAATTTCAGTAGCCGGTTAGTCATCTGTTCAGAAAGGTCGAATCTTATATTGTGCTCTTGTATATAATCAATAATTCGCCCCAATCGCCTGAAGACACCCAAAGGCAGATATACGGGCTCTCCGTTCTTTTTGGCTCTCACCTTTAGGTTGCGATCGTGAACAAGTGTTTCAATTTCAAAGCGCCCCCAATCGCTGAATCTGATACCAGAATAGCACTCTACCAGAAAGAAGCATGCGACCTGTAGCATCTCTTTATCGTCTGAAAGTTTGCCTGCATATATTGCATTGGCAATTATTTCAGTTTCATCGAGTGTCAGATAGCTTGCTTCCGGATCGCCGTCTTCTGGCCATCTGTATCCTGCCAATTGTTTTGGTCTTATGAATTCCTGAGTAATGGCGCTGTCGATAATTTGCTTCAATTTTTTCATTTTCCCGTACTTGGTGGTTTTTGCACAAGTAAGGGACATTTCGAAGCGTTGCAGGAATTGAGTGGTTATATCAGCGAAGGTTAGATTTTCACCAAATTTCTTAACGAGGTAATTGTATTCGACCAGATAGTGGTTGTAATAGTTGGCTGTCCACTTTATACAGTTATAGTTGAGGTATTGTTCATAGAACACTATAAATTCACCGGATGCGCTACGTGATTCAAAAAGGGAGCGTAGGAATAGCTCTGTGAACTCAGTACCTCGTTTTAACTCCGTCTCTAACCTTTCAACAATGGCATCTCGTTCTCGGTTAATTTCCCTGTTGATGATATCGGCTTTAGGGTGTGACTTCTTTACGACTTGATCTGCCGCATTCCAATCCTGCTGGGATATTTTATATCCTGTTGAATTACTAAGGGCTCTGTTGCGGCCAGGAATCCATATTTTTACTTTGATATAGCCATCTGTATCCTGGCGATGTTTCTTGATGAGGGCAAGTGTGACAGTTGGTATTTTTGCCATACAAGTGGTGGATTGTGGTGGATTGAAAGTGTGATTAAATATAGCACAAAATCGCAAAAAACAGCATAAAATAACAGGGAGTGTGTTTTGCTGTAATTGCTATAAAAACGAAGAAAGACGCCTATTAGAGCGTCTTTCCTATGTTCTTAGCATGAATAGCTTGTGATCTCGTTGG
>Ga0164297_10000520_pt1 | contig 47234 bp, 43 predicted proteins | sample GEODES058metaG_FD_113539 | JGI IMG/M metagenome (GOLD analysis project Ga0164297, IMG submission 113539) | Dystrophic lake water microbial communities from Trout Bog Lake, Wisconsin, USA - GEODES058 metaG | ecosystem: Environmental > Aquatic > Freshwater > Lake | place: USA: Trout Bog Lake... | reverse complement strand
CCCAACTTTGTCATGAGATCGGTATGGGTAAAGAGGATGTTGTCCCCGTGAAGCGGCACTCCATACCGATATTTGATGTAGTAGCCTTCTATTGGGCTTTGGCCAACAATCGGAGTATTGTTGTAATTGCGGTCGTCCAGCGGGATAACCAAGTATGGAATCCGAATGATTGTTCGGCCAAATAGCTTGATCTTTGCTCGCCGGAAGATGGCCCGCTTCCCTGGGCGAACGATGATGTTGTCTGCCGCAATGTCGTAATGCGGATTCGGCAGATCACAAGTCGTTAAATCACCAAAGAGTATTTGCTGCTCATTGCTGCTCCCGTAGATGTCTTGGCCCTTGCCATAAACGTCTTTGAGAAAACTGCCTTTGAGCAGACTGGGTTTGACGTCTTCAGAAGATTTTGTGGCATGGTAAGTCTTCTTGTTGAAATCGACCGTTATGGAGTCGCCTGAAACAACTGCATCTTTGCCGATAAGCATCACATTCCCTTTAAGGGAGAAGATAGCCGTATTCCTGTTTCCAACCACATCGTCGGCGAACATGTGATAGCCACGGAAGAAGAATTCAACGGGCCCCTTGATCGTGACATCACCATCTGAAAAACTAGCCGGACCAGATTTAACCAGTTGTAAGGATTTATCTTCATCCTGAGGATCCGGCAATTTCGCCGAGTCCCCATCGGCTTTAGGCGCATTTGGATCAAGAGTGGGAATCTGTGCATGCTCTTGTAGTGAGCGAATCATGCTGCCTGTCGGCCCAAACACGGCGACCTGTGCGTGACCAACAGCACTACCAGAAAGAATAATTGCTGCACCGAACCATCGCCGCTTCACTCAAGCCTCCGAATGGCGACGACTCCTATGAGCATAAAGATGATATTGGGAAGCCATGCCGCCAACCAGCCAGGAATCTGGGGCACTTTGGCCAAAATTTCGGTTGAAATCACAAAAGCGTTGTAGTAGACCAGCACCAATATGATGCTGAGGAATACTCCCACAAACCCGCCGTTCTTGGCAAAGATGATGGCGAAAACGGGTCCAATAAGGGCGAAAATAATACAAGCAGCGGGCACGCTGTACTTCACGTTGAGCTGAACTTCTTGAGGCTTGGTATTACTTCCAGTTCTCTTCCCCGCTTCAATCGATTCACGCAACTCTTGGGCAGTGAGCTCTTCGTTGGTTGGAGGGGCGAACATATCACTTGCAACGATCTTCTCGTTTATCGTGAAATCCTTGAGCGGATGGAATACCTGCAAGTCCATCCCCTTTAGCACATGAAAGTAGGCATCGTGAAACGACCAGAGACCGTTGTGATAGGTCGCCGTTTTCGCAGTCGTCAATGCAGTGATTTCTGGTCTGGGCTGTTCTACCAGGGTGATCTTCTTGATCTCCAAATCGTCTCCACGCCTTTCAACCAAGCCGAATGAAGCTGTGTACTGGCGCAGATTAATGATCGTATTGGTCTTCATATTCGGTGCCATACCGAGGATGCCGATCTCAACGGCAAGGCGGTTGGCTGCGCGAGTTGCTGGGGGGATTACCCTCTCTACCAATAGGAAATTGCCAATACTTACCAGAATGCCAAAAGCCACGATCGGTGCAATGACCCTAAGTATCCTTGCCCCCGCTGATCGAAACGCGGTCATCTCCGACTCACGGGCCAGGCGCGAAATCGCCAACGACGAAGCCAGCGACATGCCAACCGGGAGTGTCATGTTCAAGTATCCAGGCGTCATGTCCAAGATGTATTGAAACACGGCGCGATGGGGCAGATTATCCAGATTGAATGTCTTAGCCAAGTAAATATAGGTATTGGCCTGAAACATGAGTACGACCGAAAAGGTCCCAATCAAGAACGGAACGATGAGTTCTCGAACAATATAGACATCCAGTTTTTTCAACTGGCCACACCGCCGGTTGGGTCACGAAAAGCCATGAACACCATAAAGGTTGAAAAGACCATCATGAACAGAATCACGATGACGCTTGGAACTGTAGGGAGGGCCTTTGCGGCAGGTATTCCAATCAAGACTGCAATGAGAGAAATCCAAGTTGAAATCAACTTCTTGCCCAAACGTGACCCCACCACCTTCCCTTTGACGAAGTTCAGGAGAAAAGGTGCGCCACATTGTCGGCAGAAAATCAAGCCACCTTCATTATCCGTCTGACACTCAGCGCAGGTAATCGGGTTGAAGTAGCGAGCTTCTACCTTCATCATGTGCCACTTCTTCAGCATGCGAATGTCTTCCATGAAGAAGTTATGCGGCATGTGCGGCAACTGACTTTCCACGATCCTTATTGCATGGCCACAAACACCAAGAATCCAAAGCTGCTTCGCAACACGTAGCTTTGCCATTACGTTATCGGGCCGAAGAGCCAAGGCATTATATGCCTTCTCCAAATTCTCAATATCAATGGCCTTGAGCGCTTTTTTGTCCATGGCAGTTCGCACGAATGGGAACATGATCACGGTAATAAAAACAGCAACTACCGTCAAAGGTGCAAGTTGCGGAACGGGTGGATTAATCGCCTCATAACCCAGCCCTAGAGCCAAGACAATTCCAGCAAACCCGGTCCAAACATCGATATCTCCACCAATCAGCCAGTGAACGCACGCCATGATCCAAACGGCGAGCGGAAGCCACGCCAAACAACCGATCAGGGCTGTGGAATGTTCGGCGATACGGTCAAAGTTCATGGCCTATGGACGGAAGGAGATCACTCAAAAGTGCAATAGCTCTTTATGCTTTTTATGCTGATTTGTCAGATTCGATAACCGATTTGTCTTTTCCGAACACGAACTTGGGTTCGGTACCGTCCATCAATCTCTTAATATTGTTTCGATGGCGATATGCTACAAACAGCGTCAACAGTATGTAGAGTGGCACAAGTTCCCTGGACTGGTTGGGAAAGAACCATCCGAAAACTGCAGCTGACCCCACCGCAATCATACTGGCAAGGCTCATATAGCGCGTGGAGACAAGTAACACTAAAAAGAGGCCGAACGAGGCACTAGCCACAAGTGGCGCAGTGCCAATGACCATACCCAGTGCAGTTGACACCCCTTTTCCACCTTTAAACTTCAGGAAAGGCGATACACAGTGGCCCAAGATTGCGATCAAACCGGATGCCATCCAAAATGCCTGGGCTGGCACACCGTGGGACTGATGTTGGATCACCAATCTAGCAGCCACGCATGGGATAGTCGCTTTCAAAACGTCGAGCACAAAGACTGCCATTGCGACCTTGCCTCCAAGAGCCCGTTTAACGTTGGTAGCACCAATATTGCCGCTACCAAATGTCATTAAGTCGATGCCCTTCCGCTTGGCAAATAGAACTCCAAACGGAATACCTCCCATAAGGTAGCTGCACAAATAGAGGAGGGAGAGTTTCAAGATCATGATTTCAGACGTTCCAGCGATTCAAGATACATTCGACGGACGGCTTGAGTCACTGATTGGAAGCGAGATAGAAGAGAATTGCCGTCAGTAAAGCCACAAGAAGCCGCCAATCGATCAAGTCGATCAGGATTTTCTGGCATTAGATCATCTTCGATGCCCATCAAGAAAATTCTAGTCCTCAGCATGTGCAGGAACTCGCTTGCCTCGATTAGCAACTCTCCTTCAAGGGTATTGATGAGCCGTGCCCGAACTAGATTTCGAATTCGGAGTTGCATAGAGTGCACTGTGCCAGCCTTTGAGGCAGTTGGGAATCGCATCTCAGTCAAATGCACGAGCCACTCGATATCGCTTATCCCACCGCTTCCCAATTTGACATCACGGTGGACGTGCTGAGGGGCCACCCGCTCCGTTTCGATGCGACGTTTCATTTTGGTCAATTCGGATAGTCTCTCGGGGGTTAATGGCAATCCCAAAGCACAATGGAGAACCAAGTTATAAGCTTCCACTTTGCCGTGAACCAATCGAGCATGACCAAGTGCGAAACGCTCCCACATCTCCATGCCGTCAAAATCGTAAACTTTGAGCCCATCGTAGGTGCGGACCAGCAACCCCTTTCCTCCTTCGGGCCTTAACCTGAGATCGTAAGCAATGGGAGCCCCCATTCGTTTCAGGGTTCCCAGGAAACTCAAAAGATCTTGGGCTTTACGCTCTGCTTTGGCCTGCTCAGTTTTTTCCTGAATCAACAATAACAGGTCGGCATCCGATGAAGGCCCCGCCTCCATACTCCCGTAGCTGCCCAGTGCGATAACATCAAAACTGACCTCTAACCTTCGGCACACGTAATGCATCAACGCATCAATCTGCGCAGCAATTTGACTCCCCAAATCGAAGGCAGGTTCGAGTAACCATCTGACCAGGAGGACGCTCCTGGCGTGTAAGAAGCTCCTTGCAACCTGAGTTTCGTCCGCGTCAATGGGCAAGATCTCCAGCCGTCGAATTGCGTCAGAATCCTCTTCAATCTCTCCACTCATCAGGAGTTCAGTTAAGGAAACCGAGTCACGAAAGTTACTCACCAAAGTTGGAGCTTGCTCCAGAACGATTTTAATCCGGCGAAGACTGTCTTGGTTGGAGATGAGCCCACCGTAAAAGGCGGCGCTTTCGGGAAGCGCGTCAAACCAATGGAGTGCTGCGGTACCTAGCGTCCCAAGCTGTTCCTTTACAGCTAGCCGGTTGTCATCTGTGTGGCGTTCCAATTTCATCGTGGAACGATATAACGACTGAATTGTGCGGCGATGCTCAACAAGTTGCAATTCCAAATCGGCCCAACCAGGACAGCCCATCATTTTGGCAAGCCCTTCCCTAGCCGTTGAGCCCGAAGGGACTGAATGAGTCTGTTGGTCACCGACAAGTTGAATTCGATGCTCTAGCTTTCGTAGGAACGTATATCCTTCAATCAGAGCATGAACGACTGACAACTCCAAGATGTCGTGTGCCCCCAATCGTCTGAGCGCATCGCAAGTAGACAGCACTTGGAGATCCGAATGGTCATGTCCATGAATCATCTGCATGATCTGGGTCAAAAACTCGACGTCGCGAATCCCTCCTTCTCCTCGTTTCAGATCAAATGAAGTAGCCCCGTCTTCTATTCTTGCTTTCATAGCCAGCATATGTTCGAGGCTAATTTCGCTGAGGGTTGGCTTGAAGCAGTATTCAGTCCGAATGGACTGCCATCGTTCAACCAAATCGGGAGTTCCGACGATCGTTTTGGACCGTAACAACGCTTGAACTTCCCACGGTTCCGCATAAAGCCGATAATAAACCTCGTAGGCCTTCATGCTGCGGACAATTGGACCGGCTCCTCCATACGGGCGTAATCTTAGATCGACGCGATAAAGTGAACCTCGCCCCATTTGGTCTGTAACTGCTCTACCGAACGCTTCAAAGAAACGCGTGCAGTCACGATCTTCACGTTCAGACAAACCGTCTTCAACCACGTAGACCAAATCCACGTCTGACGAATAGTTCAATTCGCCACCGCCTAACTTGCCGAAACCGACAATCATAAACTTTGGTTTGGCCGTGATCCCTTTTTGGCGAGCGTATTCATTCCAAGCTACATCGGATGAGAGTTCAATGAGCACTTCTGCTAGATCAGAGAGGGCCCTCCAAACGACTTCTTGCTCCCAATTTCCGGCAAAGTCGTTCAGAGCGATCGGGAAATTCCAGCGCTGACGAAGAAATCTCAGTCGGTCTAGCGAATGCAGGTAGGAAGTGGTATTGCCTAAAAGAAGACGACCTTCTGTAAGGATTTCTGCTTTAGTGGGTACGCGCCTTAGTTCTTGGGGATCCAGAACCAAGGTTGCCAACTCTGGGTTCTGAATCAAAGTGTTTGCAATTGGTTGACTGGCACCCAACATCGAGATTAGGAGCTTTCCCAATTCAGGAAGTCCAATCATCTGCTCGATATAGGGCGTGGGATTTCCCGTGGATCGAAGCCACCTTTCCAAGTTTGTCAACGCCATGTCAGCGTCAACGTTTGCGACAAATGCCTTTTCAACGAATGGAGTGATCTCCATCCCAGTAAGTGCCTCAAGTCTCTCAATAGCTCGGAGTGCCGCCTCTGGTTGTTGAAATAGATTCTCTATCACTTGGTAGCCCTTGAAGATGGTTTAGCCGCTTTGCCCACCTTTGTTCCGTTAGTCGATTGTTTGGCAGGCAAGTTCTTTCCACCGGTTAGGTGCCATTGGCAGAAATTGGTCACTGGGCACGATGCGCAATCAGGCTTAGGCGCCTTACACGTCATCCGACCATGTTGGATAAGTACAGTGTGGTATCGAAATGCCAGTCTTCCCGGCACGAGAGACAATAGGTAATCGTGAGCCTTGTTTTCGTCCAAGTCCGGAGGAAGGACACCAATTCTCCTGGAGACTCGAAAAATATGTGTATCGACCGGGATCGTTTCACGTCCCATGGAAAAGCAGAGCACGATACTCGCGGTTTTTGGTCCCACGCTGGGCAGCTTGAGCAGCCAATCTCGGGCTTGTAAAGTCGGCATGCCACGGAGATGTTCCAGTGAATATTCTCCTAACTCATCCTTTATTGCTCGGAGACAGTTAATGATGCTCTTCGATTTTTGATTGGCTAGACCGGCCTTTCGGATCACGTCCGCTACCCTTTCTGCTCCTGCATCGACGACATCTTGCCAATCAGGAAAGGTCGCTCGAAGATTTGTAAATGCAGGAAAGGAACTCGAATCACTGGTGTGCTGGCTCAAGATGCAACTGATCAATTCATCCATTGGATCGAATCGAGCAATCATTCGCGAGTGGCCGTACTTCAGCTCGAGCGTATCTAGCAGTTCTTCAATGAACTCACCATTGATTTTCGCTTTGGATTTCGACATGCTATGAATCGCACTAGGATACTTTCTGAACGTCCAATCGACTCTTGAAATAGGCAATTGTTTCAGCGAGACCATCCTCTAGTGAGACAGTTGGCTTCCACCCGAGAATCTCTTTTGCTCGAGTAGTGTCGGGGCGTCTCTGCTTGGGATCGTCTTCCAATGCTGGCATATGAACAATCTGACTGTCAGATCCCGTAGCTTTAAGCACAGCTTCTGCAAATTCGAGAATTGTCCTCTCGATTTCTGTTCCCAAGTTCACGGGTTCCATGTAATCGGAAAGCGCCAATCGGTACACACCCTCGATAAGGTCTGAGTAATAACAGAAGGATCGAGTCTGATTTCCCTCTCCATAGACAGTCAGAGGTTCACCGAGCAATGCTTGTTTGATAAAGTTGGGAACTACTCGGCCGTCGTTCAGCCTCATCCTGGGGCCGTATGTATTGAAGAACCTTGCAATACGAGTATTCATATTGTGGGTGTGTCGGTAGGCCATTGTCAGGGCTTCGCTGTACCTCTTGGCTTCGTCATAAACTGCCCGAGGACCAATTGGATTAACATTCCCCCAATAAGTTTCCGGCTGTGGACTCACCAAAGGGTCGCCGTAAACTTCGCTCGTTGATGCCATGAGGTACACAGCACCCTTAGCCTTGGCCAGTCCAAGAGCATGCAACGTACCTACTCCTCCTGCTTTCATCACCTTGATCGGGTAATTTCGAAAATCTTCGGGACTCGCCGGACTCGCAAAGTTAAAAACGAAATCTACATCACCAGGGATACTGATCGGCTCAGAAATGTCCCCTTCTATGAAAGTTAATCGTGCGTCACCGGATAAATGGCTCAGGTTGTCCAATGAACCAGTGATGAGGTTATCCACCACAACGACATCGTGACCTTCAGCCAATAACCTATCGACAAGATGGGAACCCAAAAACCCCGCACCACCGGTAACCACGGAACGCATGCTTCAGGATAGCTTCTGAATCCTAAATCAGCACAGAGATTCCAGCGATCACAAGATTAAATTTCTCCCTGCATGCCAATTTGCCTGAATTCTTTGTCACCTGCCGAATTGCAGGATCAGCTTTGAGCGTCTTACCATGTGGGACTTTCGGTCCGATCTAAATCTTCCGGGATCGTGTATCAGAACTTCTCGATTCAAACACTAAACTAATACACTAGATGACATTCATGAAATCAAATCGTATGTCGAGCCTCGGCTTAGGTTTCGCGCTTGCAAGTATGAGCTTTGGCCAAGGCAACCCAACCCGGTTCCTTCCCATCCAAAAGGACCCTCCCAAGGCAATGTATCTCGCGCAGCCTCTGCAGCGAAAAGCGTTGACTGACGTTCTCCAAATCTCTGTTAGCCTAGAACCACGATCGTCAGATGCGCTACAGGCATATGCTGATTCAGTTTCAGATCCTAACAGTCCTTCCTACAGACAGTTTTTGACTCCCACAGAGACAGGAGTCATGTTTGGCCTTCCCCAATCCGATGTCAATGCCATCGTCAACTACCTTAAATCTCAGGGGATGAAGATCAAACTGGTCGCGTCGAGCCGAATGACCATTCTTGCCGCGGCAACGGTCCAGCAAGCACAAAATGCGTTCCACACAACGATCAATGAATTTAGAGCCTTCAGTGGCAACAAGGGCCCAGCGGTTCGGTATTCGTTCTCGAATTCTCCCGAAATACCGGCGGAATTTGCTTCGAAGATTATCAATATTGGTGGCCTGGAGAACTTCACTCAACCAAGACCTCACGTTGCGCTTACTCCTGATCAGCTGCGATCCGTTTACTCCGTAGCAGCAACTTACAAGGGTGGCTTCACGGGTTCCGGACGGACGATTGGTATCTCCAACTTTGATGGCTTTCGCCTTGCAAATCTGCCCACCCTATACACGAACTTCAAATTGCCGACTCCGTCTGGCGGTGTTGGATCTAACGTAACAGTAAAAGCAATTAGTGGAGGATCCGGCTCGGGTACACAAAGCGGTGAGGGTGACTTGGATATTCAAACTGCCCTTTCCATGGCCCCCCTGAGCAATTTGGTTATTTATGATGGTGGCAACAACGACGTCATTGGAGTCCTTACTCAAGAACTTCAAGACAATACTTGCGATGTCATTACCGAAAGCTACGGTTGGACCCTTGATGCTCCATCTGCATTGTCGGCACACAAGCTGCATCTCCTGATGACGACACAGGGCATCACCTACATAGCCGCTTCAGGAGACACAGGAACAGATTCGCAAGGTTTTACTTATCCGAACATTGATCCTGAAGTGCTTTCCATAGGTGGCACATCGGTAACCGTTGACGGAAATGGCAAACGTGTCACTGAGGTTGGGTGGAACAATGCGTCGGGCGCTGGTGGGGGTGGTTGGGATGTTTCTAATGACACATTTAACAAACATCCTTCGTGGCAAGTCGGAACTGGAGTTCCAACAGCATCGAAAATAAACTACCGCCTATTCCCAGATGTTTCTTTGGATGCTGACCCCGCCACGGGCTATCTCATCTACAATGCTAACCAAGAATATCAATTTGGGGGTACAAGCGCTGCATCTCCAACTTTTGCTGGTGCCTTGGCTGACAGTGAGCAACAGCTGATCAAAATGGGTGTCCTTAGCGCGGACAAGAATGGCAACTTTCGTTACGGTCGATTGCAAGACTTGATTTATTCTTTTAACGGGGATTCATCGATCTTTTACGACGTAACCTCAGGCACCAACGGAACGCTCCCAGATAACACAACATCGAAAGCTGGTGTGGGTTGGGACACTGTGTCAGGCTGGGGTGCTATGAATTTCGCTGGGTTTATCGCCCGCATGGCAGGGGGATCAAAGGTCCAATCGTTAACTCTGTCCCCAACAACTGTCGAAGGAGGAACTACCAGTGCGATCACTGGAACAGTCACCCTAAACGGTACGGCTGGCAGTGCAATAACGGTTTCGCTCACTTCTGATAATGCATCCGTAACGGTTCCTGCGACGGTAGTCGTGGCTAAGGGAGCTAGTACAGCTTCATTTAAGGTTACGACAACTGCTGTAGCCACTAACACTCAAGCAAAGATTACGGCGACAAGTGCTGGTGCTTCCGTCTCCGCGACTCTGACGGTCAACCAGCCGTCAGTAAAATCTGTCGTGATCGCCCCAAGTTCGGTCATTGGCGGTAGCTCTACAGCTGTTACTGGAACAGTGACCATTACCCGTGCTGCTCCAGCAAATGGGTTGGTAGTTGCACTGGCATCTGATAACACATCTGCAGCCACGGTTGCTGCATCAGTGACTGTCCCTGCTGGCAAGTCATCCGCAACATTTCCCGTAACCAGTCTGGGAGTTGCGTCAATCAATACAGTACACGTGACGGCTACCGTGGGCACTAACTCTGGTTCAGGCACACTCACCGTTAATCCTCCAACCCTGTCAACTTTCACCCTGTCGGCAAAAACTGGCTTCGGTGGCGACGTGGTCACTGGGACTGTGATGATTTCAGGCAAGGGAGCTTCTGGAGGCACTCCAGTGGCACTATCACTTTCCAATGACTCTCTCGCGACATTGAGCTCCAACTCTGCAATTATTGCTTCGGGTTCAAGCACGGGAACTTTCACACTCACCATTCAGCCGGTAGATTCAACCAAATCCTTGACCGTTACGGCAAAGCTCGGCTCAATATCCAAGACAGCTGTGATATCGATCTCACCAGCTAAAATCTCGACCGTTTCATCCAGTGTTTCGAGTGCATTGGGCGGCGTCGATTCACCTACGATCACGGTAACGCTCAACAGTCCGGCAGGGCCTTCCGGTGCAAAAGTAAGTCTGGTAGCTTCGCCCGCAACTGCTGCAAAGTTCGCAAGCAGCTCACTCACGATTCAAGCCGGAAGTAAGACTGGAACGGCCACCTTGACAACTCTGGGGGTTTCGACCAACACCAGTGTTTCGGTAACGGGAACCCTAAACGGCAGTGCCAAGGCATCCGTGATGGTTACCCCTGCGGTCCTGACCAACTTTACGCTGAGCTCAGAATCAATCAAGGGAGGATCAGGCACCCTCACCGCAACGGTCACTCTGAGCGGCCCAGCGGGTTCTGCAGGTCGTGCCGTCACACTTACAAGTTCGAACGGGACCGTCTTGCCCGTTCCCTCAACCGTTACAGTCCCGGCGGGCAAATCGTCAGTTACCGTAACACTGACTCCAAAGCAGGTGTCTCAAGCAGCAACTGTTACTGTGTCAGCCAAACTCGCTAGTAATTCGATGAGTTCGACGCTAGTCATTACTCCGTAATCTCGACTGGTACCTCTCAACAAAAGCGGGGCGGCACGCTTAAAAGTGCCGCCCCGCTTTTATCGTTTGAACTCGAACTCTACTCGACGGTTACCGATTTGGCCAAATTTCTTGGTTGGTCGATCTCACAGCCATTCAGTCTGGCGATGTGATAGGCCAGAAGCTGCATTGGAATGATCGTCAGCAACGCATTAAGGAAGTCCAATTTGGAATGTGGGATGCGAATCAGCTCATCAGCTGCCTTTTCGGTCACGGCATCATCGTCTGTGACAATTGCGATAACCGTTCCGCCTCGCGCCTGCACTTCTTTCATATTGCTCACAACCTTGTCCCGAGTCTCGGAATCAGTAGAACCGAAAATAGAGACAACTCCCGGCTGAACAAGAGCAAGAGGGCCATGCTTCATTTCACCAGCAGGAGATTCCTGCGTTGGGATATAAGCGATTTCTTTGAGCTTCAGAGCACCTTCTAGAGCGACACTCGCATCTGCTCCACGGCCCAAGAAGAAACACAATGGCATCGACTTGTACTTCTCAGCCATCTGAATAATCTGCTCTTCCAGTTGTAAGCATTGCTCAGCCTTGGAACTTAATGCCGTCAACTCGGCCACCGCTTCGTTTACTCGGACGCCTGGCATCTCTTGGACTTGGGCGATATACATGGCAAGCAGAGTCAAAACGGTGACCTGAGCAGTATACGCTTTCGTGCTCGCAACGCTGATTTCTGGCCCCGCTTGCGTAAAGATAGTTCGATCACACTCTCTGGCAATGCTCGATCCAATGACGTTGACAATTCCCAACGTTCTGATTCTCCTTGACTTACAAAGCCTCAGAGCAGCCAAAGTATCGGCTGTTTCACCCGATTGGCTTACAAAGATGGCCAAGGACTTCGGGGATAGGACAGGGTCACCATATCGAAATTCACTGGAATAATAAACATCTGTGGGAAGTCTTAGGAGCTTTTCAAAAAGGTGCTTCCCCATCAATCCAGCGTGATAGGCAGTACCACATGCGATGATATTGACGCGATCAATTTCTGTCCATACATGCTCGGAGAACACCTGTTCAAGCCTTACTGTGAACTTCTCATCGATACGGCCCGCCAAACATTGCCGAAGCACTTGTGGCTGTTCGTGAATCTCCTTCAACATGAAATGCTCAAAGCCACCGCGTTCCGCAGAGGCGATATCCCAGTCAATATAAATCGGCTCTAAAGGAAGCAATCGACCATCGAGGTCCATAATGACCACCGATTCTCTGGTAAGCACTGCGATCGTGTCCTCTTCCAGGATTACAACGTTTCTCGTGTATGGCAGCAAAGCTGGGATGTCGCTGGCGAGCATATTCTCATCCTCTCCAACACCCAAGATCAGCGGACTGGCATTTCGGGCGGCAACTATTCGATCCGGCTCATCTTTGGATAAAACGACCATGGCGTAAGCACCACGTAGCCGCTTGACTCCCTTACGGACCGCTTCCTCCAGCGGAACGCCGCTGGCATATTCTTCGCCAATGACGTGCGCAGCAACTTCTGTATCCGTCTGAGACTTAAAATGGTGCCCCTTGGCAAGCAATTCTTCCCGTAGGTCCAAGTAATTTTCGATGATTCCGTTGTGGATAACAGCAATACGTTCTAGCTTATCAAAGTGAGGATGAGCATTCTCGTCCGTGGGTCCGCCATGGGTTGCCCAGCGCGAATGAGCAATCGCAATGCGAGAATCGCGTTGAGTCTCTCCAAGGAGTTTCCCGAGCTCCGTTAATTTTCCAGCTCGTTTGACGATTTCAATGTGGTCACCCAGGGGATAGGCAACACCAGCACTGTCATATCCTCGGTATTCGAGCCTCTTCAGCTGATCGAATACAACTTCAACTCCGTTTCGGGGTCCAATATATCCTGCAATGCCACACATAAAACGATACTACCTTGGCAAGAAGAGACGTTCTGGGACCTAACTTCGTCCTCCTTATGTTTCATCCCTCAGGTCAAACAATCAGTAGAGTGGCAAGAAGAATAGGCGTTCTGGCGAAAAGTCCAAGAATGCCTTTAATAGTGTGAGAATATTGAAATGTCGAAGAAGTCCAGTCCAGGCGATACAGTGACACAGCCTTCCTTGGCTGCGAGCCTGTTTCTGCTGTTGCGTCCTAAACAGTGGTCAAAAAACCTATTGGTCTTCGCGGCTCTGATCTTCACAGCCGGTTACCACAGTCAGCAAAAGATCATCCTATCGCTTGCGGCTTTTGCTGTCATGTGTATGGCAGGCTCGGGGACCTATATTTTTAATGACTTGATCGACATTGAGAAAGATCGCTTACATCCCAAAAAGAAGTTTCGACCTCTGGCATCCGGTGCCGTTCCCAAGTCTCTCGCTATCACTACTGGAACCGCCCTGCTTCTCTGCTCGATTTTTGAAGCGGGAATCCTTGGCAAGTACAGCCTTTTGATTGTGCTGTCCTACCTCTTCCTGCAAGTCTTATACAATTGGAAACTGAAACATATTCCCATTGCCGACGTCTACTGCATAGCAGTGGGATTCGTATTGCGAGCCGCAGTAGGAGCTGCAGCAATCCTTGCAGGGATTTCGGGTTGGCTCCTGTTTTGTACTGGTGCATTAGCCCTTATGTTGGGATTTGCTAAGCGCAGAAACGAATTTATCATTCAAGGCGAAAATCGATCCAGCAGCCGAGCAAGTTTAGCTGGATACTCTCGGTCGGCCTTGGATGGGTTCGTTTTGATCACTGCGTGTGCTGCTAGTCTGTGTTACGGAATCTACTCTCTTGACAGCACAACAGCACATAAATACCCAGGGTTGATCTTAACTGCACCGTTTGTATTCTATGGAATCTCTCGATATGTCCTTCTTGTATTCAGTGACGATGAAGGGGGCGAACCAGCAGATCTGCTTTTTGGGGATTCTCAGTTAATCGTTTGTGTTGTCGCATTTATCGCGTGCTCTGCGTTAGCAGTTAGCGGAATGCACATCCCCCTTTTGGAGCGCTAGGAGTTTATAGTCTTTGCCAAATCATAAATACGCAATAGTGGTCGGAGCATCTTCAGGCATTGGTGCTGAGATCGTTCGCCAACTCGCAAGCCAAGGTTGTCGTGTTGCTGCAGTTGCGCGACGAGGCGATCGACTCAAGGGATTGGCAGCCGAATTCCCGCAAAATGTCTTTCCCTTCGAACACGATGTCACTGAGTACAACTCAGTTCCTGGCCTTTTTCAAACCATAACGGGCCAACTCGGAGGCTTAGACCTCATTGTCTATGCCTCGGGCACGATGCCAGAAGTTGGAATTACTGAGTTCGATTTTGCAAAGGATCGCCAGATGATTGAGGTGAACTTACTGGGCGCTATCGCTTGGCTGAATCAGGCTGCTATCCGCTTCCAGAACACCAAGGCGGGATCGATCGTCGCGATTGGAAGTGTCGCCGGTGACAGAGGTCGTGCCGGTCAGCCTGTATACAACACATCCAAAGCCGCCCTCACTACCTACATGGAAGCACTCAGAAATCGATTGTGCAAAGTTGGAGTCAAGGTAGTGACCATCAAGCCAGGTCCAACAGCAACTGAGATGACCGCACACCTTCACATGCGAGGCATGGCGAAGGCAACCGATGTTGCCGCTTTCACTCTAAAGAAGGCCGATCGCACGGGCGAGTACTACTTCAAATTCACTCACCGAATTGCCTTCTTCATAATTCGACACTTCCCCAGTTGGCTCTTCCGGAAGTTGAGCATATGAGTGCACCAATCTTGGAATCACCCACCCCATTACCGGTCGAGCGCATTCAAAAACTGGTCGGCTACGGTATGCGGAGTCATGCCGACGGATACCTCTATCGCCCGACATCGGTAAGTGAAATTCGCAAGATCATCGACCTCGCCAGGAACACTGGTCGCAAGATTGTTCTACGCGGTGCCGGAAGAAGCTACGGAGACGCAAATATTGGCTCTGAGTGCGTGGTCATAGACATCACCCGTATGAATCGGATCCTTTCTTGGGACGCCGAAACAGGAATAATTGACTGCGAAGGAGGGGTAACCATTGAAGGGCTTTGGCGCTCGACAATTGAAGATGGTTATTGGCCCCCAGTCGTTAGCGGAACGATGTACCCGACCCTATCTGGTGCGCTGGGAATGAACATTCACGGCAAGAATTCTTTTAAAGTTGGGACAATTGGAGATCAAGTTCGAGAGCTTGAAGTTCTATTCCCTACAGGGGAGTTGAAAGTGCTAACTCCTGAGGATGAACTCTTCTATGCGGTTATCAGTGGAGCTGGTCTCCTAGGAATAATCACTCGCGTAAAGCTCAAAATGAAGCGAGTTCATAGCGGCAATCTTAAGGTTTTGGCTGTGTCGTGTGACAATTGGGACGATCAGTTCGAGATCTTCAACAAATTTGAGCACGATTCTGACTATATGGTCAGCTGGATAGATTGTTTTGGTCGGGGTTCTCAAGCTGGCAGAGGACAGATTCATGTCGCGTGGTATCTAAACGAAGCCTCCGATCTTCCAGTTTCACTCTTACCGTCAAACCAAGATTTACCTGACTCGATCATGGGCTTATTTCCCAAGTCGTCGGTATGGCAGATTTTGAAGTATTTCAACAATCGACCCGGAATGCGTTTCATCAACTACGTGAAACATAATGCTTCGAAGTTGCTTGGGAACGGCAAAGAAATTGAGCAGGGACTGGTGGGTTTCTCCTTCCTGCTGGACTACGTTCCCAATTGGAGAAATGCTTATTTGCCCGGCGGATTCATCCAGTATCAGTCCTTTATTCCTCGCGAGCACGCAAAGGAGGTTTTCTCCAAGCAAATTGCAATGCAGCAAGAAGCGAAGCTGGAATCGTTCCTGGGTGTTTTTAAGCTACACAAACCCGACAAGTTCCTTTTCAGTCACGCCGTGGACGGCTATTCGTTGGCGCTTGACTTCAAAGTGACAGCCAAAAATTGGTCTCGCCTAGAATCTTTGTGTCATCGGATGAACGAGGTCGTCCTCTCTGCAGGTGGCCGATTTTACTTTGCGAAGGACAGTACTCTCAGGCCGAAAGATGTTCACACATATTTGGGTGAAGAAACGCTAAAGAAGTTCCGAGAATATAAAAAGCTTTGCGATCCAGAGGGAATGCTCACTACAGATTTAGCCAAGCGACTGGAGCTGGTATGAAGGTCGTGTACAATGACAGCGTTTTGACACGCCTTACCTATGGAGTTGGTGGCCTATGAATATTGCTAAGGATCTGGCTCCCACGTTCAAGAAAGAACTGGAGAATGCTTCTTCTGTTTTAATCGGCACGCATTTGAATCCCGATGGAGACGCCTTGGGCAGTGCCTTGGCCATGTCCCTCTACCTGGATTCATTAGGAATTTCCAATGAGGTCATGTGTCATCACAATGCTCCTCAGAATTTGAAATTCCTGCCTCGCGTTGACACAGTCAGCCAGCAAGCCAAGCTGGATTCATATGATCTTGGAATAGTAGTTGATCTAGATGCGATGGACCGATTGGGTCGCACTCAGCAGTTTTTTGACCGTTGTAAGCGCCTCGTAGTCATAGATCATCATTTGCCAATTGACGCACCAGGAGATGTTCGCATTGTCGACACCTCTGAGCCAGCAACCGCGTTGATCTTGACCCGACTCCTTACAGAACTGGGTGCCAATATCACGCCCGATATTGCTACCTGCCTGTTAACTGGCATTGTCACAGACACTGGGTCTTTCCGATTTAGAAACACGACTCCGGACGCTTTAAGCATCTCTGCGACTTTGCTTGAACACGGCGGAGACATCAACCAAATTAACGAAGAAATTTTTCAGAGCAAGCCCTTAGCATCTGTTCGTCTCTTGGGCCATGCCCTGGAAACGATGCGACTGGAATGCAATAACCGCTTGGCATGGAGTTCTCTAAGCAATCACGATTTCGTATCGGCTGATGCGCTTGACGAAGACACTGAAGGTGTCGTCAATGAGATGCTATTTATAACTTCGGTACAAATTGCGGCATTAATTCGAGAGCCCAAACCTGGACGAGTTCGATGCTCATTTCGATCTCGTGGTGATTTCGATGTTGCTGAAGCAGCTCGAGATTTTGGTGGCGGAGGGCATAAAAACGCTGCCGGATGTACGTTTGATCTGCCGCTCGATCAGGCTGAGGAATTGGTCGTACGGAGACTCAAGGCTTGCTTGGAATCCTACTAATTGATAAGCCCTTGTTCATGACGTCTCACGACGTCGTGAACATCGTAAGGAAGAAGTTCGGAACCAAAAGAGTTGGTCATGCCGGAACGTTGGATCCGTTGGCAACCGGAGTGCTCGTCGTGGCAGTTGGTCCAGCAACTCGGTTTCTGCAGTATTTGCCGCTGGAGCCTAAAGTTTATATTGCAGATATTCAATTTGGACAATCCTCTACAACCTATGATGCAGAGGGTGACAAGTCTGAACCATTGCCAATCCCTGAGAATCTTGCCGACGTATTAGCGCAAGCACTTCCCCAGTTCACTGGACTCATTCAACAAATCCCGCCGTTATACAGTGCAATCAAGGTCGCCGGTAAACCTCTTTACAAGTACGCTCGGGAAGGAAAACCGATTGAAAGAGAGCCGCGAACAGTGCATATTTCAGAATTCACAATTCTGGAATGCACATCGAATTCAGTTAAAGCGCAAATCACCTGCTCAGGTGGAACTTATATCCGATCATTAGCGCATGACTTGGGCGAGGCAATTGGTTCCGGTGGATATTTGACGGGATTGATTCGAACCAAGGTAGGACGCTTTGATTTGGCTCAGTGCAGCCCGCTGGATGTTTGCGATCAGAGTCACTTGATTCCTCTGGCAGAAGCTTTACCACCCATGCCGTTGGTAGAACTCGACGAAATTCAGGCGAGCTTCATAAGAGAAGGAAGGTCCATTCCACTCAGTCAGCCACCCACCGGCAATTTTGCGGCATTAATTGAACCCAAGGGGACGGTTTTTAGCGTAGCAAAGATAGTGGGTAACCTCGTTCAACCAGAATGCGTAATTCCCAGTGGTATTCCCGATGGCATTGCTTGAATCTGGACACACAAAGGACACACTGAAGAGCCAACTTGGATGGTTCGGTTTTTGGTTTTGCATCACGTTTATCGGCGCGACTCTCAGACCGGATGCCAGTGGTCATGGCACTCACCAACAGTTGGGACTGCCGCCTTGCCCAAGTGTGCTGATTTTTGATCGACCATGCCCAGGATGTGGACTAACTACAAGTTGGACAGCTTTCATCCATGGCGACTTGCATACCGCACTTCATGCCCATCCACTCGGACCAGCACTCTATATCTTGTTCACTGTTTCAGCCTTTATGGCGCTGTTCGGATACTTGCGTGGTTACCGTTTCGCGACCGATACGCCGACATTTAACCGAATCATGGCAGTCGTGGTGACAGTGTTCTTAACCTATGGTGCATATCGTATGGCTACAACACCGAACTTTGGCACAGTTGCAGAACACTGGTTCCGCTAATCACCGTGAGTAAACAATGCTGGTATGCCTCCCGTGTGCCAGAACAGAACTCGACCCTGAAGCTCCCCTCTCGAAACAAGATCCAATAGGCCCGAAAACGCTTTTCCTGAATAAATTGGATCAAGGAAGATTCCTTCCATCCTGGCTACCAATTCGATAGCCTCAATTCCCTTTTGACTCGGTACACCGTAACCAGGACCTACATAGTCAAAATTCAAATCGTAATCGTCGGCTTGGAGGCACGGGCTATCGATAATCCATTCGTCAAGGCCCCGAGCGAGCAAGGCAAAATCCTGCGTAATTTCTGGTTCTGGATCACATGCTATCCCCAATACCCTGGTTGCGCTGCTATGAAAGGCGTAAGCCAAACCAGTATGGGTGCTTCCGCTTGAACTCGCAAAGACGATGGAATCAAACGTCAGTTCAAGTTCCTTTGCTGCTTGATAGAAAGCATATGCTCCCAGCGGAGATGAACCGCCAATTGGCATTCGGTAAGTCCTGTACCCCTTTGCTTCAAACTCCTTGGCCAATTCTTCCGCATGTAGATAGAGAGTTTCCCATGTGTCATTCGGATAGAACCTCAAGTCGATACCAAGAATTCGATCTAACACAAGATTTCCTCCAAGTGCATCATTCAAGTTCGACTCAGGGGGTTCAACGTCAAATGGCATCGCCATTACCGCAGCAGCGCACTGAATCCCTTGGGTAGAACAGGCGGCTCCAAGTTGGCGAATGAAGTTAGACTGTGCTGCCCCACAGGTAACGACCGCTTGAATGCCTTGATCCAAGATTTCAGCCATCAAATATTCCAGTTTGCGCCCTTTGTTCCCTCCCAATGCAAATCCAGTGAGATCATCCCGCTTAATCCACAGATCTATGCCCAGGTGTGCTGAGAGTTGGTCAAGCCGATGTAAAGGTGTTGGGGTCTGGATTAAATGAATTCGCTTTGGGCTCACAGGCAACAGTTTACGTGGCGGCGGCATAATCTTAGATATGGGAAAGGGGAAACGATTACTCCGCAATGTTGGATGTGGTTGTCTTAGTGTGGTAGTCATTGGAGGAGGGTTGTTAATCTTCACACCAGTCGGACGAGCGTTCCAAACTTTGTGGAAACGTGGATTTTTCGAGTCGTACGTTAATCCTGATGACGACCTGAAATACAAGGCTACAGAAACAGACAACTTGAAAGCGCTTTACACGGCAATGATGCTCTACCACGAGTCTGAGGGCCAATTCCCTGTTTCCAGTGGATGGATGGATGCAATAAAACCCAGAATTCAGACATCAGACTTGGCAAAGGGCGAAGCAGAGAAGAAACTTATTTCGCCCTCTTTGGCGGGGAAAACTGGCCAATTTGGCTATGCGATGAACGATTTGGCCAGTGGCAAATATAAGGGAGATCTGAAAGATCCCAATACCATTTTGATTTTTGATTCTGGTGACACAACGCGGAACGCGCATGGAGACCCCAAGAAACTGACGCCAACACCACCAAGACCAGGTGGAAACATGGGAATCAGCATAGACGGCACCGTCGTCAAGCTATAATTTGATGCTGATTCGAAGAAGAATCCAGCACTCAAATTCAGCGTTGAATCGAGGAAAGCATGTCTACAATTTCCGCCAATAGGGCGTTTTCAAAGATCGATTTCCTTAAGCTCATGTTGCTAAGTCGTGAGGGGGATCGCAGAGAAGGCATCTTACTCCGACAAAGCAAGGGATGGTTTCAAGTCAGTGGAATGGGGCATGAAGCTCTTGGAACACTGGCTTTTAGTTTGCGCGAGGATGACTACATCTTCCCTTACTACCGGGATCGATCCATTGCTTTGGCTCGTGGCTTAACCAATTTCCAACTAGCATTGGCCTATTTTGCCAAACGATCGAGTAGCTCAGGTGGCAGGCAAATGCCCGGACACTATTCCGACCGAGCAAAGAATATCTTTAGTGTATGCACTCCGACAGGTGGCTCGCTGCTACCAGCATGTGGCACAGCCTGGGCAATGAAGCTTTCGGGCAAAGATTCGGTCTGCCTTACCACGGTCGGTGATGCCGCTTCTCGACAGGGCGAGTTTTTTGAAGCAGTCGCCTTTGCGCTTCAGGAGAAACTTCCTGTTGTCTTTGTCATTGAAGACAACAAATATGGGATCTCGACTCCAACCGAGAAGTTTCTGCCATTTCATTTGGACCTCATCAACGAGGATATTGTCGTCAAAATCGACGCACGTCATCCTGAAACAGTTTTCCAAGCCGGGCACGATGCAGTTCAGAAGGCTCGCCGTGGCGATGGCCCAACTTTGATTTGGGCTGATTTGGATCGACTTTCCTCTCACACCTCGTCCGATGACCACAGAGTCTATCGAACCCTTGCTGACATCGAAGAGATGACTAAGCGTGATCCCATTCGCCTACTAGCCGAAGAATTGTTAGGCAGTGGAGAGTTGACGGAATCAGATTGGCAGGCCATGCAAGAAGAGGTGGCCAAACAAGTTGACGCTGACTATCTTGCGGCCGAAAAGGAACCTGATCCTCTAGCATCAGAAGCTGCAATTCACAATTTTGGATTAGACATTGAGCCAACGGCTCCGCCAATATCAGCTGGCCAAAGATCAACAATGGTCGGTGCCATAAACACGACATTCCGTAAGGCCCTGGAAAGCGACCCCAAAATTATCTTCTTTGGAGAGGATATTGAGGATCCAAAAGGTGGCGTATTTGGAGTCACGAAAGGTCTAAGCGAGAGTTTCCCTAACCAGGTCTTTAATTCCCCACTCGCGGAAGCAACCATTATGGGCGTAGCAGTTGGAATGGCTGCATACGGAATGAAGCCGGTCTTTGAACTTCAGTTCATCGACTTCATCGCCCCCGGATGGAATCAGATCACAACCAATATGTCGACACTGCGGTGGCGTTCTTTTGGTGATTGGAAATGTCCTTGCGTAATTTATGCTCCCTACGGTGCATACCTCCCCGGAGGGTCACTATGGCACAGCCACAGCAACGAAGCTCTTTTGGCACACGTTCCTGGAATTAGATTAGCGATACCATCAACGCCCGAAGATGCAGCTGGATTGCTCTGGACTGCCATCCACTCTGACGATCCAACATTTGTTCTTGTCCCCAAGCATATCTTCCGCAAGCAGATGGACATCACCAGTGTTGATCCGATTCCATTTGGAAAAGCAAAGGTTATCCGTGAAGGTTCTGACGTCACCTTGGTGACTTGGGGAAATTGTATCGAACTCGCCTTAGAAGCAAGCGATAAGGTCTCAGCAAGCGTCGAGGTTATTGACCTCCGATCCATCGTTCCATGTGACTACGACACAATCGTGGAAAGCTTGGAGAAAACTGGACGACTGGTCGTGCTTCACGAAGACAATCAAACTGGAGGCTTTGGCCAGACTGTAATTGCAGAGATAACCCGGGTTCCAGAGCGCTGGAATCTGTTTCTGTCCCCGCCCCAGTTAGTAGCCAGAGACGATGTTCATATCGGTTACAACCCGATATATGAATATGCCGCGTTGCCGGATGTGCAGCATGTAATAGATGCGATTCAAATAGTGATGGAATAGCGAAAAGTCAAACAAAATGGGTCTGCTTCGTTTCGAAGCAGACCCATTTTGCTTAATCTGAAAGAAGAATTAGCCAGATTTTGAAGTCGAACTGACCATTCGGTGAACTTGAGCCGAACCAGCACCATCTGGGCTGTTATGTGGGAGCAAGAACCCTGCGAGTGCACCCCAACCGATCAGCGTGACAGCTACGAAGAAAGCAAATGCGAACTTCTGCACCTTGTTCTGGGCTGCGTCTGAAACCGCAATACCCCAACGAATGCTAAAGTTCCAAATTCCATAGCCCAGGTGATAGGAAGCAGACGCCACACCTAAGATATAGAAAGCCAGCCACAGATATGGAGCGGTGCTGAGTTTCTCATGCCAAGCTGCATATTCAATCACCTTGGCTCCGCCACCCAAATACTTAGCTCCAGTTGTGGTTACAACATGGATCGCTAAGAAGAAGAATAAGAAAGCACCAGACCATCTTTGAAGCACGTACATAAGGTTCTGAGACCATCCATACACGCTACCGAAATAATTTGGCTTTGCCCGGGAGACAATGAACATGCCATAGACGGCATGGAAAAGGACCGGAATCCAAATCATGCAAACTTCCATCACAAGGAGGAAGTGCTTCGGCATGCTTTCAAAAAAGCCAATTACTGCATTGAACTTCTCTGGACCTGCCAAGGTAAAAGAGTTCAGCACAAGATGCTGGACCATGTAGTAGCCCACTGGAACAACGCCGGTCAAAGAATGAATCTTATGTAAAACGTAGTTCTCTTTACTAAGTGCAACCGCCATATCAGTAGATACGAGATTACCCACATAGGAAGCGCATTGAATTCAAATTCTGTGGATCTGCCTATCGAATCCGTAAACATTGCCGGACATCAGGTAAGCAAATGCCACTCATACCAAGTCCCCGTGTCTAAAAGGTAACATTTAGGTGATGCCTTTTATTGCCGATATCTCCGCGCGCGAAATCCTTGATAGCCGAGGAAATCCGACCCTTGAAGTTGACGTTTTGCTGGACAGTGGAAGTGTAGGCAGGGCAGCCGTTCCCAGTGGTGCCAGTACTGGTCAATTCGAAGCTGTTGAGCTTCGAGATGGTGACAAATCTCGATATGGAGGAAAGGGAGTCCTCAAGGCCGTTATGAACGTGAACGACCTTATTGCCCCTGCCCTTTTGGACAATGATGCCACCGACCAAACTGCTGTCGATGCCGAACTTCTTGAATTAGACGGTACTCCGAACAAATCTAAGCTGGGAGCCAACGCTATTCTTGGTGTCTCCTTGGCGGTAGCAAAGGCGGCGGCAAACCATGTTCGCCTTCCCCTCTACCGATACATCGGTGGTGTGACAGCAAACGTCTTGCCTGTTCCAATGATGAATATCCTCAATGGAGGAGCTCATGCCGACTCCAACGTCGACTTCCAGGAGTTTATGATTCTTCCTGTCGGTGCGGGTAGCTTTGCAGAGGCACTCCAAATGGGAGCTGAAGTTTTCCATAACCTCAAAGCAGTCCTAAAGACCAAGGGCCTCAACACTGCTGTAGGCGACGAGGGTGGTTTTGCACCAAATCTTGCCTCTCAAGAGCTCGCGTTCGACTACATTCTGGACGCCATCACCAAGTCGGGATACACTCCAGGAAAGCAGATTTACCTTGGCATCGATGCCGCAGCAACCGAGTTCTATCGTGATGGAAAGTATCAGTACAAGGCTGGCGATGTTCGGGAACGAGGAAGCGATGAACAGGTTCAGTATCTGGTCGACTTGTGCGCTAAGTATCCGATTATCTCAGTTGAAGATTTCTGCGACGAAGAAGATTGGACTACGTGGAAGAAATTGACCGATGCTCTTGGAGATAAGGTTCAGCTTGTGGGTGACGACTTGTTCGTAACCAATGTAGAACGACTCTCCAGAGGTATTGCGACTGGCACAGCCAATTCTATTTTGGTCAAGGTTAATCAGATAGGTTCTCTAACTGAGACTCTTGCAGCCGTAGACATGGCCAAGCGGGCTGGCTACACTTCAGTTATGAGCCATCGATCCGGTGAGACGGAAGATACAACAATCGCCGACTTGGCCGTCGCCACAAATTGTGGACAGATCAAGACAGGCGCACCGAACCGCACTGACCGCGTTGCCAAGTACAACCAGCTCCTCCGAATTGAGGAGATGCTGGGAGCTAGTGCTTTCTACGCCGGTAAGTCTGGTTTTGGCAAGCTTGCATCAAAACTCTAAGTCTGAACGGCTGTGAATCAAAGGAAGCGTGGGGCATTTGGCCTCACGCTTCTTTTGATTTATGGAAGTGTTAGATAGGCAGATAACTGCTCAATGTGATACATATCGTGACCGATCAGCATATTGGCTTGGTCTTCCACCGATATGGCTCCAAGTAGAGGATGAATGAACGCTCTCTGCATTTCGTCGTCAGTCAGCGAATGCAACAATATCTTCGTTTTTTGCCTTTGACTGGCAAATAGATTCAGTTGCTCGTCGATGTTCGACTTGCTGTACTTCATATCCTTTGCTCGCTGGTCCTCGTCGTAAACAACAATGGAAGTCTGGGGCCGGCTCAGTGCTCGATCAATTCGATGGCGAAATAGTTGTTCCCAATCTGCAAGGTGTGCGACAACTTCTCGTACGGTAAATCGATCTGGACCAAGCGCTGTATCAATCTTGTCATTGGGGATCAAGTTGACCAATCGTCGAACCACAATCGGTCCTGTTCCAATACTTTTCAGCAGATACGGATTCACTCCAAAAGATTACCGTTCAAAAAGGTCCATTCAGGACCTTCGGAGAGCCTTTTCAGCATCAAAAGGATCGATGTGAACCACTGCATGAGAAGGTTGAATTGCTTCTTCAAGCGCTGACTCGACCCGATCCGCCATGGCATGCCCTTGGACGACAGTCCAATCATTCGGAACCACTACGTGTACTTCTATGTAATGGATATTGCCACTGTGCCGGGTTCGAAGGCGATGATAGCTAATCAATTCAGGAATTCCCGAAAGGACTCTACGGATGACTTCCATTTCGTCGTCTGCAATTCTGCGATCTATCAATTGTTCGACTGCCTCCCGAGCAATATGAATTGCACTCCAAGCAATCCATAGCCCCAATGCGATCGCAAACCACGCATCAAGCTGATGCAAACCAGTTAAGTCAGAAATCAAAAGTGCAGCAAAGACGCCAACACTCGTCCAAAAATCTACGAGTAAATGATTGCTGTTAGATTTCAGCGCGGCACTGTCAGAAGTCTTCCCTACCTTTCCAACATGCAGACCAACTCCAAGGCTGATTACCGCACTCACAGCCATGATGCCGGTGCCGAGGCTCAAGTGTTGTACTTGTGTCCCATGAGTCAGGCGCTCAAAAGATTCTTTAAAGATGAAGCCAACGATCAGAAGTAGAATGATCGACTCAGCAAAACTAGCCAAACTCTCAACCTTGCCATGCCCATAAGGATGCTCGTCGTCCGGTGGAGCAGATGCCACTTTCACTGAGAAATATGTGATCGTTGAGGCCACCACATCGGCCGCAGAATGAATTCCCTCGGAAAAAAGACTGACGGACCCAGTAGCAACTGCGGCGGCAATCTTTAACACGGTCAAGAAAATGTTGGTCACCAGAGACAAGACCGAGGCCTTTTTCTTGAGCTGAGTGACAACCGGATCCAAGATGACAGGATTTTGTTTCATTTCTTACCGAATCACCTGTCTATTTTTTGATCACCAAACACAGTACATCAAGCCTGCCAACACTCCAGAGGGGAACTCCAGCAGGCGGTTCTATCCTTAGCCTCAGAGAAGACTTCCCTTTAGTATGGGTTTGTGGAACCCCAAATCTTGAAATACTCCAACGGGCTCGACGGTTTTCTCTTGGTTCGTACCACCATCCAATGAATTCTCCATCGACGAAGACTCTGGCCCGTTGCCTACCGTGAAATTGATCGAATACCTTTTGAAGAACAACTCCATAGTTATCGGGATCTAGCTTAACGTCCAGTTCCGCAGCGTTAAGATGACTGGCAACATGACCTTGATTGCGCGTTCCATCCTCAAAGCTCGAGTCGAGAGGAAAAACTGTGCTCATATTCTGGACAACAAAATCATGATTCTTCAGGGCTTCTCCGTCATGAATCCCTAAACTATCAGTGACCAATCCACAGAGTCTAGAAGGTATGTATTTGAACCCAGAAGCTGACACTGCCGACTCATAGAACGGAATGGGGAGCTCATAATTGCCTGGAAGAATCACTCCATATCCATGGTCGACGTTCACAGGAGCTTTTGCAGATAGGATCCAGCCTCCACCCAAAACCGATTCGGACAAAAGGGTTTCACTTGAGAAATCAGTCTCTAGTCTGCCAAGACTAACCAATAGATCGACATTCCCGACCTCAGGTGTCACCAATAACAGTAAATCATCGAAACTTCCCTTGAACTCTTCGAGCGATCCATCCCCTCTTATCTGTTGCATATCACATTGGGATTGGAGTATCCGAGCAAATCCCTGTCCTTCGAAATCAGCAATGACTCGCCTTCCATGGTGATCACGATACAAACACTCGCTACCTTGGAAGGACAAGTGGATCACAGTTTCGCCAGGAATAAGGTTTAGAGACATTGGAGCACAAAATAGAACGGAGAAATAGCTGGTTTGACTTTCAACAGCGTGTGATCGAAGCCCGTAGAATTGTGGCTACAGTTGACCTAAAAAAGTGTGCGTTGTGCGGAGCAATCAACTCTCAAAGAAACAACGAGTGTTTCGCGTGTGATTGGGCTGGGAAGTTTGAATTCAATCGAGGTGCAATCTTTGATGGAGTGCTGAAAGTGCTTGAACGCCATCCTGAATTTCAAACATACGATGCTCCAAGCGACTCCCGAGAGGTTCCCAGACGAGCTTGGATTGCCTCCATGCCAGACACTTTCAGACTTTACTTCAAGCGCGATTGAAAGTCTCACAAATCGCACAAGTTCAGACTGATCGAAACTCCTAGCGGCCTATAATAGGATTCCCCGATTTGGAGCCAGCCTTGTCATTCAGCCCAGAAGAATTTACACCACTCCACAGCTATGAAGCTGAAATGAGCACCCTAGGCTCAATGTTGCTCTCCGAAAGAGCAGCAGAAGAAATCATAACAATCCTTGATGAGCAGGATTTCTATCGGCCCGCGCACCGACTGATCTACAAGGCGATGCGGCAGCTTATTCAAAACAACAAGCCGATCGACATTCTGACACTCAAGGACGAACTCAACGCACGGGGTAACTTGGCCGACGTAGGTGGCGAAGATTATTTGCTTGAGATCGCCGAATTTGTACCAAGTCCTTCCAACTCAAATTACTACGCACAAATCGTCATGGATAAGTCGACACTTCGCCGACTCGAAGATGCCGGTCATCAGATTCGAGGCGTTGTACACAATCCAGATGCTGGTTCCGTGGATGACAAAGTAGATAAAGCTGAGCAATTGGTCTTTGAAGTCGGTCGAAAGTCGCTTGGCAAGTACTTCCAGCATGTCAAGTCCTTGGCAAAAGAATTCTTTGTCGATGTCGACAATATTATCGAGTCGGGCCAACCAATCAGTGGATTAAAAGTTGGATTTTGGGACCTTGACCGGCTTACAACTGGTTTTTACCCAGGAGACTTCGTGATCATCGGTGCCCGCCCCGCAATGGGAAAGACTTCCCTCATGCTGGACTTTGTCGTCAATGTTGCGAAGAAGATTTACCACGATGGCGGAGAAGGTAGTGTCGCAGTCTTCTCCCTCGAAATGGGTGCGATTCAGTTGGTGCGTCGTATGGCTTCTATGATTAGCGGTGTTTCGGCCAGTGTTTTGCGCCAAGAGAAACCGATCACCGACCGACAGTACAAGCTCTTGGCTGACGCCTGCGACGAGTTGTACAACCTCCCGATTTATATTGACGATGCATCCGACGTGACTCCTCTTGAGCTACGAGGAAAGTGTCGAAGGCTAAAGGCCGAGCATGGTCTTTCCATGATTGTTATCGACTACCTTCAATTGATGAAAGGGAGTCGAAGGATTGACAATCGAACACAGGAAATTTCAGAAATTGCGCGAGCCTGCAAATCGATGGCAAAGGAACTGCAAGTCCCTGTTATTGCCTTAAGTCAGCTAAGTCGAACGGTTGAGAGCCGTGACGACAAGCGGCCACAACTCAGCGACCTAAGAGAATCAGGCTCCATTGAGGCAGAAGCGGACATGGTCATGCTTCTTTATCGCGAGAGCTACTACAAAGCGAAAGAAGAACACCGTCCAGAAGTTGAGAACCATGACGACGTCCAGTCGGCAGAGATCATTATCGCCAAGCATCGAAATGGTCCTACAGGAAAAGTCATTCTGGGATTTCAGCCTTCGTATGCAAGATTCAGGAATTCCGCTGATGGCGGATATCGTGCAAGTGACGATTAGTGTTGGAATTTCATGAAGAGCCGGAACATTTAAGGCTCAAAACATCTAAATTTCCAAGAGAACAAGAAGTTTCTCGGCATTCATGACATCACTCAATCTGATTAGAGTGCCAAAATCCGAATCAATATGAAAGTCTTGGTAGTTGGCAGCGGCGGTCGAGAACACGCCCTAGCTTGGAAGTTCTCAAAGGAAGCCGAAGTTATCGCTGCACCAGGCAATCCGGGTATTGCCGAAGACGTTGAGGTCGTTGACATCTCAACGAAGAAGCACAAGGAGTTACTGGAGCTATGCAAGAAGCGATCTATTGACTTGGTTGTCGTTGGGCCAGAAGATCCACTGATTGAAGGCCTTGCCGATGTTTTGAGAGACGGTGGAATTGCCGTCTATGGCCCTGGAGCGGACGGTGCTGGCCTCGAAGGCTCGAAGGCTTTTTCAAAGCAACTGATGCGTAACGCAAACGTGCCGACTGCAGAATTCCAGATTTTTACCGATGCAAAGCTAGCCAAGGAATATGCCAAGTCTCGATTTGATGCAGGCAAAGCGGTTGCTGTCAAAGCAAGTGGGAATGCTCTGGGTAAGGGTGTTGTCGTTGCATCTACCTTGGATGAAGCCCAGGCAGCAATTCAACAGATGATTGTTGGAAAACAGTTCGGACTTGCTGGCGAAAAAATAGTGATTGAAGATCGCCTGACTGGTCCTGAATTCAGTGTCCTAACTTTGGTCGGAGACCAAAACTTCGTTAGTCTTCCCATTGTTCAAGACCACAAGAGAGCTCACGACGGAAATCGTGGCCCCAATACCGGCGGCATGGGAGCATTTTCTCCCGTAGATTGGGTCACGGCATCCTTGGTGAATGAAGTTGAAGAAACTATCATCAAGCCAACTTTGAATGCTATGCGAGAAAGCGGCATTACCTACCGAGGAACAATTTTCTCGGGAATTATGATGGATCAGGGAAAGCCGCATTGTCTTGAGTTCAATGTGCGAATGGGGGACCCAGAGACCCAAGTGATCGTCGCTCGTTTGGGTGCCGGATTCCTGAAGGCGTTCCACTCGGCAGCCATTGGTGAATTCATCGAAGAACCAGAAGTCCTCAATAACGCAGTTGTATCAGTGGTTATTGCTAGCGAGCATTATCCAATCCTGAGTTCGAAAGGAAGCCCCATCACCATTTCAGAGCATTTGCCAGGCGTGAAATATTTCCATGCCGGAACTGCCATGATCGATGGTCAACTCGTAACGAATGGTGGACGCGTCATCAACGCAACAGCGTGCGCATCCAATCTGAGAGAAGCTAGAAAACTTGCCTACCGGGCAGCTGCAGGTGTCCGGTTCGAGGGAGCTCGGTATCGAACAGATATTGGGGCTGAATCTACTAACGGTTAGATGACCTCGAACTGATTCGGATAATTCGATTCATAAAAGGCGCGTTTAGCGCCTTTTATCGCAATTCCAAACTAGGTAGGTCCAAATACCCAGAGTCGTCGTAGCATTAAAGAAAACTTACCTTTTCTTTACGCCAATGGATTCCGACGCCACCTCTAGAAGAAGTTTCCTTAAGCTCGCCAGTTTGAGCGGTGCTGCAGCATTACTACCCGGGCTTGCAATGGCTGATGGTAGAAAAGGGCGTGCCAATCGAAAACGCCTAATTCGTGTTGCTCATTTCACGGATGCTCATGTTCACCACACTGGAACTGGTGGTAAGTGGCTAGGCAAGGCCTTGGAGCATGTCAACTCTCTTGAAGACACGCCTTCGATGATCCTATTTGGGGGAGACATGGTATTTGATGGCCCAGGCGTTGATGCGGCCAATATGAAGGCTCAGTGGGCGGAATTCCAGGGCGTTATGAAAAACAGTAACGACATTCCCGTCCAATATACAATCGGCAACCATGACATTTGGGGCTGGAGCAACGCGGGCGTTCTTCCTACTGATCCAATGTACGGTAAACGCTGGGCAATGGACACGCTGGGAATGGAAGCTCCTTATTACAGCTTTGATCAAGCAGGCTGGCACTTTGTTGTGCTGGACAGTGTTTCCAGGCACCGAAAGGGCTATATCGGTCGCCTGGGCACTGACCAGCTCAACTGGCTGGCAAGAGACTTATCGATTCACACTGACAAGCCAACTATGGTGATGTCCCACATCCCCCTATTGTCTGCATGTAGCTCCTTTTTTCAATGGTCTGAACAAGATGGAAACCGATGGCATGTCCCAGGGTCTTTGATGCACATTGACGCACGACACGTTAAAGATCTGTTTTTGAAAAACCCTCAGGTTCGATTGGCCATTAGTGGTCATATTCATTTGGTTGACCGAGTGGATTACAACGGAGTCAGCTACCTGTGTAACGGTTCCATTTGCGGAAACTGGTGGCAGGGTCCATTCCAAGAAACTCCTCCTGGATACACCTTGATGGATCTTTACGATGACGGAACATGGCACCGCGAGTATGTTAAGTACGGTTGGCAAATGACTGCTTAGTTATTCAGGCTATTTGACTTGAAATAGACTATCCGCCAATCCAGAATTCACTTTGATATCTCGGTAATCTGTCTGGCCCGCTAAGATGCCATCCCGATTACTCACATCCATGTGAGTAGGTACCCAACAGCCAGAAACCTGTATTGGTTTTGAATAAACAAACGTAGCCAGGAGCATTCCTTCTTGATTGAACCACTCGCGTTTCAGGAAAACTCTCTTTTCCGGATCGACATAGATTCTCTGCCTGCTCTTATCAATCTCGGACTGACAAAAGGTCAAGTCAAACACAACACTCCTATCTGATTCAGTCGTTACGTATTTGGCTTCATATAATCCATGAATCAGCCCTTTCGACAAAATTCCAATGTCGACGGTAGATTGCCGGCGGCCGGGTTTGTTTGCCAAATTCTGGGGGGATCGAAAGCCACCAAGCTTATAAACCAGGTCAGTTCCGTTCAAAATGTAAGTTACGGAACTATCTTCTACCTTTGACTCTGCTCGCATCATAAACGGAGGCTTGATCGAAATTTGCGTGGAATCAAAGCGATAGCTTTGGCCAAAGTCACGATTGATCTTCTTGAGTTCAGTTTGGTCACCTTTAACCACTTTGGCAACAAAAGTTAGATCGTCAAGATTCTCTTGAACGTAAGCATCTATGCTCTGCTGTTGACAGACATTCCAAAAACCAAATGCCAAGAGAAAATCGATCATGATGAGTTCTTACCTATATCCGAGTTTAGATTGCCCATTTAGACTACGTTGGATACACTAGCAACTGTGACATCCGATCCGGTTGCACGATATCTCTCACGCCGCGGAGCCAAACTTGATCGCAAAAACCGATTGCGAGTCATGAATTCCGGCGAGATTCTGGACACTGCCCTGCGCGTTTATCAGCGGATGGGGTTGACCTTTCTTCGCCTGACAATCATTCCAGCGCTGGTTTGCCTTGCATCCTCAGCCTTTGTAGACACATTTGTTCTCCCAAACGTTTTCACTTCCTCCGAGAATACCGGAGCAAATCGAATGATTGGTGAGTTTGCTGGGACGCTTCTTCTTGGCGTTTTCGTAGGTGGCCCGCTCTTTCTCATTGGCATGAGTTACTCTTCGGCAATCGTCGTCCAGTTGGTTTCTTCCTACATGATTGGTGAGGCCCAAGACGCGGATTCGGCAGTTGCTCAGGCAACCCAAGCCATACCGAAACTGTTTCTGCTGAACCTGAGGGAACTGATTGTTTCCTTGTCTGGCATCCTCGTGTCAGCTGCGATCATTGGATTCGGAGGTTACGTCAACCAAAAGACCGATTCCAGCGATATAACGGCCGGCGTACTTGTCTTTATCGGCGGCGCAGCTATGCTGGCTGGAATCGTCCTATTCCTTTACTTTATCGCTTGGGACGCCCTATCGATTCCGGTTGCCATTCTTGAGAAATGTCCCGCGGGTCAGTCGGTTAGGAGAAGTCGACAGCTACTCAAGCGTGCAGGCTACCATCCTGGTGGAACCGGAACAATCTGGTCTCTTTACGTACTCTTGGCAATCCTATTGATGGTTCTGCAGATAGGAATGGGAGTATCAGTTGAACTGGTTTCAGCCCATGAACGAATTGAATCCGTTTTCGGACCAACCGCGTTAACGGCCCTGTCAACCAAACTTTTGGATTTGCTTCCAACCTTCCTAACGCTTTGGACCTTAATTCCAGTCTGGGCATCCGTGATCACCATCGTTTATTACGAACGCAAGATTCGGATTGAAGGTTTTGATATCGACATTCTGGCTTCTGAAATTGACCATGAGAAAACGCCTGATCCTGTTCGTTAGTGCTGTTTGCTTGGGGTCGTTGGCCATTGCAGGACCCTATACCAATCTTGACAAGCGTCTGAAAGAAGCCAAGTCAGATGCCGAAGCTCTCTCAATTCTTCAGTCAAACAGCACTGTTGGCAGCAACGACGAATTGGGTAACAGAATTGAAACCGCTACAACCAATAAAGTCGGCCGCCCCCAGGTCATCAAGGAACTCCGCAAAGAGATCTCAATGGCGGCTTCGTTCGAGAACGCTTCGACATCACCAGGAGCAACCGACTCAGCACGAAAGATCAAGAGATCTCCTCTCTATTCCGATCAAGGAGTGAGCCGAAAGCAGAACTGGCTAGGGCAAGCTCTTGAACGCCTTAAGAACATTAACATTGATCAAAAACAAAGGGAGAATCAGAGAGGGCCTGACTTGGGCGCGTTGGGACAGGTCTTGTACTACTTCATCTGGGCGATCCTCATCGGAGCAGTTCTATTCCTCCTGTACTACCTTCTTCGCTTCCTAGACTGGAGAAATGCCCTAACAAGAAAAGCAAAAGCAGTCCTGGAAGAGGACGAACCAGCCCGAACGCTTGATGAGTGGCTCGAATATGCGGACAAACTCGTTGCTGAAGGCAAATTCCGAGAAGCTGTTCGTGCTCTCTATTTGGCTTGCCTACTCAAGTTTGACGATAGCGGAATAGCTCGTTTTGAACGGGGTCAAACAAACTGGGAGCACTTGCGACGCATCGAAGCCAGCCCGAATCTCCCTACTGGACTAGATTTTCGGGAACCGACCAAGAGGTTCGATCAAGTTTGGTACGGTTTCCAGGTCCGTGGCATGAGCGATGTCGAAGAATTCAGATCCATCTATGAAGTAATCAAATCCTCGGTGGGAGAAGCGAAATGAAACGAACAGGACTCCCACTCATAGCTTGGATCCTCACTGGACTCTTGGGCTTATCTGCTGCCCTGTTAAGCATGGGGCAACAAGACAGTGAAACCAATCCAGATTCTAGCTCCTATTCGCCAAGTGGGCTCTCCGCATTCAGGCAGGTCTTGATGGACGCTGGTTACCAGGTAGTAATTAATCGGCAAGAGAGGCCAAAACTACAACCCAACGATGTGGCGATTGCTTTCGAGAGAAAGACCAAACCAAAAGATCAATCCATTGCTCTCACTGAAGTGAAGTCTGAGGAAAAAATGTTCCAGTCCTACTTTCAAAATTTGATTGAGGTTGGCCACAAGGGAATCCTCTTTAAGATTGATAAAGACTATTACACGGCATCCAAACAAGCGACTGCTGGTCCTCCAGCTGTGGTGAAGGATGCCATCAAGGGCACTGAATACCATGTTTCCCAATCATCTGATCTTGACCAACTTAACTATAACTCTGATGATGGAAATCTAACGCTCCTAACAACTCCAACTAGTGCCTTTGCCCGAATTCAACAGAAGAAGAATGGACAGTTGATCGTTGTTCGTGATGGAATCGGAGTCACCAACCGCTTTATCGATAAGGCTGATAACGCCAGATGCTTTGTCTCACTAGTGGCAGCTATGGCTCCGCCTCGTTCCCGAATTGTTCTTCTAGAAGCTAGCTTCGGGAACGTTCGTAAACCGAGTCTAATGGAAGCAATAGGGCCTTGGGCAAATGCTGCTTGGCAACAACTCCTTTTCTTAGGCCTTGTGATTGCCTATACATTGAGTCGTAGATTTGGAATAGGAGAGGAGACCAGACCCGTTCAAAGGGGCTCACGTGAACTGGTCGATGCTCTTGGAGATACTTTGGGAAGAGCTCGTGCCAATCAAGCAACACTGGCGGCTCTTGCCAAGACTGCTGATAATGATATTCGATTGGCCCTAAAACTTCCTCGCGATGCTACAAGAGCAGAAAGGGACAGGCATCTTCCAGCCACCTTGCAATCGGCGTTAGCACACTTGGATGCTGCAGCAACTATGGAGAGAATTCCCGAAGACCAAGCTCTTATTCTAGTTAAGCGTGCCCAAACAGAATTAAGGGAATTTCTTGGTCCAACGAAGCGAGCACCGTCCCGACTGGCTAAAATGAAGCGATGAAGTACCGATCCATTCCAGCAATACTCTTGATCGTCCTAGCTTCCCTCTCCATTGCCTTTGCCCAGGGCGGACCAATGGGACGCATGGGGCAGGCAGCTCCAACCGCTGCTGATAAGGCGAAGCTCGACAAGCTTGAAAAAGAGTACAACGCCGCCAAGGCCAAGCTTGCCAAAGCACCCAAGGACAAAAAAGCTCAGAAGAACTTTACGGACATTGGTGGGCTTTACGGGCATGAAGTGATGCTCAGTCCAGTGCTCGGTTCCAAAGTGAAGTATCGCAAGGCCCTTCACATCTACCGTGAAGTCCTGAAGGTCGATCCAAAGCAACCGGTAGCAAAAGCTGATAGCGATCAGATTATCTCAATCTATCAAAGCCTTGGTCGTCCGATTCCAAAGGACTAATCCGGATTAAGGAAGGAAAGAAGGTCGTCTGGGAATACCTGACGACCATTTTTCTTATTGGACTCGTCGCGCGCGCAGGATCGGCGCAATAATCTTGATCGTCCAAAGATTGACCGGACGCTAGGCAGATTCACTTGAGTATAGATCGCAGACCCACCATCACCGTAACACCACGGAATTGGAGTGACAATAAGTTTCTCTTCATCCTCATTGCCTGTGCAGTAGTCTTGGCTGCCATTCCATTTGCGATCGGCACATTATCCGCGCCTGAAGGAATGATGTATGTCGGGTTCCCTTTTGGCACAGACGACCACATGGTCTATTCCGCTTGGATGCGACAAGCGATGAATGGGCACTTCTTCTTGGATAATCGGTTCACAACAGACACTCAACCTGGCCTAACCGTTCATCTCTACTTCTTTGTGATCGGTCTTCTTGCCAAGGCTTTGGGCATCCCTGCCGCATCCAATGTTAGTCGTTTGTTCTTCACTGGCCTGTTCGTAGCATTACTGTTCAATTTAACGGCGAAGCTTGGCTGGAAAGACGAGGTACGTCGACTGGCATGCATCATGACGATTTTTGGCGGTGGCATTGGGTTCATTGTCTGGCATACGTTTGGTCAAGTCATCGTCAATTCTGCACCCGCCCCAATCTCGGACTTATTGGGTGGACTATTGCCCATTGATGTATGGCAACCGGAAGGGTTTGTCTTCCCTTCCATGCTGACCAATGGACTCTTTATGGTCAGCTTATGCCTTATCGTTCAGACCTTCATATCTATATTGGATGCCCGAGAAGGGTGGAAGCCAGTTATCATCGGTGCGTTGTCTCTAGGCGTTTTGATGAACATCCACAGCTATGACGCACTCATGATTGGCCTCGTCATGGTTGGATTTCTCATCACCGCGATCTATCAGAGGATCGCCACTTTTGATTGGATTTTCAAGGCCATCCTGATTGGTGCCGGTGCCGCTCCAGCTGCCATCTGGTTCGTGCATGTCTTAAAGTCTGATGCTGTTTTTCAGGCGAGAGCCCAAACAGACACAGCAACTGCCAATTTCAAGGCCGTTCTTTTTGGCTACATCCTGCTCATGATTCCCGCCATTATCGGACTTGCAAATCGAACAGCAATGGACGATAAAACCAAGAAGCGCCGCCTAGCTGGCGCAGCTCTTGCCGTTCTGCTAATTGGTGGACTGTATGTGGCTGCCTACAGTTCTAAAGAGCGCTACTTCTTGGACATGACCGGCTGGGGCATCTCAATGCTTTTGGCTATCGTAGCCACTGTACTTCTGTGCGATGAGAACGACTCCTTTAACCTAATCATTTCTTGGGCTTTGATCGGAACTGTTGCAATCTATTTTCCTGGCCTGTTCCAGCGTAAGCTCACCATGGGATTAAGTATCCCATGGGCCATTCTGGCCTCTTACGGTGTTCAATCCATCCTTGAGAAACAAGAGCAAACCATTCGAGTTATGGTCACCGCATTGGTTGTGCTGCTGACTTCGGCTACTTCCCTTCGTTGGTTAAGTCGAGAGCTTTTGCTCATTAAATCCAATGCATCCAACACGTCTGTTCAAGCCCTTTACCTCGATCCAGAAGTGGTGAAGATCATGAATTACTTGGACAAGCAAGATGGAAAGCATGTGTTGGTTGCTCCACCCGGAGTTCCTTCAGTTGCATTCCAAAATCATACTCAGGAAGGTGGCACAGACCCAATTACGCCTTTGATACCTGACCTGAATCCAATCATGAGTGGCTTTACTGGGGTCTACACTTTTGCAGGGCACTGGAGTGAAACTCCGAACTACAATAAGCGACGTACGACTCTAACCAAGCTGTTCTACTCTCACATTTCGGATCATGATCGAAAGGAGCTTCTCCACACGACTCACGCTGACTTCATGTTAGTCATAGAACCCAATGGTAACTTGCCAATCCCAAAAATCAATCATGATGAGATCGGCGAGACCGTGGTCAAGGGTTCAAAGTACAGCCTTATCCGCGTGAAATAGGGCGAGGAGGAATCGAAGTAGTGCTACCTGCCAGAGGTGGAATGGCACTACCGACTCCAACCCTGGTTGGGCTTGGGCCAACCGCAATGATTTTCTCTCCCCCGCCGTAATAGCTGCGGTTTAACAATTGCTTTTCAACCATCACTCCATTTCGATAGATTAAACGGTATGTAGTGAGTGAGTGCCCCCAGCTTCCTTTTTCTACAACTTCTCGGGCTCCAACGGGAAGCTTGGGATCCTGCACAATCCGAGTGCCGACATTCCAAGACTTACCGTTCTCCTGCTCAAGTTTGACGCTCAAACTCGAATCCTTCTTTCCTAAAACTCGGAAGGTCAGACTCCCAGTTGCATAGGCAGAGGAGATTGCGATTGGATTTGGATAGTTGTTTTGGATTACCAAGTCCAAGTTCCCGTAGTCAACCGTGGCGTCGCGTCCAAGCGGAACATAGGCGACAGGCATTGAGTGATTCGAGCGGCGAACAATCTTGATATTCCCAAAGATACAGGCGTTATAAAGGGTCGTACTGACTTGGCAGATACCTCCACCAATACCGGTATCGTGTCTTCCGTTTTTATACACGCCGGCCAATTTGAACCCACGCTGAATGGTTCTGGGTCCGACCATTCCATTAAAACTTAGGGTCTCGCCCGGTAGCAAAATTACTCCGTCCAGCTTTGAACTAGCCAACTTGATGTTAGAATTCCGACTGTATTGTTTCTTGGGAAATCGTGTCGTAAAAGAAGAAACGACATCCGTAATACCGGCAAGTCCTTCATCAGTGATCCTTTTGGCACCTTGGATCAACGGGATCTGAACAATGTGATTTCCTTTAAGAGCAGTTGAGACTGCCGAAACCAAATTTGCTTGATCCAATTTCGGATCAGAAACTTCAGGAACTCGAACGATCGCTCCCTTCTCTAAATAGGCATGAGCTGGATGATTTGGACCTATTGCTTTGAGTACTTTGCTTTCTAATTCAGGATCAGGAACTCCCTCAGCTTTAAATACCGGGTCAAATTCTCGAACGGGAAAATCGGTTGTTCCTTGGGTTGATAGGGGTTGTGCGGTATCGATTTTTGGGATTTTGGCCACTGTAGCGACATCATCAAATCCAATCCCCAACTCTGAAGGTTTCATTTGAGGCAATGGCTTTGAAGTGAGATAGCATTTGACAGTCAGAGCGTGGACCTTCTCATCTTCCCACCATTGCCGCAACCGCTTTTCTGCCTCTAGAGGAGTCATTCCACCCACATCAATACCAACGACCTTACAGTTGGGGCGAAGCGTGACATCCCTTGGACTTGTCGCGTAGCCTAAAGCAGGCACGACAAAGCCAAGACCAACCATCAAACGAAAAGGGACAGTGTTCATACTATGCAATCAGGACAATCCCTATTATGACGCCGATTTGACTTCAAAGAACGGGGATTTGGGTAGTACCGACCACTTGTCAATCTGTATTTACAATTGATGAGTCATCCCTTGATTCAGGCACCAAATCCTCGCCAAACCGCGGATATTCTGCCTTGATGATATTCACTGCTTGAACCCTCAAAAAGTGGCTTGGAGTAAACTCACTCTATGCCCAAATTGGTTTGGCTCAATGGCCAGGTAACGCCCCTGGAGTCTGCCGTTACGTCCGTCGCGGACCATGCCCACTTGTACGGTGACGGTCTCTTCGAGGGAATTCGTATCTACAACCACAGGGTATGGAAGCTGGATGAACACTTAGACCGACTCTATCACGGTATTAAGTTCCTTGGATTCGAAATTCAGCATTCGCAGCCAGAGCTAAGGGCAATCCTGCTTGATGTTTGCCGCCAGGCCGATATTAGCGATGGCTACATCCGACTGAATGTAACTCGCGGGACCGGATTGGGACTGGACCCCAAAGGGATCGATCGATCGGCCAACGTGATGATCATGGTCTCGACTTTGGCCCTCTACCCTGAGGAAGCCTATGAAACAGGACTGACTGTCATTACTTCTTCGATTCGAGTCATTCCGTCCGACGCTCTTGATCCCAGATTAAAGTGTATTGGTCGATACGCTGCAAACATTCTGGCCAAGCAGGAAGGCAACCGTTTGGGAGCTGGCGAAGCCCTTATGCTGAACTATCAAGGTCACATCGCTGAATGTACGGGGGATAATATCTTCTTGATCGAAGGCGGCGTGGTCCGAACCCCACATCCTTCGAGTGGAATCCTGCGCGGCGTTACCCGAGACACTGTAATCCAGATTGCCAAAGACGCCGGCTATCCAGTTGAAGAAACGACTCTGACCATCTTTGATGTTTTCAGTGCCGACGAGGCATTCTTAACGGGTACGGCCGCCGAGGTTATCCCAATGATTTCACTCGATACCAAGCCGATTGGAAACGGCACCCCTGGACCAATCACCAAGGACTTGATTAGCAGGTTCCGACACCTGACCCAGACGGTAGGTGTCGACTTCTGAAAGAATCGTGCGCGTCGTGTGGCAGGCCGTCTGAATTTACTGTTCTGCAAGACGGTGTCCACACGGTGATCTGCAGTTCTTGTCTTGATCTCCTGATACCCGACGCGGGGTTATCTCATGTTGCCTACGCCATGTGTCAACCTGCTCGGCATCGAGGAGTGTGTCCTTACTGCCATTGCACTCAAGAAGAAGCCATCCAAACCGGCCTTGTTGGATGTCCACTCTGCTACGAAATGCTGGACACAACTGCACTTACCCACTTCGGTGTTCAGAAAGGGGCCTGGATGCCTGAAAAGCCCTGGACTCTTACCGTTCCGACGGTTCCCCCCGTCACAGAGCCAAATTTAATACCCCGCAAGTAGTTCATTGTTAGCCCAACACGGTTTGGCCTGTCACATAAATCCGGCTTTCTATTGACGAATGGAGCCCATCTGACGGACACTATAAAGTGACTCCGATTTGACAGAGTGTTGAATCGACGTCACATTCATTAGCTCTGTTTTGAAACTAATCGCGTGGATCGCAAATCCTAGTGATTAAGGGAAGCATTCAGGGCGGGTGGAGTGTTAAACTGACAACCCGCGCACCGAATTAATCGATGCGCACGTCCTTCCTTATGCCGAATGACGCACTACAAGACTCACTGGCCGAAAAACGCTGGCTCAACGCTCTCGCAGAGGGCGATCCCACGGCGTTGGGTGGACTTTACGAGTTGTATGGTGAACGGATCTTCCGTTACACCTTTCGGATGCTTGGTAATCGCACGGATGCAGAAGACGCAACCGCAGAAACTTTCCTGCGGGTTGTTCGGCGCTCAGCCGAACTTCGCGCCGATGGTGCCTTTCGGACTTGGTTGTTCCGCATTGCGCGGAACTTGTGTATCGACAAACTTAGGCAGCACAAACTTATGGAGCTGCCGCCAGATGCCCAATACTCGGGCGCTGAAGAACGCACAACCCTCCGGGTCACAGTTCATCAAGCGCTTAACGATCTCCCTTTGGAATACAGGGAGCCTCTTATTTACTGCGATCTGGAAGAGATGAGTGCAAAAGAAGCCGCCGACATATTGAAGATCAGTGTTCCTGCACTGAAATCAAGACTCTACCGAGGTCGAAGGGCTTTAAGAGACAAGCTAGGAAGTGCCATGGAGCGGACGCAATGAGCAATGAACTTTATAACAAATTGGTAGATCTGTATGCCGGTCGAGAATTGACCAGCGAACTTGATCAGGAATTGGAGGCGGCCGCGGCCGCTGATCAGACTTTGAGGCAAGATATGGTTAGCCTCAGAAAAGCGGTTGATCTGCTGAAGGCAGATGCCAGCCCTGATTACACCGAAGAATCTTATCAACGCATCTTAATGAAGCTGTATGCGCGTGGGGCGACGATCCAACCGAAAGCGCCAGATCCCGTCCACCTTCAGTATCACCTGCCTATGCAAGGCTAAGCGACTAATCACAACATGAAGCTTGTTTGTCCACGTAGAGAGTTATTCGAAGCTGTTAGCGCAGCCACTGCTGCTGCCAGCGTTCGTACGTCCGTCAATATTCTGCAGTATTTGAAGATAGAAGCCCTTCAAAATTCTGTGAGGATTTTGGGTTGTGACGGTGAAATGTGGGTCGAGCGAGAGGTTGCTTGCTTTGTAGCTGATCCAGGTTCCATTTGCCTTCAAGCTAAACTCCTGAACGATATCGTCAGCACAATGCCTGACGGAGATATCGATTTGGAAACCTTGGAGAATGGAGCCGTACTCCTTCAGCAGGGCGCTTCGGAATACCGAATGATGAGCTTGGATGCGGAAGATTTCCCAGAACCTCCTTCCTTTGGCGGCGATGGTGATCTACATCTTCCAATGGCTCAACTTCGCAAGGCCGTTGACTCCGTGATCTTTGCGGTCACCCCAGAGCAGCATAAAGCAGTTCTCACGGGTGTTTTGTTCACCTATAACGGTCGAACATTAACTTTGGTCGCCACCGACACTCACAGATTGGCTGTTTGTCGAATCGACAAAGAAGGTATCGGTTCAAGCATTAACGCCGTTGTGCCAGAAAAAGCGCTGCGGTCAATTAAGAGCCTTCCAATCTTGGAAGATCAAGAAGTAGAAATTCGCTTCGGTAATGGTCGACTTGGAGTAGAAGCCAATGGTGCAAAGGTGGTTTCTCAGCTCTTAGCTGGCACATATCCAAATTGGGAACGTGTCATTCCCGCAGAATCAACCCGATCATGGTTGGTTGAAGTGGATCAGCTGGGAGACAAAGTCAAACGCACCATGATTTTGGCTAGGGATAACGCAAATCGAGTGCGATTTAAGGGTCTCGGCGATCAAATTTTCTTGGCTGCCCGGTCTGAAGAAAAAGGAGAAGCCAAAGAAGAAGTCTCCATGGTTTCCCAAAATGGGGACGTAGAGATAGCCTTTAATGGCAAATACGTTCAAGACGCCCTCGGTCCGATTGAAGGTCCAGGAGCTCGTATTGAGATGACTGAGAGTACAAGACCGGCGGTGTTTCGACCTGCCGATGATGATCAATCCTATTTCTGTGTGATCATGCCGATGGCCTTGGCCTAACCGCAATTCGAAAAACGCAACATAACGGGTCTACCTTTGGTAGACCCGTTATGTATTATGCTGACACGTCATTTGCAGTCTGCGATTAACGATGTGGAACACGACCAATAGCAGTCCACCCGATACCGCCAGCAAAGTCGTCACGATGCGCATAGCTGTGTTCTTACTATCACCATCTAAGACCAAGTGGCTAAGAGTGATCGAAAATGCTCCAGCCCCAAACAGTATTGCTGGAACCCAAGACCGATGCTTTCGATAGCCGCTAACAATTGCCAAACTTGCAATTGATAGCGTGACGATTAAAAACACATGGTCAGTTGTTGAAGAGCCAATGAATCCAAGGCCAACAACCGACATCAAACCCAACGCTAGGCCACTTAACAAACAATGGACAGCACATGCCGCACTGGCATACGCTCCGAGCTTGTCCAAGTTGAGTTTGGAAGTAACGTTCACTTACGCAAATTATACCCCTACTGGGTATCCGTTAGACTTGCATATCTTTCCATTGACGACTTATCTGTGAGCCTCTTACTCTGCACAAAGCGTCCCAAATAGTGCTTGGGAATGAAACTCTTTCATCGAATTCGACAACTCACTCAAGATGTGCGGCCAAAGAGCCGTTTGTTCAGTTGTTCCGAATTCTACGAGGGAGTCCTTGGTACTTCTTTTGAAATTCATATCCGCTCGACAAATGAATCGGATTGTCAGATAGCCATCGAGCAGGCGTTGGAACGCGTGGATCAACTTGATGCAATTTTTTCCACCTACCGGACGGATTCTGAATTCATGCAATGGCAACAGACCCATGGATTACCTTTGCCAGTGTCCTCAGAGCTTCTGACCGTTCTCAAAGAAGCTGAGAACTATCGAGCGCTCTCTCGCGGAGCATTTTGTCCCATTGCAGACGCACTACGGGAAGCATGGCAAAAGGGTTTTCCTTTAAGATCAGGCCATCTTGATCCCCTTTGGGAAGTTAACGATTCGACAGGATGCGCTACCAGACTCACTTCCCTGTCCGCAAATCTAAACGCTATCGCAAAGGGCTATATCGTTGACCAAGCAGCGATAGCTGCCAAATCTGTTGCTTCTATTCAGGAAGTCCTTGTGAATATTGGGGGCGATCTAAGACATATCGGCCGTCAACCTGTTCAAATATCAGTTTCAGATCCTCGGAATGATGCAGATAATGCCCTACCCGCCGATGTGATCCAAATCTGCAATCAAGCCATGGCGACAAGTGGCGGGTATCGCCGTGGCTTTGATCAAGATCAAATTCACTATTCTCATGTCTTTGATCCGATCCAGGGACAACCATCCTCGGTTGATCAATCCGTCTCAGTAGTCGCGGATTCAGCACTCGAAGCAGATGCACTCGCCACCATCGCTGGTATTTTGCCCAGGAATGAATGGTTAGAATTTATTGACTCTCGTCAAACAGTGGGCGTCTTCATCATCTCTTCAGATCAAAACCCTATACTTACTGACTATTGGAGGAAACTACAAGTTAGTCGATCAGATAAGTTATGAAGCAGGAATTCGATCCACAAACCATCACCCGCCGTTCCATGCTCGTCGGTTTGGGCAGCGCCCTGATGCTGTTGCCGATCCCTTCGGCTCTTGCGCGCGCTTTCGCCAAAGCACCCAAATGGGATAGCCGCTTTGAATTGGCAATTCGTCTTGAGCTTCCAGTTCAAGAGGGATTCCGAGTCCATAGGCCGTACGTTGCAATTTGGATTGAAGATCTCAACGGCAAATCCCTAAGAACTGTTAGCCTTTGGGTTCAGACCCAACGCCGAGGTCCACGGTGGATTCCAGACCTTCGCCGATGGTATCGAGGAGAAGAATCGAGAGCTGCTACCGATGGTGGCGATCTTGTAGCCACGATCTCCAGCGCCACTCGAAACGCCGGTATTTATGACTTGGTATGGGACGGAAAGACCGATAAAGGAGCCGTTGTGACGCAGGGAGAATACTACGTATGCATCGAGGCGGTTCGCGAACACGGATCTTACCAATTGATTCGAGAGAAGATCCGGGTAGGCAATAAGCCATTCAACGCAAAATACACAGGTAACGAAGAGATCAAGGAAGCATCGGTTGACTTCAGAAAGCGACGTAGCTAAGCGCCCAAGTAAGCGACTCTTCAAGAACAGGTTGCACCATTGGCTCAGGTGGATTCATATCTACACGTCCATGGTGTGCCTGTTGGCGGTTCTATTTTTCTCGTTGACCGGAATCACCCTCAACCACCCTGAATGGGTCCTTGGTGGCAAAGAGATGCGCCACACCTATAAGGGCACCCTCTCAAGTGGCTATCAGAAGGACGGGAAGGTCGATTGGCTACAGGTTGTCGAACAGATAAGGCGTGATCAACCGGTTCACGGAAGTGCAACGGACATGAGGGTCGATGGAGATGAAGGTAGCCTCTCGTTCAAAGCTCCTGGGAATCAAACAGACTGCTTCTTTGATCTCAAATCTGGAAAATATGAGCTCAATGTCACCACTCAAGGTTTGATTGGTGTTCTCAATGATCTTCACCGAGGTAGAGATTCTGGATCCAAATGGGGATGGTTGATCGATGTTTCGGGTGCAATCTTGACCCTTGTCTCGCTCACTGGGTTGGGAATTCTTCTTTATCTCAAGAAGTCACGAACCATTGGCCTTATTTTGGCGCTCGCTGGTTGTGGGATCGTGGGTTGGCTGGCAGCTGCTGCAGCCCGGTAAAAAATGGCGCGCTCGAGAGGACTCGAACCTCCGACCCTCAGCTCCGCAAGCTGATGCTCTATCCACTGAGCTACGAGCGCGTGAAGTTCTATTATACCGGCTCGGTCTCAGCTTCGCACTCCGTCTTGTGGCATGACAATGATATTCAGCTAATCGCATTCACGAAAAGAAACTGCGATAATCCCATAAAGTGACTCAGCGTAAAGAACCGTATCGTGCTTAACCTACTGGTGAGCGGTTCTTTTCCCTCGCCCCAGGCAAGTCAGCCATTCGTCTTCCAAAAGCATCATCTGGCCATCGATGCCGCCTGGATATTTGGCATTGGGCTTCCCTTTTTGATCTACGACACGCCAATACGGTGAGACATTTTGTTCACCAGCGGCTTCAGCTTCTGCAGCTGCCTCCGCAGTCAGTCGCAAGAAGATTCCTGTACATAGGGGACAGGTTGTTTCGGCCCCATATCGACGGGCCAAAGTCTTCCGGATTAGATGAGCCGTGGTTACCGCTCCATCAGGAATCTCCTGAACCATTAATTCAATCATTCGAGGAGTGGGGACAAGCATTGATTCTTTCCTCTTACCATCAGCAGGAACAATCTTCCAATCTCCCACCGTATCAAGCTTTTCGCGCCAGGTCTTCTTTGACTTCACAAACTTCGCCTCTTTTCACCTAGACGCAATCAAGTGAATTCGGTTTCGCGTACAGTTTCTCGCCGAATGAACCACAAGATTCCCTTAGCTCACCGAACGATTAGAATCCCAAACTGATCCCGATCTGTAGCAGATGGGCAATAAGCAAGAACCGAAAATCTGCAGTGTGAAGACTCTAAGGGAAAACACTCTCTGAGCCTTAGAATCGAAGAACTTTGCCAATCCATTGTGCCTTTCAACCCAGTTCTGGTTCACACCAACCATCTGAATGCTAACATTTCAATACCTAATCTCGTAAGTCAACTATACCAATGGGACAGCGCAATCTAAAGAATCAGGAGCTAGTGGAAGAGTTAATGGCTCGACGTGTCGAGCATAAATTTCCCCTCCAGATACGGTCATCGGCAAAACGATTTGCGGTTGAATTGCTTGCTGTCTTGTTTCCCCACTTTACAGACCATATTGAGGAGACCTGCTCCCAACTCGATGAAGCAATCGACCAGTTAGAGTCGACCCTTTGTGAGATTCTCCAGTCATTGGAAGGGATTTATGCAGTCCATTCTGACTCCATTGTTAGAAGCTTCATTGATCAGTTGCCCAACATCTATCACGCACTCCTGTTGGATGCCAAGGCTATCTATCACGGGGATCCAGCTGCGGTAAGTGTCGACGAAGTGATTTTGGGCTACCCTGGCTTCTACGCCATAGCCATTCATCGAGCCGCCCACGAATTGTATTCACTGGGATTCCCGCTCCTTCCACGTTTGCTCTCAGAACATGCACACGAACAGACGGGAATCGATATCCACCCAGGCGCCCAAATTGGTCGATCGTTCTTTATCGACCATGGGACGGGAATCGTCATCGGAGAAACCGCACTTATAGGTAATGGGGTGAAGATTTACCAAGGCGTCACCCTTGGTGCTCTTGTTGTACAAAAGCATCTCAGCTCCCGAAAAAGGCATCCAACCTTGGGTGACAACGTTGTGGTTTACGCAAACGCCACGATTCTTGGTGGCGAAACCGAAATTGGACATGACAGCGTCATCGGAGGTAATGCCTGGGTCACAGAGAGCATCCCTCCATTCTCTATTGTCGGTCGCAATAGCGACGTTCGCCCACGAAGACCTGGCTCCGAGCCTGAACTTGAATTTAATATCTAAGGGAACCAAACAATTATGAAGGCAAATAACATTCTGGAAACGATTGGCAACACGCCTCACGTAAAGATCAACAGACTTTTCGGGACTGGCCACAACATCTACTCAAAGCTAGAACGCGCCAATCCTGGTGGCAGTATCAAAGACCGTATTGCCCTGTCCATGATCGAAGCGGCTGAAGCTAGTGGTGAACTCAAGCCTGGCGGAATCATTATCGAGCCAACTTCGGGCAATACCGGCATCGGCCTCGCCATGGTTGCGGCAGTCAAGGGTTACAAGCTCGTCCTCGTCATGCCTGAATCCATGTCAAT